>BNJT01000289.1_pt1 | contig 92303 bp, 98 predicted proteins | sample 8540491 | NCBI WGS metagenome assembly BNJT01 (sample SAMD00202455, study PRJDB9452) | human saliva metagenome | host: Homo sapiens | reverse complement strand
ATGGAAGTTACGCACATATTATATAATTACAGCAGAAGATAGAAATTATTTTGGAGATGTAACATCAAAACACAAAAAGTTTTTCAAGGAAAATGTTCAAGGGTTTTATTACTACACAAAACAAGATAGTTTTGTAAAGTTTTATAACTGAAAAACAAATGATATCAAAGAATTTATTAATAATAAAAGACTGAAAGCTACAAAAGTGATTGATAAATTTGTGATTTGCAGATTGTGGTCTCACCATGACAATATTATGCATATGTGCATTACGAGAGGTAATGCATATCTTGCTAAAAAGAATAATATAGGTATTGCACCTGTTGTTGCAGATAATAATACTTGACATTCTAGCGACCGTTAAGGGTGATAATGGATATAGCGTTAATCTTCAACCTCGGGATTTTGATATCAACAACCATTGCAAAAGACATATTGTAAATTACAAAGGCAATTTATATTATGCAAATATGAATGTAAATGGCGTACATCCAACAGATAAAGATAAATGGTCTTTGCTTTTAACAGGTAATGGCGAGATTTTAACTAATTTACAAACAGATAATAAGTTACTAGTAAGTGCTATTAATGAAGTTTTACAAAATTAAAACAGACTACAAGATTTAACAAATAAATATTACAACAAAACTGAATTAAACAGTAAGTTTAACGATATGTATAATGCTATAACGCAGGGATTGGATAAAATCAAAAATGACAAGGCATCTGACAGCAGCTGATGGCTTAAATAGTCTAAATTTGCAAGTAGTTATAGTTTTTAATGATATACCAAAAGATGTGTTTAATAACACTTCACACAATCAATCTATATAGGTGTTATCAACAGGTAATAGAAGTAGGATTCTCTGGAAATCATGTGAAATAATATATACCATTATAATGATGGATATAAGTACTCAAATCGCTACACCTTATGAGGGTGGAAACTGATTATGGTGTGTTTTATAGAAATTCTATAGGTAATAAATGGGGGAGATTTTATTGAATTATTAGATACAAGAGATAGAAACCCAAATAATGCAGGAACAACTAAGGCAATGAAACAATTGTTTATAGACACAGGTATGTACATGTCTGTATACACAAACTAAAAATCTCCATTCGGTGATATACTGATGATGGAATAATACCCACAAGATGTATAGTAAAGAGCAGTTTGGTTTTCTGGGGATATATAAGGCTGAGGAATGGAACTGCTATATATTGGAGAAGAAAAACATTTCGGAAATTGGAGTAGATGGTATTGTATAGGTGGTGGTTCTTGGAATCAAGAGCTATCAAAAGATTCTGGAACAAGTTGGAAAATATTTAAGATGGAACCAATATGGACGAAAATCATCGCAATATTTGATGCGAGTGCAGGAGTAAGACCTGATGGACAAAGCTTGTAATAATTCAGGAAACCTTGATGAATTTATGGGCACCAACATATCCATATCTTATGAGGGTTTAATGGACATAGCACTTATGGAATTAAAGTAAATGGTGCAAATTGAGGCTGATAGTGCAAATTCTGTTCAAGGTTTTCCTTTAGAAATAATAAACAGGTAAGCTAGAAGTAAGTCAGTAGGAGGAGAGTGGTTATCTGTGGGTGCAAAAACAGTATACAGTTACAAGAACGTGATATATAAAACCAGATTCAAAAAGACAGATTTGATTATAGTGGTAGTAGTGAGCTCTTACGAAAAATAGAATGTACAAAAACTAACTCCTTCATATAGCCACTATGGTCCAGATATATATAGATGGGTAAAAATTGATGATAAACAATATAATAATTGTGAACTTGAATTTAAAAATAGTATATCTGTTGTTTGTGTACCAGTTAAGCAGAATTGTGGAGAGTATGGGATGTAATTTTGTAATACAAACAGAGATAACTAAGGAGGTAATATGAAATACTTAGTAAGATTTAATAAAGGAAGATAACAAGTATGCAGGTATGGTTACTACAGATGAGAGAATATGTGTAGTAAATACTATGATACCTAGAGACAACTTTAGAAGAGAAGGATTTTATATAAAACATACTATGATGAGAAAAATGACAAAGAGTGAGTACTAACAATATTATGTAGAAATTCCTAAAACTAAAGAAGAAGAATTAGAGAATAAGCACAGTAAGACTTGAAAGAGTGGCAGCTGGAGGCTATATCTGATGACGATTTGATTGATTTTACCACTCTGAAGCAAAAGCCAAATAGTTTTAAAACACAAGGAGCTAAACCAAAAGACTAATTGAGACCAACAACAGATGATTTGGCAGAACTTGATAATTTACATCAATGTAATATCCACTCTGAAAGAGGAGTTGATATATATGTTCAAAATTTTTGATTTAATTAAAACCTTATGGGAGGTACTAACAATGACGAAAAGACCGCAGAAAGAAAATGGAAACATCAGCTAAAATTACAAATTTTATATTGAGATTAAAAGCACGTGGTAGATATATCCTAAAAAGATATAACAATAGAGAGATACTTACTAAATCATCAAATTTACTAAGAGAAGGCTAATGCTTGAAGAGTGTAAGATTGAGTATAATTGTGATGGGTATGGCAACTCCATTACCAAGAAGAAGTAACTCGCACAAGACTAAGTGTTCTATGAGTACATATTATACTAATTTAGTAAACATTAAGAGTGGTTTGTAATATACCACTCTTAGAAAAATTTAACACAAAGGGGATAATTGTGATTGAGTTTATACAAAAGTTTTTGTTACAAACTGCTTTACGTCTGGAATTGTAGCTTTTGATAATAGAGCCACAGCACAATGACGTTTAGTATGATTTACAAAAATGAATTTAAAGAACAAAAACTAATTAAAAACGGTATGTTAGCAATATTACACGATAGATTATATCAAGCGTGTCATTTTTATTTAACAAGAAACTGGATAACTACAAGTAAGTTTAAATAATGTAGAGAATTTATATACCGCCCTATCAGCAATATTGGAGTGTAATGGTGCTGGTACAGAATTATATAATAGGTCTCAAAGCATTACCTATAAGGTTTGAAGGAGGTTGATACTATTGTCTGATAAAAAGAAATTTGAATTTAGCAAATTAATATTCTTTTTGAAAGTGCATTCTTTATTGCTACCACACATGTTTTAGTTTTATTATGATGTGGCAAAACAAAAGATTTGACACCACATTAACTGTTGATACCAGCTTGGTTTGGCGAAATGAGTGTTGTTACAGGATTTTGTGCTAATAAAGCTAAGGCTGAAAATATTATAAAACTATACTAATCATCGTTGATATTACGATATAAAAGATGTTTAATGCAATATATAAGAGAGGTGAGATAATGAAAACAAGACAAGAGTTATATTGAAATACGCTAAAGTCACTCATAGGATATACCAATTATCGTATGGGTGCTAAATGGTATAGTCATAACAACAATCCTCATAGACCTAGACTATTAGATTGTGGTGGTTTTGTTGTATGGTGTTACAAGATGGCAGGTTTTAGTATAGCTGGACGGTACGTCTCTACTAATGGAACACATCTCACGCAGTAAAATCTAATGACCTTAAAGAGCCAGGTGATATGTATGAGAAACTTTATGGTGGACTTGGTATGTATAATCATATAGGCATATATGCAGGTGGTCGTAATGGATACATTGTAATTTTTCTCGAGAAATGAGATGTCGCTTGGACTAATGTTTTTAAATTTTATAGAAGATTTAATAATGTAAAGGTGAAGATGGACAAACAAACGCAAAAACCAAATACACCACAAGTAAAACCACAAATTAATATAGGAGATAAATGAAATGATAACAGGGAGAGTCAAGGAGTTGACAATAAGGTTCTTGAAATTGATGCAGAATATTACAATGAAAGAAACTATGTTAAAATACAAAGATTTAGTAAGCTTTGGTTTAATAAAAGCCGATTATGATACTGCAACTAAAATTGTAAAACTAAGCAAAATAACACAAATGAGACAAGGAGGATATAAAGATGAGTAATTTGATTAATATAATAAACAGTGAAACCGTATTTAGCTATAGTTATAGCAATAGGATTTTTGTACATTAAAAGTAATGAAAGATAAAAAGGAATTAAATTAGACTATATAACAGAATTAAAGCTTGCTTTATTACTTGCTAAAATGTCTTTAAGGATATAAAACTACAAAAGATAGCTGATATACTAATAGTCCTATTGTAACGAGGGTTTAGAAAGCGACTAATATGACAGCAGCAAGCAAAAGAAAAGCTGAAGCAATGAAGAGGCTACAAAAGAGTATAGCATAGAGAAAACAGGTGTATCACTTTGATGAAACTCACATTATTCAATGTAATGGAGATATAGCTGCGCACATATGCAAGATAAAAATATATAATATACCAAATAATAGTATATTTATATGATATTTTAAATCAAAAATAATTTGGGACATATTTTACAAAATTTTTGTAAAATATAAATAAAGTGGATAGTCTAACACACTCCTTTGTGTTGTTAATTATTTGTTTGTTGTTAGCAGAGGCGGTGCTCCCTACATGTTACAAAACAAGGTGTGTGCAATGAAGTACAACATGATTATGGTGAAATATTAAAAGAACTATTGTTTGATGTATTTGATATGTTACAACTAAAAATTGCTTGTGGCAAATATATGCGTTGTTAGGAAGAAAGATACTACTGGAACATACAAAGCTATTATAGATTATTATTTTATTAGACGAGGATGTTCAAGAAGATTTAAAAGATAGCTAGAGTGATTTTGAGTTATATCAACAGGAATGAGGATAGTTTACAAACTATGCTTGTTGATGATGTTATTAAAGAAATGCAAGAGTTTATAAAAAGGAAAGGGAGAATTGATTCTACATCCTATAATAGGAATGTATTAGTTGTGCTATATGTTTATATATTTAATGGTTTGGCAACCGCTTTGGCAACGCAATTATAAATTTATCAAGATTATTATAGATTTTTATAAATTATTGAATAGTTGTATATTGTTGATTTTTACTATTTCTAAATGATTCTAATACTGTATGTAAAATATTTAATGTGAGTTTGTGGTATAATTATAAAGTATTATATTTTATAATCTTTAATATTCATTTTAGGAGGATTTATGATGAGCAAGAGGAGGAACAAGAAAATGGTTCTTATTTTACTTTTATATTTTCTCATTATACTATCACTATAGAAGCGCCAATAGCTGGATATATAGCAATATCTAGTAATTTTTCCCAGTGTAAATACTCAGGCAATATGGATTCTTTATTAGAGGAAACCCTCATTTATATATGATGATGCTGGAAATATTACTGAGAAGTACAAAGCACAGCAATGTATATATAGAACAATAGTACCTATAGAGGAAATACCATCAGATTTACAACAGGCTTTTATAGCTATAGAAGATGAGCGTTTTAAGAACATAATGTGAGTAGATATACAGGGTATTTGGTGCAGTAATACATGATTATAAAAAGACAGGTCTGTTCAACAGAGCAAGGAGCATCTACACTTACTATGCAACTTTCACCTTTTAACTAGTTCTGAAAATCAGCTGTAAAGAAAGCCTAACGGATTATGGTATATGCTATAGAGTTGGATTATCTAAAAGTCGAAATATTATACGCATATTTAAATGCAGTAATAGGTGAGTAATGTGACGTAGAGTGCAAGCAGCTGCAAAAATCTTATTTTGCTCAAAGATGCAAAGATATAAAATTTAGCTGAAGCTGCTGTAATAGCAGGAATTACAGCTCTCCTACAAAACATATACCTTACAAAACTTAAAGACATATCGCCAAGTGAAGCAGTAGGAAATCTTCAAATAAAACTTTATCCACCTAGTAAAAAGTTTTTACACCTACACAATCTGACCTTGAAGTTTTATGCAAATTTAAAGAAGTTCTGGGAAAATGAGATCAAGAGGAGTATATATTACTTAAGAAAGGTTCATTAGTTGTATCAAAGGCGGAACTCAATCAAGATACTATAAGTAGACAAAAGTAGTAGCCATAAAAGATGCTTGGAGCTTGGATTTATAAATGATGCTAAAATATAAAGAAGCATTAAATACACCAATAACTATATATCATTTCCACCAAGAAATAATAATGGAATTTTCGTCATATTTTCAATGATAAAGCAGAGGCTGATATTAATAGAATTAGGAAATTACAGGAAAAAGCAAATGAACTTATAAGATTTGGTGGATTAAAAGAAATATATACTACATAATACAAAATGCAAAGAAATACTTGAAAGTCAAATGTCAATGATTATAATTTCCCAAATTCTTTACAGATAAAGACGAGTGTAATACAACCACAAAGCAGCTATGGTTGCTGACGAGATCAAAAACAGGATATGTAAAAAGCAATTATGGGAGGTCGTGGACAAGCTGGTAGTATATATATGATAGAGCAGACGAGTCCAAGACAGCCTGGTTTCAGCAATAAAACCACTTGCAGCATATATGGCTAGCATTTAAAGATGGTATGTCAGAATATGATACTATATTGGATGCACCTAGGAAGGATTCATCTAGTCCGACAGGGTACTGGCCTGAGGAGATATATGACGTTTATTACGTCAAGCTAGGTGTAAAACTGCATAGAAGCATCTTCAAACGTAGCAGCTACGTGAAGCATTAAGAGAATTTGGGACTCACACACATGAATCTACAGGACGTTCATTAGATTACTTGTCAAACAAATGGGATTTAATTATATATAGCAAGAGATAATCCAAATAGTAGCGATGAAGTGCTTTCTATTGCTCTTGGTGGTTTTACAAAAGGTGTTACGCCTATAGAGATGGCGTCTGCTTATTCAGGCATAGCAAACCTTGGTAAACAAGTAAAACGCTACGTTTTATAATCTGAAAATATTAGACTCATCAAATAATGTGACATATGAAAACAAAGAAAGTGTGAAAATGTCCAGATGAATACACAGACATAGACGGACTAAGGTTCTTAGCGGCGTAGTGAAAAATGGTTCTGGTAGAGCTGCTATATTAGATAATATGCCAGCTGCTGGAAAAACTGGGTACAACTGATTCAAGAAAGATTTTCTATTTTGCAGGATACATAACATAATATACATGACTAGTGTGTGGATGGGAGCAGATACGCCTGTGGAACTACAAATTGCTACATCTGCTGTGGCAGCTGGTCTTTGGCGTAGTGTAATGAATAATATAGATGCACAATTCTCCTTGAACATAAAAATTTTGATGCACCTGCGAAGTGCACCTATAGATAATCAAAGTACTATGATTACTCTGAAAATGACCAAAACCAAACTAATAATATAGATAATAATGTATTATTTACGATGAGATCAGAAAATAATTCAAATAGTAGTAATTCTAACACCAGAATCGGATAATACTACCACAAATACAAATAATACTAGAGATAATAATTTCTACATCTACTAATAATACTCAAGCACAACAACAAACTCAACCGCAACAACAAACTCAATCGCAACAACAAAGCTCAGCAGACAACCTACTACACAACCAGATGCACCACCTACTACAACATCTCGAAGATACTACACAAGCCAGCAGGAAAGTACGACAGAAGACACAACAATGTTTTAAAATATTTAAAGCTTTCGATATAGTTTTATTACTATGCGATAGTTCCTTTTATTTAATATTATAATATGAAATAATAACAATTAAATAATTAAATAATTAAATAATAAACATCTGCACATATAACTGATTTACAATTTTTATCATAAGTTTTCACATAATATCAGTTTACTAAAACTATAATGGTATAATAATGTAAATAGCGATTTAATTTTAGAAAGGAATTGTGCTTATAGAAAGGTACTGTTTGTAAAAATTTGGATAAACACACTTAGTGAGTATCTACGATGAAAGAGAAATAAAAAGGATATAATTCAATCTGTTGGAATAGATACAACTGAAGAGCTATATCGTCCTTGAAAACATAGACGATAAAAGTGGCAGATAATATGATGTCAGCTATCTCTAGTAACGGTGGATTATCTAAATCTGATTTATGGAAGACTCTTGGAAAGGATAATATAAGAAGTTTTTATTCAATCGTGCTCCTATCTTTTTCATCAACATGTTTTCTTTTGACGTCGTTAAATGATTATCCATAAAGTTGTTAGAAAAGAATATCTGGCCTCTGATCACACCCATATTGGATAACTTGCGAGTCTTAGCAAAAATGAAGCAACTCTCTTACTTATAAATCAACAGAAATCTCTTTTTGATTACATTTAGGTCGTTCTAGATGGAACAAAAGCTATGTTTTAAAGAATGTGAGAGAGTCAGATTTCAAACACAAACGGGATTTTAGTTTTGAAAAGTGAAATTTCCTTATGAATTGGTGGGAAAATATATATATATCTAGCCCTATTGCCCGGTGATTAATGTTTTTAGATCATATTTAAAAGTATTTTTATCTACACACTTGCTCTCTTATTACAGCCATTGCTGTAAAAATCCATATATATCATCAATGTGCTAGCATATATTCACTATAGTATTATAAATATATTTAATCGCGTCCTATAAACAGTATATATAAAGAAATTGATAAACTCAAAGACAAAATTATATATCTCTTTCAAAAATACAATCTAATGATGAATATCGAAGAGTTGTTTAACAGTATTGCATAGAATATAAAACTAAATTTTCAGAAGAATTTATAGAATTATCTAGTATCGACTGGAGAGGTCGCTTCTCTCTCAGTGATTTGATAAGATATATCTGATGTTATGGAAAATACTAGTATGCAGATAGCTGGAATATATAGAAAACTTATACTACAAAATCCTATAGAACAATCACAGCCTTCACTAGTGAAAATGTGGCTACTAAAATGAAAATGTAAAGAACATAGTGGAGATTATCTAGAAAAAGAAATTAAAAATAAAATTGAAGCAGAAAATGCTATACAATCTACTGCAAAGTCACTATCATTAAACAATACTACTGAAGCATAGAATATATGTTGAGAGAGATTTGAAACTTTAAGAAAAATAGCTCTAATTTAGTAAAAGGACAAGAGAGCTAGAGGATATAGCTACTTTTGTATCTAGCACATCTTATCAAACAAATTTTACTGCATTAAATGGCTTCATAGAAGCTGCAAGAGCAGGTGAAGCTGGTAAAGGGATTTGCTGTTGTTGTTGCAGAGGAAGTGCAGAGAATTAGGCACAAAATCAGAAGATGCGGCTACAAAATAAAAGAAAATATATAATTTTCTTAAGTGAAATAGATAAAATAGTTGGAAGACATTCATGAACAAAATAAAACTTTAGAGCAAGGTAAAGATTCTATAAGGCTAGAATCTATAGAAAATACAAAATTCTAATAGTCAAATAACAAGATAGACACATAATGTGGCTAAAATCAGCTGATGAATTGAGACAAGCTAAGAATCTTGATACTATATTAAATAATATGAACATATTATCAGATACTGCTCGCTGAAAATGGTGACCCTACTAAATCAGCTAGTGATAGCGTAAAAGAGACTATACAAAACCAATTAGAAAACTGACTAATGGCATAAAAACTTTGAAAAAGTAATAATAGAATTTGAAAAATATTAGCATAACATATAAATTATAATAATAGGGAGTATAATATGCTATATATTTGCCCTACTATAGACGTAACTAGAGGATATAACTATAAGGATCTTTGAACACCAACATGTAGATATGACAGAAAGAGTATTGTGTGAAGATACTAGAAGAACTATAAACTATAAATCATTGTGAGTAAAAAACCTTTTCACCACATGAACATAATGAAACTTAAAAAAGTGATGAGGTTGTAAAAAATTATTGATGGGGAAAACATATTTATGTATCAGATGCTGGCAGACAGGTATATCAGATCCTGGTTCAAAGGCTGATACAAAATGTACAGGAAAATAATTCGAATTAACTACACTACCAGGTGCAAGTGCTTATGATAGTAGCACTTGTTAATTCTGGTATTGATACTAGATATTTTACTTTATAGGCTTTTTAGAAAGAGATAATTCAAAACAAAAATACAACTAAAAGAATTATCAGAAAAAAGAGAAACATTGATAGTATATGAATCTCTCTACAGAATAAACAGACCTTAAAGAGACTTTATGAATATTTGCAATAGGAAAATAGTTATAAAGCCAGAGAAATAAGCAAAAAATTTGAAGAGTATATATGAGAGGATTTATACTTTGAATGAGAAATTAAAATGAAAATTTTGAACTTAGGTGAAATAATAGGTAATAGATGGCAATAAAAATAGTGCTTTTATTTCTGAACTAAGTGATGAAGATATACAACATCTTCTTTTACAAAATGAGTCAAAATATATCAAAAAAAAGATGCGGTAAAACAAGTATCAAAAAGAGAATAACATAAATAAAAACAGAGATAAGGATATTCTATAACGAATTAATCGGAGGAGCTGTTATGAATAACAGTAATTTGACTATCTACAAAAATTGCACTTATTAATTTAACTTATAATAATATAATCAATTTCTTTCAGCATGATTATTCTATATTTTCTACAGAAAAATACTTGAAAGGACCATCTATATTAATATACCCATATAGAAGTAGTCTTATAGATAGAATATACAAAATGAAATCAAGATATATTGTTGATAAATTTCTGTGTTCTAATTCATATAACTATAATCATGATTATCTCGTCATATAATTCAAGTTTCACGTTATGTCTATCATATAATCTCATATAATCTCGTTTAGCGTTATTCGCCTGCATAATTCTTATAGTTCATTTACAAGTTATTCATATGTAGAAAATTATAATGATGGTAATAATTGTGATGAATGCAAAGAATATGATTCTACTACATGTCAATCAAGAAATATAGGATATCCAAAAATCGAAATTTATAGGATACAATAAAAACTATAAAATTATATACAAATAAAATCTGCGGATATTTCTAAAGAAGATTTTATAACAGGATATGGTTTGGAGCTTATATGAAAATAAATGCATTTTACATCACTTTTGTAGTAAGCCCTCTGCTTTTGTCAGATGGCTTTTATTTATACGATTATTCTATGCTTGTTATGATTTTATCTGCTTTGACACCGAAGAAATATATGGGAAATATAACTTTGTAGCAGATAGAACATCTATAAGATTATATATACATAATTTTGACTTTTATATGGGACAAAATAGAGCTGGAATATTATGATACAGATTACCATACTTTTTGGGCTGGTAGCAAAATATTAGCACTTTAAAAATCAAAAACACCCAGAAGTTATGCTAGATTTAGATATTATATGGCGGTCAGATATATCATCACAACTTGATGCCGAAGATATAATAGCTATACACAATGAAACCTTTAATTAATTAAAATGTATATAAAGACAAAGAATATAATATGTATGATACATATACGATGATTGACTGGTCTATATTACTGTTCAATACAGGCATTTTTATACATAAAAATGATGATTTTAAACACACTATTGTAATGAAAGTATCAATTTTATGAAAAATACTTACCACAAAGATGTTAATTTTCATCATATGCTTTTGCAGAGCAAAGATTACTTTCTATGTGTGCAGAAAATAAAGATATAAAATATTTAATAAAATATCCACAAGACATAGGTAATCAAAATTATTTTACACATATATGGGGATATAAGAATATATTGTCATCTCGATTACGTACAAAATGACAATTTTTGTAGAAGATGTGTAAAAAGAATTTTCAAGTGATTTTCCAAAAAGAAAGTTTACTACTTAGCAACAAAGATCAAATATATAACTATATATATACACACAGTATTTAAAAGAGGTAACTAATGGAATTTGAACAATATTTTATCCATATTATTTGAAAATATAAGTGAAGAAGAAATAAATGATAGTAGATATCAAAATCGGAGGTTATTTCTATAAGAAAGATGAGTATCGATGTATCAAGAGGAAAATCTAAATATCTCTATACTTTTTGATCGTATAGTTCGTGACAGAAAGAGTTGATTCCAAATGGTAAGAGAACGATAATGAATAGATTTGATGAAATAGGAACTATGTTTGCAGAAGTTTACATATTTTTCGGATAAAATATATATGATTACCTCTGTGTTGCTATAAAAATGCAAGGGTGCACTCGCCATACCAAAAGAATGAATACAGACGATTTGACGCAAAATATAACTATAAACTCACACAAAATATGCTCAAAATATTTTCTGGCAAGAAAGGCATTCTTTTGAAATCAAAAAGTATTGATATTAAGTAGCTTTTTACTTTAAGACACAGCTAGTTATTTACTTCAAAGAGTAAGAGAATCAGGACTTTATGAATCTCTAAATCTAATTTTTAAAAAGAGAAGAACTAGCAGGATTTTATAGGTGCCTTACAAGGCCTCTCACTATCAAGAGAAATGTTATTAATGCAAGATGATGGTATAATCGAGCTCAGATAAGAACACTTTTTAAAGTTATTGATTTAGAAAAATTACAAGAGCTTATATAATATATGTTTACAGTTTAGTTATTATAATAATGGGTATTTGATATATATAAAGTCCACTTAATACCTTTTATTATAACTAGAGAGGTAGTAGATATGAAAACATAATAGCATCTGTTATAGAGCAGGATTTGTAGGATTCAGACCAGACGCGTGCCTTATGCAATCGTGGGATTGCATCGCAACAGTACTAGTAGATGTAAACAAACAAAAGCAGAAGGAGAAATAATGGACCTTGCTCATGGCGCGCTTTTTATAAAATCTGTAGATTTAAAAGCCGCGACTATAAAGATACTGCTGATAGCGATGTAGTGTGACACAGCAGGTGCAGGACATAGGTGAGACTCAGATCAGATTTAATAAATTGGGAATGTAGAAATATTCAAGATGATGATACCACAGATAGCTAGGTATTCTCCAAATTCTATTTTTACTTTGTAGTATCCAACTCTGTAGATATACTTCTACTTATGTTACTTATAAATTACTCAGTGATTTCCTGCTAAAAGAGTACAGGTAGTGGGACTGTGCTTTGATTCTTTTCATAGGCTAAAATATGAGATATCAAAAGAGTTTGATATAGATGCTAGAGCTATACATTCCTATATAACAGGAGAAACATGGTGATAGTGAATTTCCTGTATGGTCAGCTGCGTTTATAGGTGCATTATCTTTTAATGATTATTGTAGTATGAATGGATTAGATGATTTAAAAGAAAAATTTGCCCAAAATGTAAGAGATGCTGCATATCAAAATAATAGAGGATATACTAACTACGCTATAGGTATGGCAGTAAATAGAATAGTAGAAGCCATATTAAGAGATGAAAATCTATACTCTACAGTATCAACTTACAACTCATATAGATGACGTTTATTATTCAGCTCCAAATGTTGTTGGTAAAGATGGTCAAGTGATACATGCCCCAACCTTTCACAATTGTGAAACAACTGCAACTAGGAAAATTCTAAAAAGGCTAGAGCCAGCTACTTTCTCAACAGAATTAATTAGATGGCCTTTGCAAAAGTTTAATAAGAATATCTTTTGTAAAGAGCCATAACACTTTTAGTTATATTGTATTATTTTTATCTGCCAGTCTTTTATCACATTTACACCTTTATCACTTTTTAAAATATATATCTAAAGTATTTGTGTTTTGAGCCATTTGAAAATGTGGTTTTAATTTTATTATTTTCTTTTACTAGCTCATAGCACACTAATTTCTTTTGGTAGTGCATTTATATAGTATTTATAGTGTCTACTTTTATATAAGTAAATTTTTCAAGTGAATTATCGAAGATTTTGCATCAGATACCATTCTGTAGAAGGCTACTAATTGAGAGCTGTGTTTGTTTTTCCGTTTGCATTGTCAGGTTATTTAAGATTTTTCCATTTGAATGTATATCGGGATTTTTACTAGCTTCTATAGGGTAGAAATAAAACATCATTTGAATATATCGCCCATATAGAAAAATCCATTTACTTCTCTTATTACCAGATGTCACTAGTTTTTAAAATATAAAATATACTCCATCTGTCATATATTTTTCATTTTTATTGCATCTCGCAGCATGCGGCAAATGTATAATTTTCGCTATCTTTACCTATTATAGTTTAGCAGTATCTGTTTTACTGTTATATTTTATTTGTCGTGAAATAGGATTGTCGTTCAGAATTTATAAGTAAATCTTTCGTTTTATAATTCCAGCACACCTTTTGCACTTCAAACTCTGCTACACAGATACAGGAATAACAAGGTGATTATCTACTCATATATGGAACTAAACTTATATATATTTTCTCCATTTACTAATACATATACTATCACCAGTAAATACATAAGTATTAGTATCAGTCTTTATAGTGGATGATTTTGTTTTCGAATCATAAGTATGTGAAGTCATCTATGGCAGAAGCAAAATCTTTTAGTTGTTATATAAGTCCTTTCATTATTACATAACATTTACTAGCATCCTTTACTTTATAATTATTTACATATAGTCCATGCATTTGAAAACAGTAAACGACATTATAGATGCAAATGCTACTGTTAATGCAATATTGATTTATATTTTCTCCTATTTGCATATCCACCTACGAGGTGGATTTTTATTTATTATTCTTTGTGACTATCTCTATCTACTCCACATAGTGGGCAAGTCCAAGAATCTGGTAAATCACCAAAAGCTGTTCCAGGTGCTATACCATTATCTCATCGCCTCACAGCTGGATCATAAACATAACCACATACATCGTACACATAGTGCAATAAAATATTCTCCTTATAAATTTATAAATTTTACACCTAATTGATACCTTATTGCTCATTTAAAACCTATTTTAAAGTTTATAAATTAACTTCTTTAAAATACATTAAAAATACAAGAAATGAATCACATTTTTAAATGCAAAACAAATATTAAGTTTGAATATTCTAATACAAATGTAATTAAAGCATAATTTATTACATTTTGTAATATATTAATATAAAGATTATATATATTAGTAACTATATTTTCAAATATCTAATAATATTGATAAAATTTTATGATATTATATTAGCACTCGATAATAAAAGAGTGCTAATAACAAAATTTTTATTCTAAATTTAGGAGGACATTATGGCTAAACAAGAATTTAGAGCTGAATCAAAAAGATTGTTAGATTTAATGATAAAACCCAATTATACAAATAGAGACATATTTTTAAGAGAGTTTATATCAAATGCTAGTGATGCAATAGATAAGGTATACTATCAAACAACTATCAGACGAAAATAAAATTTTAATAAAGAAGATTATTAGGAATAAATATCTATAGATAAAAATGCTAGAATTATATCTATAGAGGATACTGGTATTGGTATGGATAGATGATATGGAAAATAATCTTGTATAATAGCAAAAAGTGGCTCTTTTGCAATTTAAACAAGACAATGAACTAAAAGACGGATTTGATATAATAGATCAATTTGGTGTTGGTTTTTATTCAGCTTTTATGGTAGCTAAGAAAGTAGTAGTAGAACTCAGCTAGATACAGATAAATCATTTATATGGGAAAGTGAAGGGCGTAGATGGTTTTGAAATAAAAGAATCAAATAAATTATCTAATGGAACTATAATAACTTTTATATTTGAAAGATAATGTGGATGAAGAGAATTATGATGAATATCTACAAGAATATAAAATACGCCTTTTAATAAAAGAAATATTCTGATTTTTATAAGATATCCTATAAAGATGGAAATTGAAAATCTGTACCAAAAAGCTGATAATTCAGAAGAATTTGGAAAAAGTAAAAGAGTTAGAGACTATAAACCTATGGCACCACTGTGGAGATATGAATTAAAGAGAAGAAGACTATATAGAATTTTATAATGAAAACATTAAGGGTTTGATAAACCTCTATATATATATAATACATCTGCTGATGGAACTGTTAGATATACAAGCATAATGTATATACCTTCAATGATGCCATTTAATTATTACAGAAAGAATTTAGGTCTTGAACTTTATTCTAGTAGTGTTCATAATGGATAAATGCGAACAATTATTGCCTGACTTTATTTTTGGGTCGTTACATGTGTATGGTAGATTCTGAAGACTTATCACTTAATATATCAAGGAAACTTTGCAACATGACAGACAATTAAAACTTATAGCAAAAAGATTGAAAGATAAGATAAAAATGAATTGTTGAATATGTTGAAAAACGATAGAGAAACATATGTAAAATTCTATGATGTGTTTTCAGTCTAAAAATTTGATATATACGATAATTGGGGTATGAATAAAGAAGAATTACAGGATCTATAATGTTTAAATCTTCATTAGATAAAAAGAAAAATATACTACATTAGATGAATATATTTTCAGAATGAAAGAAGATCAAAAGTATATATTATGCAACAGGTGAAAGTATTAGGAAAATAGAAAAAATGCCAGCAACAGAATTTTACTTGATAAAGGTTATGAAGTATATATATTCACAGACGAGGTAGATGAATTTTCTATACAATCACTAAACACGTATAAAAGATAAGTCATTCAAATCAATATCAAGTTCTGATATAGATGGTAGATGATAACTCTAAGGAGAATGAAGAAAAAGCAAAAAGAGTCAAAATCTATGTTAGATAGTATGAAAGATATTTTAAAAGACAATGTAAGTGATGTAATAATATCAACAGATTTAAAAACTCATCCCAGAGTGTTTTCTACGAAGGGGAATCTAAGTATAGATATGGAAAAACTCTTAATGCTTATGCCTACTGAAAATGATATAAAAAGCTGAAAAATATTAGAACTTAATCCTGAAAATAAGTCTTTTTAACAATCTTAAAAATTACTTTGAAAAATGATAAAGATAAATTTGCAAAAACTTACAAATGTGTTATATAATCAGGCATTGCTTATAGAGGGTTTACAAATATCAGATCCTGCACAATTTACAAAATGATATATCTGATTTGTTATTTAACTAATTTAAAAATTTATTTTTGATTTTAATAAAAATATATGTAATTTAATAAAAATATAATATAATAATAAAGAGCATATATAAAAGTAATTAATCCTTATTATATATGCCTCATTGTGAAGAAAACCTCTCGCCATGCGGGGAGTTCAAAAAGGCTATGCCTATGAGTGACAGAAAAACTCCCTTGATTAAAATAGAGTTACTTTCGACAATAACAAAATAAAATCAAAGGGAGGTCATTAAAATGAATGACAATAAGAGTTTATCACATACAAAGTATAATTGCAAATATCATATAGTATTTGCACCCAAAATATAGAAGAAAAGTATTCTATGGGGAAAAGAAGAGAGATATAAATACCACCCAAGTATAGTGTATCAAGTATAATGGGTTATTTGAAAGGCAAAAGTAGTTTGATGATATATGAAAAATTTGGGGAACTTGAAATTCAAATACAGAAATAGAGAATTTTGGTGCAGAGGATATTATGTGGATACAGTAGGTAAGAATGCAAAAGATAGCGGAATATATAAAGAATCAATTAGAAGAAGATAAAATAGGAGAACAGATGAAAAATAAGTTATAAAGAAGACCCATTTATGGGTAGCAAGTAAAGAAGTATAATGCAAATGTCAGAGAGTGCGTACGCCTGTTAGGGCGTTGTTGGAAATAGAGCCTTATAGGCGTAGTAGTGAAAAACTACCAGCTACGCTGGTGGATATTTATTAATATTAGTACAATTATTGAAAATATAGTATACTAAAAAGGAAATGATATGGAGAATAATAAGTGGTAAATACAGAGGTAAAAACTTATATCTCCAAAAATGATGATATACGCCCTACTACTGATAAAGCAAAAGAATCTTTTATTTAATATAATACAATCGTATATTTATGATAGTAAGTTTTTAGATTTATTTTCTCGGTAGTGAGCTATATCTCTAGAGGCTTTTTCTAGAGGTGCAAGTGATGTTACCTCGTTGATAAATCATCTATAGATATATATGTAAAAATCAAATATAAAAATTAATAGCTGAAAACACAGATATAAAATTAGAGCAATTAGATGTCATTAGTTTTTAAAGAAAAACAAATATATATGATATTATATTTGCAGATCCACCTTTTACAACTATGATAAAAATAAATGAAATGATAGATATAATAGCACAAAAATATACTTTTAGATAATGGTACTTATAATAGAAACAGACAAATTATTTGAATTAAAAATACTCAAAAATATGGTGTTAGAAAAGAAAAAGTATATTCTTATAAGCAAATTTAGTATAATAAAATATTTAAATTAGGAGAAAATATGAGTGTAACAGCAGTATATCCAGGTAGCTTTGACCCTATTACTAATGGACATATAGATATAATAAAAAGAGCTTCAAAAATGTATGACAAATTAGTATAGTATTAGTAAATAAAGAAAAATTCTTTATTTACAATACAAGAAAGAGTAGATATTATTCGTGAATCTGTAAAAGATATAGAAAATGTAACTGTAGATAGCTTTTCTGGATTATTTGTAGATTATTGTCTTAAAATAATATTCTGTATCAATTAGAGGACTAAGAGCTATGTCAGATTTTGAAATAGAATTACAAATGCATGCATATTAACGATTTTTGAGTAAAAGTAAAGTAGAAACTGTATTTTTAGCTACAAATACGCAATATTCTTTATTAGTTCCAGCATAGTAAAAGAAATAGCTATGTTTATGCGGCGGATTACTCTACATTTAGTTCCTGATAATGTGTTTGAAAAATTATCTGAAAAAATATAAAAATAAATCTTTTGATACTATTTTTATTTTTATGGTATCATTAGTTTTTGAATAAGTAAAGAATGTATTTTTATAACAATTCTAGTCAAGGAGAATATATATGAGAAACTAATCGAGTGATTTAGATGGTACTTATTAAATAAGAAAAAGTATGATATCGCAAAAATACAGATAAGATAAAACAATGTATAGAAAATGGAGTATATTTTGCTGTACAGGTAGAGCATTTGCAGAGATGGACAATATTTTTGAGCAAATACCATTTATAGAGTATGCTATAATGGCAATGGTGCATATTGTTTTAATACAAAAACAAAAGAAGTAATATATAGAACTATAAAAAGCGGATATCAGAAAAATATATGATGTGCTAAAAGAAAAAGATGTTCTATTTGAGATGTATACAAATACAAATATATTGTAATAAAAACTGATGAAGAAATAACAGAGTATATACCTGTCGAATTTTTAAAACCATAATTTTTCAAGAGTTCTTGTAGATGATATGGATAAATTAACAGATGATATGGATGGTACGATGGTGCAGTAAAATTGCATATATTTTTCCTCAAGCGTATCTGGAAAGAGATAGAGTATATGAAGAAGTAAAAGATGTGATTATGACATAATTAGTCAGAGTTTTAATGAGATAGAATTTAATGCAAAAGGTGTAAATAAAGGTACAGGTATACAGTTACTTGCAGAAAGATTGGGGAATACAAAAGATGAAATTATGGCTTTTGAGATAATTTCATGATATAAGTATGAGATGGAGCGGCAAATTTTATAGCTGTAGATAATGCTGTAGCACCACTTAAAAATAGCAGATTTTGTTACAACAGTCATGATCAAGATGGTGCAGCATACGGTATAGAAAATTTATAGGGTAAAACAATGCAGAATGTAATAAAAATTAGATGATGAAATAATAAACATTAATTTCAGCAGGAGAAGTAATAGAATCACCTTTGTAGTGTAGTAAAAGAATTAGTAGAAAACTCCATAGATTCAGGTGCTACAAGTATATTAGTAGAGATAAAAATATGGAAAACTATATAAGAGTAACTGATAATGGAATGGGGTATAGATGAACCTTATGTGATGGAGGCATTCAAAAACACACTACTAGTAAAATTACATTACCCTTTTGACGATTTTATAAATGTAAATACAAATGGTTTTAGAGGAGAAGCATTAGCTAGTATATCTGTGGTAGCAAAAATATCTATGACTCACAAAAACAATAAATAACAGTTATATACTAGTTGTTATTAAAATGATAAAGTTAGACTAAAGTTGGTACAAAAGATGGAACTACTGTAATAGTAGAAGAATTGTTAGAAGATATACCAGCTAGATTTTTAAAATCTGACAAAGCTGAGTCTACAAAAATAACAGATGATAAGGTAGGCACTAGCTAATCCAAATATCAAAATAAAATATATAAATAATTCAAAACAGATATTTTTCACGTATGCAACTGGTAAAATAAAAAGATGTAGTAAATATAATTTTTGCAAATAATTATGATAATAGTATAATAGAAATTGATGAGGAAGTAACAGATTTTTAAGCATAAAGGGTATAATTGGCAACAACTCTGCAATGTACTCTAGCAGGAAAATGCAATATATATTTGTAAACGGTAGAATAACAAAAAGATAAAAACATAGTAAATTGTAGAGAAAATGCCTATAAAAAATATATACCTTCTGGGAATTATCCTATGTATAGATATAATAATAGATCCGTCAAGAGTTGATGTAAATATACATCCAAATAAATTAGAAGTAAAATTTTTCGGATGAAAAACTATATATAAATTGATAGAAAAACTATATCAGATAAATTAGATAATGTAAGCATGATACTATCTATATCATTAGTAGATAATAAAGAAAAATCAGGATAAACAAATATTTTCAAACATATTATCTACCTATATTCAAAACCAAGCGAATTTAATAAATACTAAGATAAATTTGTCAAAAGCAATTAGATTACAAAGGTGATTTGATATACAGCAGAATTACAACGAGATAAGAATAATAATCCAACTATACAACCAAACATAAAATATAATGAGAAAAGTAATAAGTCTGTCAATTTACAAAATGAAGAAGAAAAATTATAAATACTACTATAGATGATGAGAATATATATGATTTTAATTTAGATGGATAATAGAAACGAAAAATAATGATTATTATGTAGAAGATATAGACAGTAGTAGGATTTTCTGAGCTGTATATACTATACCTAGGGATATATTAAAAATGACATATAAATGATAATAAGATATATATATAGATTTAACTTTGTATTGAAGTATGGTGGTGAGTGTTTGAGGCATACATTATGCTTTTTGATGATGAAGATATGTATATGATAGATCAACACGCAGCACATGAAAGAATATTATATGAAAAATTTTTAAAAGAGTTTTATAGTGAACAATAGTATCACAGCAAACTATTAATACCAGAAAATATAAATATACCTGCAAATCTTATGGATTATAGTACTTTAAATATAGAAGAAATAGTTCATTTTGGTTTTGAATGATTATTTGAGATAATATTATACTTATACGAGCAACTCCAACGTTTTTAGATATTAGTTCTGCTAAAATGAATGCAGTATTTGATATATATCTGAAGAATCTTTTGTCAAATGAAGTAATAAAAAGATAAAATAGCTACAAAAGCGTGTAAAGTTGCACAAAGAGGAAAATGATTCAAAGTATAAAAGAAATAGAAATAGATGTTATACAATCTTGAGCATTGTGAAAATAAATATGCTTCGTCCATGGTAGACCAACAATTACAAGGATATCAAAATATGAAATGGAAAAATTTTTAAAAAGAATATTGTAATTACATATTGATCTTAATTGATTTAATAAGATAAAAAATGGTTGTCGTAATAGGATATCATAACAACAACCATATATATCTCTTGTGAACTTATTTGTGTAATTTTTATCCACAAATTCAAAAACTGTTTCTAATTCTTTTGCATATTCATTGTCAGTTTTCCAACTATTCTCTTTGTCCATCTACTTCATTTATTTGGAAACCAGTCTATATCCGCCATCATTTTTATCAAATCTACCTAAAAACTTCCTTTACTACCGATAAGCACATAAATATTTTTAAAATATGTGCTAGAATAATCAGGTTTTTCCCTAGTAAGTTATGTTTACATCATTATCCTTCATTATACCACTTATTTTATCCACATGTTGAATTATTATAGGTCTTTGACCTATGTTATGATTATCTGGATTTTGATAATACAATATTCATCTTATATAAGGTTGTATATCTTGGGAATCATACACCATAGCATATCTTATAGAATCTTTTATCCAATAAGTTATCTTCATATCATCATCTACTTTATCATCATGTACTCTACTACAGGTGTTCCTGAAAATTGATTTTAGACTTTCATATATTTGTAAAATCTTTCTCATTTTCAAGTTAGTTTGATACATTCTATCTTGATCACCATAGTAATATTTTTGCATCAAATCCAAACCAATCTTGTTCATATATGAAAAATTTATTATCATAATCTGAACCATTTCCTATAGGATTACCAAGCTTTACCTTACTTTATCTCTTGTCATAGAAAAATATTTCAAATAAATCAACAGGAAAATTTTATAGTTTCTCTTTTGAGTAACATTTTGAGCTTTTAACACAGGTTGTTTTTATAATACATAAAAATACGATACTTACAACTATGACTAATAAAGTCGCACTCATAATAATTTCTTTAAAACTTTTTCTCAACATTAACTTCCTACTCTATACCAAGTAATTTTATTTCAAGTATATCAGTCTTATTTTTGCACTTTTATTGATAAGTTTATCCACAGTTATAGGCATTTGCGTAACATCTATGTAATAGTAAGTGTCGCTATATTATTTAATGGTATAGTCTGATTTATTGTAAGTATATTTGCTTTTTGTTTTTGCAAATATATCTAATATTTCAGATAATATACCTTGAATATTTTCACAGATATTCTCATTGTAGCTCTCAATTATTTTTCTACGTTTGAATTAAATCACAAAATCCTTTATACTTATAATAAGAGCTTGACTTATATTAGCTTTTTATCACTGCGTCACTTACACCCCCTAGCCGCTGCTTGATACCAGCAATTGTTTTGCCATAACTACTTTAGAATATACATCTGTAAAATCACTATCTACTAACAAAAAGTTTTTCATATACCACCATTTTAAAATAGATTTATATAATACTAATTTATACTTAAATTAAATATAACCAAATAACCTTTATATAATTCATCTGAATAAGGCTCTTTTATTTCATATTGTTTACCATCTTTATATACATCTTCCATATCTAAGCACTACACCTATCTGAGAAAAATTAACTTTACTTTTTATTTTATTCTATTATATCATCACTTATAAATACAAGACAACCACTAGATAGCAATCTTGCAGGATCTAAATTATATTCTTGTACATATTGTTATAGAGTTTATTTTTATATCATTGTAGTTTATTATGCAACCTTTTTCACACCATTCATGAAGTTTTCTCATATAAAGCACCAAATAAACCACCTTCTGTAACATCATATAATAATGAAATATTGTATTTTTCTAATAATTAACATCTTCAAATACACTTATTTTTGTCTATAAATTTTTGGCTGTCTTGATTTCTTTTTCAGATAATATAGATTTTAAATCCTTCTTTCTTTTCATTAACTATTACTATAGTTCCTTCTAATGCTATTTCTTTATCATATATATATTTTGTCCAGCTTCTATAGGTTTTACTTTGATTTATATTTTTCCTCACTTAGCCTACCAAAAGCTGTTATACTTACAATTATTTGATTTTACAGCTGATGTTATTTCACTATGTCCACCTATTATTTGTATTTTGTAATTTTTACATTCAGCAGATATATCCGACATTATAGTTTTATTTCATAATCAGTTGTGTTTTTTGAGCTAATATAGTAACTGTTATTGCTAAAGGAGTTGCAAAAGATGCCAAAACATCGTTCATATTAACTATAACTGCAAGCCTACCTATATCTTTTTGATGTTGCTGCTATAGGATCAGATGTTACTGATAATATATCATCATTTCCTAAAAGTAGCCACAATCTTGACCTATACTAGGCACACGTTAGTACATCTTGTCTTTTTCTCCTATATAAGAAAACACACTTTCATTTAATTGTTTTATGCCCAACTTTCTCCATTTTTAAATTTTCCATTTTTATGCTCTTTTCTTAGTAATTTTTAACAATATAAATCATTTAGTATTTTATATTATCATTGCATCTATTATATCTTCTTTATTAGAGTGAGTATATTCGTTGTAGATATAGAGCTATGCCCTAATACTTTCTGAATTATTCTTATATTTGCACCATTTCTTAAAAATGTGTAGCAAATGTCATGTCTTAGCTTATGTGGTTATTTCTTTATCTATATTTGAATAAGATATTATAACGTCATTTGTATACTTGTGTGTTAATCTTTTACCATTTTTAGATACAAAAAGTGCATCATCAACATATGTATGGATTTTCATAATCTAAATATTTTTCTATAAGAGAGTTATGGTCACTGTTCCTCACATAGTTGTGATATATTTATAGGTATTACTTTTCTTTGTTGCCTTTCCCTATTATCTGTAAAAATTCATTTTTAGTCCATTCTTTACATCAAGAGATACTAACTCAGATATTCTAAGACCAGTATGCAGATTTATTATAAATTTCTAGATAATATAAACTATCTTGATATAACAGTCTTATAGATTCATTGATGAATTTCATCTATTTCTAGATGATGTAGGTAATTTAGATGTAGTTTTGACTTTGCTTTTTATAACACTTTCACTAGGAATAGAGATTCTTTATTACTTTTTGTTCCATAAGGTAATCAAAGAATCAACTTTAAAACATATCATTTATTGATACTGTGGAGTTTTGTCTAGAAGATACAAGATAAGAATAATACATAGTTATATTTATAGTTTGTAACTTTTTACACTTATCTTTTTAAGTAGAGTATTTTCATTTTTAAAATCAAAAACCTTTTAACTTAAAATATGCGTTTATTGTATTATTACTTTACCAGCATATTTAAAGCTTCTAAAAATAAAGTAAATATACTCGAACCCTCAGTATCATAATTATTAAGTTTTTTCTATTAAACTATCTATATTCATTTTATAATACTCACAATAATAAATTATACTTTCTAATTATATCACACATAATACTTTTAGTTCAATCTTTATTATCTACCTATGCTAAAAATTAAAAACTTATGATATAATAGCATAAATTGTTTAAAATAGTTTTTATTTTCAAAATATTGTTGTAGTATAAGATGAATAAAATAGTATTAGATAAAAATGCAAAAATAATAATAGATATGTTAAAAGCAACACTCATTTGACGCATATATGTAGGTGGCTGTGTAAGAGATATGTTGCTAGAATTATTCCAAAAGATATAGATATAACCACATCAGCACTCCCTTAAACAAACTATAGAAATATTTTCAGAAAAATATAAAATTGTAAAAACAGGGTGAAAAATATGGTACGATAACGATACAATAATAGATAAAAACCTATAGAGATAACTACTTTTAGAAGTGAAGAACATTACATAGATGGCAGACGACCATCTAAATGTAACATTTGGAAAAGATATACAAAAATGATTTATTAAGAAGAGATTTTACTATAAAATGCAATGGCTTATAATGATTGTTACGGGACTTATTGATTTGTTTGGAGGAATAAATGATTTAAAAATAAGATAGTAAAATGTGTAGGTAATCCACTGCAAAGATTTGAAGAGGATAAACTTCTGTATGATGCGTTGTATAAGATTTGCTAGTGTTCTTGATTTTTCTATAGAAGAAAAACACATTTAATGCAATATACACTCGCACAAAAATAAAATTCTACATCTATAGAAAGAATAAATGTGGAATTTAGTAAAATGTTATTGTCAAAATGCCATCAAAAGCAATAATACTACTTTTATAAAACAAAAAACTGTTGAAAAGAAATTTTACCTTGTACACATAATATGTACGGATTTGATCATCCATATCATACAAAAGATTTATCTATACTATGGATGTGCTAGATAACGTAGATGATAATTTATCTCTTAAATTATCGAAAGCACTATTTTCATGATACTGGTAAACTATACACACAGACCATCGATGAAATAATATAGCTCTATTATTATTCGCATCAAAAAGCAAAGCACAGAAATAGCAGAACTAAGACTAAAATATTCCAATGATATAATAGATACTACTTTTGTAAATTAATATACTCACATATGATAGATAGCAAAAATATAACTAATAAGTGGCATAAGACGAATAATATCAAAAATAGGCATAGAAAATATAAATTACTCATAACTACAACAAGCAGATTCGAAATCAACAACTATAGGAAAAGATATATTATTTGAAAAAGTAAATGAATTATTAGAAGAAAAAGATGTATTTTCAGATTTAGCTATAAATGAAAACACTCTTTTAAATCTAGGATATAAAGGTGAGGCAAATAGGATTAATATTAGATACTTGATAAAGTGTTAGAAAATCCTAATTTAAACGAAGAAAAATACTTATTATTCTATTAAAAAGAGTTACATATAATATTTAGAACAATAACTCTTTTATGCTTCTAAGTAAGAATATGAAATATCAATGATAATTTTTAGCTATTTTTAAAAGTTCATTTTGCTATATCTTTTAGGTGAGCTGAAGTTTTCTGTTGGGTTCCAACTACACGTTCCTCTTTCTCGATAACTTCAACCAGCTTTTAGTTCCTCTCTAATATTTTTATTTCCTTCACCAGACCAACCATAACATCCAAATACAGCAGCCTCTTTAAATGAAAGTTCTTGTAAAAATGTAACCAACCGCCAACGATGATAATATACTTTGCTCACAGTAGGAGAACCTAGAGCTATTGCCTTGACTTAAATACTTCTGTCATTATATCATTTTTGTCTGTTTCTAGATATATTATATACTTTTACGACTGTTTGAGGATCTTTGAGATTTTAAATCTCTTCAGCTAACTGTATGAGCAAGTTTCATAGTGCCTTCCCACATAGTATCATATACTACAGTTATTTGATCTTCTTTTGTAATTATCGCATCCCACAAAGCATATTTTTCAATTATTTGAAGTGGATTTTCCCTCCATATAAGCGCTCATGACTAGGAGCAATCATATCGATATTCAAATTCATTTTACCTATTTCTTCTAATCTCACAAGTGGTGAAAATGGAGATAATATATTTGCATAATATTTTAAGGCCTCTTCCAGAGCAAGCACCGATCTCGCTTTATCGTTGAATAACTCGCATACTGATGCTGACCAAAAAGCGTCCATAGAAAATAAAATGTCATTATCACCCGCTGCTAAGTAGCCATACTATCCGGCCACGTAGCATTTTCATCTCTACAAATACAAGAGATTTATCTGACACGTGTGTATACTATCACCAGAGCTTTTTACAATATTAAAATTCCATTCAGGATGATGATATTGTCTCACTATTGATTTTACAGGCATATGCTGTACAACAAATAGGTGCGTTAGGAATTTTCACTCACAAGATAAGGTAAACAACAGGAATGATTCTCAACTCTCTCCATGGATCTCATGACTATCGCGAAGTCTATCTCTGCTGAGATTCATTTCCTTTTCTAAATTTCTCAACAAATCATATGAATCAGGTCTCCAAACAGTATCTATCAAAACTTTTTATCTTCTGTATTATCAGATATGCATTTTGACTAGATCCATTGTCATAGAATGTCAGTCTCGAGTCCCGTATCATCTAACCTCAGCTACTCATTTTGTACCAATCCAATACACATTATTCTTAATTTGCCTTTTCATAAATAAATCCTCCTATTTAAAAGATTATGTAATACTAAATGTGCTAGATAGTAGTAATTATTAATTATGGGCACTCATCACATTTGCTAATGTCATGGCCATAGTTAATTTTCATATTGCAGGTCTGACGATTTCTCTTCCAAAGTAAGGTTTATACAAAACAATCATCGTCCAACAAGTTGCCCCATCTATCTCTCAAGTACAAAATCTCCTATCGTTTTCCTTTAAAATGATAGGACCTGATTTATATATGCCTGTTCTACCTGGACCTTACCATCAAGCTTGTACAACTCCCATCTTTTACAAATCTATTTCCTGTACCGCAGAACACAAAGGTAACATTGCATCTAACGCATTCATCATAAAGCGACTTTACTCCATTCCATAATGGCAGGGCATCTGGCCCAACATAGTTTTCACCGTCACAGCACCTGCTCAATCTGACCTGAAGATAAATATTTTTCTATGCTTACCTGTCCTATATATATGGAGCACATGTTGAGCAACCTCTTTATGTTTGAACGGTAATTCAAGAAGAAGTATAGGGTATGCGTTCATCTGCTCGCCTTTGATTCTACAAGGCAAAACATTAAGCATTACATTTTCAAAACCGTCTCCCCAGTTCCAAGGCAAGTTACTTATGTGACCTTTCCAGGACGCTTAGTAAGAAAGAAAAACTTAATATCAGGTCGTCGTGACTTACAATCCATGCCAGCCCTCTCTCCACAAGTCAGCTCTCTTCCAAAAGAAAATCAGGAAGCTGAGGCAGACCTTTAGCATCTCTCCACTTTTAACCTTATATTCTCCATTTCTCATGCTTTGTGAGTAGTGTGATATTTGAACCCCTGGACACTTTGTCCTGTAAGATACTCATGCCATTTTTGTCTCTAGCATCGAGGATAGTACATATAGCAATTTTGACATCCTCATCACTACATACATCCATGTTTATGGATCTCCATATATCGTGCAATCTCACCTCAGCTTTGCATATATTGTCTTACAAATTCATCCTTATGAAAAGCTTATTAAATTTAGCCACATTAATCTTATTTTCGCAAAAATTAGATAACGAATTTGTCTATCATAATAAAAGAAAGTATATTTTCATTTTCTCTAAAAATTCATATTAATATCAGCATTTAAAAATCATTTATTTCTTTACTTTAACAACTGTCTAGGATTATCCAACTTTACCTCAGTGTGTCCTGAATTTTTGACAATTTTTAGTGTGTAGATACTCTCAACAAATCTTTTAACTGTTTTGAAGATTTCATATTTAGCATTTATCATTTTCTCTCCACATATAAGCTAAGTACGGACAAGTTATTTTACTTAAGTCCTTTCAAAATTTAAGTTCATCATTGATTTAGTAAGAGAAAGAATTTCTTTTGAAATTCCTAATCTTTTTAAAATGTAGGAACAAATTTAAAGATAATATTTTGAAATATCATCAAATGTTTTGGAATAACGATACTGTGTACTATTAAAAATTAATGAATGAACCTTTGAGTATTATTGATTGCATAATTTGAGTGCAAGTATTCCACCTAATGATAAGCCACATATTTAAGGGTTCTGAAAATGTATCGCAATATTTTTGAAAAAGCATTGTATAAATTATTGTAATTTACTCTCCTCCATTACATATTCAAATTCTAGATATTAGACACTTTATTTGAGAATCGAGATCTAACTCATTTCACTATTTCTTTCCAACTGATGAACACTCCTGTCCCAATCCATGAACAACAAATATACATCCTCAAACAACAACCTCATCACTACCTTTTAAATTCACTCATACATATTCGTATAGGCACAGGCTTACTAATTTATATTTGGAAAAGCATATATTGGAAATCTCACCTCAAATTATTCTGATACTATATAGTAAAAGACTGGAGCATAACAGACATAGATATATCATACATAATAAAATGATTAGACTAGGATTTTTAGAGATATATACATAAATCAATTTAGATAATTGTATGGAGTATATTGCTATAGCTTCTTGTTTCTCAATCACTGAATCAAGATAATCAAAATCACCTATAAGATTCTTTATCAGTATACTTTCTTCTCTTGCTTTCCTTGATACGCTCTACTATACCATCTTCTTTATAGTTGCAACATATATCCATAACAAATCAAGTACTACAAAATGCTAGATTCTTTATAGATTTCTATATCTCATTGATTTGCTATTAGCATACACACTTCAGCCTTATGTCGCACTCTTTAAGGTAGAAAGCTAAACACATGCAAAGATTTCTAGTCTTTCTTGCCTACATCTCCCAGAATGGGAATTTTTCTCATATTGTTTTCAATTTCTTCTCATATTGCAACTGGCAGAAGGAGTACTCCATTTTCAATCAAAGCAGGGTGTGCGTTAGATTGCTGGAGCTCATTGTCCTTAGATGTTTTGATTTTACCTTATTTTCATTCTACAGTCATCTTTTCAAAATACTGCTTTGTCTCCATCTTCTTTTAGTAATGTTTGAATTAGCCTATTAATCTTCCTCGCGTAAATAAAATCGTAAACGAAGATTTACCATGGCAGTAACCGCCAAAATGTGCATAGAAGACATATGCATAGTCTGGTCACATCTCGTCATATTAGATTTAATATGCTGCGTTAGTAGTATACAAACCAGCAAACACACCTGAGACTATAATTATTATCAATTTCATTCTACTAAATCCCACTATGTTGCTTTGTCATAAATATTTTAACCTTTAGATTATATATATATTTCGACTATTATTATAAATTTCCTTTAAGTCTCTTCGAACCATATATTTCACTTTTACTGCACTTTTATGCATAGGCAAACGCCTTTGATTTTCTAATATATGCGAAATATATCTCTCATCTCAAATCTTTCATATCCCATCATGATTCACTAAGCATTTTATTTTCATCATCAGACTTATACAAAACATCAATATCATTTTGATAAAATTCCTCATCTTCATTTGAAATTGTTTGACCATCGAAAATTGAAAACACATCGGCACATCTGAAAAGAAGTAAATGTACCTCCTTAACAGTAAACTAAAATCATATACTCTTCAAGTTGGTATTTTGTACATATGCTCAAATACATCTATAATCTCTAAAAGCGGACTTATTATTCACAGATCTTTCTCAAAATTCTAACCATATCATCTCATATTTTTCATCTCCAAATTCAAATTCTATTCGCACTAAAGTATTTGATATTATTATAAGCACTTTTAAGTCGTCTCACTTATATTGAGTTATTTTGTGTTAATATTAAAATTTATCCCTTTATAGACGCAACAGAATTGAAGTCATTCATCTATTGTTGCATAAAGTCAATAGTTATATTTGAATAACTTAATTCTACTATATTACTACTTAATAACAATCTACATATACTATTTAATTAGAGTAAATAAATCATTAAGTGCTTCAGCCATTGTAGGATGAGTGAAAATCTGATTTGCCAAAACTGTATATGGTTGTTTCATAATCATTATCAAAACAACAATATTAGATAACTCTCTGTGTGAATCTTCACCAAACAAAACTACTTCCTAAGATTTGATTTGTTTGGGAATCAACTGGCAGCTTTGTAAACCTTGTTTCATTTCCATGCTATATTTTGCCTTTGGAATTGCAGTTACAGCAGTGCCGCAACCTCTTAATTTTGTATACTCCTTTATCTATAGCTTCTTTTCACCAAGACCTACTTTGGAGCTGGATGCAAAAATGCTGAAAATGCTATCGGTTTGTCTATCATCTAAAGAATATTTCTCTTCCATTATCTTCCAAATAACTTTTCATCAATACGATAATCATCCAGAGAAACATAAGTAAACTGAGGGTCCTCCATTGACATCACCCATCGCATATGCGGTTTACTTGTTTTGAAGATGCTGCCGATTTACTATAGAGCTCCTTTCATAGTCTATCCGACTCCGGCATTTTCTAATTGTAATCCCTCAATATTAGGTTTTCTTTCCTGTAGCAACTACTAATACATCTGTTGAAACTTTCAAATTTTTCTCCATTTACTGTATAAGGATATTGTAACTCTTATTAATCATCTTGTTGTACACTATTAATGTTCGCATTAAACATGAAATCTACTCCTAATGACTTGTGTAAGGATTCAAAACACTTTTCGCAACATCATCGTCTTCTCTTGGCAATATTTTATCACCTTTGTCAATAATAATTGTTGGCTTTTGTCCCAAACTTGCATAATCTTGGCTGCAAACCCCACGCCCAACAAATCCACTTTCCAAATATTGTCATTGTGCTTTGGAAACCTCTTCCAAGGTTCATCAAAAGTTTCGCTTGTATGGATTCTTTCAATCTTTAAGCCACACACATCTCAGGAACAAAAGAAGCAGAGCCTGTATTAATGAACACTTTGTCAAAGATATACTGTAGTCTTTGTATCTGATTTTATGCAAATTGCATGCTCATTCCTTTAAACGAAGCAAGTCCGTCAATAACTCAACATTTTAACATTACTTGCTACCTTATCATAATTTGCCTTATTTAATCTTTGATATCATGCTAGTCTTATTTACAACAGAGTTTTATATGTATTGTTCATTAATACTAGATTTACTTTATAAATCTTCTCATCTGCAGATGTAGTAAGGAATTTTAGATGGAATACATCCATTAGCATGCCACTTATGTACCTCTCCATACATCAAAGGGAGATTTTTCCACTAATATAGTCTTTTCTCCTTTAGTTCCTAAATAATCAGCTAATGTCTTTCCGGCTTTTCCAAAACTCTATAATTATATTATCTACTGTTCATATAATCATCCCATCCCACTGGACGAAAATTTCTATAATTTCTATATATTTCAATGATGATAAATCAAGTTTATATTATTTTCAATTAGTTTATTGATGACAAATTGTATAAATAAAATAACTTCATAGTGTCAATAATCAAGTTGAAATTCACCGTATATATACCATATACTTAGGGTATCTTATCCATGTGTATTCGTCTCTTTGTAAAATCCTTTGATAATATATTCTTAACATTATTTTCTTAAGCTGGTTTTTCTTCATCTCACCATATTCCCATTTTCAGTGCTCTTGCATAGATTTTCCAATACCTGTATTTCTTCGTCGTATCTCAAACATTATAAGGACATCTATCACCATTTCCTTTTTATTCCTCTCTGATTAAGTAAATTGTAACATTACTTTATATATAAGAGAATTTTCTTTTCCTGGAACACGCACTCCAAAAGGAAATGTAGAAAAACCATTTGATATTTTGTATGAAGAGACTCACCTCCACTTTTGTACATAGTAATGCAAAGCCTCTAAGCACAATACTGTAAGCTCTTATGGATACGAGTATAATAGATACTATTGCATATACACCAAAATGACCTTTCTTTCTATTCCTACCAGCAAATACTAATCATATATACTTTCCACCTGGAGATTGTGTTTATTTTTAATAATTAAAAACTTATTTAAAATCATACTTTATCATATAACAACTTAAATCATATTAATATTACATCTAATAACAAGAAAACTCTCTCCTTTGCTATATTTCATCAGTTTTACTATCACTTAATATCTAATTTCCAAAGTACAAGAATAAGCAAGTGTATTTTTGTGTACTTTTGAAATCTAGGGAGTTTTAGAGCTTTTTCTGATTTTTGATATCCCTTTGAATTTTGTCAATCAGCTGTTTTGCCACTTATCTGGAACCAAACTTCCCATAGGCTGTAATTAGTTCGTCCCTTTGATTTAGGCCAAGAAGCAACCCCTCTTTAAATGATTATTTCACCATTTTTAGATAGCCATGCTTTCTAATTTCTTTGAATGTTCTCAGCTCCTGTATCTTCAATCATTGAAAAACTGTTGAAACAACTGGATTGCCTTTGTTTCATCATCGAGTTCTTCTAACCATGTTCCCAAAGATGCTCTTTATAAATTTACTAAAGCCATCTAATTCGCAGTATATCAAAACTTGTCTTTGGGTTAACATTTCCCAAGTCATAATTGAGTGTTGAAATATACCAATTGCATTACTTTTTGATTGTTTTGACTTTGTCCATCAATAGAAAGTAACTGACCCATTATTGATGTTTTGTCAGGAATAATATTGCATATTTTAGGTATAGCTCTTTATATTCGCCGTCGTACTTTTAGTTATTTCATCTCTAAACCAGCACTGTCATTATTATATACCTTGGGACAATGCGATCTTTACCTCTTCATCACAAAATATTGACGCATACATTGCAAAGTTTCCACTCCTTTGAGTGTCCACCACCTAATATTAAACTCTTCTTCAATAAAATTAATAGGCTACATCGTAGGTAGCAAACTCAAGCCTTTTGGTTCTTCTGTATCTGCTGATGAGCAAACTCATATAGAGCAGTCTCTCTTTCCATCCTGTTATAGTACTATCTGTTCCACGAAAAGAAAACATAAGAAGTGTTCCGTCAGGAAGAATAAACACTCACAGCTGTAAAATTGTTTGATTGTTTCTTTTCGAGAACGTCCTTATAATATCCACTCCTGTCTCTGAATCTCATTGCCTAAGGCAATCCATATTCTTCAAGCAATAGTGGCACCTTCCGTTCTATGAATTCCTTTAGTTTCTCTAACTTTTCAAATGAATGTTTTTCACACACATCTTAAAAATACATCTTTCTATACTACTATACAGCATTCTATTATGTTCACTAAATAACTCTCCGAAATCTATATATGATAGACAAGACACATGACATTGAAATCAGTATCATTAAAATGATGCTAGACAGAGCCAGACATCATTTCTCCATTTCACAGCTACCATTAGCACTCTATGCTACTATTTTCTCCTTCTTGATCTATCTAGTATTTACTCTTTTAATTAGCTTTAGCTGGCAATCAACAACAAATTATGCGTGAGATTCTTTTCATCTCAGAAGCCACTCTGTTTGGGGTAGAACCATATAATTTGTACTCATGTTTTTCAAATATTTTATCAACTTCCTCAGTCATTTTATCTTGGAACGCCTTTCAAGCTCATCAATCATTTCTTTTGGAAATTAGTTAAGGTTTGAAAACTGTAAGCTGCAAATCTGAAGAATGTGAAAGCAACAAAATAACACATATAACACAGCTATTATAGTCGCAGGTATTATAACAAGTATCTTTCATAAGAGGGAATCAAATAATTCATAATTATTATTGCACTGGTCAATACTCAAAAGCCTCATGGAAGTAATTGCACAGGTTCTTCCATTTATATTTAGTGGGTAAATCACCATAATCCTGCACTCATCCTCGCAGATGAAATTCTCTTTTCATCAGTATATAAGATGTTGGATATTCTAACATATAGTGCATAAAGAAAAATCTGCCAATAATATCATCCACCACGAAAGCTTTAGAACTGGTCCCAAGCAAAATAAGACTCGTACACAAATAATGCTACAATTGAGCCAAATCCATATATAGGACATAAGGGGGCCATATATATCAAGCGGTAAGCCATTTTCTTCTATCGTACAGTATACTACTTCCCATATCCAGCCCAACACACCACAAACAAAATATGCTGTCAAACATCTCATTTAGTTGCATAACTATCCTTTCATAAAATCTCTTTATATTTATTTTTACATCAACAATAGCTCATTTATTAAATTCCTATCATCATCACCTAATTATCCTTCTTTATCACATAAATTAGACAGCTTTATTTTAGGTCGAGATATATATATATTACATTTCTTCTTCACCAGCAGCTATCCTAAGGCAAGAGTAGAAGCCTCGATAATTCCTTTCGTTTTGTAACAAAGTTTTCACTAAGAATAATAAGCACAAAGGTGTCAGAGCCTATATCCATAGCTGCTGAGATCATGATTTTCCCATAGACAGTTGGAGCTTTTTAATCCATAGTATTAATATATATTCACTCCTCATCAATATCATCTTCATTATTTACTAAGCCTCCCAAACCTCTCACTACTCTAGTTTATTGATAGCAAAATAAAATCATCCTTTTCTATTTTCAAGCTAAGTTCAACAGCTATCATCTCTCTTGTAGTAAAAGTTCTTTCATACAGCTTATACAGTGTCTCTCTTCAACATCATCCAGTATTTTCAATCCTTACTTTTTCAAGAAATTCGTGTGTATTTAGAATTTCCTAACAGCAAAGTTGGACACTAGTTGTAAAAGTTTTCTCTTTATATTACCCCTGTCATTTTCCAAAACTTCTACATAGTCTTTTTCATTTGAATAATATCTTGATTTTTACAACAACTCATCATATATTTGTACTGCATCCTTGTAGCCTCTCAAATCATATATACAGTAATTCTTGCCATATTTATTTCCATATACAAATTTACATTTTCATCATCTTTTCCTACAACAGCTCCTCCATAAAAGTAAGTACACACACTTTGATTGAGAGTATGGCGGTGTAATCTTCGCATACATTATATATCCATCTCCTATGTAGCCTTTTAAGAATGTATCAATACCGCCACAGGAAAAGATTTACTATTATAAATATGACTGCTTCCATATGCCATTGTCTCATATGTAGTACTGTTTTTGAATCCAAACCATACATACCCATATTAACCCCTATCAGATTCCAGTAGATATACCTCATTTTATATTGTAATGCAAAAAGATAAAATCAGTATAGTAAAATAAAAACTTTCTATATATTATTAAGATTTTTCAAAAAGTATTTGACAAACTGTAATTTCTGTTTTCTTTAATTCTAATTATTGAAAATACTCACTTGTTTATCTCACATTCACTTTGAATCAATACCAAATGGAATGATACACTAGTGTAGATGACCTATATTTATGTTAGATACAATAGATAAATCTTTATTAGCAATACATCCTCTAGTAAAATTTTGTATTCATCATAAATAAACTTCACTTCCTTTGTGGTTTTCTCACCAAGACGGCCTGAAAGTACGTCAAATATTTTATAAGTCTCTAAAGTTCTAATCATTTTTCTAAATAAACTTTGGATTAGGATTTTCATCAATACTTCGTCTCTAATCACAAAATTTTCATTTTTCCAATCATCAAGTTTTGAAATAAATCATATTTACTGCATAGACACTGTATCCTCAAATCTTTGAGTTATCAAAATATCAGCATAAAGATTCTAGAGCACCTCCTAAAAATCTTTCCTCAAAATTGATTTACCGCTCATAACCAACCCAGTATTTGTATACTCATATCAGTTCCGATAGCATTTTTACTAAAATCTTCTTTCTTTATACCAAATATTACTAGGACGAACTTTTATTTGACCTGTTGTAATTAGCTCTTCAGTTATTTTTGTATATGGTAACATTTCACTAGATAGTTTCACATACATCTGGTAAAAATGCCTGTCCATAAAATGCTTTTATACTAACTTTTATTCAACATAAAATGATTTATGGTGGTATCAGAGAACTAAAAACACTTTTTGTTTAACAACTCTTTTTAATTCATTATTATCAAAACAAACAAGGCAACAACCTATATGTACCTTCTCCTCCTATAGCGCACAAAATCATATCAATAGAATCATCCTCAAAAGCCATTAGCAAATCATCTGCTCTACTTTAGGTGATTTTTATAAAATTCAATACCTTTAGCGAATTAGGTAAGAATTTAACATCTATACCATATTTATTTAATCTTTCTTTACCTATTTTCTAGTCTATGCTCAACAAAAACTTTCTCCTAAAAATACCACTAGATAAGCTAACTATCCTCTATCTTTTTATCATAACAACTCTTTATTTTATTTAAAGTAAATTTATAAAATTCTAATTTATCAGCAAATCCGATTATATAAAGCTATATTAATAAAATATAAGATACAGCTTATCATATTTATTATAATAAGATAATACTTAAATACTCCCAAATCCACTATACACCTTAGTGTTTATTAATAGAATCTATAATAACCTTAAAAATCTATCTTTGTAATGAAATTATACCTGAACAGTTGATATTTTATCAAAATTATTGTAGGAAAAATGAAGCTTTAGTTCATCAATTACAAAAATATTTCATCATCATCCCACTCATCTCCTGCTTCTTCCTTACATGAAGTGAGTACGAGTATCAAACGCAACATCGCTAATATATAAGCATCCTCTATCATTTAATAACGTAAGAAGACCTTTTTATGAAATTAACTTTTTGAGTATCTGTCAAATGATGAAGTGAGTATGTGCAATAATAGCATCATATTTATTCAATAGTAAAGGTCTTTCCAATCCATTTGAAAAGTCCCTTTAAATAGTTTTGCTGTTGGCATCTTCTCTGTGCTATTTTTTATCATTCTATCTGAAAAATCTTGTCCATAAATTATACAACCTTGTTCATATAACTTAGTAGTCAAAGTCCCTGTACCAAAACCAAATATCTAAAACCGTCTTGCAAAAGAGTTTAGAACACGATTATATATTTATTATATTATTTTACATCCTGCAAACGGATATATTCTATCTTCATCAGAAACTCCAAACACTTTATCATAGTTATCTGCCCACAAGTCAAAAACCTTATATTTAACATGCTTTCTATCAAATTTAATCATATAAAACTACATTAATAACTTAATAAACTTAGTTTGGTGAAACACTCAAGAATTGTTATATAAAATATCTAAAATCTCTTTATGAACTCAAGAATACAGATAAATTTTTATCTTTCTAATACACAAAGAATTCCTTTTGGTAAAATATATAACACCTTTCCCATAGCTGCATTCTATTTTATCATACAGTCTGCCTTGCACTTATACTTTCTCCTAAAACTTGTATATGGGCTATTTGGTAACATAGCCTATAGTTCCAAGTCCATCCATTTCAACTTTTATAGCTCTCTTTATCAAATTCATTTTAGGATCCTTTTGTAATCTTAACTCTTCATTCCGGTTTCAATAAATTCATCTCCATAGTAGTGATTAGTTCCTACTACTGTAAAAATAAATAGTTTCCATAATATTTCTCCTTATCATATATTAAATTTTTATATTATCCAATCAAAATTTATGTCTAATACAGTCCACCAAAAAGCATGAATATTCAGGATATAACTTAAGCTTAATTTTCGGTTTTATACCTTGTCCTTTTATGTTAGATATCATTTTTCAAATTCTTCTTTGTCTTTTTCCAGCTTTCAATAGTTTTCCTGTCTTTTCTCATCACTTTCATAGTAATTATCATCTCATAGCTTTCTTTGAATAGTCTCTTCAAAATATGCTCTATCCCTCAGTATTGTAAATCTATCTATTTTATTTTCTATCCATAAGGCATAGATGAGCCCAATCAGCTGTATAATAGTTAAATTCAATCTTCTTTCATAACAATAAGATAGAAATCTATCATAATCTTCAAGATCATAATAGACATAAAAATCTAATACTTAGAAATATCATCAGTATTTAAATCATAATTATCATCTTGCCCTATGTTTTACTTTTTCAAATAAGAAATTGCTTTTACTTTTATTTCTAAGATTAGCATCCAATATGCTATACACAACATTAACTACATTATATTTGGATAATTTTAGTAAGTCTCACAAATATCTCTTAGCTTGTTCATATTCTTTTAAGCTCGTATAAAGCTGCCGCATAATCGATAGAAGACTATAACTTGATTTATTTTCCATTGTTTTCTTTGAAATATTTATTGCTTAATGAAATATCACTGTCCACTATATAACTATATTTTCGTAATTTAAAATACTATAATTACATTATATTCTAAATTATATATACTATCAATTGAAAAAGTTTTACAAATATTACAAGTTTAAGCATTTGTATGTAATTTATAATTATTAATTTTAAAGTTTAATACTTACTATATATTCATACTATATCTCTATCATCTTTTAGCATTATTGTATTAAATTCTAGTTATTTGTCAAGTATTTGAGAAAAATCTGCAAAAATATATTATTCAACTATACTTAATATGCTTTTTATTTTAGTGTTAATAATATATATATTCATAGCATTTATATCTATATATTGTCAGCTTTTGTAGTATTAATCTCAAAATAGATATATATCTTTATTTTTCAGTATTCTTTTAATCATGATAGTTTATATGATTTATAATAATATAGTATGAACATATTTAAATTTTTCTTCTAAATTACAATTATTTTTCATAGTATCTGTTAGAGTTTCCAACAGATATTATGAGACTTTTATTAATACATTAAATTATATTTATTTAGTTTATAATCATAATCGATCTGAATGTTCTTTTCCATTTTCATCTATAAAAACCTATATTTAAAACTAAATTTTGCATTCCTGTTTTTCCATTTTCTGGGGCAAATGTTTTAAAATTTGGAGATAGCTTTCACTAGGTTTTACTGTGTTCAAAGATGTTAAATAATAAGTTTCATTTTTATTTGCATCTAAAAATTTAAGCCGCAACACTTTTAATTGTAAATTTAGACAAATTCGTATAAGAAGCTCTCTACATAATAAATTCCTATACTATCTGGTTCTTTTAAAATTAAAAATTAAAATTAATTTCTTCAACAGTTGGATATCAATATCCGATACTGGTTTTTGCTAGTTGGCTTAAACATCCGATACTGGTTTTTGTTGTATTGACTTAACATCTGTCGATACTATTGCCTATAGTCACTGTTCTTGTACTTTTTATCCCATTGACTTTATTGCCAAGTTCTGTAGCCACTGCATTAACTGGAACATAAGTAACCCATTATAAAACTATATTAGGTTGATTTATAGTTTTCACCATTAACTACAATTTTTAACACTTATTTAAAGTAACTTTAATATTAGTTAAGGCTAATCGGCAAATAATCACCACTTGTAAAAAGCTAAAATCAATCCACAAGTTATTAAAAAATGTGTTTTTCATTAATATGTACCTCCTATATTATTTACTATTTCAATATATCACAAATACATAATAAAATCAATACAAGAATCCATATATTATAGAAGTTCCAACGAAATTTTTGTTATAATATATTTTTATCTATTTTCATTGTTGACAAAAATACAAAAATTATTTTACAATCAACAACTTATATTTAAAATAGTATCTATATTAACATTTACAAACCGCTATAACTTTTTATATAAGGAATATGGAATAACAAATATTTATATATCTATGTATCAATATTTGTTATTCAAGTTTTTCTCTTTAAAATATTGATAATATTGCATAATTTTTATATTATTTTGTTACTGTTATATTTAATAACTCAATATAAAGGTTTATATTATTTATATGACATAATCTAAACTAATATATTTATGATTAGCTAATAACGTAAATTTAAATATACTTTATTTATTGATAAATTCTTTTAAAAATTGTTCACCTGTACCATATTTTTCATATACATAGTCAATATCTTTATCTCCTCTACCTGAAAGATTTACAAGTATAGAGCTACTAATTTTGATTTTTGGCATATTTTATTGCATATGCCAAAGATAGAACTTTCTATCGCAGGAATTATTCCTTCATAACGAGATAGTAAGAAAAATGCTTTGCATAGCCTCATCATCAGTCACCGCTTCGTATTTTACTCTTCCACACTGATTCAAATATGCGTGTTCAGGTCCAACAGACGGATAGTCAAGTCCACTTGCTATCGAGTACACAGGCAACGGTTCTCCGTTTTCATCCTGTAAAAGCATACTTTCAAAACCATGAAGTACACCTTTTTACCAAATTTCATACTTGCTGTATGTTCACCCATACCACTTCCCATTCCGAGAGGTTCTACACCCACAATATCAACAGGTTCTGACAAAATGCCTCAAAACATTCCTATTGCATTTGAACCTCCACCAACAGCTGCACAAACTATATCAGGTAAATTACCTGTCATTTCTTTTGAATTGCTCCTTTGCTTCAAATCCTACAACTGATTGGAAAATCACGAACTATCATAGGGAATGGATGCGTCCTACAGCAGAGCCTATGCAATATATTGCATCTTTATACTCTTTTAAATAGCCTTCAAATGCAGCATCTACAGCCTCTTTTAATGTTTTTAAGTCCATGTGTGCGGTGAATTACATTTGCGCCAAGCATTTTCATTCTTATTACATTAGGTGTTGTTTTTTATATCAACTTCTATGTAGATATCACATTCCAAACTGAAATAAGCAGCAGCAGTTGCAAGTGCAACACCATATGTTGTCCTGCGCCTGTTTCAGCAATGAGTCTTTCCTAAGAATTTTGCAAGTAACCCTCACCCATACAGTGGTTTAGCTTATGTGCCCTGTATGATTAAGGTCTTCTCTTTAAGATATATTTGACATTTTCCCAGCAATGAAGATAAGCGTTCACAATGATAAACTGTAGTTGGTCCGCCTTGGAATCTCTTTTCTTATGCGTCTTAATTCATTTATAAAACGGGCATGATGCTGCATATTTCGAATATGACATGTGTTATTTCTTCAAAAGCAGGTACTAATTCAGGAGGTAACATCATCTCCATATTCACCAAAATAATCCATTTTCATCCGGAAAGTTTTTAAATAGTTGTCAAAATCACGATAAGTTTTCATATTATTAATCCTTTTCATAATTAATACTAAATCTATTATAATAATGGATAAACAATTTTAATTGAACTATTAAAGAATGTAAAAATAATTTTTAAAAATAATTGATGAAAATTATCCATAAATTAAATAAATAATAGAGTAAAAACGCCTTATCTCATAGAAAATAATATTCCAATGAGACAAGACGAAATAATCCTGCGGTACCACTCAAATTGATGCTAAAAACATCCACCTTTAACATCGTACTATCACTACGCTCCGCTTGATAACGACTGCAGTTGCTGTCGATTGCTACTTTAGGGTCTCACCTCGTCTCGTTCGCCCTCACAAGTCCATTTTGGTATATAAATATCTACTATGCCTTCATCCTCCACAGCTCTCTGTAAGATATTATTATTTACCTACTACTCTTATTCAATGGTTTGTGGCTCTAATATTACCATTTTAAAAATTCTACTTGTCAAGCATTTTATTTTTACAACTTTTTACAACTTTTGTTTCTATCAATTTTTATAGCATTAATAATTACAATTTTATCTATATCACACAAAATCAATAACTACTTTCCACTCTTAAATTTGAAAATATTTTGTTCTTACTGCTATCTTCTTATATAAATCATCAAGGACTTTTTGCAAGTCATAGTATTCCGTATAACGGATTTTTGCTTTGTTTTCAGTGTTTGTTTCGAAGTGGACACAGTCATCATCTCCTTTCTGATTTAATTTTCTTTTGTCCATCTCTCTTATCACCTTAGCTACTTGCCTATTCTGATTATTTCCACTGATATAGTGGGAGATCTGTTCCCTTATTTTTATCGTTTCCTCCTTATTTTTAAGCATCAAAAGAAAGTATCGGCTATTTGCTTTTTACTTCCTCTTAGTGCTTTTATTTAATTATTTTTAGTTCGACAAACTTATATTTAGATTTTGAACCATTACGGAAAAATAAAACGGGCTATTATCCTGAAGTATGTTCTATAACATTATAGTTTAATGCAAAGTGTAGCTATATAGTCATGTCTCATAACGTGATAATCTATGTCTTTTTGTCATATGATTCATAAAAATCTATCATAGCGAGACCATTTTTAAGTTGTCCTCTAATCTGAGTTTCTAAGGTATGGCTAAATTCATATCCATTCTGGATTTATGGTTATTTTGCCTCTCCTTCAAGCCTTTTGAATTAAAAGGTATTGAAAACTTTAAAAGCATTCCTCATCGGGTTTGTCCCATACAATGTCAGCATCATACATATATATCCAAGGATTCATAAACTCCGACCATTAACAATCCGCCCTTTTTCAATACTCGAGAGGCTTCTTTATATATGTTTTCTAAATCTTCTACATATACATTTGAAACTGGATTAAAAATAATATCAAAAGTTTCATTTTCAAATGGAAATGGTTTTGTCATATCGCCTTGAACTGTGTTGATAAGCCTTCTTTTAGCAACATATCATCTCTTTGTAATTGTGATTTAGAAAAATCCATTATGGTTACATCTACAACCTTTTTATAGCAAAAACTGGACCCTGCTGTCCACCACCACAAGCTAAACTCAATATCTCCGTTGGCTTTTTCTAAACCATTCTTTTGGAACTTTTTCCCAACAGTTAATGCAACAGAAATTGGATTATTTCTAACTTCTTCTAATTCTTCGATGTGTCAACGGCTCAGTATAGTCATTTTTACATTATTCCATCTATCTTCATTTAGTTTTATATAATTGTTCATTCATAATCTCCTCGTACTTTTATACGATAGATTGTCGGGTTAGCAACACTTTTTAAAATTACTCACTTACTTTAAAACTTCTAATGGAGTTTTATAACTTAAATCTCTTCTCTTGGTCTGTTGTTAATCATATAAATGGTTTCTTTAGAGATTCATCCGTTATATTTTTAAATGAACTGCCTTTAGGAAAAATTGTCTAAGTAGTCCATTAGTGTTTTCTATCTGTACCATTGTTTATCAGTAAAAGCTCTTTTTGAGTTTATCAGGTATAGTTTCAAAAGCTTGTATGGTTTTTATCATCAAACTGTTGTGTCTGTTTTAGTTTCTAACTTAAAGGCTAGCTAAGAAAAACCGGACTTTCTTTCAAGATGAGTCCAAGTGACCTGTTTTTCTCATACCAAGTACAGTATCACTTTCAAAGTGAGAAAATCTACTTCTGTTAGTGCATCCATTTGGTCTTTTGAGAAATATTAATAGTATTAGGTATTTCCTACCTTCGTTATCATCAGAAGATTTTACGTTTTTATGTTTATTCATAAATCTCATTATCTTCTTTATCTCCATAGGTAAACGACTGAATGGACAGCTCTGTAGATAGTATTATATGAAAATACTCAAAAGGTTGTTTTTCAAACTTAGTCTACCTTGTTATGCTACAATAGATTTGTGACAGTATAAAAAGAAAGCCAACTGATATAATAAGATTGGTAAAAATAAAAATCAGTAAAGAGGCTTTCTTTATGAATAAAAAGCATAACAGAAGGAATGAAAAGACGCAAGCAAATACAATAGAATATGCAATAAAAGAAAAATAATGCAAAAAGCAGGAGAAAAATACTATAGTAACAAGACAGTATGTACATTATTGGATGAAAAGATAAAAACATTGTTATAGATATCATAGATGAAGGGTTAGCACAAGTATGTTAGAAAGTTACAAGAAAAAGGATATACAAGATGCTACGATTCAATGACAAGACAGATATTAAAAATTAAAAACTATACAAGAGAATTAGAAAAGAAAAAGAAAAAGAGCAATAAAAAGTAACAAGAGAAGGAGAGCAAGTACAAGTAGATATAAAATATGTACCATTAGAATGCATAGGATTTAAAAAGTGAAGTAGATAGATATTATCAAAATAACAGGTATAGATGTATATACAAGAAAAAGAATATTGAAGCTAGTAAAAGAGCACATAATGAAACAAGTAATTACTTAAAATATATTAGAAAGAAGTCATAGAGAAGATAGTGAGAAATTTTATGCAAATAGAAGATTCAAGAGCGAAGAATAGATGTATAAGAGTTTTGAAAGATATGCAAAAAGACAAAATAATATAGTGAAGAAAGTTTTGAAATTCAAACTGCAAATGAAATATGTTAAAAGATTATATAGAAAAAGAAAAAGCGAGAGGTGATTGAAAATTTTAACAATATATGATATACAACAATCAAAAATTATATTATAGGTTTTGTGTCAAAATGTTTGACTTTTTACAAAACTTACTATCTGTATACTTATTGTCTGTAGACTTATTATCTGGCTTACGAATATAATTTAAGAGCACATCTGAAAGGAGGCAAGTGGTGTGATATACTAAAGTTTTTGGAACAAATCTAAGAAAATATCGAGAAGAAAGAAATATTTCCCAAGAAAAATTTGCTGAAATGGCTGGATTGTATAGAACTTACATTAGCGATATCGAACGTTTTCAGAGAAGTATTTCATTAGGGTAATGTACAAAATAGCAGATGCACTAGAGATTGAAACATTTTTACTTTTTAAGGAGGAAGAATAGATGGCAGTTAATAATGAATCAATTGGAATATCAGCAGAGCTTGCTATAGCAAAGAGTTATGATTAAGATTAATCCGTATTATGAATCACGTTCTTGAAAAAGGCATAGTAGATTTATCTAAAAATGATAATGTAAAAACAATTTTTAACAGAGAGGGATTCCTGCTCCTGTAGATCATATTGCAGAAGGACAGAACCTGTAGATTTTGTTTTAGCTGGAAATAAAACTCTTCTAAAAACAAACTCATGAAGGATTGGGAAAAGTTGCAATCACAGATGGATTGACAGCCAACAGCAGAAACATATTTTACTTATTTGGAAAGATATTTTGATGATTTTAGTTTAAGAGATGAATTGGCTACGCAGAGGGTATGCGCGATACATACGAAAACAGATCATATATCTTTTAAGAAAAATTCTATGAATAATACTGCGGCAGTAGTTGATATGTACTGGAGGAATTTATTTCGATTGTGATTATTATCTTTCTACTTTAATTTGACATCTTAATCCGTTAAATAATTATGTGGTTTTAGGAAAGGCCCAAACCACCTGTATTGGATATTAACAAATTCTATACTTTACTCAGTCATTAAATAGTTGGAACGAGTCTAATACACTTAAGTAGTAGTGTATAAGTATGGGAGAGTTTCAGGTACATAGACAGAAACTGTTTTTAAGTCTCAGATTCAATATGAAAGGTAATGGAAATCTGTTTAAACGAGGACTTATTTAAGGAGAAAAGAAATGAATCCATAGTTATTTTTAGAATATACTATGGACATAATATCTGCAAACTGAAAATGCAGAATAACCCTTTGGTAGAAGTACTAATTTCATATATTGAATGAATAGTTTGAATGATTGCGATGATTGAAATTGAGGGAACCTCACGCTGATAGAGATTATGCTTACATCGTTGGTACACTATATGACGTCTATGGAGTTCCATTTGATGTGAAACTGACTATACATCCAGCTAAACTATCATCAAGACCGTATAATTTGAAAACTCGATCTCGGGAAGGATGATATGATTAGGTGGTATTATGCTAACCAGTCACAACAGAACAGAAAACAGATGCTTAATCGATTATATGTTGTTTGTTATGCATAATCTTCTCAGAACAATATGATTATGAAAAAGTAATTTTTGATTTAATGCGTCAAAGAATATCTGCATATATGAAATATGTTAAAAGACAACGGATTAAAACGAGCTTATAATTACAGATGCTGGAAAAATTATCAGTTGAAGAGCGATATTGTTCATTTGGATTATGAGTGAATATGAACACACTTGTATTTGTTGTAGATTCTACAACATTTAAAAATGCATCTTGAATATATGTTTGCAGGAACAGGAGTAAAAGATAAAACTAGTCCATTTTTGGAAAAATTCCGAAGTTAATTATCATCATAGCACAGAGAGAAATTTAGTTGGTATGAGTGCAGATATCTCTAGGTAAGACAAGGAGATAGGATTGTCTTTATTGTGTGAAGCCCTCCGCTATGCGGGGAGTTTTGACAGGTGAAGTAGTCCGAAAACTACTTCACCTTTTTAAATACAAAGATGTATCTTATGTTTGAAAAATATAAAAATCATTTGTGATAGCGCGATATCGCCAAATACCTTGTTGATTGGCTTTTACCTTTGGTTTCTCCAAAATTTTTACAAGAATTGCTTTTAAAAGAAAATCTTTCTCAATAAATTTATTCATACAATGAAAACTCTAAAGGAATTACTTGGCTATTTGTATATTTATCTCCTATGACACAGGCAATAATATCTGTCAAGATACTTAGTCGAATTATCAATAACTTCTCCAAATGAGTTCAAAAAAATTCATCAAGAGTTTTCGGCATTTGATAAATCGTTTTTGTTATCGGAGAATTTGATAATATCCCAATAAGGTGGATGCATAATTACAAACCGCAATTTCTTTATACCTATTGATCTCCATTAATTTATCCATATTAATGGTACGACTATCTCGAGAATTACTTTTACAGAACAGTCATCACGATGCTCAGTTTGTATCCTGTCATAAGATTCGCGAGCAACATCGGGTTGTAGTTCTATTCCACAGAATTTCGCCCCATTCTTTGGCGCTTCAATCAGCGAAGTGCCACTTCCAACAAAATGGATCGAGAATCCAGTCTCCTCTTTTAGTATATATCTAGTAAACAGTTGATGAGGTATCTGAGGTACAAAAGTCTATGGTAATCTCCAGTATGAGCGCCAGAATTATCACGTTTATCTCATTATCCATAAATGAATCGGTGTTAATGTCATCATATTCTTTCCACTTTTTGGTCTAAATCATTATATATCTTGCCATCCAATCTCCTCCTATTGTTTTTATTAGGCAGTGCAGATACTCAGTGGTTGAGTAAGCTGCAATATTTCTGTTTTTCATCTTTGTCAGCTTGAATCTTCTGTATTCTTTTTGTAAAGAAACTATACCTCCGTATCGTGACATAATTTTCTTTTTATTGTTTCTAAGCTCATAAGTCCTTCGTTGTTATAACTTAAGAATATATATTTGAATTGAGTATTCTTAATTAAGTCTTCGAATGTTTTGACAACTGTTCTTTTAGAACAGAATTTACTTTTTGTTCAGAAGAGTCACGCAATCCGGTTACACCACTTAATTCCTGGATTGTCATATTTTTGCTATTGTTTCTGAGAACATGATAATTAGAACAGTATTGTCTAGCATTACTAAGGTGGGTCGAGGTATAAGACGTCTCCACTAATTATTCTTACTAATGAATTGATATCTTCATTATATGCGTTTCCAACTCTACCTGGTATTACAGGCACTAATTCTAATTGGAACTCTTTTTGAGCTGATTTTTAATATGTTTTTAGAAAAAGCGCCATATACAGAGGCAGTATTAGCATATTTATCAATAGAGTTTACAAGACTGGCTAAATAGTAATAGTATAAATGATCACTGATTTGTTCGGTTGCATAACTTTTTCTAATTCGATTCTAATAGCATCACATTTCATTCCGTTTTTCGTTTGTGAAATAATTTCTTCCTGAACCAGAACCTTTACAATAATTGTTGTAAATGAAACCTTCAACTGGTGTAAGGTTATTGAGTGCGTCTAATAAGTCTATGGAAAGCTCAGGAATATTTTTCAATATAATGCTTATTTTAAAACATAGCTATAATATTGAATATCATTTGAGATTACGGTACAACCTTTTTGCTTTATATGTTTGTCCAACAATTCCTGTTCCGGCAAATAAGTCTGCAAAAACATAATTGTCTCCATCTTTATATCCGGTTACGTCCTCAATTGTCGTTTCTAAAAATCCAAAAGTGAATATTTTGAACCAATGTAATTCATTTTTAATTGTCTCCTTCTTTTGATGAGGAATTGTGTCCTCTTCATTTTCTGGTAAGAAAACCAATATATCGTTTGGAGCACATTCCAAAGCATTGCAAATACTTTTCTACTTTATCAAGTGCAAATGTATTGACCTGTTTTTATTTCTTGCTAATGATTTTAGCTGATATATTGGCTTCTCTCATAGGCTAGAGTGAGAGAGTCTCTCTATCAAAAATATGCAGAGTTTTTATAGCTTACTGACATTTTCAAACTCCTCCTTATTAAAAATCAAAGTATCACATTTCTATGAAAAATCAATGAAAAATATGAGTAAGATGATTTGGTTGTTGTAAGTCAAACATTTTTGACACAAAAGCCTATAATATAATTTTGATTATTGTATATCTATATTTTTAACAATATATGTGGGTACTCTCATATATTGTTAAAAATTTTCGAAATCACACTCTCACTTTTTCTTTTCTATATACTCTTCTAACATTTCATTTGCAGTTTTGAATTTCAAAACTTTCTGCTCATATTGCATATCTTTCAAAACTCTTATACATTTCTTTCTTCGCTCTTGAATCTTCTATTTGCATAAAATTTCTCACTATCTTCTCTATGACTTCTTTCTAATATATTTAAGTAATTACTTGTTTTCGTATGTGTCTTTTACTAGCTTCAATATTCTTTTTTCTTGTATATACATCTATCCCTGTTAGTTTGATAATATCTGTCTACTTCACTTTTTAAATCCTATGCATTCTAATGGTACATATTTTATATCTACTTTGTACTTGCTCTCCAGGTCTTGTTACTTTTATTACTCTTTCTTCTTTTTCTATTTTTCTCTTGTGTTATTTTTAATTTTAATTTTTATCTGTCTTATCCATTGAATCGTAGCATCTTGTATATCCTTTTTCTTGTAACTTCCTGTATACTTGTGCTAACCCTTCATATCTATGATATCTATAACATGTTTTTATCTTTTCTTGTTCTTCTACTAATATACATACTGTCTTGTTATAGATGGTATTTTCTTGCTGCTTTTACATTATCTTTTATTGCATATTCTATTATTTGCTTGCGTCTTTTCATTCCTTCTGTTATACTTTTATTCATAAGAAAGTTTCCTCTTCACTGATTTTTATTTTTACAAACCTTATTATATCAGTTGGCTTTCTTTTATACTTTTTGTCACAAATCTATTGTAGCATAACAAGAATTCATATATTATAGAAGTTCCAACGTGAAATTTTGTTATAGTATATATATCTATTGCAAAATTTTGATATGCTAAATTTCCAATTAAGAATTATTTACTATGTGGTAAAAATCTAAATTTAACAATATCATACAATGTATCAAAAGATAATAAATTGCCTTTTTCTATTTCACTTCATTACTACAAATTTTAATCTAAAGTAACTGCTGTAAAATTAAAATTTATTGTTTGTACATTTTCTCTAAATAATTTTCTTTTTAAACTTTCTTTATACCAGGCATATATCTCATTTGCTTGTTCATTATTTTTGTCTTTCCAAAAGTTGCATAAAATTCACCTAATCTCACACTCTTAATTTTATTCTTATCATAATAAAATCCATAATATTTTATAGATTCTGTCAAAACTTCTGGAATTTTATTAGGATACACTATTTATTTTATCTTTTTGAGGTAATTTATAAAGTTTTTATAATTTTCCTTCAACTCATTTATATCACATTTTTGTCTGAAATTTAATATCTTTATCTAATTCCCTTTTTCATATTTTTCAAAAATTTTATTTGTATTTTTATCATAGTATGAGTATATATATTTATTCATTGTGTAATAATTTCCTTACTATCATAAAATCCCACCGCACTCTTTTGTACTTTTATATTCCTCTCAAACATCTCCATAATTAACAACTTCCATGAAAAACGATAGGTGGCATTTCTAATGGTTTATTGGATATCTGTCTTCACTACACCACAAGCAATCAAAAATATAGACAAAATAATTGGGATAATTCTACTCATACTATTTTACCTCACTTGGATCAGAACAATTATAAAACTCATTAACAGATTTTATTACAACTCATTTTTAATTTCAAACACTTTCCAAACATTACCTCCATTAGGAACACTAAATGTTTTTATCAAAGTGTTCCTGAATAAACTATATTGTAGCTCAGGAATTAGATAATTTGATATATATCCTTTTGTGTAAAGCCTGCACTTTCAATTGTACTCTTTAAATGCTTCTTCATGCTTTCTTGCCAAGATGTAAAATCATAACTTCTACTATATTTATCGTCTACTCTTAGTATTTCTAAATTTTCTAATCTATATCTGTTTTTCTAAAGTAGAGTTTTCGTAATCTTCACATTTATCAATGTCTTTCAACAAGTAGCCTCGTCATTCAGTCGAGCTACCCTATCCTCTGCCGCAGGTAGCCATTTACTTTTACAAGTGGTCTTGTATATCTTCCACCATTCATCTTTCTGCATTTCTAACATGTATATTTGAAGGTGTTGTTTCTACAAAATATAAATTTTTCACTACTTACAACTTCTTCATTTGATACTGATGTTTCACCTTGTGCGAATACATCACCTGGCATCATAGCTAATAGCATTCCTGAACTCATAACAACACTTAATAGTTTTGTTTTTAATCTTTTCATAGCTACTCTCCCCTTTAATTATACTTTGATAAATAAACAACTTGGTAAAATCATATATATTATAGCATTTTTGTTATTTAATTTCTACAAAAACTTAGTTTTTATCAATTTTTATAGCATTAATAATTACAATATTATCTATATCACACAAAATCAATAACTACTGTGATATATTTTTATTCAAAAATTCATTTAAAATATACGATACTTTTAAATAATAGAAGTATCACTTTTTAGGCACGAAATATTTTAATTTCAATATGTATATTTTCTAATATTCGATTTTGATTAAATGAAATCACATCATTCGGTAGTGCAATCAAGAGCTTTTACAAAATTCTTTTCTAAATTTTTAGAATGTAATTCTTTATTTTTACTCATCTGTGCCATAACATTGCTTGTAAGTCCTGTAACTACAGCGATTACCAAAACTTTTAATACATATATTGCCTGTGTAAAAATTTCCATATTATTTTTCCTAGTTATTGTTTACATTAGTGTATTTTTCAATTTTGTTCGGGGATTTTACTATGGAGTTCTTAAAGAGCTTATCCTCCTTGGTTCTTTTCTTTGAAGTAGCCGAACACATGGATAAAAATCTCTTTTCTTAAAGTCCCTTGCCATCCCACTTTTTACTATGAACCGAGCATTTGTGTATTCATTACCACCTCTATACTTCTTCACCTAAAGTGAAGTTTGCTCCCTGCCTCTTTGCCATCTCAAACGAGCTAAACATCGGCTCTTCTACAAGACTCACATCGATGTTAATCATCTTTTGCTATCTCCTTATCCTTTCGTATTTTTAGTATAGACGATAGTAATCCTCTATACCTTAACTACTTGCCTATTCTGATTATTTCCACTGATATAGTGGGAGATCTGTTCCTTATTTTTATCGTTTCTCCTTATTTTTAAGCATCAAAAAGAAAAGTATCGGCTATTTGCTTTTACTTCCTCTCAGTGCTTTTATTTTAATTGTTTTAGTTCGACAAACTTATATTTAGATTTTAACCATTACGGAAAATAAAACTGGCTATTCTCCTGAAGTATGTTCTATAACATTATAGTTTAATGCAAAGTGTAGCTATATAGTCATTTCCATAACGTGATAATCTATGTCTTTTGTCACACGATTCATAAAAATCTATCATAGCGAGACCATTTTTAAGTTGTCCTCTAATCTGAGTTTCTAAGGTATGGCTAAATTCACATCCATATTCTGGATTTATGGTTATCTTGCCTTCCTCTTCAAGCCTTTTTGAATTAAAAAGGTATTGAAAAACTTTAAAAAGTAATTCCTCATCGGGTTTGTCCCATACAATGTCAGAATCATACATATATATCCAAGGATTCATAAACCGACCATTAACAATCCACCCTTTTTCAATACTCGAGAGGCTTCTTTATATATATTTTCTAAATCTTCTACTATACATTTGAAACTGGATTAAAAATAATATCAAAAGTTTCATTTTCAAATGGAAATGGTTTTGTCATATCGCTTGAACTGTGTTGATTTTTAAGCCTTCTCTTTTAGCAACCATCTCATCTCTTTGTAATTGTGATTTAGAAAAATCCATTATGGTTACATCATAACCTTTATAGCAAAAACTGACCCTGCTGTCCACCACCACAAGCTAAACCTAATATCTTTTTCCGTTTGGCTTTTTCAAACCATTCTTTTGGAACTTTTTTCCCAACAGTTAATGCAACAGAAATTGGATTATTTCTAACTTCTTCTAATTCTTCATGTGTCAATGGCTCAGTATAGTCATTTTTACATTATTCCATCTATCTTCATTTAGTTTTTATATAATTGTTCATCTTATAATCTCCTCGTAATTTTATACTATTTCGATTTAAGTTGAATATGTTGCCATTACATTTTTCTCATATATACAAATTCAAATTTGTCTTTGTTTAAAAATAAATCCTATTATATAAATCCATAAACTCTTAGCAAACTTTGTGACAAGTTTATGATAAAGTGCAGTGGCTAAGGTTTCTTCATTACTTCTTTTAGAGTATTAATGAAAGCACTTCATCCATTAATATCCTTATTCTTCTTATTAGAAAATGTCTTTGCCTGAGTATCTGAAAAATGAATTTCTAATTTACTATTCTATGCATCCTATTTTCATCAATGACAGTTTTCGTGAGGTTTTTCGTTAAAAATATTGAGCGACTTATATCAACTATCTCTGTTCCTGATTTTTCCTAAAAAGACAGTAGTTTTTCTTCTATCGCTCAGTAACCAGTTTTATAAAATTTATATTTTTATGAAAATGTAATTATTAAATAAAATTATATGTATACTTTTTGCCATCATATATTCGTCTATATAATTACCATCAACAAGCATTGTACATTGTTCCTTCAATCACAAATCCACTTTTTCTTATATAAGTTTATTGCTACAAAGTTTGGTGTTTCAACAGTTAATTCAAGTCTTATTACTCGATTACTTTTGCCCATTCATCAAGTTTAGAAAATAATTGAGTTCCAATTCCTTTTGTGGCAATATTCCGTTCTAATACCAATTACTATATAAGCAGAATGCCAATTTCGTCTATACCTTCTCTCTTTCTGCAGATAAAAACCTATTATTTCTCCATCTTCTAGTACACCTAAAACTAAATTATTTTTATTACTTAATTTTCTGCAATCAATTCTTGATTCCATACTCTTTCATCCGGTTCAAACATCATATATTGTGTTTCGTGGTCTGTGCTTTCAAGCAATTATAAAAAGATCTAGCATCATTTTCTTTTTAATTCTCTTATTTCATACAATCATCACCTCATATATTATAATAAGTTAATTTTATCAGTATTTTAGAACGATTTTATTGCTTTATTTATACCTTTAAGTCAAGTGATATATATTTTTGCATAAATGAGCCTATAGTGCCTTCAACATTTCGTCTTCACTGCCGCCTTAATGATTGTAAAAAGTCAAACATTTTTGACACAAAGCCTATAATATAACTTTGATTATTAGTATATCATATTTTTAACAATATATGGGGGTACATCATATTGTTAAAAATTTTCGAAATCACACCTCACTTTTTCTTTTTCTATATACTTTTCTAACATTTCATTTGCAGTTTTTGAATTTCAAAACTTTCTTCGCTATATTGTTTTTGCCTTTTTGCATAGTTTTCAAAACTCTTATACATCTCTTCTTCGCTCTTGAATCTTCTATTTGCATAAAATTTCTCACTATCTTCTCTATGACTTCTTTCTACATATCCGTTTCTACTATGGACTGTATGGTGCTGTTAGTTTATGCTCTATACCTAATTCTTCTAATCTTTTTGGAAATCTACTTCTAATATATTTAAGTAATTACTTGTTTGTATGTGCTTTTTCTTTTTACTAAATTTCAATATTCTTTTCTTGTATATACATCTATCCCTGTTATTTGATAATATCTGTCTACTTCACTTTTTAATCCTATGCATTCTAATGGTGATATTTTATATCTACTTGTACTTGCTCTCAGGTCTTGTTACTTTGCTTGCTCTCTTTTCTTTCTTCTTTTTCTAATTTTCTCTTGTATGGTTTTTAATTTTTAATTTTTATCTGTCTTGTCATTGAATCATAGCATCTTGTATATCCTTTTTCTTGTAACTTTCTGTATACTTGTGCTAACCCTTCCATGTCTATGATATCATAGCAATGTTTTATCTTTTCTTCCAATAGTGTACATACTGTCTCTGTTACATGATATTTTCTCGCTGCTTTGCATTATCTTTTTATTTTTACAAACCTTATTATATCAGTTGGCTTTCTTTATACTGTCATAAAATCTATTGTAGATAACAGGAACAAACTGTCAGACTTAACACCTTCTTTTTGCTAAAGAATAATATAAAAAGTTCCAAGTATAAAAAGTGATGGAGAGCTATTGTTTCTAGACAATGACTCGATAGATAAGGGAAAGTTCTTTGATAAGAAGGACAAGGAGGTATTCAACGTATTATTCTCAAGAGTAAAAGACTGAGGATACTGAAGATGTTAAGTTCACGCTAAAAATATGGAAAAATGCTTTGAGAATGTAAAGTTTGATGAAAATGCAAGGATGCTCTCATGATAGTGCTGCTGATGACAACCTTGATGGAGAGTATCTCTTTTGCAGGTCATCTAGGAGTTATGGTACCTTACAAAGGCGGATATTTATTTGTAGAAAAGTTAACCTTTGAAGAGCCTTATCAGGCTATTAAGTTTGCGACAAAGAAGAATGCTACAAGTATCTTCAGGGGAAATATGCTGATTATACAGGTGAAGGTCTTGCAAAGCCATTTGTAATGGATAATGGAAGCTGGTTTAGGTGGAGTAACTCTAACCTGGGCGACGAGTTAACGATGGAGTATTATACTTAAGATTGTAATTACGATAAGCTTTTATTCGTAGTGTAATCCAGATAATATAAGAATGCACCTGCCTTTGTCCTTTGCTGATAAATCTAAGTTTATAGGCGAGGGACAAGCTTTAGGCAGGAGATAATTAATAGCAAAGAGCTAATTTTGAGGTTCTAAGTTAACAATTACCAATTCAGGACGGTTACATATTCTTGGAACTCTTGTGCTTTCTCTTGCAAGACCGCGGCTTACTATCATTTTGCCGTTAGGAAAATCGTACTGCCTGCCTGCATACTTAGGAAAGAAGCCTTCATCAGGCGCAAATACGCCGTTTAGAAGAAAAAGGTCATTCTCCACTGACCGCCATGAGGCGTGGCCTGAGAGTACAAGGTCAAAATTGTAATCCAGATATTTATTAACATATGAAGGGCGGTGAGCAAGTAAGATGGTATACAGGCTATTGTCCTTTGTTTGGTTTTATTTCATCAGCTGAGCATAAAAGCCCCTCACCTTTTCCGGTATAGAAATTGGCATCAGGATCATCACGCCACTAATGCTTATTTTCTGATTGTTAACTTCACGGTTTCGCTTTTTCCGTCTAAAAATGGTAACATTATACTTTCTAGGATATCAAGTACTCGTCTACACGGCGGCTCCAGTACTCGTGATTGCCTGTTACATAATATCAAGGGTATTTTTCCACTTATTCCTGCTAAAAATAATTCTGTATTCTCATCAGGAATTTTGTCATCAAATATATCCCACCAAGGAGAACTATATCAGGGTTTTGCTTAACCACAGCATCTATTAAGGTTTTTCTGATTTTTCCGTATTTGCAGGAGTGTAAATCTGTTACAAAGGGCAATTTTAATAGGTTTATAATCTGATATAATTCTGCATTCTACTATCTTTAGCCTGACATCACAAGGCAGAGAATATGCAGCAACAAGCAAAATAATAATACGTAAAGATTTCTTTATGCCAATTATCATTTGATTTCGGGCTATCTGAGGTGATTTTCTTTTGAATTATATTCTTTAACATAGTGGTACTCCTTGTTTAATTGTTATTAAAAATTGTTATATCATCTTAATCTATAATCTGCTAAATCGGCAGCTTACGAGAGTTAATACTTTAATTGTTATATGATATAGGTATCAAAAGTATTTAACACCCATTGATACAGGATACTACAGCCTCAGTTCGTATGGCACTTGTAAAAATATTAGTATTCCGCTCATTTTTCAAAAATGGCAACTTACTCATATCTTTTGACATTTGAATAATTATAGCATAGTTTTGTTATTTTTATAAAGTTATTGACACCCTAATCTTTTAAAAAATATAAATTGCAACACTAAGTGTCCACCTCAAGCAAATAATTCTTTATACACTTCTCAGCAGACTTTCTACAAAATTGTTTCCTTGGATATGCGTTTATATATTTTTCTATCTTCTAACATATGCCTACTGCACTTTCCTATATCAGTACCTTTTTCTTATAAAACGGCGAATGAATTTATTATTATTCTCATTACTTCCTCTCTCATAAGAACAATAACTATGTGCATAGAAATAGGCTATTCCCATTTCCTCTATACTTTTTGAATCCATAAACTCAGATCATTATCTTGTGATGCTCTTAAATCGTTTACAAAAAGCTTTTTTCAACTGCTTTATCTGTTTTCAAAACCGTTTTTACTACACAGGATGATTTCTTTTTCCGGAAGCTTTAAGATAATCTCTTTTCACTTATCCTTTCTGTTAGAACTCATAGGCAGGCTACTTGCTTTTTGCCCACTACTGTATCCATTTCCCAGTGTCCAAGCTCTTCCTGGTTTCTATCCTTTTAGAGCGTTCCTTTTATGCTCCTTCCACCATTCTTCTTTATGCGTTTCTCCAACTCTTCATGTCTTCTATATTTTTATTGTAAGGTAGATGTTTCTTTCTTAGCTTTAGGAAGATTTTTATAAATATAATTCACAGGGTTCTCCAGCCAAAAGGTATTTCATATTTCTTTTCAAGACTTCAAGTGATGCAAATGGAGGATATTTTTCTATGATAATCAGATTTTCTATATCATTAGCCAGTTCATCGCATTGAGCCTATTTTTAATATACCTTCCTTTTGCCTTCTGTTTTATCTCTATACTTCTGATGAGCAAACTCCGCCAGCATACTCTACTGTTAAATCATAACCACCAGTTAAACTGGTGGTTTGTACTAGCATATAAGGGCATGTTGCTCACAACCTCTCAAGAGGTACTGAATAAGTCCGCAATTGTATAATATTTTTCAGGCTGCTGCTAAAGCAGCCTTTTATTATGCTCTTCTTATTTCTTGCTACCCGTAGCGGGTCTATACTCTTTTTATTGTTAGTTGGTCATTCATTATATCTTCTTGTAGCTAATATATATTTTTCTATCGCTCTTATTCCTTCCTACTGTATCTACATAATATCCTCTACACCAGAAATGTCTATTCCCATACTTATATTTTGAAGCTTTGCATGTCTATCAAAAATTATTAGACTACTCTTACCTTTTAGATATCCCATTATTTCTGATACACTATGCTTGGGCGGTATTCTCAACCAACATGTGTATATGGTCTACACAACACCTCTGCCTGTATTATTTCTATTCCTTTTCTTTCGCACAAATCTCTTAATCATCTTTCCCTACTTCTACCTTCAATTTTTCCGTATATTATTTGTCTTCTATATTTTTGGGTGCAAATACTAAATGATATTTGCATTCCCACTTTGTATGTGCTAAACTATTATTGTCCACTGTTGGACTACCTCCTTATGATTTATAATATTTGGCTGGCGAACCAATATTATTATATCATAAGGTTTTTTATTTTTGCTTTGAGCTAAAAGCTTTTCTTCCACCTGCATAGCAGGTGGTTTATTGTTTGTGCAAAGCTTCCGCAATTACTAAAACTGGCTAAAGCCTACAATTAAAAACAGGTCAAATGTTGCTTTCATATCCAAATTTGCTGAAGGCTCATCTAAAATTAAAACTTTCGGATTCATCGCATAGATACTTGCAATAGCTATCTTTTGTTTCTGTCCGCTTGATAATTCAAAAACAGATTTTTCCTTTTCAGTTCCCGCGGTATCCAACTCTGCATATACTTCTTCTACTCTCTGTTTGATTTCATCTCTTGATTTGCAGATAGTTTGAAGACCAAAAGCTATTTCTTCATCTGTAGTTGTCGTGAAAAACTGACTTCTTGGATCTTGAAATACAGTCCCTACAATATGCCCTACTTCATGAAGTAATAATTTGCTTATATCTTTTCCGGACACAAAGGCTTCTCCTTTCATTTTGCCTTTGTAATAATGTGGAATAAGACCATTCATTACACTTCCAAGAGTGCTTTTACCACTTCCACTTTTCCCTGAAATTAAAACAAATTCACCTTTTTTAATTTCAAGATTGATATTTTTTAAAGCAGTTCGTCCATCTTCCCATTCATAAGAAACATCTTTTTAACAAAAATCATGAGTTATACCCTCGTATTGAGCTTTCCATAATTTTGTGTAGTAGCCATCTTTCTCAAGAAGTTCCCCATGCTTTCCTTTTTCAAGTAAATTTCCTTTTTGAAATACGAGAATTTGGTCAGCTTTTTGAATTGTTTTTAAATGATGAGCCACTACAAGTACAGTTCTATTCTTTGCAAGTTCTGTAATAGCATCTTGTATCAAAGATTCATTTACAGGATCAACATTACTTGTCATTTCATCAAGAATTAAAATAGGTGCATCCTTTAGAAAAGCTCTTGCAATAGATATTCTTTGTCTCTGTCCACCTGAAAGAATCCCACCATTTTCTCCAATATCAGTTTTATAACCTTTTGGTAAACTCATAATGAAATCATGTATCCTTGCTTTCTTTGCAGCTTTAATGATTTCCTCTTTTGTAGCTCCTTTTTTCCCTACTCTGATGTTTTCTTCAATCGTGTTATCAAACAGTTGAACATTCTGCATGACAATGCTAATACGATCTAAAAAGCTCATCATAAAGGAATATCCCCTATATCAGTTCCTCCAGTGTAATTTTTCCCTTTATGCACATCATAAAATCTTAAAACAAGTTGGTTATAGTAGTCTCTTTCCACTGCGATTCTCCAACTAAGGCTGTCATTGTTTTTTCAGCAATAGAAAAGCTCAATTTTTCCATTTTAAATTCATCTTTTTCATAAGAAAAATCTATGTTTTTCAAAAAGCTATATCATTATCTTTTCGGAACAGTTCCATTCACTTTATCCGGATTACATCTGCATATAAAAATTCTTGAAAGTCTTTTCGTAACTATCTATCGCCGAAACATAGTACATATAGTGTTGTTCCATAGAAGAACGGGTTTATAAAACTCTTTTTGAAATTACCGCAAAGATAATAAAATTAAGTACATCAAGATTTCCTTTGCAACAAATATTGTTCCTGCAGTTAAAAAGAACCAAATATCCAATATCCAGTAAAAACCCAAATATAGATAATTGTTTTGCCTTAAATCTTGAAGCTACTTTGCTTGTTTCTCCAAACTTTTTGTCTTATTCATAAGCTCATTATCAAGCTCTATTGTTTGAAAAACTCTTTAGTATCAGGTATTCCTCTAACATATTCAACAAATAAGCTAATATCATATCAAGAAAGTGCTGAGTTGTTCTGATTTTCTATTTTTCAGATTGCTTAATTGTCAGATATAGAAAGATAAGTGCAATCGGAACAGATACAGCCATAATAATAGCAAAGTTTGAAAATCAATACTTGCAAGACCAACAAATACAACTGCACCTATCAAAAATCGCCAAACATTCTTGACCACATGATGTTCCTACAACGAGGGACATATTATCAACATCTTTGTATGAAGTATTGTGTTTATCTCCCAAGTCTTTCATTGGTATAAAATCCTAAACTGAATTTCTTCTTCAGTTTTATAATCATTTTCTCTAATCTGCTGAACAATATCAAAACCTGCACTATGCTTTTTCATATCTGCGACCATATTACAAATACCTTTGAAGACTACAAAGTAATCCAATCGCAATAAAATATTTATAAAGCATATCTAAACTCGTCCCATCAAATATCTTAAACAGTATAGAAAATACGATAACAATCATATGGCTATGGAGCTTTAGTCCATAAAAGGCAAAAGAATACACTTGATATAATCAAATCTCTCTTCCCGGTTTTTGTAAGTAGTTTTAACATTTCTCTAAACATTTTCTGTTACCACCTCCGTACACTCTCGCAATCCACTCCGTTCCTTGCTCGTGAAAGACTATTATCTTTTCAAATTCCATCTATCAACTTTGTTCTGTGCATCAACCATATCCTTATAAAAATCACATCTTTTCATCAACTCTTCTATGGCTTCCCATCAAGAACAACACCCTTTATCCATAACTATAATTTGGTCTGAATTTCTAATCGTATTTAGATGATGAGCAATTGTAATGATGGTTTTATCCTCACTTAAATCATCAATCGTTTCACCGATTAGTCTTTCATTTCACTATCAACAGCTGCCATTGCTTCATCTAATATCAAAAATCGGTGCATTTTTAAGTATCATTCTTGCTATGGAGATTCTTTGTTTTTCTCCACCGGATAACTTAACTCCCATTTCACCTACTCGTGTTTCATATCCATTTGGCAATGCTGAAAATAAAATCATGACATCTTGCTTTTTAGCTGCCTCTATGACTTCTTCTTTTTGTTGCATTTAATTTTCCAATTGCTATATTTTTGCAAAAATAGCTTAAATCAAAAGGATAACATCTTGCCCTGACACTACCAATCAGCATTTGGATATATTTTCTTGACTATATTCTTTTTATGTCTTTCCATTTATCAGTATTTGTCCTTCGTCTGCATCCCAAAAATCCCATAAGCAAATTAGATACCGTACTTTTCCACAACCACTTGCTCCTGCAAAGGCATTTACGCTGTTTTTCTTAAAAAGTCAAATTGATATTTTTAGCTCAAAGCCATCTTTTCCGTATGCAAAAAATTCACTCTTTAAATTCTATGTTTCCAAAATTCTAAACCTTGTTCTGTCTTTTTGTTTGGAAAGTGGAACTGTTAAAACTTTTTCCAATCGCCTTTTAGATGCTTCCTAAACACAATAGAAAAAATGTTGCAATGTAGCTGTCTTACTTATAGATGCAGTAAAAGCAGACGATAAAAATAATGGCAAGGATAAAAATTAGGCGTTGTAGTATTCCCCATAGTAAAGAAATATACTTCCCAAAATCATGACAATAACTACTCCAATTTCCATAAATATGTCAATGAGTCCCATTGGAATTGTAATTGCTCCCATGCTCTTTTTAACCCAGTAAATATACTCTCTTGCCGTTTTTAATGTCCTTTCACTAATCTCCTCTTCTTTAGCAAAAGCCTTAATAACTGAAATATTTTTACATATTCCATTAGCTCTTCTCTCATCTTGTTTTCATGGTTAAAGTAAATAGCAAAGTTTTTATCCATTGTTTTCTGTGAAAGAACTTTTTACCAAATACATGAGTGGAACTCCGCAATCATTCCCAGTAGCAAGACGTGGGTCCACAAAAATCATAGCTACATAAAAATAATGGTAGGGCAGAAGTGTAACTGACATTATTTCAGGAAGACCATGGGCAAGGTATACTTCCACTTGCTCTACATCATGTTGAACGATATTGGTAAGTTCTCCAGTATTATGTTCTTTGAAAAATCCCAAACTTAGTTTTTAGATGACCGATAATATCTAACCTAAGTTCTGTCAATTTTTCATAGGCTTTCTCATGGGCAACCTTTGTTGCAAAAATAGTAAAAACACCTTTTTAATACAAACGATATAAAGATTCCTAGAAAATATGTTTCAAATTATCTTCGCTAATATTGTTTGCAATTAAAGAACTAATCAAATATACAAGTAAGATTTGTGGTATCAAATCAAATACTATTTTTAAAGCAAGAAGTGAAATTGGATAAGCCATTTTTCCAATCACTTTTTCTTAATTCTTTTTCCCAGCATGAACAACTCTCCTTTCAAAATTGAATAATATTGAGTTTTAATTCAATATTGAGGTTTAGATAAGACTTTGCTGATTACGCAAAGTCTATAGTGCTGATTATAGGGATTCCACTCCCTTGTAATAACACCTTGCAATAAGTTTTAGCATATCTTTTGCCCACTTTTTCACTTTGATAGTGCCTTGCTATTTCAAAAGCCCCTCTGTAAAGTTACTAGCTAAAATATGAGCAAGCATTGGATCATATTCCTCTTTTGATTGTCTTTTTAAACTTACTTCAATATGAACCTGCATTTCGTGATATGAGTTTGTGTTTTGCTTCTGTATGTTTCGTTCCTGAGCATTTTATCCATCAAAATAATTAACTTCTTACGCTCTTTTTAAAAGTTCATGAATATAGTTTTTCTCCAACTTCATCAAACCTTTCAGAAGCAGAACCTTTTTCCAAAGATTCTTCCTCATTAAAAAGCTGACTCGAAGTTTATATAAACAGAACTTACTACTGCATCAAACAAAACTTCTTTATTTCTATGAAATAGGTATAAATTAGTGCCACAGGAATATCTGCTTCTTTTTGCAATTTCTGTTAATTTGGCACCTCTATAGTCCTTTTTATAAAATACTTTTCTGCTGCTTCTAGTATTCTATTTCTAACTTCTTCTTTTTAATACTTGTGCCATAGCACACCTCTTTCTCTATTCCAATATGAATTTATATTTATAATAAATCATCAATTCAATATTTGTCAAGTTACATGTGGAAATTATGGCGTCCTTATGGTATAATCTAGTAATAAATTCAAAACTTGCTAACACTCGTGTCTAATTCATTCTTATGTAGCGAAAGCACAGTAAGTGTACGGATACTTACGAGAAAAATTGATGAAGCTAGCCTCTTGGGATCTCGCTTCTTTTTATGTAAGAAAACCTCCTCTGCCATGCGGGGAGTTCAAAAAGGCTATGCCTAAGAGTGACACTCCCTTTGATTAAAATAGAGTTACTTTCTGACAATAACAAAATAAAATCAAAGGAGTCATTAAAATGAATGACAATAAGAGTTTATCACATACAAAGTAAACTTTCAAAATATCATATAGTATTTTGCACCAAAATATAGAAGAAAAAGTATTCTATGGGGAAAAGAAGAGAGATAGGAATAACATTGAGGAAATTGTGTGAATATAAAGGAATAACAATAATAGAAGCAGAGTGTTGTCCAGATCACATCTATATGTTTGTAGAAATACTACCTAAGTATAGTGTATCCAAGTATAATGCTATTTGTGAAAGGCAAAAAGTAGTTTGATGATATATGAAAAATTTGGGAACTTGAAATTCAAATATAGAAATAGAGAATTTTTGGTGCAGAGGATATTAGTGGATAGCAGTAGGCAAGAATGCAAAAAGATAGCGGAATATATAAAGAATCAATTAGAAGAAGATAAAATAGGTGCTAGATGAAAATAAGTTATAAAAGAAGACCCATTTATGGGTAGCAAGTAAAGAAGTATAATGCAAATGTCAGAGTCATGTACGCCTGTTAGGGCGTTGCTGGAAATAGAGCCTTATAGGCGTATATGAAAAGACCATCAGCTACGCTGGTGGATATTTATTGTTTTTGTAAAAGCTTCGCACTACAAAAAGCTGGCTAAAAGCTCTACATATAAAAGACGATAGAGATTTTATTTTCTATCGTCTTACAATTTATATGTTTTATTATATCGCACTCGAATGTTGCTTACTATATTGATTTATTTCACAAATAAAATCCCAAACTGAAAAAGGCCTCATCTTGCAATTTCACTATATGGTGAGGGGCTAAAACCCAATGGTATCTCTATATCCGACAATCTCACATTAGTAAATTTACATGATGTTTAATTTGTTGATATATATCATATTCTTTAGCAAGGAACCAGCTAGCTTTCCAACAAATAGCTCAAAATTTTATGTTCTATAGCTTAGTAATATAAAAGTAGATATAATTAAGTTCTATCCATCTTTTATGAACTGGATTTCCATACAATGTATTTAAAATTTGTTTTGAATGCTCTCCAAGCCTCAATTTCTCCCATTTCGTTTTTAATAAATCGAAAAGAATCCATTTTTCAACATTTGTTCTATTTTTCAATATTATCAAATTCTAAGTCCCAGTTTCATTATAATCCGGATCCATAAACATTGGTAATATCGATCTTCCACTAAAGGCTCCCATTCCTTAATGCACAGAGATCACTGATAAAACTAGTACATTCTTTTTCATTTTTACTAATATTTCCGGTACTTCTCTTTTGAAACATAAATATCATAAAAATTTATCAGTTCCGATAACTCGTTTAACTCTAATTGTTCCATAAAATCAAATAATGGGACTCGTATTATCGCTTGTTAGTAAATCAAATTCATCTGATGTGACTCTATAGTTGTTTTATTTCTCGCACGTTTTATTAACTTAGAAACTTTGGGTTTCTTAGAGCACCATTGTGAGATAACCTCAGCACTCTATATCTTTTCCTTCTTCAGTGATGCAAATCATTGTAAAATATATGTTTTATATGTTTTTCGATGCTAATATCCAAGATAAAAATCTAAACTCTATATCTCATTCTATTCTATGCCAAAAAGCAGTCCAATTTTAAACTGGGCATTGGAATCATCAAAATCAATTTGCTCTTTGCATTTTTAATTTAAGTAACCTTTTGAGTAAATATTCCAGGTGTTAGATATTCTAACATCCTTAATTGAAAATCATTATCCTTGTCAATTAATAAATTCTTTATCATCCAACTTTGGATATTATACTCGCTTAATCGATTTCTCAAATTTTTGAACCATATTTTTCTCAAAGCTTCGTTCTTCCTACTTCCATTCATTACCTATAAAACCTAACACTTGTAGCTTCTTTTATATCTCTGTTTCTTATCCCCTGACGGTGACTTAAAGCAAACTTAACTTCTGTATATGTAATATACTGCTTACCGTCTCTGTCAAATCCAACATTGAATTGTCTATCGGCACGGTATCCACTTCATTCTCAACTATGTGCATCATGTTTGCATCAATTAACCCATAAATTATTTTTAAACTCACAATGCTACCTTTAGGCATTTTAAACTCTCAGTACGCAAATTTTTATACGATTCTTTAATTTTCAATCGTTAGTTCTCATCTTTAGTAATCTTCTTAAGAAATTCTAATTTATATTTATGTTATTATACCGATATCTCTATCCTTTATAAAGCCATAGAATAAAATACATATTACAATCTTGTAATTACTGTATTTCTATTAAAGCTTGCGTCCTTTTCAGCTTTATATAACTTACCAATATCAAAACCCCTACTATTTTATCGGCAGTCCTCAATAACCTATAATTTTCATGCTTTTGTAAATATCACATTTATCCGATAGGAAAGGGCGAACACCTCTAAGCTGAAAAATACATTTTACCACCGTCCATTACGGTAATCTCATCTTGTCTCATAAAGCTCCTTACCTGTCTTTTAGCACTAAGTCCAAAGCTCTTTTGATTACTCCTTGTTTCCGATGTGTTATATAAATCTATCATGCTCTTTTCCCAGTGTTTCAGAAAGTTCTTTTAATGTTGTCTCTTCCTTTCCACCAAGAAACAGAGTACTGTCACAGTTACCTACGATTGTATAGGCGTTGTCTTTATAGATTGCCTTTAACTGAGATTGTGCCTGTAAGATAATACTTTGCTGAAATCTCTGCTTCTGATTGTGGCTGAGCTTTTTCAAACTTCGAAATTAAACCGATATTTCATAAATTCATCAAGTAGGGCATCTTTGATGAACGGTAGTCTACCTCCATACTCATCATCTGCCTTATCATAAAGTAGGTTAAATAACTGTAGTACGTATTGACACCACAAAGTTAAAGGTATCATCGGTATCGGAGATAATAACAAAAGAGTGCCGTCTTTCTATCTCCAAGAGTATCAAGCTCAAGTTCATCTTCACTCATCAAGTCCCTAAGTTCCTGAATATCAAATGGAGCAAGCCTTGCATCCACATGATATAAGAATAGACTTCGCCGTTTTTCCTGCAGCCAATTTGTATTTTTATATTGCTTCACGGCAAAAGTGTGCCGGTTCTCGTTTTTCCGAATGCTTCAAAAAGCCTATCAATCGGATTCATATAGGTTTCGTCATCTTCTGACCTCAGAAGCGTCAATCATATCAAGAAGAGTCTTAAAATTCTTTTCTTCCTGTGGAGCTTCATGAAGATATACCGATAAGTGCTGTGTAATATATTTTTCGCTTTCACCCAAAAATCTTCGACTTTTCTCCCTCTCCTTTGGTATTTGCAATGATGGTTTTGCAATTAATTTTAATATATCTTTTCACTTCTAAGATAAGCAAAGGATTGTACTTTCATAGACTTTTTGAAGTTTATAGTATTTATGATTTTATCTCATATCCGTTATCTTCAAGCATCTTACTACTATCGTTCCTTTAGGATCTGTTACGCAATATGATGAGTGCATTTTGCATAAGGTTCGCTCTTTACATAAAAATCTCGTTTTTCACTTCCTGATCCACCTATGACAAGCACATTCTTATTTCTTGCATATTTAGGATTAGCTTAGTCTGCCATTCATTGTCAGTCGTTCGGTTTTGCGTAAGCAGGATATTGTTTTGAAAACTTTTTCATCTATACGGCTCAATATCCTCTTCGTTCCCCAGAGAGCGTTTTATCAAGTACCTTTTTGATTTATTGACGCTTTTATTTTGAATTTGAATACATGTAAACCTTTTTGATTTACTGTTTTTATATCATAATCGAAATTAAATATCAATCTATCAAATCAGACTCCTTTTTATATTTATTATAGTTTTTGTGCCTTTAAATAGTATCATTGCGATTATCAATGCAACTAATCCGATAAGCCCACTTTAAAACAATCTTTGGATACTTCAAAATTACTATCGTATAATTTATATACACAAAGTGCAAAACAATGTAAATAACATTATAAACCCTTGTAAATATGCATTCCTTATATCTTTATATTGCTCTCAAATCTGATTTATTTGTTAACAATTTTGTGGTTCTTTTTCCGTCATTTTCTACCACTAATATTTCTTTTATTATATCCTTGAAAAGAATTCGCTATTTTCACCTCCATGTGCATACAATCTGAGTCTAAATTTTCCCAAAAGCAATGTTACCTTTTGTTTAATGGTGTGCCTCTATATATGCTCGTGCTCCATTTTCTTTCAGCATTTGTATATAGCCATTATTTTCCTTTTAAGAATTTGTCCCTATAAATTGTGTTGAATAAGAATAAATCCTTTATCGGTTTTTCAAAATCATATATAAAATTATTTATTGTTTTTAATCTATATCCTTTTTAGCCATTTTGATTTAACCATACTTCCAATTCACTTATTGGATCCAAAAATCTAATTTTCTTCTATGTTCTCTCACCCCTTTATATTCTTTATCAATAATGAAGTTCCACACAATCGGTCTCTTTTTAACCTGTTCTTTTCCTGATTCAGTTATAATATAATTCACTTTTTCCATCTACCCTTGAAGATTCAACAATCCATCCTTTCTCAACTAAATTCTTTATTGCTCCATATAGAGTCCCATTCCTAAAACAACTCTTCCATTGGTTTTTCTTCAATAAATAGCTTAACTCCATACCCACTGTAGTTCCCTTATATAAAGATAATAAAACCAATAATGTTGTTTCAGCGAAGCTCCACCCTGATATACTATCTCTCATCTTCTACTTTTTCCTTCTATATATCACTATTCGTAGTATATCACTATTCGTATCCATTTGTCAATATAACTAATACTTTTTATAATTCAGGTCTTGGTTCTTGGCTCTGTGCTAGTTGCTTCGAATGTTGCACAACCGCTCCATACAGATCTTAACTTTTTCCCTGCTCGTTCTACTTTTCTGCATATCTATCATTTGAGAATATAGAGTATCTTTTTCTTTCCCTCAAAGTGCCTATTTCGATTTCCATTGAGATATATTTAAGGTCTTACTTTCTCCTAAATGCTCTTTAGACATTTTCTTGAACTCCTCAAATAAAATAATCTCTGCGGTATGCTAGCTATAAAATCTTCCTGTTTCTTTTTCTTTAATTTGATATAGGCTTTTATAAAATTCCCTTTATACTTCAAATATTTTTCAAGACATGGTCGATAAGCTGTGCTCTGTCATCTATTTTCTTTTCAGTATCTTTAATGGCTCTTATGGTCTTATAATTCTTATCTCGTAAATCGGTAATGCTCTCCTTTCAGTTCAGATACGGAAGTGATATTTTTCCTTTTTAAGAATTGATAGCTTTCGATGTATTATTCTAAATCTTTATTATGGTTATCTGCATTTTACGGATAAGATTTTCAAAACGGATAGCAAAATTTTCTTTGGGGTGAGAGAGTGGATTTGAGATTATCAGTTTCTGCTTTTCTTCTTTTTCCTATTCCTCTTATCCAATTCAGCAAAGCTTTTATTCTTCTTGTAATTTCTTTTTAGTATCTTGTTTTGATGTTTGATTTCTCGGTTGATATTTCCTCTATCAGTGGCTATGCCTTTCTTTTCCATTTGACTTGTGATACTCCTAAATGAATGGTCTGTATTTGCTCTATATCCTGTCTTTGATAGAACGATAGTCTACTTTTGTCTTGTATGCTCTTCCAAATATTTATTTGTAATATCTGCCCATCTTTTCGCCACTCTGCTTTTTCTTTTGTTCATTCCAAATCTACTGTATCTATTTTTCTTGTTTTGTAATTTCCATTTTTAAGTTTTATTTTCTCTCCATTTTTATCAAAGATATATATTCTGATTTTGCTCCATATTTGTATCTTCATTTAACGGTCGAATGGTAGAGTAGGATATGTGCGTGTGGGTTTTCATCCCTTATCGTGCAAAGTAATATCGCTACACATACCGACTTTTACAAAATTTTCTTTTACATACTTCACGCTCAATCTGTTTTCCCTGTCTGTCTTTAGGCAATGCAATTTCTATTTCTCTTGCAAGCTGTGAGCTTTTTACTTTTCGATTTTCTCACTATTCACAATGTTCCCATCTGACCCGTGGTGATTTTTGGGGCAATAGACTTTCTGTAAGGAGCTGTCCGCCTTTTCTTGTGGTGTGGACTATGCCGCTATCGTTTTTATCTTTCGCCACTGATGGCGGAGCTGCTACTACTTTGCCTTTACCCCTGAGATAATCTTTGCAAAGATGATACCGCCAAGAAAACCTCCCTTTGTGTGGATGGCGATGGATACGACTCACTTCATCGGATTGTTTTATCCGACTTTCTTTTGGTAGTACACAAAGGGTGAAATTTATTTCCGTGAAGTGTAGCTCCCTGCATCAGCCTAGCTGATATGCTCTGCAAGAGCCTTCCGGAGAACGCACACACCCTTTAGGGTGTATAAGTGCGCCCTTGTAAACAAGAGGACTATTCCTCTGTTTCCATTCTTTCCTCTCGATTTTCTGTATTTTTGATTTTACTTTCTTCTCTGCTGTCTATGATTTTCTTGATTTTTGATTGACTATTTCTTTTGAGATTTGGATATGTGATTAGCTGAGTAAAATTCATCTTTGGTGAAGTCCTTGCTTTCAGTAAAGATACTTTCAAAGACTGCTCCTTTTTCATAAAAGCCGTCCCATCTCTCTTTTTTCGTTCCTTCTGTTTCTCCTGACTGATAAGTCCTTTTGTTTTGTAACTGCTTGATTTTCTTCTTCTGTCATTAAAATTTTTCGTCTATGTTTTTCATCTTCTGTTTTTCCTTTCTTTATGTTTTGAGCAAAGAAAAACAGTAAAACCGATTTGATTTTGCATTTCGTAGCTGCTATACTATTGTTTCTATTTAATTATTTCATTTCTCGACAAACTGCAATTTATCAAAACACATTCAAAAATGTATTTCATTCGCCTATGGATCATAATCTGCCGGAACCGGTGCAACGATACTCACAAAAACTATATCCTCTGTTCCTGTGTTCATTGCGCCGTGACATGACCTTTAGGAGAAACGATAACCTGTCCTGAGGGAATCTCTTTATCCGGTTCGGGATAGAATATTCCTTCTCCTGTAAAATGATCAGATATCATCAGAATTGTGGTGACGGTGCTTCTGCAGAGGTTTGTCCCAGTTTAATCACCCACACCGACCCTCCCTGTAGATTCTGTTTTGGTAAAGGTGTCTTTGCAGCTCTCTTGTCTTCTATGTACCTCCATTTCATAGATTCTCTTCCATGTCGCTATATGCCCCTTGTATTGATTTTTGATTATTCTTACTCAAAGAGCTTCCGATACTCCATCCCTTGTTCTTCCAGTTCATCGTAGGGAATGAATCTAAGAGCTGCCGAGTTGATGCAATAACGCAGCCCGCCGGACTCGCGGGGACCATCGTTGAACACGTGACCCAGATGGGAATCCGCGCCGCTGCGCACTTCGCGTCCGGACCATACCATGTGGAAGTGTCCACGGCCTCGGTGACAGCATCTTCCGCGATCGGCCCTGGTGAACGCCGGCCAGCCACACCCATAATTATACTATACTTTTTCCATGGATGTAAAGAGCGGTTCGCCGCCGACAATGTCAATATAAAGGCCCTTTTCAAAGAAGTCGTCATACTCGCCGGTGAAGGCGTACTCCGTGGCGGCGTGTCTGTGACCTCAAAGGCCAAATCGCAAATCCGCACCGGAAGTTCATCTGCAGATTCTTCTGCGCTGTTTTGCTGAAGATCAAAGAGTAACTGCGCGGGATATGGCAGTAGCCGCCGGGATTCTTGTCCAGATACTTCTGGTGATACTCTTCTGCGGGAAGAAGTTTTTCCCAACGAAGCAGTTCAACAGCAAAGCCTGGCTCCGGCTTTCTCTTCCTCCGCCCGATAAACCGCTTCGATCTCCGGAAGCTGGTCTTCTTCCGTATAATAGATCCCCGTCGGTACTGGATGCCTCGATCATTGCCCTGTTTTGGTTTACAGAGAGCGGATCGATCACCTATGAAATAGTAATTCAGCAAAATCAGTCAGAGAAATTACAGCAGGGTCATAGTCGACCCGCACTGTCTCAACATGCCCGCTGTGCTACAGACGTCCTGATGGGTCGGACTTCGTCAGGTCCGTTTGCATAACCTGCTTCTGTTCGGATTACGCCGACAAACTGATCAAAGAACTACGCGTTCCCCAGAAGCAGCCGCCTGCAAGATAGATTGTTTTTATATCCTCCGGTATCTCCATAGTAGTTTCTCCTGTCACGATCTCTCCGGACCAGGTGTTGATCCCGCCGAATCGTGGATGTTGGTATATCCCTGTTCGCAAGCTTTTGCGCTGCTTCGCTTGGATCTGTTCCCGCTTCGGCAGTAAATCAGGATGATCTGATCCAGATCGGGAGTTCTTCCGGCCGCTCCCGCTTCAATGCTCTCATTCAGATGAGGTGCGCCAGGAATATGGCCTGCATCGTATTCATCTTGCCTGCGGGCATCTCACCATATGCCCGTCATCCGGGTCATCATCCGCCTGCATATCTCTGATCGATCTGATGATAGCTCTCGACCTCTTGCACTGAAACTGCGGTATTTTACCAAACAACCAGTCAGAAGAAAATGGTCATCAAAAATCAAAAACAACGGTCTTGGAACACCTGAGCGCCCTTTTTCCACTATTGCTCTCATCTTTTTCATTCTATGTCACCTCAGTGGAAATTCAAATTTACTTCACTCAATACTCATAATATTATACCACTTTTAAAGCCATTTTTCTATATCTACTTTCCGGCACCTGACAGTTGCCTATAAAGTTAAAAGTACACATCAACTTGTTGTTTTTCTATCTTTCCTTTTCTTCCTCCTGTGGCTTCATGGACTACAACTTTTTCTATACTCATTTTATCATTGGGACTGTCAGTTCTTCAATATCGGTATATTTTTCTATCATCTTTAGGAATTTATCGGTGTCAACTTTTCTCTGATGATAGCTTTCTATTTCATTTTCAAAAATACTGTATTTGCTTTTTCTAATTCTTGTTGCTCTCGTATCATAGGTGTTAAATAATCTATCAAAAGTGTTTTACAGGAATTTTTCCAAGTGCATGGTCTTCATATAGCTTTTGTAATTAAGGTTGTTAGTTCTTCATTCCTTGATGACAGTTTTTCTAACTTTTCTTTGTCCTTTGATACTTTTCTTCCCTTTTTTCATCGGATAATTTGTTCATCACTTTTAGAAATTCTTGCTTTTTCTTCTTTTGGCAAAAGTCTGTGATTTCTTTGATTGATTTTTAGGAGAATTTCATTTACTGTTTTTACTTTGATGTAGTGCATACTGCAAGTGCCTTTTCTGTGTCGGTAATGTTGACATACAAAGAGTAATCACTATCATATTTCTTTTCTTTATGTTCTGCCGGCTCTCTGTAACTAATTTTCCTCCACAATCTGGAACAGATTAAAAAGTCCCTGTAAACGGGTGTGAGGTTGTACCATACTTTGGACTTCTTCTCACTGTTTTTCTTAATCGTTGAGCATTGTTCCATGTTTCTTCGTCAATGATGGCTTCATGGGTGTTCTTGAAGATAATGAGTTCATCTTCTTTTCGCCTTTCTGCGTTTCTTTGGTTTTTGTAATCAACGCATATTGTTTTACCAAGAACAGTATGACCCATATATTCTCTTTTTTTCTAAGATATAACCTACTGTGGTCGGTGTCCAAAAATATGGGTCTTCTATTCCTCTTTTCTTTAGAACTATGGTTATTTTTCAGGGATAATGTATTTCTGCATAGGCTGATGGAATAAGGACTTTATCTTTGGTTAGTATATCTGCTATCTGTGTTACTCCATATCCCTCTATAACAAGATGGTAAATGCGTTTTACGACCTTTGCACTCTCTTTATCGACAAGTAGCTCCTGTTTGTTCTTTTGGGTTTCTATAATAGCCGTATGGAACGCTTGGTGATACTCTTTTGCCCCTCTTCCATTCTTGCTCTGAAGATAGATTGTATTTTTCTTGAGGTATCTCTTGCATACCATTCGTTCATGATATTTAGAAATGGGGTGAAGTCGCTTTCTGCTTGTTTCTCACTGTCTATTCCGTTATTGATAGCGATAAATCTTACTCCCTTTTCTTTGAAAAGTATTTCGGTGTAAAAAGCCTACTTTGAGGTAATCTCTGCCAAACCTACTCATATCTTTTTACTATCACAGTAGATACTTTGTTTTCTTCTACTGCTTTTTATCATTTTTGAAATCCCTCTCTATCAAAGGTTGTTCCGCTTACTCCATCGTCTGTATAGTGATAAATATTTACAAAGCCGTTTTCTTTTTGGCATAGCTTTCAAGTAGCTGCTTTTTGATTGGTGATAGAATTGCTTCTCCTTGCATTTCATCATCTCGACTTAAACGCTCATAAAGGGCTGTTTGTCCTGTTCTTTTCGTATTTGACATGAGAATTACCTCCTTTCCAAGTTTTTATTATTTTCTCTGTCCCTAAGAGGTTAATCCTTTCGAATCGGTTACGCAATAACTACTGTGCATCTGCATAAGGTTAGGTTTGACATAAAAATCTTGTTTTTCCCGCTTCCTGATCCACCTATGACAAGCACATTCTTTATTTCTTGCATACTTTGGATTAGATGGTCTACCATTCATTGTTAATCGCTCAGTTTGAGTAAGCAAAAATATTATTTTGAAACTTTTCATCCATATATGGCTCTATATCTTTTTAGTTCCCAGTAGCGTTTTGTCAAGTACCTTTTTGATTTATTGACGCTTTTCTTTTTAATTTTAAGCAAAGAAAAAGACGATAGATTTTTATTTTTCTATCGCCTCATAATCATAGATATTTAATTCCGTTAGTCAAACTTCATCAAAAAACTAAGCTGCTTTTGAGATGTCCTTTCCCCTCAAATAGTCCCAAATAGTTAAATATTGCTTTCATTATCATGAACGATACCGTTCCGCTCACAGAATTCGTGAAATACACCCATTAGTTTTTATTGTTTACGCTGTTTGCTACATAATTGTTTCCGTATTCTCTGATGTATCGTTCTTTCAGCTTTGGAAACTTTTTTTATCTAACTGCGAATAAAAAATACTCTCTATTTCCCTCCTGAGTGTAACTCCCATACCAAAGCATATTATTCCAAACACTTTTGCTTCCTTGCAATAATTTAAAATACCAATAATGTTTCCCTCCGTATCGTTGATAAATGGCAGTATCGGAGTTAACCAAACTACTGTTGGTATTCCCTCATCACGCAATATTTTTAATGCTTCAACCCTTTCTTTTGTTGTTGAAACATTTGGCTCTATCTTTTTACAAAGTTCTTCATCATAAGTTGTTAGTGTCATTTGAATTACGCATTTTGCTTTTTGAATTTATTTCTTTCAAACAAGTCTAAATCCTTCAAAACATTAGCTGACTTTGTTATAAGAGTTACACCGAAGCCAAATTTATTTATTATCTCAAGTGCCTGTCTTGTATAATTTAGTCCAAGTTCCTCTTTAATGTATGGATCAGTCATAGAGCCTAAAACCAATCATACATTTTTCGCTTTCGTTTTTAGGCTCTCTTCCAAAAAGACTGATTCCATTTTCCTTTACTTCTACATCTTCAAATTTATGGTTCATTTGATAACATTTGCTTCTTGAGTCGCAATAAATGCAGCCATGAGTGCAGCCTCTGAACAAATTCATTCCATTCTTTGAAGATAGTATTCCTTTTTACTTTTGTAAAATGCACTTTACTATCCTATTCCGGCTATTTTGATTTACAATTTTTCTGATGAGCTTTTAACTTTTTTTCATAGCCCAATCATAATGACTTGCATGTTGCACTTACAAAAATAGGAACCAAGCGTACTACCTCCTATCCCACTTTATAGACACCTTTTTGAAAACAGTTCTTCACTTTGTAAAGTTTTTCAGCTAATGCTAAATACATCACTATGGGATTTTATGAAACATATCCGTAGCTGCATCTTTCAAGAGAAGTATTTTGATGTTTCTTCCAAAAATTCTACATTCATATCTCCATAAGTTTTCCAGTTATATGGTTCGAGGCAAAAATGGTTTTTCTTCTCCCTTTTTGATTGGAATGTACCCAATTCAAAATAAGCTGATGCCATTCATAGAGATGGATTAAAACATCTCTTAGATTTCTTTATCTCTTTTTCCAGTGGGCTTCTTTTTCTTTTTCATCTTTTGAAAAATCAAATGGTGTGTTTAACTCTTCCTCAGTCATCTTTGAAATAAAGTAAATCTAACTTTTCATAGTTTTTCTTTAGCAGCAATCATTAAATCATTTTTTGTCGTTGGTCTTGACATAACAAATTCCTCCTATTTCACTGAATATCTTAATATAGTTTTTGTTTTTTCTTCTGATGTCCTGTTTTTATTACTTAGGTATATTTCTTTATGAAAATCACCTATTCTTGTAAGATCAAGTTTTTCTTGCAAATTCATCCATCTGTTCAAATGATTTTGGCTCATCATCATAACTTCCAACTATCTAAAATCTGAATAGATTTTACCCTCTTCTATTTTTCTAAAACTTATCTCATCATACAATGCGTCAGGCTTTTTCTTTTTATATTCTCAAGTGCCTTTTGCGAATATCTCTTGTATAATAAAAATCAGGTTGTTTAATCATCAATGTGTATTCCAGTTTGTTTTTATCAAACTCTTCTCAATTGCTTTTTCCAAAATCCCTCTAACGGATATACCGTAAAAATCTGTAATCTCGTTATCCGTTTTATTTTTCATTCCATTTTTAAACAATATTTTTAATGGCACAGGCAGAGAATATAATGCGGATATTCTGTCTGAAAAATCTACTTCATTCGGTTCCTTTACCTTTTACCAAAATAAATTTTTGCTTTGGCACTTCTACAATGATAGGTGTCTGCTTCACACACATAAAGATTCTTTTCTTGTTTTTCTCCATTCATATTTCATTATCAATCCTCCCTTTGCATCTTAGTTAATTAAATTATACAGGAGGATACTTGACACCATTGTCAAGTTATATATTTTTTTCTGCCATTTTATTTATCATTTCTTTAATTTGCATTCGTATCTCTTTTGGCTCTAATACTTCTGCTCCATCTCCGAAAATGAAAAATATAATTGTATAAGATGTAATCATTTTGGAACTTTCTATTTCAGTATATAAATTTCCGTCACTATCTTCTATAATTTCTCCGTTTATCTCATCATATACCCTGAAAGCAACTTTTACGATCAAACTTAACTTTTTATATTCACTGTATTCTCGTATGGCATTTCTTTTTGAGTATTGTATCTTCAAAGCTGTCATCAAACTTTTTCAGTATGGATGTCTAAATTCTTTATCCGGGACAATTTGAAATATCTAAAAATCATTTCTAAGTAAACAGAAAGGCATATAGATACCAATCCTGACTCTTGAAAAAGTAATCTCACAGGTTTAACACTTCTGCTTGTTTCTTTTTCATTGCTGCTAAAATATGTGAATGAAACAATGTTTTTACTTAAAAATTGCAGACTTAATATCATTAAATGTTTTTTCATACAGCTTATTGTTTTGCCAATTATTAAAGTCAACCTCTATCCAACTGGTATTCTTCATTTTAAAAGTGCAGAAAGTTTTGTTAGGAGCTCATTCTCATCGCTGTACTGTCGTATTATCTAATCATGAAGAGCTGACATAATTTGCTGTTTCTCATTTTCAGACAGCAATGATTTACTAAGCACAAAATCTTCAGCAATTTCTATTCCGCCGCCCTTTCCTTGCAACGCATAAATGGGAATACCGGCACTGCTGATAGAGTCAATATCTCGATATATTGTCCTGACTGACACCTCAAATTTATCTGCAAGTTCACTTGCCGTAACTTTTCCCTTTTTCTAAAATATAATATAGTATCCTAAATAGTCTATTATCTTTCATCGTCTTAACATCTCCTACAGTTATTATACCACAATAACTTGACATCTATTGTCATGTTATGAAATATTTTTTCAAATCATGATAGTACTGCTTATCTCTCTTATTAACTGTTATAAAAATAATCAAATTCCACTTCTCCTACCACCTCTCTTTTTAATTTTTGCATAAGAAAAAAAGCGACTAAGATTTCTATTTCTTAATCGCCTTATATCTTCAGCATTTAATTTTATTCGGCTCGGAAAAATTGTTTTTTAAGCTTTTCAGTTATCGGAACCCAAAGTTCCATTTTGTAATCAGGACTATGCATATCACCTTCATAGTAATATTCAAAGTCAGGCTTTCCTGAGTGAACATAGCCATGCTCGGGAAAGAATACTTCCATCGCATATTTCCATCCGGTATGAATGCAATCTGGAACACTTCCTGTTAACTCTACAACGGCATACTCTGCTTCATCAACTTCTAAAACATCTAAGCCCATGCTTCTTGCTTTGTCTACATCATTAACAATATAGCCTGCCATATAGTTTATTGTGCTTGGGTTTTCCACATCATGGCAAACACCTACACTCTGACCGCTTCCCAAACTTGCAAGTTCATCGTGGCTATATTTTTCATACAGCTTATCCCAGACACTCGGACATAGCGATGAATTAATGCTTTGTTCATTTACTCCCTGCAACTGCAAAAGGCATCTTTTTCTTTTGAATTGTAATATTCATGCTTCTTCTTCCTCCTCTTACACTTAGTGCTAATTGCACCCGTGAAACTAATTTAAATGGTTTCCCGTTTCTCACCTCTGAAGGAGTAAATCCATGAAAATTCTTAAAACGCTGTTCCAAATGAATCTGATGACTCATATCCGAATTTGAAATGCAACATCAATAATCTTTTCGTCCGTATCTCTTTAATATAATGGCTGCTTCCGTCAATCTTCTGCTTCTCAAATATTCTGAGAGCGTTGTTTCGGTCAGAATAGAAAACAAGCGGCTGAACATCGAATAAGAGTATCCGGATAACTGAGTTACTTTCTTTTTCGTCAATTTCATCATCAAGAACTGTTTCAAGATAATCAATCGTATTGTTAAACGACTTGATAATATTCATTTTCGATTCCCCCTTTCTTTTCGGTTTATTTTAGTATGAGGAAGATTTTCTTTTCTCTACCCTACAGTATCCGTACAAATTTTAAAGGATCATCTCATAGAAACTTATACTTTGCTGAGTCTCGACAAACTGGGATTTGTCTGTCACAGTTTCTTCATCAATTTTTCATAGAATACTATATCCATTTTTCGTTTATATGCTCAATCTTTCCAGTTGTACATACCCCATTTTCTCATATAGATGTAGATTTCCCTTTTCTTGTAAAATTGTACCAAGGCACCAATGGTCAGAACCATATATATTTTTCAAGTTCAATCATTGCTCGTTGAGCATATCCTTTATTGCGAAATTCACCCATAATCCAAATTGGCGAAATTCTTTTTCTACTGCCATCATTTTTATTAACTATTCGTACTGCACCAACAACTATATCATTCTCAACGATATAATAATAAGTTGTCAGGCTGTTCAAATTTAGCGATTATTTTTCTAAACTTTCCAGTTGCGGGACTCATATCGAAAATCTTGATATTTATCTAAAAGCTCCGTAAATGCCTTTACTTGCATTTTTCAGATCGTTTCTATATCTGCTTTCGTTGCTTTCTTTAATGTGATAGCCATTATTGTTCTCCTTAATTTGGGCAATAGTACAAATTCAAATTTATCTACACCGCTTTAATCTTCTCATTTATCAATTCAATAAATGCTATAACAGTTGCGCCTATCATCGGTATTCCATAAGGACTTAACAAAAATCCTAATACCAATGCCTCAATGCCAAGTGATATATCTTTTTGCATAAATGATCCTATTGCAGCAACTATACACATCAGCATTAAGAAATACAGAATAGTTGTTCCTATGCCAGTATAAATGTCAGAAAGGCGGTAAGGATACTCAGCAGCAAACTGATTGGAAATAAGATTATTTTTATTATCCATCTCATCATTTCTTATTCCTCACTTCCCAATTCATACTGTCTCCACACACCATATCAATGCAAACATTCACATCTATATAATTTTGGGACTTTCGTCACCTTCGCCATCTTCTACAAATACATAATGCTTGTAAAAACTGCTCAAAATGCAGGATTCTTACTATTTCACTCTTTTGTATCAACGCTATGCACTCAACTTGCTCATCATTGTCCAAACTTATATTTGAATCCTCATCAATGATAGGTAGCTTAAAAAGTAATGGAGTTTTTAGCCATTGTCCATTTGGTTGCTTCTCTTCATAAATTTGAATTTCAGAAATCAAAGCTGTAATTAACTGTCTACGCTCTACATCATTCATTACCTTGTAGAGGTTTTATCAAAATGAGATCAAAAATCTTATATATGTTATCTCCTGTGAGTTTCCTCAGCTTCAATAGTTTGTTTCTTTGCTTTCCGCATCAATTAACAATGATTCTAAGATCTTCAATCTTATCATACATACGATAAAGTCTATCGTCTAAGTCTGTTTTCTTCGTTTGTAGTGCTTATCATCAGCATCTAAATTATCTATTTCCTCAATTAGCTTAAATTTCGTAGAATGGCTCTTCCTCAATTCTTTCTGGTAATTATCTATCTCTTTTTCTATTTCAGAATTATCTACCTTCATCGTTAATTTTTCTTGCATCATAGAAGCAAATTTGGGATTACTTACTATCTTTATAATTACCTCAACAACTGCATCATCTAACAATTCTTCTCTGATTTGTTTATTGTAAGTACATTTATGACCTCTTATCATATGCCTATGTTTTACAGCCATAGTAATAAAAATCTTTATACTTTGTACCATCCTTCTTTTTCTTAATACACTTGTTTCCAAACATTCCCCTCCACATATTGGACATTTTTACAATTCATGAAAGCAGATGTGTGCGTGTATCTTTCCTTTATTCACATCTCATATTTCTTTGCTTGAGATTTTAACTTAACTTGAGCTGCTTGCCATAGCTCATCAGAAATTATAGCTTCATAGAATACCTTCAGCTATTAAATATTCATCTTGTTCAACTTGCTATATTCATTTCTTGTTCCATAGACTTTTCTAAGATTCTTCTTTCCAAATACTATTTTTCCCGTATATACAGGGTTTTTAATATCTTTCTTATAAGACCACGTCGAACAATGGATTTTTCCCATTTTGTCTTGGAATTTTTCTTATACCATCAGTTTTCTAAGTATTTAGAAAGTCCATTGAGCTCAATAGTTGTATTTATACTGATCAAAAATAGTTCGTATCATAACTGCTTCTTCCTCATTGATTATCAATTTCCCATCAATCAGTTGATGAAACCGTAAGGACAAACCCTCCATTCCATTTGCCTTCTCTTGCCTTTTTGAGATACGCCCTTCCATCGTTTGAACACGAATATTTTCCCTTTCAATTTCAGCCACAGCTGATAAAAACTGAAATCATCAATTTACCTGCATCTTTAGATGAATCAATCCCATCCTCAACACAAATCAAATTGACTCAAAATCTTGCATTGTTTGTAGAGTTGATAAAACATCAGCAGCATTTCTTTCGCAAATCTTGACAGCTTAAACACAAGAACAAAAGATACTCCATCCTTTCCGGATTTTATATCTTCCATCATGCGGGTAAACTGTATTCTTCCCTCAATAGATTTTCCAGACTTTCCTGCATCTTCGTGTTCTCCAACAATTTCATAATCATTATAAAGGCGAAAGCCTTCATTCTTGATTTTTGTGCCTCTAAAGAATAGCCATCTATCTGTATTGATGTAGATACTCTTGTGTAGAGGTATACTTTTATTTTTCTTTTGACATAGCATTAACCTCAATATATTTCTCTATATCTTTATAGTTTCTAAAAGTTTGGACTTATATCTCAAGTATATTATAGCACTTTTATTTCTTTTTCTCAATCTGTGTTTTGCCATCGTCAAAAATACTTTTTCATTTCAGTGTTATTACTTACTGGTATTGGATCATGGCAGATTATCCAAATCTAAAACACCAGCATACTTGTAATGGCGTTGCTATCAAATCAGCCAATCCATCCCAGTCTCTATCCTGAACACCCCCTTTCTTCAAACTCTTATATAATCAATCTAGCTTTCTTATCTAACTAAGTTTCTCTAAACTTAACGGGTGCTAGGATAAGCAACATTGGAATCTCACCACCGCCCTGTTAGATGAGCGGTTTCACTAAAAAGTATCATTATCATTACTTTAGGGTCATCGCTCGCAAAGTTATCCTCGTTCTTTGCTGAAAAATTTATTTATCGCTCGTTTTCCTTCTATCCTTGTCTTTGACAGTATTCATTTAAACTGAATTTCTTCAGCAGGAAAGTCATCGGCGTAAATTCCTTTACGCTCACTAAGTAATTAAAAAGTCCCGTCATAGTCTATTCAGTTGTCAAAGAACAAATATTTGAAAGGATTTTCTTTACATCTTCCTGTTTGCTATAAATAGGCTATATCTCTTTATAAAGTAAAAGAAGTCAAACTCCCTTCACTTTACATAAGGAAAATTTGACCCCTTTGGTTACCGAAGTTTTAAAGTTCTTCGATAAATTTTTTTCAGCTTTTCAAGAATTTTTGTTTCTTCTTTTTGATTAAAGCTGGATGTGTAATACTTTTTTAGCTTTGCTCACTGAGCGAACTGTTTCATCATTGAAAGTACAAAGCGCTCTATGATGTCCCTTTCTTCTGCATTGAGTCTTGATATAGCATTTCTGACTGTTTCAATCATCATCTGTGTTTCAACAATCTTTTTCTACATCAACACTTTCATCAACAATATTATCTACAAATGTCCATCATGATCCAACGATGAAAAAAGAGCAAGTGGTTTTTCTGTCCACCTGCTCTAAATACTTTTCATGTTCTCTTTCACGCCAGTAGACTTTTGTATATCTCCTCACTGACTTTTTACCTTTTTGTCCGTTTACATATAGATAAAATTCTTTTTTTCATTTTGAAGTCCTCATTTCTTTTGACTGACTGTTTTTCAGGCAAAAAGGAGGACTTCTGCACTCAGAGCATAGAAGTCCTCTAAAATGAACGAAATTCGTTCTTTTTGAAATGTATTTAATTGTTTAAGAGAGTATGCATAGCACAGACAACTACTAGGATTATAGAAAAAGAGTATTTTTATTCATTTCAATTCTACAAGGAAACTTTTTACACTTGTTCATCTCCCTTTCCCTCCATTCATTATTGATAAATAGCATCCATACCCTCAGCCTCTTTTTGATTATTTTTCGCTTTTTATATCAAATGTCCTTATCTTTATGCTTTGTCTTTCCCCATTTTATTAAGTTCACTAAGCATCATAAGTATTCCAACAACAATCATAATGAAATCTACAAGAGGCTGTGTAAACCAAACTGCTTTGACTCCAAAACACCATTGGTAAAAATGATCATTGCAGGAACAAATAGGAACAATTGTCTAAGCATAACAATAATTCCTGCTTTCTTTCCATTTCCAATAGATTGGAAGAAAGTAATCGTCATAACCATTACTCCATACAGGATAAATACGGAATAGAAACAATCTAAAGTTTCCGACACCCATGTGCAATAATGTTTGCTTCTACACCGAATAAAGATAGTATTTGACTTGAAAGCAATAAAGGACGGAATCAAAAAGATTGCTGCAAGAACCAGACCCGCCAATAGAAAATACTTTCATAGCCTGTCTTACTCTGTCATACTGCTTTTGCTCCAAAGTTTAGTTCCTACAACAGGCTGTAATCCTTGGCTCATTCCCCAAAGTGGAATGAACGAAAAGGCATATACACGAAGCGATGCTGCCATCAAAATCCCGTTGGGATCACCGCCATATTTAAATGCCATTTTATAAAGCATAGTCTGTTGAATCATAGACAGAAGCTGCATCATCATAGCTGATGAGCCTACGCCGAACATTTCTTTTTATCTCAGAATCAGATTTAATCTTATAAATTTTAACAACCTTACTCTTTTTCAAGAAATAATGTAGTGTTGCAACCGCTTGAACAAACTGTGCTGTAATCGTTGCAAGGGCAGCACCTTCAATGGCATATTCACCCATGACTGTCATTAAAATCGGATCAAGAATGATATTCAGTAAGGCTCCAAAGGCCCATTATCAGCATGGCTTTTTCATCAGTCCTTCGCCACGCATCACCATATTGGCTGACTGTGTAAAGTTCACAAATAGAGAACCTATAAAAATCACTCTAAGGTATCTGATACCATAGGCTTTTAATTTCACCTGTCGCACCGACCATATCTAAAAATGCGGTGCGAGGAGAATTCCTCCGACTGTGATGATAGCAGAGAACAAAATCACCCAAAAGATTAAGTTGCCCATAATTTTTATCTACAGTTTTCTGATCTCCTTTTCCGATTGCTCTGGATAGAACAGACGCAGAACCTACTCCGAGTAAAGTTGAAACACCACTATTGAAAAAAGTGAGAGGCATCGCAACACCGCATGCGGTCATAGCTGTCTGCCCTATGATTTTTCCCGGCAAATATCCCGTCCATTAATGGATATAGACCGATTACTATCATTCCAATAACTGCCGGAATAGATAGCTGAAAGAGCAAATCTATCGGTCTTTTTGTTAATAATTGTTCTTTTTATATCCTGTTTCAAGTACTTCCCTCCATTTATAATAAATATATTCTTACAGTATTTTTACGCCATTATTTTTATTTTGCAGCTCTACCATATTTTTATAAATCCCATTTAAAGCAATTAGCTCATTATGGGTTCCCTGTTCTGCAATATTACCTTCCTTGATTACAATAATATTGTCGGCATCTCTAATAGTATTTTAATCTATGGGCGATAACTAATAATGTTTTATTCTTTACCAATTCACTAATTGCTTCCTGTATATAGCTTTCATTGTCCACATCAACACTTGCTGTTGCCTCGTCAAGAATTACAATAGGAGCATCTTTTAACTATACAGCGGGCAATAGAAATTCTTTGTTTTTTCACCACCGGATAAAGTTGCTCCTCCCTCTCAATCATTGTGTCAAATCCATCAGGAAGTGCCATAATAAAATCATAGCATCTTGCTTTCTTGGCAGCTTCTATAACTTCTTCTTTCGTTGCATTTTCTTTCCCCATAGCAATATTATTAAAAATCGTATCTTGAAATAGATAAACTCTCTGGAAAAACCATACTGATTTCCGACATCAATTCAGATAGTGAAACATCCTTTATATCCACTCCTCTAATCAAAAATTTCACAGAGTCTACATCCCAAAATCTTGTCAAAAGATTTGCTACTGTAGATTTTACCTCCCCGGACTGTCCAACTAAAGCCGTCATTGTATTCTTATTCATTTTGAAACTCATATCATGTAAAGAACCTCTTTTTCACCATAAGAAAACTTTAACTATGATTAAAAACAAATTTCAGGTTCTGAGGTATCAGATTTTTGAAATATGTTTTTGCCTACATCTTGAGTTCAGTTTCATTTAACACTTCTTCAATACGATCCAAATGCAGCGTTCATTACAGTAAGCCTTGTCGCTTCACCATAAAAGTGTTTTTAAAGGGCTGAATAAGTCAAACACAAAACAAAAATAAGCTCCCAACATATATGGAAGTCCCAAAGTTCCTTGATAATTAAGATATAGAGCCACTGCTAAAATAAATGTAATCCCAATTCCATAAATAATATTTAAACCAGATTTGTCCATGGTGTTATTTTTATTTTTCAAATTTTTATAGATGTGTCCTTTGAGGATATAAAAATTATCTGTAAAGAGATTTAGAATTTTTCACCTAAAAGGTTGTAACTTTTAATAACACTGATCCCTCAGCAAATGACAAAACTGCATCCGTGAGTTTTTCACTTTGTTCTTGTCTAATAACCGCCTCAGATAAAGACATTTTATTCATCGTTGTTGCAAGCAGTGTTGCAACCAGTGTTACACACACCGCAATCAGTCCAATTCTGTAATCTAAAAACAAACATAGATACTGTTAGTACAAGTGTTGATAATACATAGCTCATCATATTTGCAATCGTACTCATGGAAACTTCTTCAATAAAAGCCATATCCGAACTTAAAACAGAATTTATTTTTCCTAAATTACCTGCTGTAAAATATCCCATCAGGAAGCTTTCTAAGATGATTTCCCAAGCTCCATTCTTTTTATCAGCAAAAATCATAAAAGCCGGCTGCACTTTGTAATTTATCGCTTAAGAAGTGAACCACAGCTTGTATAAAAACCACTAAAAACAAGTCCTATTCCCTACATATAGAAAAGTTTTGGGAGGTATTCTTTTTCATAAAATCCAATCAAAACGGTAAATGCAATAAATATAGGCATTTTACTTAATATAGATTCAACAAAGGCAAATATAAATGCGGACTTTATTCTGTTTTTAGTATTTACCTGATAAATTTAAAAATTCTTGAAATTAGTCTAAACATTCATTTCACCTTCCTTTCTGCTGATTTTTCCAATCTTTACTAAATAGTGTCGCATCCCATAATTTGCGATATTCTGCTGAAGATTCTAATAAGTCTTTATGCTTTCCATTTGCAACTAAATTACCATGATCCATAACTAATATCTGATCTGCATCTACAATAGATGGTAACTTGTGTGCAATAACAATTAAGGTTTTCCCTTTTTACAAGTTCACGAATAGCTGCTTCCATTTTTCTTCATTTTCAGGATCTGCATAGGCTGTTGCCTCATCAAGTACAACAATCGGAGCATTCTTCAAAATAGCCTCGCTAACGATATTCTTTGTCTTTCTCCACCTGAAAGCATTTTTTCCTGCTTCCCCTGCTAAAGAATAAATACCATCCGGAAGTCTATTTAAGAATTCCATACACTGAGCTTTTTAGCTGCTTCAATAACCTCATCATCGCTTGCAGCTAAATTACCAATGCGAATATTTCTCTAAAAAGCGAGGTATTAAATAAATATTGGTCTTGTGCTACATAAGAAATTTTGCTTATTGAGAGATTCCAATCTTATATCTCGTAAGTCTTGTCCTCCAATACTTATGCTTCCATCTAAAACATCATAGTAGTGAATTAAAAGTTTAGCTAAAGTACTTTTCCTGAACTGATTCACCAACAATCGCTGTCTTTTTCACCGGCTCTTGCCGTAAAACTTACATTATGAATAACATTCTTAATATAGGTTTCAGGCTGTCCATTTTCTCCCATCTTGCTTTAACTGATAGCCAAAGGTAACATTATCATATAAAAATAGTATGTCCCTGTTCCCTTTAAAAATCATTTTTCTCCCTGTTTTAAAGGAGCCATATTTAAAGGCTTGTTCTAAAGCAGAAATCTTATAATTTAATTGTGGCATAGTTGGTAAAAATCCAAGAGCTTTCAAGAGTGGCAATCCTATACTTAAAGAAAGACATAACACTAATATTAAGTTAGAAAGACTTGCATAGCCCATATACACAAAATAACCACCAAGAGGCAATGTTAAAATAATCGTGCATGGAAGTAAGGCACTATATAACGCCATCCATAGCCATGCCGTCTTATACCAAGCGAGTGCATAATCTCTGTAATTACTTATATCTTTTAGAAAGGCGTTCATAAGACTCTGTTTGCTTATTAAATACTTTTACAACTTCCATACCGTTTACATACTCAATAATGGTATTGTTCATTTTTCCACTTGCCATATAATATGGTCCCATTTGCTTCATACCTACAGAGTACATAATCATCATTGCAAGAATGCTAATCGGAATAGAAGCTAATGACATTAACGCTAATCTCCAGTCAATAAAAACATTGAAATATAAACCATAATAGGTACAATTAGGTTCGCTATTCCTTCAGGAAGTGAATGAGCTAAAAAGCACTTCTAAACTGCCAATATCATCCACGAACATTTTTGATTGTACCAGTCCCTTTTTCTTCAACAACACCCAATGGCAGATCTTCCATTTTTTCTGTAAGGATGTTCGAAGTCCAAGTAGCGTGTTGTATGCTGCTTTATGGGATACATTAAGACCTAAACCTCCTAAGACAGCTTGCAACACTAAACAAACTAAAATACTGATCAATAAAATAGCAAGTCTTTCAAATTCTAATTGCTCACCTAAAATAAGTGGATTGATAATCTGATATGCAAATAGAAAGGGTAGCACACCCATAATTACACTAATAAGCATAATAAAAGCTTGTTAAGTGAATTGATTTTTATGCGAACCTGCATATTCAAAAACCTTATTTAACATAGTTTTTCTCCTTCAATAAAATTTCCTTTTTATCCATAAAAATCCATGATTAACGCTTCATTTCCCTTTTACAGATATTTTTATAATCCTTATCACCGAGCATTAAGACGGAATGACAGGTTTTAAATAACAACTCTAAGTCATGAGTAATTATTATAATTGGAATCTCCTTTGCTTTTTCTGTCATTAAATCGGACATAATTTTCATACTTTTATAATCAAGACCTGATGTTGGTTCATCCAGAAATTATCAGCTTACGACCAGATAAAAACGAAGTAATAATCGCCAATCGTTGTTTTTGTCCACCGGATAATTTCTGTGGATGATTGGTTTTTATGCCACAGGTCTGTATCTTTTAGATATTCTCGTATTTTTTTCTAAATCACTTTCCCGAGTTTTTTTATCTTTACAAAATATCAATTCATTTTTCTACTGTGTCTAAAAAAATCTGAGCATCTACATCTTGTAATACACAATATGAGTTTCTAAGCCTTTCTCTTTGTTTCTGTCCATAGCTGACATCTAAATATTTTTTCAGATAATCCACATAATGCTTTTTGCTAAGGTACTTTTTCCAATACCATTAGAACCAATCACTCCCATTATTTCGCTCTCATCAAGCTCAAAGGTTAAGTTTTCTATCAAGGTTCTTTTCCTTGATGGATACAGGCGTTATTTAATTTTATGTAGCTTTTAGCCACAATCGGTTCTTTTTCTGATACCAATTCTCTTTCATTAGCTGTTCTTAACTCAAGCTCCTCACATTTATTATTACTAAGACTACCCATTCGGAAAAAATATCACATATTGTACCGTCTTTTATATAAATCAATCTGCTAAAAATCTCTTTTTAAATAATAGAGCCTATGTTCCGCTATAATTATTGTCTTTCCCATCGCCTTCAATCTGAGAAGTATTTCACTGAAGTGTTTTTATACTATCGTAATCAAGACTGCTTGATGGCTCATCAAAAAATAATATCCGTATCATAGATAAGAGTTCCAGCTATAGCTACCTTTTTGCCTCTTCCCTCCTGATAACTCGAAGATAGACTTTTTTTCTTAGATACTCTATTTCAAGTAACTGCATTGCTTCGTCAACTTTTTCTCTTAAGATTTTTCTCTAACCCTAAATTTTCACCAACTAAAGCAATTTCATCTTCAACCACATCACAAAAATTGATCTTTAGGATTTTTGAAATACATTGCCAATATATTTAGCTAACTCTCCCTTTTATATGCCGTTATATCTTTCCCTAAAATCTTGATTTCTCCGTCAAAATCACCATCATAAAAGGATGGAATAAGCCCGTTTAGTAATCTTAAAAAGTGTTGTTTTTCCCCGCATCCAGAAAGACCTGTTAAGACTACAATTTCGCCTTTCTTTACAGACATTTTTTTAAATTTTTTTAATATCAAATCCTCTCCATAATGAAAGGATCTTTGATTTCTGCCTCTAAAATATTTTCCATAAACTCGCCCCCAACAAAAATCATCCTCCGACTATCATTGAGATATCAATAAATGTAATTTTCACCTCATGAAAACTTGTTTTTTCCCATCGTATTCAATTCCTTTTGATATAATTGAACAAGTTAAGGTATCACTTATGTCTATGCACTTATACATAAGAGGAACAAAAATATAATTCAAATGTTCTAATTGGTTTTGAAAATGCTTGCTTTTAAATCCTCTAATTTTCATGCCATTGTTTATTTCCTTCATCCTAATAGAGATTTCCGGAATAAAACGAAAAATACTGTGATTCCTATACCTATTCCACCATCAATTCCAATTTTTCTAAATGCAGCAATTAGATGCGAAGAGCTATATGAAGACAGAACTCTTCCCAAGATGAAAAAGTGGAGCAAAATTTCAACACTATAAGTAGCATTGTATATATAGAACCAATCAAAACATTTCCTAAATGGGGTTTTAGTAAATAAATAAGTCCCCATATTATAAGCAATGAAACATATCGTTCTAAATGCTTTTTAATTGAAAATAAGGATAACAGTCCTAAAAACAAAAAAATAAGTGAAAATAAGTATTGGGTTTGTTCTCCTATTGTTAAAACAACAGAAAAATAGCAAAATCAACCCAACTATAGTAAGCGGGTTGATTTTGTCTGATGAGTTGGTATTTGTTTATATTATTTTTCATCTCTACAAAACACTTTTTCTTCCTATCACTAAAAATTTATTGTAAATATATGTTCCAAAATAGGCACCTATAACTGAAGCCACAATTGCAATCAATAAACAAATCAAGATATTTTTAGGTGTGTAAAAATTGTAAAAGGAATGTTGCGTAATCGGTTGTAAACATCTTTGGAAATTGCTTTGTAAGTCCTTCTACACCAAATACAAACGTAAAAATACATAGCATGTAAGGAATATATGAACATACCTGCTCCAAAACGCAGCCCCAATCTTCATATTCTTATTCTCATAATTTTTCCTTTTTACCAATTACAAGTTCTGCTAAAAGTCCTGCAATAGCACAAACAGCAATTACTGGCCACATTCCCATGAGAACATAGAAAAACACCCATCAATAGGAAGTATAAAAATGCTGTACCTCTTTGCCCGACCTGCTTACACATAATAACAAAGACCGGTGCTACAATAATTGTTGTAGGGGCTGATGATAAATATAAACTTGGGAAGCATTCCAAACGATCCTGTCAAAAAACCTAATCCCATTGTTAATACAAACCCAATAACAGAAAAATACTGCTATTTTTACAATACCTTTTAAATTCATAATTTTGTCCTCCTTGTTTTTCAATTCGATATATTTCTATTTTCATACAGAAACAATATCCGGTTTTATTTTTATTCTTCTGAGATCTCGAAATATAACTAAGTTATGTTTCGGGAAAAATTTGTCTATATTCCTCGTATCTTTTTCCATCCCTCATTAAAGAACTCCGAAATCAAAGTTGCATTCAATTTCACTTCTTCTTTACTTTTAGAATGAACTGCTACTTCCGATAATGCATAAAAAGTACGCATGGTTGATTAGATGAATTCCTCTATTAGTTATCACATTATTTACATAATCCGCTCCGTATATCATACTTAAAAATTTCAAAGTGATTTTTTTATCTTCTTTCTCAATAATTTCCGTCTAAAAAGTTGTTAAATTTTGTTCCATAAGAACCAAAAGACCAGTAATTCAAATGCATCTTTATGTTCAAAGAAATATAGAACCATTTTAATAGCACCTTGTGCTTTTGATTCCAAAAATCTTGGAAAATAGTTTCTTTCTTTATATGACTTTTCTCTTTTATAAACATCAAAACTCTCATCTTCATACATAGCATAAGAACTTTGTATCTGATTCACGATTGGCTCTACTAATTCGGTGAAAAGAGCTTCCTTATCTTCAAAATGACCATAAAAAGCACCTGTAGTTACACCCGCCGCTTTGCAGATTGCTCTTAAATTAGCTTTTTCAAATCCTTGTGTTTTTGAAAAATATTCTTTCCACAATCCAATATTTTTATGAGTTGCTTCGTAATCACCATTAGCCACGATTTTACTCCTCCTTTCTCCAAATATAACTTAGTTATATTATACTGCCCTGCCATCTCAAATTTCAAGAACAAAAGTTGTAATATTTTTACTTTTATATGGTATAATATAAAAATACAAATCAACACACGCTAATGCTTGCTACCTTAATCACACTTTTTGTAG
>BNJT01001615.1_pt1 | contig 92417 bp, 92 predicted proteins | sample 8540491 | NCBI WGS metagenome assembly BNJT01 (sample SAMD00202455, study PRJDB9452) | human saliva metagenome | host: Homo sapiens | reverse complement strand
TTAACTCAAGTAATTGCTCCAAATCTACTGGTGATGGCGCTTGAGTCATTGGATCTGCTGCATTCGCAGTTTTAGGGAACGCAATTGTATCACGTAAAGTTATCACGTCCAGCTAATAACATAACGAAATCTATCTAATCCCTAATGCACATCCTCCGTGAGGTGGTACACCATATTCAAATGCATCTAATAAGAATCCAAATTGTTCTTGAGCTTGTTCTTGTGTGAATCCTAATGCTTTAAACATAGAAGATTGAACTTCTTTATCATAGATACGGATACTTCCTCCACCTAACTCATATCCATTAAGTACTATATCATAAGCTTGTGCATATGCTTTTTCTGGTGCAGTTTCTAATAATTCTACATCTTCTACTTTTGGCATAGTGAATGGGTGGTGAGCTGCACTATAACGACCTTTCTCTTCATCATACTCTAATAAAGGCCAATTTACTACCCATAGATAGTTATATTTATCTTTGTCAATTAAATCTAAATCAGCTGCTAATTTTTGACGTAATGCACCTTAAACGATGCATAACATACTTTCTTACTGTCTGCAGCAAATAGAATAATATCTCCAACTTCTGCATCTACACGAGCTACTAATTCTTGTGCTACTTCATCTGTAAAGAATTTAGCAATTGCTCCATTTAATCCTTCTTCTGTTACTTTAACCCATGCTAATCCTTTAGCTCCATAGTTTGCAACATATTTACCTAAAGCATCAATATCTTTACGAGAATATTGCTCTGCACATCCTTTAGCTACGATACATTTTACTGCTCCACCTTGTTCTACTGCATTTGAGAACACTTTGAAGTCTAAGTTCTTAACAAGATCACTAACATCTTTTAATTCCATTCCGAAACGAGTATCTGGTTTATCACTACCAAATCTTTCCATCGCTTCTTCATAGTCAAGTCTTGGGAATGGTAATACTACATCAATTCCTTTTACTTCTTTCATAACATGTGCAATTAAACCTTCTATCATAGTAAGAATTTCTTCTTGAGACATAAAGCTCATTTCCATATCGATTTGTGTAAAGTCTGGTTGTCTGTCTGCACGTAAATCTTCGTCACGGAAACAACGAGCTACTTGATAGTATCTGTCAAATCCAGCAACCATTAATAATTGTTTAAATAATTGTGGTGATTGTGGTAATGCATAGAATTCACCTGGGTGAACCCTACTTGGTACTAAGTAGTCACGTGCTCCTTCTGGAGTAGACTTAGTTAAAATTGGTGTTTCAACATCAACAAACATGTTGTTGTCTAAATAATCTCTAGTTGCTTTAGTAATTTTTGAACGTAAGTGTAGTACCTCTGCAAGTTCTGTTCTTCTTAAGTCTAGATAACGATATTTGAGACGTAACTCCTCACTTGATAAACTTGCATCATCTAAAACGAATGGTAATGTTTTTGCTTTAGATAAAATTTCTAACTTATCAGCAATAATCTCCACTTTACCTGATGCAATCTTTTCGTTTACTGTAGATTCATTTCTTAATACTACTTCACCTTCTATAGAAACAACAAATTCATTTCTTAAAGTTCCTGCAACTTCATGTAATTCTGCATTTTTTTCTCCTGAGAATACACATTGAACTACACCCATTCTATCTCTAACATCGATAAAAATTAAATTACCAAGGTCACGACGTTTACTAACCCAACCTTTTAATGTTACTTTTTTTCCTACATATTTTTCATCTATACGACCAGCGTATTCCGTTCTTCCGTATGCGCTCATTATTTTTCTCCTCTCAATTTCTCTTGTAAATAATCAACTATATTATCTAACTTAATTGTTTCTTGTTCAAATGATTTCATATCTTTTAACGACAAGTGTTCCACTTTCAAGTTCACTTTGTCCAATTATTATAGAATATTTTGCATTATATCTATCTGCAATCTTCATTTGAGCTTTCATTTTTTTATCAAAATAATCATTTTGTACGCTATATCCAGCTAATCTTAAATCATTAGTAAGTTTAACTCCAGCATTAGAAGCTTCTTCACCCATAGCAACTACAAAAACATCGATTGTATCATCTATAGGTAATTCAATACTTTCACTTTCAAATGCTAATAGTAATCTTTCAATACTTAAAGCAAAACCAATACCTTTTTTGATCTTCAGGTCCATCTAACAGTCTAATTAAACCATTATAACGACCACCACCACAAAGTGTTTTTAATTCCACTTCAGGATTATCTATCATAATCTCAAATGCAGTATGAGTATAGTAATCTAATCCACGAACTAAATTATGATCGATTTCATATTTTACACCCTAAATGCATCTAAATGTTTAAGTACTTCTGCAAAATATTGTTTTAGATTCTTCACCTAAATAATCTAATAATTTTGGTGCTGATTTAATAAGTTCATGTCCTGCATCAACTTTACAATCTAAAATTCTCATAGGGTTTTTGTAAAGTCGATTATTACAATCTTCACAAAACTCATTTATTCTAGGTTCAAAATGTTTTACTAATGCTTTATTATAAGCTTGTCTTTCTTCAGGGTTACCTAAAGAGTTAATACTTACTTTGATATTTTCTATACCAAACATTCTATAAATATTATAAGCTAAACTTATTACTTCTGCATCAATTTTTGGACTTTCTTCTCCAATTACCTCAACACCCATATTGAACAAATTGACGATAACGTCCTTTTTGTTTTCTTTCATATCTAAACATCGGTCCAACATAGTATAGTTTTTGTGGTTGAATTGTTTTTGCAAATAATTTATTCTCAATATATGAACGAACTGTCCCAGCTGTTCCCTTCAGGTCTTAAAGCGTTAAAGATCTATTTACCTTTATCCATGAAAAGTATACATTTCTTTTTGAACTATGTCCGTAGTATCCCCAACACCTCGACTGAATAATTCTGTTGATTCAAACATAGGTGTTCTTATTTCTTCATAACAAAAGTTCTTACTAATTTCTCTTAGTTTCCCTTCGATATACTGCCATTTTATACTTTCTTCTGGTAGTATATCTTGAGTTCCTCTTGGCATACTAATTACCATTTTCATTCTCCTTTCAATGATTTATCTACAAATCATACTTCAATATAAATTAAAAATCGCCCCATATAGCTCTATACTATATGGGACGATAACATAAATTCGTGGTGCCACCCTAATTCATATCGAAATATCGATACCTTATTTTTTTAAATTATTAAAGTTTTTACAAAAAGTGTTACTTTACTTTTAATCATTAATATTTAATCTTTTCAGCCTAGGGATTAAACTCTCTTTAATTAAAAACATAAAAGTAAAAATTCTTTTTACTATATTTTTGTCACGTTTCTTTTAAATATATTATACCAAACTATTATTATTGTCAAGAAATTATTATATATTTTCATCTTATTATTTTTTTAAATATCATCTCAAATACATTCTAGCCTGTATATAAGATTATTTTTTTCTACAAAAATTCAACATTAATAGCTCACTATTTTTTTCACTATACTGAATGTGCATCAATTAATTAATACTAGCTAACTCACGTATTTAATTTAATTACTTATTATTTTAATTCACTTGATTTTTTTCTTTCTTAACATTATACAATAAATTATAGTTAAAGACATTAAAGAAAGGAGTTTAGCCTTTTATGAAAAAATTAATTTCTGTTTTAATGCCTGTATTAGCAATTTTTTTCTTAGTTGGTGGAACTTACTACTACCTAAATGCAGGAAATAAAAATTTTTAGAGAAGAACATTCTAAATATATCTCATTAATTAACGATTCACATGATTTCAAATTCTGGATTTAAAACGGTCTTGAAACATTAACTACAGAAAAAAAGCTAAAAGAAACACTACGAAATATAGATAACGAAGTTAATATTGCTAGTGAACTAGTAAAAATCGATAATACACTTAATAACACAGACACAGAAACTGCTTATGAACATTTAAAACAAGCAAAAAAATTAGACACAAATCGTACCTTTTCAAAAGCAATTTCATATTTAGATACACAATTAGATAATTATGATAATGCTCTTACTGAGATTTTAGAATTAGATACAACTTCACCTAACTATGCCGATCAAGTTAAAAACTATTTATAGCTAAAGTATGAATTTTAAATACTAAGCTTTAAAAAGAAAAAAACTATTTAAATTCTAGAAACTTCAGACCTTAGAACAAGATCACAATACTAATATAACAAAAAAAGAAGAGACAAAAAAAGAAATAGCAATTAAAGAGGATTCAAAAAAAGACAATGTTTCCGCTAATAAAAACTCTAATATTGGTAAACATGGTTCTACAGATTCTAAAAAAGCTTCATCTATACCAAATACCCAAAATCATCCTCAAATTATTGGTCAACAAGTACCTGAAACATACAATACAATACGTTATACTCAAGAAGGCAGTACTAGTAGAAGCATTATCGAAAAACGAATTAAAAGGTGATATTTCTAATTTTACAAATGAAGAAATAAACGCTGCAATTGCAAGTTATAACGCAAAAAATCAAGGATAGCAATGACTATCCTTGATTTTTTATATTTCATTATTTTTCTACCGCTATAACTTCAATCTCAATATTACCACCTAATGGCAGTGCTGCTACTTGGAAAGCAGATCTAGCAGGAAGTACATCATTGAATTGTTCAGCATATACTTTATTCACTTCAGCAAAATCAGCAATATCTTTTAATAATACTAATGATTTTACAACATGATTCATAGAACTCCCAGCTTCTTCTAAAACTGCTTCAATATTTTTAAACACTTGTTTCGCTTCTTCGATAACCCCACCTTCAACTATTTTTCCAGTTTCTGGGTTAATTCCTAATTGACCCGAGCAAAAAATTAGATTCCCTACTTTGTTTGCTTGTACATATGGTCCTACTGCTTTTGGTGCTTTTGGTGTATTTACTTCTGTAATTTTCATCTTATAAATCTCCTTTTTCTAGATAAAATACCACAATTTCAGTTCTAAAGAATGGAAGATATCTATACTCTTACCTCTAAAATTAGAGTTTGACAATCTTGAATTCATCATTTTTCTTTGTGTACACTCTCTATACTGATATTTTTTACTTTTAACATAATTATAATTTATATGTAATTATTTTTCAATAGAATTGCGTTCGTTTCCATTAGTGTGTTTCATTTATCATAATAAGTTTATTAAAACTACAAACCTAAGATATATATACTTATAAAAAAAGCTATAACTAGACATAAAAGTCTAATTATAGCCTTCTTACATTTCTAATTAAAGAACAACTACGTTAGCTGCTTGTGGTCCACGAGCTCCATCTTCAACTTCAAATTCAACTTTATCGCCTTCTTTTAAAGTTTTGAATCCGTCTTTTTTAATGCTTGAGAAGTGAACAAAAATATCCTTTTCACCTGCTACTTCGATAAATCCGAATCCTTTTTCCTCGTTAAACCATTTTACTGTACCTTGTTTCATAAGTTACAATCTCCTTTATATTTTTTATTATCAATAATCAATCGTATTCTTGCTGTTAAAGATAATAAATAAAATAAATGTGTATTGTGTTATTCACTTAAAAAACTTAGAACCTGTATTACAATTTTTACTATATGTTTTATTGACTTACCCTATTATACTTCATACAGAAAGTATATGCAACTAATAAGACTCACAAAATAAAAAAGCCTTACGGCCTTTTTATTAAAACTCTTCTTCTTCAGTTGAAATGTTGAATTTTGACACAATACCATCGTTATCAAAATCATAAACATCTTCACTTTCTTCCATATCCTCTTCTTCAATTAGAGCATCTACTTCGTCATGAATATCTTCTTGTTCTTCTTCTCCAAGTTCTTCGATATCATCTTCATCATCGATTTCAAATTTTTGAACACTTGGCTCAACAAAGTTTTTAATATCTTCTACGAATAAACTATCTCTTAATTTCCAACTTCCATCTTCAACGCATACAAAACGTCCATCTAAGTTTAAATCAGTGTAGAAATATGCAGCTTGTGCTGTAAATTCTTCTTCATCAACATTTCTTAATGGTTTAATATAATCTAGGAAATCATAAATATTTAATTTTTCAATTCCTTCTTCTACCATATATGCATAACATAAATCTATTAATGACATTTCCTTAATTTTTTCTGCGCTTAAATCCTTTAACTTTACCATTTATATTAGATTCCCTTCTTTTTTTATTTATTACATTTTTTCTGGAGCAGATACTCCAATTAAGTCTAAAGCATTTCTTAAAGTTATCTTAACAGCAGTGATTAATGCTAGGTAACTTTGAGTTTGTTCTTTATTTTCAGTTATTACTTTGTTATTATTATAGAATTTGTGGAATGAACTTGCAAGACTTTGTAAATAATTACAAATTCTGTGTGGTTCATAATTTTTAGCTGCTTGTGCAACTATTTCTGGATAATATGCTAAGTTTTTCAATAAGTCTACTGAGTACTCATCTGTTAATAATTCATAGTCACAGTTATTAACATCATATTCAACTTGTTCAGCTGCTTGACGTAAGATTGAGCAAATTCTAGCATGAGCATATTGAACATAGTATAGTGGGTTATCACTTGATTGTTCTTTTGCCACTGCAAAATCAAAGTCTAAGTGACTATCTGCACTTCTCATTACTAAGAAGTAACGAGCAGCATCAGCTCCTACTTCATCTATTAAATCACGAAGTGTAATTGCTTTACCTGTTCTCTTACTCATTTTTACAACTTCACCATTATTAAGAAGTTGTACCATTTGCATAATTAGAACTTCTAATTGCTCTGCCTTATACCCCATAGCAACGATACTTGCTTTTAATCTTGCAATATATCCGTGGTGGTCTGCACCAAGTACATCTAGTAATAAATCGAATCCACGATCTAATTTATTTTTGTGATAAGCTATATCACTAGTTAAGTATGTTAGTGAACCATCTGCTTTAATTAATACACGGTCCTTATCATCGCCTGTACCTAAAGCTGTTGTTTCTAACCATAAAGCTCCATCTTTTTCATAAACAAACCCTTGTTCTCTTAAAGACTCTAAAGCTTTATCTACAAGACCATTTTCATATAATGACTTTTCACTAAAGAACACATCATATTCTAATCCAAAGTCACCTAAATCTTTTTTAATATTTTCCATTTCATACGCTACTGCATACTCACGAATAAACTCATTTAAGTCTTCTCTTTCTAATAATGATTCACCAAATTCATCTTTTAGTTTTTGACCTAGAACTTTAATATCTTCACCGTGGTATGCATCATCCGGCATTTCAGCATCCATACCTAGTGCTTGTTTATAACGAACGATTGCAGAAATTACAAGGTTATTAATTTGATTACCAGCATCATTGATATAGTATTCACGAGATAAATCGTATCCTGATTTTTTCATTATTCTTGCTAATGAATCAGAATATGCAGCATTTCTAGCATGCCCCACATGTAATGTTCCAGTTGGGTTAGCTGATACATACTCTAAAAGAACTTTTTTACCTTGCCCTATGTTGTTTTCACCGTATTTAAAATCATCTTCTAAGATTTTTCCAACAACACTTCCAAGACTTGATTTTTTAACGAAAAAGTTAATAAATCCTGGTCCAGCTATTTCAATTTTTTCTACCGCTTCATCTTCATCTATATTACTGATTATTTCCTCGGCAATAACTCTAGGGTTTTTACGTAAAACTCTCGTTAATTGCATCGCCACATTTGAAGAAAAATCTCCATTATCTGTGTTTTTCGGAGTTTCTACATGAATATCTACTCCATCAATTTCTAATTTGGCTAAAGAATTTTGTATTAATTCTACTATTTTATTTTTCACCAAAAATTCCTCCTAATTACCTACTATATATTTTTCACTAATATTTTCAATTTATTTTGCTGTTTATCATTACTTCCGAAATGTATATTGTACACTATTTCGTATAAAGTAAGGTTATTTTTTGTTTTTTTACTTATATTTACAAGCTGTGTTTCTAATTTCATCTGACCATATTGCGTACTGTAGTCATTACTTGTTTTTCGTATATGCTAAGTACATTTTTGAATCGTCTTTTTTTCTATACTAACACTTTCTTTTTATTTTGTCAATAAAAAAATCTCTATTTTTTTGTTATTTTTTTATCACTATAGCTTATTTTTTCACTACTTGTTTGCTCTAAAAAACTTCCTAGATAAGATTCTTCATGTATTTTTTCAGAGTCAACATAAGTCGTTATTTTTACTTTACTATCCATTTATACTCTCTAATTCCTCTTCAATTTCTAACCAAGAATCATTTAACTCTTCTAATTCAGAAGAAAGTTGTTTTAACTGCTCATTAAATTCTTGAGTTTTTACCATATCAGTATAAACTTCCTCTTTGGCAAGTTCATTATTTACAACTTGTATTTCTTCTTCTAAAGTTTCAATTTTATTCATCAGCTCATCACGAGTTCTCTCTAATTTTCGAACACGTCTTTTCGCTTCTTTATCTAGTATATAGTTATTCGCTTCTTTCTCAACAACTACTTCTTCATTTTGTTTAGTTAGTTGTTGAGCTATTCTCTCTTGTTCTCTTTTTTCCAAATAGTAATCATAATTTCCTAAGTACATATTATGACCATTATCAGTAATATCTAGTACTTTATTAGCTATCTTATTAATGAAGTACCTATCGTGACTGACAAAAAGAATAGTCCCTTCGTAATTTTTTAATGCTTCTTCTAATACTTGCTTACTAGTAATATCAAGGTGGTTAGTCGGCTCATCTAATATAAGAAGATTGTTTTTCTCTAACATCAATTTAGCAAGTTGCAGTCTCGCTTTTTCTCCACCAGAAAGATCTCTTACTATCTTAAGAACATCATCGCCTCTAAATAAGAATCTACCAAGCACCGTTCTTACTTCCGCTTCTTTCATTAAAGGATATTCATCCCACAATTCATTTAATATTGTTTTTGAAGATTCAAACTCTGCTTGTTTTTGGTCGTAGTAGCCTAATGACACTTTACTTCCATATTGCACAGAACCCGCTATTTCTTTTTGTCTCTTCGCTATAGTTTTAATTAACGTAGATTTTCCTATACCATTTCTTCCGACAACCGCTATCCTATCACCTTTATATACAGAAAGATTATAACTTTGACCGACTTTAGTTCCATTATAACCTACTTGTAATTCACTAATCGTTAAAACATCACGACCGCTTTGCTCCTTAATTAGAAACTCTATACCTGCTGCCTTATCATCTTTTTTCGGATTATCAATAAGTTCCATCTTATCTAATACTTTTTGACGACTTTTAGCCATTTTACTAGTAGATGCTCTAGCAATATTTTTCTGAACAAACTCTTCTAATTTTTTTATATCCTTCTGCTGACTCGTATATTCTTTAGTTGTTTTTCATAATCTTCTTCATATTGTACTAAGAATTTTGAATAGTTACCTACATACTTTTTAAGTTTACCAAACTCCAAGTTATACACAACATTTACAACTTTATCTAAAAAGTATCTATCGTGACTGACTATAACAATTGCTCCATTGTATGATGAAAGGTAATTTTCTAACCATGCTACATTTTCCATATCAAGGTGGTTGGTCGGTTCATCTAAAACTAATAGATCTGGCTCACTTAATAATAGTTTAGCCATTGATAACCTTGTTTTCTCTCCACCAGAGAAAGTACTAATTTTCTTATCAAAAACATCTTTTGTAAAATCTAATCCGTATAATACACTCTCTATCTTACTTTTATAATAATAATCCTTATGTGTTAGCACTTCATTTTGTAATCTATCGAATTTATTAAGTAGCGTTGGATCATTTTCTATATTTTCTGGAGTCAATTCAAATGAAAGTTTTTCTAATTCTGCTTCTAATGTAATAATTTCATCAAAACATGTAATCATCTCTTCATAAATTGACAAATCTTCTCTTACGATAAATTCTTGAGATAAATATCCAACAGTTGTATTCTTAGAAATAGTTCTCTCCCCACTATCGAAACTAATAGCACCTGATATAATTTTTAATAACGTACTCTTCCCCGCTCCATTTCTTCCTACAATGGCAACACGATCTTTATCATTAATTTCTAATTTCACATTTGAAAAAAATTTCATTAACAACGAAAATTCTTTTGTTACATTATTTAATTGAATTAACATTATTTTTCTCCTTTCTCTGATTTTTTTACTTTTTTTCATAAAATCCTTATATTTTTTTCATTTATAACTGAACTATTATACCATATTTTCCGATTATTTAGCTAATAATTGTTACATCTATATTATCCCAAATATGCTACACAGAATAGTTGATAATATATATCAATTATTCATTTTTATTATTTTATATCCTAGAGTATAAAATTTATAATAAATTATTTATTCAATACAGTTACATACTTATTATTCTTATCAATATATTACATTTAAAAGTAAAAATAATATTTTTTTATAATTAAATTAAATTTCTAGTATTTTGTCTACTAAATTTATAATATTTATTACAGATTATTGTTACAGCATTATATAAATGTTATAATACAAGTATATGATAAATTAAAACTATAGGGGGATTCTTTCATGAAACCAAAAAAAATATTATCGGTCCTTATGGCTGCTGGATTAACTTTTACAGCTGTTGGTTGTAGTAGTTCATCTAATTCAACATCGCAAAACTCTAACCAACCTGCAGATTATGTAGCAGGTGTATCATTAGATAAACCAATAAAAGTAGATAAAGAAGCAGGCACTATAACAGTACTTACAAAGATCAATGGAAAGTACTTTGATGAAGCTACAAGACACAATTCAGTAGAACAAAGCGGTACAAACGGTGCTAAATCTATATTTACAGCATTCGCTAAACCTGAAGAATTCTACAACGCCCTAATCGAGATTGGTGCTAAACCTGGAAACAATATGACTGCAAATAATGCAACTACTACGCATGTAGAAGGAACACCAATTAAAGCTGAAATTACTTGGAATGGTGCTGACAAAAAATATGACATCAACGAAGTAGTAAAAGATAGCAATGGAAAACAAATCGATTTTCGTTTCGGTGGTAACTTGAAAAACGCTCTTGATAAAAATACAGGATGCTTATCTTGTTTAGACAGTTGTCCTGTTGGTATTATATCAAATACTACCTACACTTATGGAGCTGTTGAAACTCGTAAAGAAGTGAAATTTTCAGGTAATGAAGATGTTCTTCCAGAAGATGGAACATATGCAGCTGTTATCTACAGTATTAAAAAATAATAACTAACTTCAAGGAGAGAGTTAATGAAACGATTAAGACTTTTATTTTATTTTACTAGTGTTGGTATAGCTGTCGGTTACTTCTTCGCATTTTTACTATTTTTCTTTACAAAGTTTGAAATGCTTGCTGATCAAAGTCTTGTAATTTTCGTTTGGACTGTATATGGTATAATGACGGGGATATATTTCAAACGTATTAATCGCAAGTATACATTCTTTGTTATTGAAGCAATAATACTTTTAATGGCTATTTTTTCAGGAAAAACAAAAACATTACTGTATATAGCCCGTGAAGTGTTACACGCTGGTTCACTTAACCAAATCAAGACTCCATTTATTATCACTGTGATAATTATTAACTTAATAAACCTTTATATTATTTTAACACTTTCTAAATATCAAACAGTTTATACTAAAGATGAACTTAAAGTATTAAAAGAAAGAGGTAAAACTTAGTGATTTAAGAGAAGTTAATCCTGAAGAAGAGAAAAAATTAAAAGCACAGCGTAAAAAAGTAAGATATATTACACTTGCTTGCTTTGCAATCTTCTTCGCAATTTACTTCACAGTACCTAGTTTTAAAAGTGGTATTAATACAGCATTCGCAACTTTATCTCAATTTGATACAAATGCAGTAATCGAATATCTACGCGGATGGGGAGCCTGGGCTGCGGTTGTTTCTGGAGTCTTAATGGTACTTCAATCTATAGCAGCGCCAATTCCAGCATTTTTAATCACATTATCTAATGCCGCTATTTTCGGTTGGGTAATCGGTGCTATCCTTTCTTGGTCAACTGCAATGATAGGGGCTGCGTTATGTTTCTATATCGCTCGTGGATTAGGACGTGATGTAGTAGAAAAACTTACAAGTAAAGGTGCTATGGCAAGTATTGACGTGTTCTTCGAACGCTATGGAGACAAAGCTATTCTTATTTGTCGACTATTACCATTCGTATCTTTCGACTTTGTTAGTTACGCTGCTGGTCTTACAAATATGAATTTCTGGAGATTCTTCATAGCTACTGGTGTTGGACAATTACCAGCAACAATAGTTTACTCATACGTTGGTGGTACACTTTCTGGTGGAGCAAGAAATCTGTTCATCGGATTAATGTGTTTATTCGCACTATCAATCGTCATTGGTATTATGAAAAAAATCTACAACGATAAACACAAAAAAGAAGAAGAGCTTAGCGCCTCTTCTAACTAAGACATAAAAACAACTAGAAATGATATTTTCCATCTCTAGTTGTTTTTTTCTATGTCGTTAAGCTGTAATTCCCACTTGGTTAAAATATTTCATAAATAGGAATTTTTCAACACCAATTTCTACATTTTCTCCTATATTTAATCTATAGTCAATATAAACATCTATTCCATCAACTACATATTTCGAATATAATTCTTTATCGAATTTGCTTGCTATCGAAACCCCGATAACTTTATTTACTCTTCCCCCTCAACAAAGCTTGTTGAAATAATGATACTAATATATAGTTTTTTTATTTTTTTATCTTTTTAATAATTGTTTTTGCTTCGTCATTTATTATAATTGCCATTTTTTTCTCCTATTCTACTCTATTGCCTTAAGAGCTTCTACCATGTTTACTTTTTTTAGTTTTTTATGCATTACTATCATTACGATTATAGTAATCAATATTGTTATACCTGATGCTAATAAGTATACTACTAAAGGTACTTTACTACTAAACATCATACCTCTACCCGCAAGTTCTAGTATTATTTTCAAGTACATTTTGTAACCTAGATAATTACCTAAAATAATACCTACCCCACTCAAGTAGAAAATCTCTCTAAATACATAAATAGTTACTTCACTTGGATAAAAACCAAGAACTTTTATCGTTGATAATTCTCTAATACGCTCAGATACATTAACATTTATTAAATTATATAATACTACAAGTGCTAAGGTAACTGAACAAATCACCATAACTGCCACTATAATATCTATTCCTTTAATAAAAATTATCAAGTATCTCTTGTATTTTAGAATTATCACTTATATTTACTATATCACTATTATCATTTAAATTATTTACTACACTTTCAACAGTTTTTCTTACCACCTGTAGTTTGTATTAAGAATGTATTGTCCTTATACTGTTTTTTTAAATACTGATTCATAATATTCTTTATTAATATATATTGTATGTCCAAAAGTAATTTTTTTATTAATTTCACCAACGGTAAGTGTGTATTCTTTATTGTTTACAATTATATTAAAACTATCTCCAATATTCAATTTGTGTAAATATGCAATTTTTTTCACTTACTACAGCTCTATCCTTAGGAATATTAATTTCGTTTTTCACTGCTATCTTTTAAATTAATATACTCCTTTATATTCATTTTTTTGTCAACTGTTATCAACTGTGCAGAATCAACAATTTCATTATTATTTTCAAAAGTAGCAAGTTGCATATTTACTTTGGTGTTAGCTTTAACATCCTTATTATTATCAATATTTTTTTGAAGTTTTTCTACACTTTCATTATCTATATAAGGATTATAAGTAGCTGCGATATCTACCTTATTAATTACTTTGAATTGTTCATTAGAAATATTTATTACTCCATAACGAATACCAAAACCTATAAACATAAGAGTTAGACATCCTGCGACTCCAAAAATTGTCATTAACATTCTAATTTTATAGCGGAAAATATTTCTAAAGGTTACCTTCCTTAAAAAGCTAAGTCTTGACCAAATAAATGATATTTTTTCTAAAAATATTCTACTTCCTCCACTAGGGGCCTTAGGACGCAACAAGTACGCACTCTTTTCTCTTAAATTTTTTCTAAGTGGTATATAAATCGCTAAACTTATACATCCTAATGAAATAACAAAAGCTGCGATAAGTATACTTGGAGTGTATACAATCTCCGGTGTGTTAAAAGTAAAGAACCTTGCATAAGAATTATATATTATCGGCACAATCACCAAATATGCTCCAATAATCCCTAATATCGTACCTATCAAGGTAGATAATCCACCATATACAAAAATATTTTTTTAGAAATTTGATAATTACTGTATCCTAGTGATTTAAGAGTACCGATATTTATCCTATTTTTCATCTATCATTCTAGTTAATGTTGTTAGTGAAACTAAAATCGATACAACGAATAAGAATATTGAAAAAACATTAGCTACAAAGGTTAAACTACTCGCAGAATCTATAAATTGAGCATAATTTTTTAAACCTCTAATATTTTCTACAGAGAATCTAGGATAACTTTCTTCTGAAAGACTAGCTTTCCCAATATTTAGTTGCTTTTTTTATTATCATCAATCTCTTTTTTTGAGCTTTATTCAATTTTTTTCTACTTGTTCACTATAACTCTTGCTATCAATATTTTTTTAATAATTCAAGTTTTTTTCTTTAACACTATTAAGTTGTTCTTGTGCTTGATTTATTACTTTCTCATTTTCATTTAATTTTTTTATTATTTTTTTATCTAAGTAATTTTTTTCCATCAATTTTCTGTTGAGTTTTTTTAATTTTTTTCTATCAAGGTATCTCGAGTCTTATTAACTTCAGTAATATAGTCTTTATCACTATATTTATAGTTAATATTTTTTTAAGTTTTATATTAACTCCACTTACATTTTCAAATTTGAAAACATCTCTTTTTACATACCCAAAATAATCCTTATTAGCTAAATTATTATTAGAAACCTCTATATGATCTGCTCCTTGAACAAAAACCAACTACCTTAAATTTATACTGTTTTTAAAATATTACTTTCGCTCTTATCTGAAACAAAAGAGATCTTATCCCCAATTTTATACCTACTTTGCAGTGATTCAACTAAAGATATTTCTTCATCATTTGTAGGTAGAGTCCCTTCTGTTACCTTGGGTAAAACTAATTTTTGAGGTAAAGATTCAATATTTACAAAGTCATTGCTATTAATTACCTGTAGTTTTTTAATAAAATAACTCTCACTTAAATCAATATTATCCAGAGCATTTATTATTTTCATATCCTCTTCATTGATTCCAAAACTATGACTTACTCGTAAATCATACATCTTATGACGCTCTATATACTTATTATAGGTATTCACCATAGCAGGCGATGTTTCTTTTAGACCTACAAAGATAAAAACTCCCAGAAACATTATTATCATTATCGATATAAACTTCGACTTTGTTTTTGATATTTCTCTTAATATATCTTTATTTATTGCTTTCATAACACTACCACTCTATTTCATCAATACTTTTAGGATTAATATTTTGTGTTACTTTTTTCACTTTAGCATCATATATTTCTATTACCTTATCAGCAGCCTCAGCTATAGAACTATTATGAGTAATAATAACTACAGTTTTTTTCTCATCCACACTATAATCTTTTAGGATATTTAAGATATTCTTCCCCGTTTTATAATCTAATGCTCCCGTTGGTTCGTCACAAAGTAATAGTTTTGGATTCTTAGCTATCGCCCTCGCTATAGCAACACGCTGTTGTTCTCCACCAGAGATTTGCGAAGGAAAATTATTCATTCTATGTTCTAATCCTACTAACTTCAATATTTCAGTTGCTTTTTTAGGTCGCTTCACTATTTGTCCAGCTAATTCTACATTTTCCAAAACTGTTAGGTTTGGTATTAAATTATAGAATTGAAATACAAATCCTATGTCTTCTCTTCTATATTTTGTAAGTTCGTCTTCATTTAAACCAACAATTTCTTTTCCAAATACATTAATAGATCCCTCACTGGCATTGTCCATTCCACCTATAATATTCAACAATGTACTTTTTCCAGCCCCACTAGGACCTAAAATCACCACGAATTCTCCTTCATCAATATCAAAACTAATAGCATCATTCGCTATAACTTTATTATTATTTTCACCATATATTTTAGAAACATCTTTTACAACTATCTTTTGCATAGCATTTCTCCTTTATTCCTATAATATAATTATATCACATATTATTTAATGTTTTAACATAATCGCTTACTCTTAAACATTCCTACTAAACAGATTTCTTTACACTAATAAAAATAAATATTATAATATCAATAATTATTTAGAATTCATAAAAAATTATTGAGGAGATTATATGCTAACTATTTACGAATATCCAACATGCTCGACATGTAGAAAAGCAAAAAAACTTTTAACAGAAAACAATATTGAAGCAACATACTTCAATGTAAAAGAAAAAAACACCGACAATAGCAGAATTTAAAAAAATCATCGAAAACATTCGATTTACCATTAAAAAAATTATTCAACACTAGTGGTTTAGTTTATAAAGAACTTGGATTAAAAGACAAGTTAGAGACTTTATCTCTTGATGAGGCTTTAACATTACTTCATGACAATGGTATGTTAATTAAACGTCCTTTAGCATTTGACTTTAAAAACGATATCCTACTTCTTGGTTTTAAAGAAGAAACTTGGGAAAAAGCTCTTTTATAATAAATTTTATTAAATTTTCTATTGATATTTACTTGAAATAATGTTATAATAGTCGAGATGTGAAAACATTAAATTACGATGTTCCTCTGTTAATCAAGCATTAGTAATGAACATTTTGTAAAAAAAGGAGAAAGAATAATGAGCAAAATCATTGAAGCGATCACTAAATCGCAATTAAGATCAGACATTCCTGAATTTAAAGCTGGGGATACAGTAAGAGTACACGTTCGTATCGTTGAAGGTGGACGTGAACGTATCCAACAATTCGAAGGAGTAGTTATCAAGCGTCGTGGCGGAGGAATCTCTGCTACTTATACTGTACGTAAAATTTCAAACGGTGTTGGGGTTGAAAGAACATTCCCTGTTCACACTCCAAAAGTTGAAAAAATTGAAGTTGTACGTAAAGGTAAAGTTAGACGTGCTAAATTATACTACCTACGTAACTTACGTGGTAAAGCTGCTCGTATTAAAGAAGTACGCTAATAAGAAAAAGCTTAAAAGCCCTATTACATCAGTAACGGGGCTTCTTTTTTTTATTTTCAATGCCATTTTAATGCCATATACATAGGAGTGCCTTAACAAAATCTACAAAATCTTGTTTCTCCGAAATCACGATTTTCTACTCACTCCCTATAAACGTAAAAAAAGAACTAACTATATTTTTCTATAGCTAGTTCTTAAATTTTTATAAATCTAACTTATAATCTTCTGCTTTTACAAAACCTTTTTTCTCCATATAGTAATATACCCCATATGAAATAATCGCAGGTAATATAAAATGTAGTAACAATATTTCAATTAACAATACTGAATGAGCTGTATAAGAAGACATTGTTTGCCATGTCATAAGTTGTCCTACTAATCCTGATGTTCCCATTCCTCCACCAGCTGGATTATTTCCATTCTACAAACAATTGTAGCAATAGGTCCTAAAACAGCACTTGCTACTATTGGTGGAATCCAAATCACTGGTTTTCTCATAATATTAGGTACTTGCAACATAGACGTTCCCAATCCCTGTGCAAATAGGCCATTCCAACGATTAGCTTTAAAACTTATTACTGCAAATCCTATCATTTGAGCTGCACATCCTACAGTAGATGCTCCTGCCGCTATCCCAGATAATCCCAAGATAATAGATAATGCAGCAGAACTTATCGGTAACGTTAGAATTATTCCCATAACTACAGAAACAACTATTCCCATAATGAATGGTTGAAGTTCAGTAGCTTCTCTTATAAAGGTACCTAAAATTTTCATACCTTTTATTAGATATGGTCCAGTAAAGTACGATACAATCGCTCCAATTACTATAGTAATAAATGGGGTTACAATAATATCTATTTTCGTTTTACCTGACACTAGCCTTCCTATTTCTGCTGCAATAACAACAGAAATGAACGCTCCTAATGGATCACCAGAACCACTAATAACTAATTTACCTTGTTCTAATAAATGATTAGTTCCAAGATTCGAACCAAATGCCCCTAGAAACCCAACAACACCTGACGCTAAAATTACCAACTTAGGAGCTTTTAGCGCATGAGCTACGCCTATACCAATAACAGGACCTGTTAAAGCCATTGAAATTGTAGCTACAACAATAAAAAAATTTGATAGAGGACCACTTAAATTAATCGCAATTTGCTTAATAATTAACCCTATAATCAATGTACAAAACAAACCTAAAGCCATTCCATTTAACGCAACTATAAAGTATCTATGGAATAGCTTTGATAATAAGTTGTTTTTATTCATATAATACTCTCCGTATTTAGTAAAGATTTTTTGCACTAACTTGTGCTTAATTAATATTATAACTCATTCTTCCTTATTTTTCTCTAAAAATGTTTCCTAAAAAAGAAAAAAGGTTTAAGTAATTTTACCTAAACCTTTTAATATTTTCTACTATTATGCTGAAGCTCCGCTTGTTGCGTCTGCTGCTGGTGCTGGCGCTGCTGGTGCTGCTCCACCATGACCTGCATCAGAAGCTCCGCTTGTTGCATCTGCCGCTGCAGGCGCTGGTGCTGCTGCATATCCGTGACCTACAGGTACTCCATTTTTAACTAATGATTGACCTGTTTGTTTTAAGTACCAGTCTACAATTGGTTTGAAGTCTAAGATATACTCGTTGATACCTGCATATTTACCATTTTTGTCGTACATAGCTTGGTAGTTGTGCACAACATATTTATCTGGTCCGTGAGTTGGAACGTGTGTACGGAATACATCGATTTGTCCTGAACGTAGTAATCCTACTAACCAGTTTACACTACCATAAACTCTTTCAGGGTGAACTTTTGCTAATGAGCATCCAACTTGACCTGGACGACGTTTTGCAAGCATTTCATAATCTTCTTTGTTGTAGTTGTAGTAGATGAATTGGTTATTGCTATCTGCATAAGTTAATTCCATTGGCATAGAGTTTAAGAAATAGTTAAGTTGGTCTACTGTTAAAATACCACGGTCAAGCTTAACATATGTATCTCCAGATACAGCATTAACTTTCTCAGCTGCTAATTCAACCCAGTTATCATCATCCATATCAACACCTTCAATTGTTGTATCACATTTTCCACTAGCTGTTAAGTCTTCTTTTGGTGTTGGTTTTCTTTCTGCTAATGATTGAGCTACTGTAGCAAATTTAACGAATTTAGTTAAACACATACGTAAGTATCCTACTGTACGATCATCAACTAAGTTACCTTCAGCATCGAAAGCTTCTTTAGCTTTACCTAAAAGGAACTCGTGACCAGGGAATACAATCGCGTTTACACCTGGAGCATCTAAGATTTGACGTAAGTGTAATTGAGCACGAGATGATCCTTGATCATAGTATGAAGCTCCAAGTACCATTACAGGTTTATTTTCAAGTGGGTGTAATTCGAATGATAACCACTCTAAAGCACTCTTAAGTGATGCAGTAATTGTGTGGTTGTGCTCAGGCGTAGCGATAATAACACCATCAGCTTGTAAAATTTTACGATTCATTACTAATAAATCTTTGTTTTCTCTTGAATGATCTTCATCTTGGTTAAACATTGGTAAGTTAGTAATGTCTAACAATTCTAAAGTGAATAAATCTTTATATTCTTTTGCTATAAATTCCATTAATTTGCGGTTATAAGAGATTTCCGCATTTGAACCTACGATTCCTACTAATTTCATGTGTCTACACTCCTATCCTATTTTAAATCTTCCCAAGAGAAGTTTTCAATTTCTTTTTCAGCTAATTTATGTGCATTAATTAATTTCAGTAATTTTAATAAATAATAAGAAATCAGCAAATAAACTATCTAATTTAGCTACAGTTTCTGGGTTAGAGATATCTCCAGCTTCGTCAAAAGCTTGTAAAGAATGTCCTAATAAGAATTCAGAACTTGGCATTACACGTGCTTTAACTTCTGGTGAGTCTAAAATTTGACGAAGGTGAGCTTGAGCACGTGATGATCCTAACGTTCCGTATGAAGCTCCTGTTAACATTACTGGTTTGTCAAGTAATGGGTGAATTCCATAAGATAACCAAGCGATTGCACTCATTAGTGATGCAGGTACTGCGTGGTCATACTCAGGTGAACTGATAATAACTCCGTCTGCCGCTTCGATTTTAGCTGCAATTTCTTTAACTCCTTCAGGTACTTCTTTATTCGCTGGTTTGTTGAATAAAGGAAGATCTTTAATTTCAACTAATTCGATGTCAGCTTTACCTGCAAAATGTTTTTTAATATATTGTAAAAGTTGGCGGTTTGTAGATTTTTTAGAGTTTGTTCCAACTAGACCAATTAATTTTACCATGTTTTTATTTCCTCTCTCTTTTTTTGTACTATCTACTTTATTTGTATCTAGATTTTCTTGTCTTGTTTTTTTAACATTTTTTTTATTTTTTACTTCAGCCACTTTAATAGAGCCTCCTTAAATTAATAGTATTTTCAGTATTCTTCAAGATATTATTAGCTAACATATTATTTTATCTAGCACTCCGCTTGTATAATAGATTTTACCTTCAACTGTTACAACAACACCTTCTATATCAGGTAAATTTTCTATTTCATCCATAATATCTTCGACATTTTTTCCGAATAACCTTGTAGTCCAAATTTCTCCATCCACTGAGGCTGTTGAAATTATAGATAGACCAGCTACATTGGTTTCGACAGGGTAACCTGTTTCAGGATTTAATATATGATGGTAAGTTTTTCCATTTTCTGTGTGTTTACGTTCATAAATCCCAGAAGTAACAACAGATTGATTTTTTATACCTATAGTAAATAGATGATTCCCTCGAGATTCAACTGGATTTTGGATACCTATGCGCCACATTAAATCTGGATTATGTTTAGCATCACCAAACGTTAATACGTTACCACCTAGATTAATTAATCCCGCGTCTACACCTCTTTTTTTCAAATATTCAATCATTAAATCAGCAATATATCCTTTTGCTACAGCTCCTAAATTAATAGCCATGCCTTTTTTAGCAAGATAGACAGATTGTTCTTCTTCGTTAAGAATTATTTTATTGGGATCCGTTATTTCTAATAGACTATCAATTTCTTGTTTTGTTGGAACTTTTACATCGTTAAATCCAATTCTCCATGTTTGCACAATCGGTCCAATAGCTATATTTAAAAAACTATTAGACGCACAACTATGAACTTTCCCTATCTTTATTAAATCAAATAAATCTGGATGGACTTTGACAGCTTTAATACCTGCATTATGATTTACTACCATAAGTTCAGAACTATCATCGTTTGCACTAAATCTATGCTCATACATCTTTAGCATTTCCACAGCATCATCTAAAATATTTTCAGCATCAATGCTATCAAAAATAAGAATATCTATATGAGAACCCATTAATTTTAAGGTTTTTCTTCTTAAATTCATTTTTTTACACCTTACAATAAAAAAATTTATTTGCTTAAGATAACTAAATATGTTGTATACATCTACAAGAAACCTGTTATTAAAAAGACAAAGTAATAATAGATAATTAATACTTTAATTACATTATATAACAGAATTATCATCAAATCAATAAAAATATTTCACCTATAAAGAAGTTAATTAAAAATCTTTTTCATTAAAAAAATCATAATAAAAAAAATCATTTATTTTTAATTATATAGTTAAAAAAATAAAAAAACGTCTAATAAAAACTATTTATTAGTTCATCTAAATAGCTGATTTACCAATAATTAAAAACAAGTATTAGTTTTTTTGAAATTTCTTAAAAATATACTTATCTATAAATTATAAAAAAATACAAATATTAGCTATTAAAAAAATAATTGCAATTGATTTTTTTCTGATTTTTCATTGATTTTTCAATGTTATTTAGAATTTTATAACACTATCAAAAATATTTCATTACAACAAAATAAAAACTATTAATTAGTTCTTAATACAAATATCTCTTAACTTTTTAACTAATTAATAGTCCTATTATATTATTTTTAATTTCAATCTAATTCTTCTGATACCGAACACCAATAAATTCATTATAATGCTAGAAAAATACTATCGGCATATACACATTTAATACTGATGCTCCTACTTCTTGCCCCTCTATTAACTTATAGTATATACCTATAAATAATACTCCCAATGCAAGTGCATTTATCAATAATGGTGAAAGCCATAATTTCTTAAATGCTATGTTTAAAATATATGTGATAAACCACGATCCTAGTATATACCATTTACTATAGGTATACCAATATGCCAATAAAACAATTATACTCATTATCTCAACTCACTCAAAAATCTTGTCGCAATTTCTTGCGGCCTAGTTATCGCTCCACCAACTACTATACAATAAGCACCTGCTTCAAATGCTTGTTTTGCTTGTTGTGGAGTATGAATTTTCCCTTCTGCAATAACTGGAACTTTTATATTTTCTACGATTTCTTTTACTAAGCTCGGATTAAATTCTTTTGAATCTGCCGTGTATGGTGTATATCCATTCATCGTTGTCCCTACGAAATCTACCCCTGCTCTTTCCGCTTCTATCGCTTCTTCTAAATTAGAAATATCTGCCATCAGTAATACATTAGGATACTTTTCTTTTATTTCTTTTACGAATTCACTGGGTGTTTTTCCATCCCCTCGTTCTCTATTCGTACAATCTAACGCTATTATATCAGCACCTGCCTCAACTAATTTATTAACTTCATCCATTGTTGCAGTTATATATGAAGCATATCCTTCATATGATTTTTTTATTATACCAATTACTGGTAAATTCGTTTGTTCTTTAATCTGTTTAATATCTAAAACACCTTGAGCCCTAATAGCTTTTACCCCTGCATTTTTTACAGCTTGAGCCATTAGACACATTACTCCACCTTCTTCTTTATATAAAGCTTCTCCTGGTAATGCTTGACACGAAACTATCATTTCTCCTTTAGATACTCTAATAACTGTTGTTTATCCATAAGATTATCCTTTCACCGCTCCCAAAGTTACACCTTGAGTAAAGTAATTTTGGAAACAAATGAACACGATTATCATCGGTAATGACGCTAATGATGCCCCTGCCATTAGTAATCCATAGTCATTAGAAAACTCTTGACCTTGTGCTAACGCTGCTAATCCTAAAGGTAATGTAGACATATCTGGTGTATTAGAGAAGATTAATTGTGAGAAATAATCGTTCCAGCTTGCGATAAATGTGAAGATCGCTAATGCACCGATACCAGGTTTAATGATTGGTAACGCGATATTCATAAATGTTCTTACTTCACCACAACCATCAATTCTTGCTGATTCAAGTAATTCTGTTGGAATCGCTTGAGAGAATTGTCTCATTAAGAATACTCCAAATGGCCAACCTACTGCTGGTAGGATTAACGCATAATATGTATTCATTAAGTTAAATTCAGTGATTAGATTTAATAAAGGTATTAAAATTACTTGTTTTGGTAATGCCATCGCTGCTACAAATACCATAAATATTACTTTAACACCTGGGAAATTTTTCTTAGCTAACGCATATCCTGCTAATGCTGATGTAGCACAAACTAAGAATGTTGTCATTACTGAAATAAATACTGAGTTAAAGAACCATCTCAATGTATTTGATGTGAATAACTTTTCATAGTTTTCCAATGTTGGAGTAGATGGCCACCATTCTGGTGGAATTGTTATCGCTACATCTTGTAATTTAAATGATCCTGATGCAATCCAATAAAATGGAAAAATAAAGAATATAGTTAACCCAAGTAATATTATCATTGATACTATTTTAAAAATACTTATACTTTTCATTCTAAATCCTCCTAATCATTGTCGCTAGATAAACTTAAATTGTAATATTGAAATTATTCCAATAATTACAGCAAGGATAATACCCATCGCACTAGCTACACCATGATTTCCGTTTTTAATTGCTGCTTCATAAACTAGATACATAATTGTACTTGTTCCGTAGTTCGGTCCCCCTGCAGTTAATAACTGGATTAGGGCGAAGATTTGGAACGAGTTGATTGTTGTTACAACTACGATATATAATGTTGTTGGTTTAATCAACGGCCAAGTGATTTTTGTGAATACTTGCCATTTTGTTGCTCCATCAATTTCTGAAGCTTCTAATAATTCTTTTGGTACATTACCCAATGCAGCAACATAAAGAATTATAGGTTGACCTAGTGAAGTAGTAATCAAAATTGTAATAATAGCATATAGTGCTGTTTTCGGATTTCCTAACCAGTCAACATTTTCACTAATTAAATGCATCGACTTAAATACATAATTCAAAATTCCATATTCTGGGTGATAAATCCAAGCCCAAACTACAGTAACAGATACTACTGAAGATATAGCTGGAATATAAAATACCCCACGGAAGAATGATCTTACTACTGCACTCTTATTGTAAATCGTTACTGCAACAAAAATCGATACCAATACTACTATCGGTACTGCAACAACTGTTACTATTATCGTGTTAACAAGAGATTTCATGAATGGTTCATGAATTGTTGCACCGTTACCACTAAACATTAAATCTGAATAGTGTTTCAATCCAACAAATACTGGATTTTTTTTTGCAAAACTATATAATGATAACTGAAGTCCACGTAACATCGGGACTAAAACGAATGTTATGAAAAATAAACTAACTGGCAAAATAAATAGATATGCACTAAAGTCTATTTTTTTTCTTTTCTTAGTAGTTTTCATAGAACCTCCTAAAAAGTTTATTTTTTATCTAAAAAAGGGATAGAAGCAACTCTATCCCTTCATACGTCAAATTACAATGCTTCTTTTATTGTTTTATTTGCATCTTCAACAAATTTATCTAATCCTTCTTTAGGTGTAGTTTTTCCGTTTAATACACCTTGAACCATATTGAACCATAGTGGTCTCATTTTCGCGAATCCTGGAATAGTATTATAATAAGTAGCGTATTGTCCAGTTAATCCTTCGGCGAATTTAAGTTCTTCTGAATCATATAATCCTGTTTCACCTTTTTTAGCTGAGAAGTTACCAGAAGCTAATAGAGTACGTTTACCCCAATCTTTATCATTAACCATAAAGTCAACGAATTTTTTAGCTGCTGCTGCTTTGTCTGCATCTCCATTATCAAAAATAGCTGGTCCTGCAACTAGGTAATCATATTTAGCTTTTCCTCCATTATTAGGGAATGGTAAGAATTTGTAGTTAAATCCAGATGCGTGTGAAGCTGCTATACCAGGAGAGAATAAGATTGTAGTTGCCGCACGTCCTGATTTAAATGCCTCAAGAGCATCTTTAGCTTCTAGAGCTACACCTTGTCCTAATAAACCATCATCGTAAGCTTTTTTAACCCACTCTAATCCTTTAACACCATTTGCATCATTAATAGTGTATTTACTATTTGCATCATCTGTAATCCAAGAGTTGTATAAGTTCGCTACGAATGCTCTTGGCCCTTGATCGCCTGCTTGTGATTTAGTGTAGAATAAAGCTGGAGTGATACTTGAATCTTTTTGTTTAACTGCTTTTAAGAATTTTTCGTATTCTTCTACAGTCCAACTTCTATCTTGTTTGTTAAGAGGTAGAAGATCTGTTACACCTAACTTATCAGTTAAGTCTTTGTTAACACCCATTAAAAATGGTGCTACACCTTGTGGATACATATAAAGTTTATCTTTATAGCTAGATGCTTTAACTGCTGCTTCACTTAATTTAGATTTATCAACATCATCTAATGGAACTAATAAATCTTTCGCTGCCCAGGCAATTACACGTCCTGGCGCATCATAAATTACGTCTGGAGCTGTTTTCGATTGAATAGCAGTTTCAATTTTTGCTGGTCCATCTGTAAACTCTATTTTTTGATAGTTAACTTTAATATTTGGATTTTTTGCTTCAAATGCTTTGATTAATGCTGCATCAAAATCCTCAGTCTTTTTGAATTCTTTATCTTTTGTAAATTGTGGGAAATCCCAATAAGTAATTTCTACTTTTTTATTAGGGTCAGCTTGTTTTTCTTCTTTTTTGCCACCCACACACCCTGTTAAAACAAGAGCTGTTGTTGCTGCTACAGCAAACAATTTATTTAATTTTCTCATAATATGAGCCTCCTTATTTTATATGTTTTTTAAAAAATTTGACGTCTTATTTAAATTATTCCAAGATACTAAGTTCTGTATCTACATCGAAATAATGAGCTCTATTCATATCTAAAGCGAATGTTAGTTCGTCTCCCATTTTAATATTTTGTCTTGAGTGTACAATCGCTTTAATATTTTCACCATTTAGATCAGTATGAACAATATACTCAGATCCTAATAACTCTGCCACAATTACTTTTGAAGTAATTTTAGCATGTGAATATGTCTCTAGTACAAGTGGATCATTAGATATATTCTCTGGTCTAATCCCTAGAACTACTTCTTTTCCTTCATAACCTAGTTCTTTTAATTTATCATAGTGTCCTATCGGAATTTCTATTTCCCCTCCATCTTTAGTCACAAAGTTACCTTCAGCAACTCTACCTCTCATGAAGTTCATCGTAGGTGCTCCGATAAATCCTGCTACGAATAGATTTTCTGGATGATCATAAATCTCTTTAGGACTTCCAACTTGTTGAACAATACCTTTTTTCATTACTACAATTCTATCTGCCATTGTCATAGCTTCGGTTTGGTCATGCGTTACATAAATCGTAGTAGCTCCTAATGTGTTATGTATTTTAATGATTTCCGCTCTCATATTACTTCTTAACTTAGCATCTAAATTCGATAACGGTTCATCCATAAGAAACACTTTAGGACTTCTAACTATTGCTCTTCCCAATGCAACCCTTTGACGTTGTCCACCAGAAAGTGCTTTTGGCTTTCTATCTAAAAGATCTTCTAATCCAAGAATTTTTGCAGCTTCTTCAACCTTCGCTTTAATTTCATCTTTAGGTACTTTTCTTAATTTTAAAGCAAATGCCATATTATCGAAAACTGTCATATGCGGATATAATGCATAACTTTGGAATACCATTGCTATGTCTCTATCTTTAGGTTCAACATCATTTACTAGTTTATCCCCTATATAAAACTCACCTTCTGTTATATCTTCTAAACCTGCAATCATTCTAAGGGTAGTAGATTTCCCACAACCTGATGGTCCAACAAATACAACGAATTCCTTGTCAGCTACTTCCAAATTAAAATCAGTTACCGCACAAAAACCATTATCATATTTCTTATAGATTTTTTTTAATGATAAACTTGCCATATTAACCTCCTAAAAATTAATATTTATCTTTTCAACAAAAAAATAGTACCATATATGAAAACGTTTGTAAAGATAAAAAAATATAGATATTTAATGTTCTAACTTTATTATAATTCCATTATTTTTTTATTTTATTTAAACAATAATCAAACTAAAATATCTTATTTTTATTAGAAATATAAGAAAAAAAGCACATTTTTTTCTTGTAAAAAAACAAACATTTAATTGATTAGATTATTATTGATATATTCCAGGTTGAATTTAATACGTTAATACCATTATAAATTTTATTGTCTTTTTTTAAAAATCTATTGTCTTTCATATTTTTTTAAAAATAAAAATCATATTGAATATTAAAATTAGTGTTTTTAAAAATAATTTTTATTTAATATAACCAACATCACCATGAGTGATAATATTCTTTATAATTATAATAAACAATATTTAATATCCTTAATATTTTTTTAAAAAAAAATAAATATAAATATAATATTTTAAAATAAAAAAGGTAAGAGTCATAGACTCCTACCTTTTTAAATATATTCTAATTAGCGTTTGATGTTGTAGAATGCTTTAGCTCCTGGGTATTTAGCTGTTGCATCTAATTCATCTTCAATACGTAATAATTGGTTGTATTTAGCAATACGGTCTGTACGGCTAAGAGAACCTGTTTTAATTTGTCCAGCGTTAGTAGCAACTGCGATATCTGAGATTGTTGAATCTTCAGTTTCTCCAGAACGGTGAGAAATAACAGCTGTGTAACGAGCACGTTTAGCCATTTCGATAGCGTTTAAAGTTTCAGTTAAAGTACCGATTTGGTTAACTTTGATTAGGATTGAGTTACCAACACCTTGTTCAATACCTTGTGATAATTTCTTAGTATTAGTTACGAATAAATCGTCACCTACTAATTGTACACGGTCACCGATACGGTCTGTAAGTAATTTCCATCCTTCCCAGTCGTTTTCATCCATACCATCTTCGATAGTGATGATTGGGTATTTGTTTACTAATTCTTCTAAGTAATCAACTTGCTCTGCTGAAGTACGAACTGCTCCACCTTCACCTTCAAATTTAGCATAGTTGTAAACTCCGTTTTCGTAGAATTCAGATGACGCACAGTCGAATCCTAGGAATACATCTTTACCTGGCTCTAATCCAGCAGCTTTAATTGCAGCTAGGATAGTTTCAACCGCATCTTCAGTTCCTTCGAATGTTGGAGCGAATCCACCTTCGTCACCTACTGCAGTAGATAAACCACGGTTGTGTAATAATTTAGCTAAGTTGTGGAATACTTCAGCTCCCCAACGTAAAGCTTCTTTAAATGTAGGTGCTCCTACTGGTAAAATCATGAACTCTTGGAATGCGATTGGAGCATCTGAGTGAGATCCACCGTTTACGATATTCATCATTGGAGTTGGTAATTCTTTAGAGTTTGTTCCTCCTAAGTATCTGTATAGAGGCACTCCTAAAGAATCAGCTGCAGCGTGTGCCACTGCTAAAGATACACCTAAGATAGCGTTAGCTCCTAGACGTCCTTTGTTTTCAGTTCCATCTAACTCGATCATAGCAGAATCAATTCCCACTTGATCAAATACGTCGAATTTACCTTCTAATAATGGTGCAATTTCTTCATTAACGTTAGTTACAGCTTTAGTTACACCTTTACCTAAGTAACGACCTTTGTCTCCATCACGTAATTCAACTGCTTCATATTGTCCAGTTGATGCTCCTGATGGTACTAGTGCGCGTCCAAACGCTCCTGATTCAGTTGTTACTTCAACTTCTACAGTTGGGTTACCACGTGAATCTAAAACTTCTCTTGCATATACTTCTGCGATAATATCAAATGTTTTTGCTAACATTAATTTTCTCCTTGTTGTTTAATTTATATTTCTATTATACTACAATTTTTAAAAAATTGCTAAACCTAATCTAATTTTCCGCCTTCTAAAAGAGCTAAGAATGATTCTGGTTGTAAAGCAGCTCCACCTACTAATGCTCCATCTACGTCTGGGCACGATAGGTATTCTTTTACGTTTTCAGGTTTAACTGAACCACCGTATTGGATACGAACTTTTTCAGCAACTTCTTTTCCGTATAGTCCTTCAACTACATCACGAACAGCTTTACACATTTTTTGTGCATCTTCTTTAGTAGCTGATTTTCCTGTTCCGATAGCCCAGATAGGTTCATAAGCGATAACTAATGATGCTACTTGTTCAGCTGTTAAATCAGCTAAAGCTCCTTTTACTTGAGCTCCTACGAATTCAGCAGCTTTTCCTGCTTCATAAGTTTCAAGTGTTTCACCACAGCAGATGATTGGTAATAATCCATTTGCAAAAATAGCTTTTGCTTTTTTGTTAATATCTTCATCTGTTTCGTGGAAATATTCACGACGTTCTGAGTGACCGATTACTACATAATTAACTCCCATTTCAGCTAATACTTTTGGTGAAGTTTCACCAGTATAAGCTCCTGAATTTTCAAAGTAACAGTTTTGAGCTGCAACTTTTAATCCTGTTCCTTCAGCAGCGCTAAGTAATGCACTTAGGTCTACAGCTGGAGCTGCAATACCTGCTTCTACTTTATCTGCTGATGGTAATTTCCCAGCGATTGCTTCAACGAATGCTTTAGTTTCTTCTGGGTTTTTGTTCATTTTCCAGTTTCCTGCGATAAATGGTAATCTTGACATAATGTTACTCTCCTTGAGTTAAAAAATTATTTGTTTGATAATGAATCGATTCCTGGTAATACTTTTCCTTCTAGGTATTCTAGAGAAGCTCCTCCACCTGTTGAAATGTGTGAGAATTTTTCTGCATATCCTAAAGAAATAGCTGCTGTTGCACTATCTCCACCACCAATAATAGTAGTAGCACCTTCTAAGTGAGCGATAGCTTCACATACACCAATTGTACCTTTTGCAAAGTTTGGCATTTCGAACACACCCATTGGTCCGTTCCAGATTACAGTTTTTGCTCCCTTAAGAGTGTTTTTGAATAATTCAACAGATTTAGGACCGATATCTAATCCTTCTTCATCAGGCTGAATATCACCTTCAGCAACACGACTAGGCGCATCATTTGAGAACTCTTTAGCTACAACTGTGTCGATTGGTAATACTAATTTATCACCAGCTTTGCCATAAGTTCACGAGCGTATTCAACTTTATCATCTTCACAAAGTGAAATTCCGATTTCTTTACCTTGTGCTTTCATGAAAGTATAAGCCATACCTCCACCGATGATTACTTTATCAGCTTTATCTAATAAGTTTTCAATTACTGCAATTTTATCAGAAACTTTTGCTCCACCTAAGATTGCAACAAGTGGTCTTTCTGGGTTATCAACTGCTCCACCGATAAATTTAATTTCTTTATCTACTAGGAATCCAGAAGCAGAGTTTCCTTCACCAATATTAGATGCAATACCTACGTTTGAAGCATGAGCACGGTGAGCTGTACCAAATGCATCGTTTACATATACATCACCTAGAGAAGCCCAATATTTAGCAAGCTCTGGATCATTTTTAGATTCTTTTTTACCATCTACATCTTCGAAACGAGTGTTTTCGAACATTAAGATTTCACCTTCATTTAATCCTTTAACCGCTGCTTCTAATTCAGCTCCGCGAGTTTCAGCTACGAATTTTACTTCTTTACCTAATAATTCTGATAATCTTTTAGCAACCGGTGCTAAACTTTTTGAAGCTTTATCAGCTTCTTCTTTAACACGTCCTAAGTGAGAGAACGCTACTACTTTAGCTCCTTGATTCAAAGCATACTCAATTGTTGGTAATGCTGCAGTAATACGATTATCGTTTGTAATTACACCATCTTTTAAAGGCACGTTGAAATCAACACGCATTAAGACAGTTTTCCCTTGTAAGTTACCTAAGTCTTTAATAGATTTCTTCATGGAAAGCTCCTTTTAAATATTTTTGGAATATATGAGACAAGATATAAGTCAAAAGAACTTATATCTCATCTCCCCTTATTATTACCTAATTAGATTATTTGATTAATCCTGCAAAGTATTTTAATGTTCTTACTAATTGAGCAGTGTAAGACATTTCGTTGTCGTACCAAGATACAACTTTAACTAATTGTTTGTCTCCAACTGTTAATACTTTTGTTTGAGTAGCATCGAATAATGATCCATAAGAAATTCCTACGATATCAGAAGATACGATTGGATCTACATTATAACCGAATGATTCGTTAGCTGCAGCTTCCATAGCAGCGTTAACTTCTTCTGCTGTAACAGTTTTTTCAACTACAGCTACTAATTCAGTTAATGATCCTGTTGGTACTGGTACACGTTGAGCAGCTCCATCTAATTTACCATTTAATTCTGGGATTACTAATCCAATTGCTTTAGCAGCACCAGTTGTGTTAGGTACAATGTTCTCAGCTGCAGCACGAGCACGACGTAAGTCTCCACCACGGTGAGGAGCGTCAAGTGTGTTTTGGTCTCCAGTATATCCGTGGATAGTTGTCATTAATCCTTCAACTACTGTGAAGTTATCGTGTAATGCTTTAGCCATTGGAGCTAAACAGTTAGTTGTACAAGAAGCACCTGAGATAACTGTTTCTGATCCATCTAAAGTTTCGTGGTTTACATTGTAAACGATAGTTTTAACATCGTTTCCACCTGGAGCTGAGATAACAACTTTTTTAGCTCCTGCTTTAACGTGAGCTTCAGCTTTTTCTTTAGAAGTGAAGAAACCAGTACATTCTAATACTACGTCTACTCCTAATTCACCCCATGGTAACTCAGCTGGATTTGGATTAGCGAATGCTTTAATTTCTTTACCATTTACTAATAAGCTTCCTTCTGTTGCAGATACTTCTCCGTCGAAACGCCCTTGAGTTGTATCATATTTTAATAGGTGAACTAGTTGATTAACTGGTGTTAAGTCGTTAATCGCTACTACTTCAATTCCTTCTACGTTTTGGATTCTTCTTAATGCAAGACGTCCGATACGTCCAAATCCGTTAATTGCTACTTTTACTGTCATTTTTTAGTTCCTCCTAAAAATTTTTATTAACTTTTTTTATTATTTTTTTGCAAATAGCCTCGTCAATAATTAGTGTTGCATTCGCTGGCTTAGTATTTAAATAACTGTATACCGCATCAGCTTTCGCATCTCCACCAACTATTGTAAAGACATGATCAATGCCATTAACATCTTTAAAACTCATACCTATAGTAGATGTTTTAAATATCTCATCGCCGTTTTCATTAAAGTAACTCCCAAATGATTCACTAACAGCTTTTTTTTCATGTAATACTTCTAAAATTTCTTTAGATGACTTTCGTCTTTCCGCCATTTCAAAAGCATTTCCTATACTATGGATTATTATGGATGTTTTTCCTATAACATCGAGCGCATTTTTTACAACTGGTTCTTTCACGAGTTCTTCTAATGCCTTTTCTCCTATATTGTCTGGTGCATGTAGTAATTGATAAGCATGTCCAGAATTTTTTGCCATTTTAGAGGCTATATCATTGGCTTGATACTCTGTATTAACTACAGATAAACCTCCCCTAATTGGTGTTATAGTAACGTTTTTTCCATAACCAAATGTTGCATTTGCTTTACCGGCTATATAGTACATAGTACTTCCACCACTGACTCCAATTACACAATCTTTAGTTATTTTAGCATTAACCTTATCCAAAAGTAGGCTTGTCATTTCTTCCCTAGTGACTTCATTATTAACAAAATCACCAGCTACAATATGAACCTGTTTTATTGAAAAATGATTTTTTATAAAACTTCTTTCTTTAACAAATACATCGTTTATTACCGATTCTTTTATTTCTAGAAGAAGCATCTCTCCTTTTTCTGTAACACTCATCCCTGTAGCTTTTTTGGTTATCAACCCTAACTTGGATAAAACTTCACATTCCGTACGTAATTGCCTTTCCGTCATATTAATAAAATTTAATAATGTTTTTCGACCAATAGGTTGATTAACTTTTATTGTAACTAATAATTCATATCTATTATTAAATTTCATAAACATTTCAGGAACGAGTCTACTTTTGCATATGTAACAAATGTAAAATATCCATCTTAAGTTTCCCCTGTCATATTGAAAATTTATTTTTTTATGGACAACTTATGTCCGGTTAGGTCATTTTTTTCGACCAACTAATTCTAAAAAAATAAACTTTCTGATTAAAATTATATCAAAGGCTTAATAAAAAAATCAAGTCTTTAGGAAGATTTTTAATCAAAAAAATCCATTTTTTTATTTTTAAAATTGTTAATAATTCGATTAGTATTATAAAATAGAACACAAAAATCATTTCATATTCTTTTGTAATCTATCGGTAAATCAGAGATGTATTGACTAGGGTAATTCACTTCAATATCTTTTTTTAAATCAGAAACACTAATACCGTCAAAGTTATATCTAGTTAGCAAATTCTCCAATTCTCTGTCACTGTAATAGAATATTTTTTTTACTTTTGAAGAGAATAAACCATCTGCAAGTGTAATATTTTCTATTACAGATAAAACTGACTCTAAGTCATGTTCCGCTTTATTTGAATTTTTCCGAAATAATACCATACAGCCTTTTTAACAGCAGTCTTGGTATCTTATATTTCAATTCTAGTACCTCAAAATCAATTTCCTCGACTTCTTTTGTATCTTCTTGTTTTTTTGTATTTTTCTGTTTTGTAGATTGTCCAGTATTTTTTTCAAAAAAGACTACTAACTTATCTTCTATATCTAATATTTCATCTTTATTAAACTCAGTCTTATTACCTAAGTTTTTTTAATGTTTTTCTCTTGATCTAATTTTTTTGGTATGGTCGTTTAAATTTGTTCTCATCAAGTAGATAAAAAAACCGCGATACGACTTATGATATTTAAATTTCAATTTTACACCTCTTTCCTAATTTTTAATCATTTAATATACTACCATAATTATAAAAAAATTATTCAACCTTATAAATATATTAATAGTAATTAGAACAACTATTAAAATAGCTCACTTAATTTTTCAAATGATATCTCCGCTTCTAATAGAATCATTAATTTAACTCTAGCTTTTTGACCACTCAAACCTGTTGTGAAAATAACACCGTCTTGTTGGAATCTTTTCCCTCCACCTTCATAGTCATAAACATCTTGAGTAACTCCATTAAATGCACGAGAAACAAAAACTACCGGTATATTCTTTCCAATACAGTTTCTGATTGCAGGAACAGTTCTTGGAGGTAGATTCCCTGCCCCTAAAGCCTCTATAACTAATCCATCTGCTCCTAATTCAACTACAGCATTAATCAACTCCTCATCCATACCAGCATAAGCTTTTAGTAAATATACTTTCTTTTCAGTAGTATTTACCTCATAGTGTTCCTCTTTAATTAATTTTTGAAAATATATAACATTATTTTTCGACACAAGACCTATTGGCCCAAATGTCGGCGTTTGGAATGTCGCAACATTGGTAGTATGCGTCTTTGTAACATATGTTGCAGTATGAACTTCATCATTCATAACTACTAAAACACCTTTATCCCTACTCTCATCATCAATAGCAACTACTAAAGAACTTCTAAGATTTGCTAGCCCATCTGCCCCTATTTCATTACTTGAACGCATAGCTCCAGTTATGACAATTGGAATGTTTACGTCTAGAGTTAACTCTAGATAATATGCTGTTTCTTCAAGAGTATCTGTACCATGGGTAACCACTACACCGTCATACCCTTCTTGAACAGCTTTATTTATTCTATTTTTAATACCTAACATTTCATTTTGCGTTATTTGTGGTGATGCTAGATGATACAAGTCTTCAACATGTAAATCACCAATATAAGAGAATAAATTTCCACCAGCACCTATAGGATTACGGTCAGTTGGAGCAACTTTCCCTGTCTTCTGATCCTCACTCATAGAAATAGTCCCACCCGTATTTAATATTAATATTTTTTTCAACTTAAGTTCTCCTCTCTAATTTCTTAGATTATCATATCCATTTACAACTAAGTCTACTTTCCCATTTTCTGGATCAATAACTAATCCGTGAACTGGTACATCTTTCGGAATCAATGGATGTTTCGTTATCATATCGACGTCATGAGCTACACTTTCATTAACATCATCAAAACCATGTAACCATGAACTTAAATCAAGTCCTGAATACTGCAGAATATCTAAGGTTTCCTTCCCTACACCTCTATTCTGCATTTTTTCCATAATTAAATTAGTATCTATATTTTGCATACCACAATCATGATGTCCCATAACGATAATCTCATCTGCTTTTAGCATATAAACCGCTATTATTAAACTTCTCATTATTGAACCGTATGGATGCGTTAAGATTGCACCAGCATTCTTTACTACTTTCACATCTCCTGAAGATAAGTTTAGGGATTTTGTTGCTAACTCGACTAATCTTGTATCCATACATGTAAACATCACTACTCTCTTTGCAGGATATTTATCTTCAGTTTTATACTTTTGATATTCCTCAAATTTCACAAAATATTCATTATACTCTAACATTGAATCTAAAAGTCTCATTTATTGCTCCTTTTCAAACTCTCTATTTTTATTCATCTTTTCATTATACTACACTTATCTGATATCGTAAACTTTGTAATTCTGACATCCTACTTTCATATTATAAAAATTAAATGTATTGCATGAGTTTACTCACACAATACATTTAATAATCTATTTAACCCAATTAACCAATTCGTCGGCTTCTTTAGGACCTTTTGATCCTTGTTCATAAGTATATAATGGAGAACCTTGTTCTTCATACTTAGCTATTAATTCATTAACAAATGTCCATGAAGCAACTATTTGGTTCCATTGAGAGAATAACGCTCTATCTTCTCTAAAGCAAGCATCTAATAGTCTTTCATAAGCCTCTGGCGTATTTATTATATTTTCTAAAATACAACTTTGACAGAAGTCTAATGAAATAGGTTGTAAATCTTGTTCAGTCCCTGGTTTTTTAGCATTAAATTGGAAATACACACCTTCTTCGGGTTGAATTTTTATTATTAATACATTACCTGGAGATGATCCAACAGCCTTAAATTGAACTACTACTTGTGTTTCTCTTTTTTCTAGTTTTTTACCAGTTCTGATAAAGAATGGCACACCTTGCCAACGCTCATTATCTACGAATAATTTTAGTGCTGCATAAGTTTCTGTCTTAGAATCAACTGGAATATTCTCCTCTTGAAGATACCCTTCATATTGTCCCATTACTAAACTTTCGTGAACATCCTCAATCGGTTTAAGTGAAGCAAGAAGATTATATTGACTTTCGTGAATACCACGGCTTCCTGTTTCTTTAGGTTCTTCCATCGCTACTAGCGATAACACTTGTAATAAATGATTTTGAACCATATCTTTTAAAGCGCCACTCTTGTCATAGTAGCTCGCTCTTGTTCCAACTCCAACTGTTTCAGCCGCAGTAATTTGAACATTTTCGATAAAGTCTTTATTCCAAATACCTTTGAAAATTATATTTTCAAAACGTAAAGAAAGAATGTTTTGAATCATTTCTTTACCTAAATAATGGTCGATATGATAAATTTCATTTTCATCAAAGAATTTTGCTAGCTCATCATTTAATAATCCAGCTTTTTCTAAATCTTCTCCGAATGGTTTCTCTATAATAACCTTCGCATTATTTTCAGAACAATGTTTTTTAAGTCCATTTGTAATAGTTATGAAGAACGAAGGTGCTACTGCAAAGTAATATACATGATTTTGAATATCTTGTTCAGTATAAAACTTTTGTAACATTTCATAATCATCTTCATTTGTCATATCCATTTTGAAGTAAATGATTCTCTTAGCATATGCATCGAATTGTGCATCGTCAAATTTTGTACGAGCGTATTCTTTAACCCACGTACGAGCAATATCAATATAATCTGATTGTGTGTACGCTCTACGACCTATCACAACAATCTTAAAATCATCAGCTAATTTACCTAATGCATTTAAATTATATAACGCAGGTAACAGTTTTCTATAAGTTAAGTCTCCTGTTCCTCCAAAAAGTGTAATAGCAGTTTTATTTTTCATTGTTCCCAACCCAGTCATAGTGATAACTTCCTTCTTTATCAGTTCTTTCGAAAGTATGTGCTCCAAAATAGTCACGTTGTGCTTGAATTAAGTTAGCGCCACTGTTCGCTGTAGTGTAGATATCTAAGTATGAAATTGCAGATGTCATGGCACTTAGTGGTAATCTGTTAGTAATTGCTAATGCAGCAACTTCACGTAAACTATCTTGTCTTGTTTCAATTACTTCTTTGAAGAATGGATCAAAAATTAAGTTTTCTAATTTTGGATTATTTTGGTACGCTTCGATAATATTTTGTAAGATTTTCGCTTGAATAATACATCCACCACGGAAAATTTTAGCAATTTGTGAATAATCAAAAGTCCAGTTGTATTCTTTTTCAGCAGCTTGTAGTAATTTAAATCCTTGTGCATAAGATACAATTTTTGAAATGAATAATGCATCTTTTACAATATTTTTTAGTCTTTCTTTATCTTCTACAACTGCGTAAGGTTTACGAGTGAATTCTTGTTCAGCGCGAACACGTTCTTCTTTAAGATTTGACATATATCTTCCATTTAAGGCAGCTGTAATAACTGATACATCAATTCCTAAGTCAATAGCTTGTTCGTTAGTCCATTTACCTGTACCTTTTTGTTGAGATTTATCTAGGATTTTATCTACTAAGTAGCTTCCATCTTCTTCTTTAACTTTGAAGATATTTGCAGTGATTTCAATTAGATAAGATTCTAACTCACCTTTATTCCACTCTTCAAAAGTTTCTTGTAATTCTTCGTTAGTAAATCCACCTAGGTGTTTAAGAACTTTGTATGCCTCAGAGATTAATTGCATATCTCCATACTCGATACCATTGTGGACCATTTTCACATAGTGACCTGCTCCACCAGTTGAAGTGTAGCTACAGCAAGGAACATCGTTCACTTTAGCAGCAATAGCTTCTAAGATTGGACGAATTTCTTCATATGCTTTTTCATCTCCACCAGGCATTAAAGCAGGACCAAATCTTGCACCTTCTTCTCCTCCTGATACACCAACACCGAAGTAGTTGATTCCTTTTTCTAATAATAAGTCGTATCTTCTTTGAGTATCTTTGAAGAATGAGTTTCCTCCATCGATAATAATATCACCTTTTTCTAGTAGAGGTGTTAATTGTTCTATTAAACTGTCAACAGCAAACCCAGCTTTAACCATTAAAACGACTTTTCTAGGTTTTTCTAGACCGTCAATTAGCTCTTGTAGTGAATATCTTCCTACTACATTTTTGTGTGGGTGCTCCTCTAGCATTTTATCAACAACAGTTGTTGTTCTATTAAATACCGCAACTTTAAATCCATTGTCTGCGATATTTAAAGCTAAGTTACTTCCCATTACTGATAAACCAATAACTCCTATGTTCTGTTTCATTAATGAACCTCCTAATTATTTCTTATGCTAAGATTATACCACTAAACATGTTGAATATGGAAATAATTTTGCTCGGGAAAATTTTTTACTATTATTTACTTTAATTACTTAATACATTAAATAAATAATTCAGCACGTATCTGTAATAAATAAAAACTTTTTTTCGCCATATAATTAACTATTATCAATTTATAATGTATGCGTTTTTACTTGCTATATTACAGATGATTTTAATGATTTATTTTTTTGTAACTTTCTAAAAATTACTACTTCACATTAAAAATTGTATATACATAATTTTTTTTAATAAAAAAATAGAGAACGACATGTTTAAATATACAAATATATATCAAAAAAATACAAACAAAGCACTTGATTTACTCTTCCTGATAATATATAATGATAAAAAAGTAATGATAGCGTTTACTTTAGAAAACAGAAAAAGGAGTTTTATACTATGAGTGAAGTTAAAGTTTTAAAAAATTTTATCAATGGAGAATTTGAAAATATTTCGAATTATGATTATCTTGACGTGCTAAATCCATCAACTGAAGAAGTAATCGCAAGAGTACCTTCTTCAACTAGAGAAGATGTAGACCGTGCAATTGATATCGCAGAAGTTGCACAACGCGACTGGGAAAGATTACCAGCAGTTGAAAGAGGTGCATACCTAAGAAAAATTGCAGAGCGTATTCGTGAACGTGAACCTGAAATTACTCAAACTATCGTTAACGAAGGTGGTAAAACTTTCGATTTAGCAAAAGTAGAAGTATTATTCACAGCGGATTACTTAGATTATATGGCTGAGTGGGCTAGAAGATATGAGGGAGAAATTATTCAGAGTGATAGAAAAGATGAACACATCTTCCTATTCAAACGCCCTCACGGAGTAACTACTGGTATCTTACCTTGGAACTTCCCATTCTTCTTAATCGCTAGAAAAGCTGCACCAGCTTTACTAACAGGGAATACAATCGTATTAAAACCGAGTCAATTAACACCAATTAACGCAGATATTTTCGCTGAAATCTGTGTAGAAGTTGGTTTACCTAAAGGTATCTTGAACATTGTTCACGGTCGTGGATCTGTAGTTGGAAATAGATTAGCTTCTAACCCTAAAGTTGGATTAGTGAGCTTAACAGGTAGCTTAACTGCTGGACAAGAAGTTATGAAAGCTGCTGCCGAAAACATTACCAATGTATCTCTAGAACTTGGAGGAAAAGCACCAGCTATCGTATTTAAAGATGCAGACCTAAGTCTTGCTGCTAAAGCAATCGTTGCTTCTCGTGTAATTAACTCTGGTCAAGTATGTAACTGTGCGGAAAGAGTTTATGTACACGAAGATATTAAAGATGCATTTGAAAAATTATTATTCGCAGAACTTGATAAAGTTAAATTCGGTGATCCAAATAAAGAAGGTGGCGTAGATTACGGACCACTTATCGAAAAACGCGCTTTAGATACTGTTGCGGAAAAAGTTGCTTACGCAGTTAAACAAGGCGCTACTCTATCTTATGGTGGAACTCGCGATGAAAATCAAGTTGGATACTTCTTTGGCCCTACTGTATTAACTGACGTGACTAACGAAATGAACATCATGAAAGAAGAAACATTCGGCCCTGTAATTCCAATCGCTACATTCAAAACTTTAGAAGAAGTATTAGAGTACGCTAACGATTCAGAATACGGATTAACTTCATCAGTTTATACTACTAACTTAAACACTGCATTTAAAGCAGTAAATGGTCTAAAATTTGGTGAAACATACATCAACCGTGAAACTTCGAAGCAATGCAAGGATTCCACGCTGGACGTCGCAAATCTGGTATCGGTGGAGCAGATGGTAAACACGGTTTAGAAGAATACTTAACTACTCAAGTTGTTTACATGCAATTAGATAACGAATAAAAATATAAAAACGGATTCTAGATATCTAGAATCTGTTTTTTCATACGCAAATAGTATTAAAAGAAAATGCGTGTAATCCCTAAAATATGGATTACATCAGTTTATATAATATCTATGATAAGAATTGAAAAATTTAATCCTCATTTTATTTTTTTCATAAAGATTCCAAAAAAATAATTGACAAATTTTCAGATAAATGTTAAGATTTTAACAACAATTATAAAAAAAGGAGCTACTCAATAATGAAAAAAATACAATTTTAACTAGTAACAGAGAATACTTTTTTTCGTGCCATTTTAGCAGCACTTATATCTCATAGCATTGTAGATATAAGTGCAACGATGTCTACAATGGCTAGTTAAGTTTGTTTTTCGGCCATTGGTAAAATACTAAATGGCCTTGGGTATCATATTATTTTATGTTTAAAAGCTATTTAGTATTTTCTAAATAGCTTTTACTTATTTTTAAAATCAAATTTAGGAGGAAAATTTTATGTCAGATAATTCAAAATGGAGTTCTAAAATAGGATTCATACTTGCTTCTGCCGGTTCTGCAATAGGACTAGGTGCAGTATGGAAGTTCCCGTATATGACCGCAGCTAATGGTGGAGGTGGATTCTTACTAGTCTTCCTTATCTTTACATTATTAATTGGTTTACCGCTTCTTCTAGCTGAATTTGTACTAGGTCGTGGTGCGGGAGTCTCAGCAATTAGAACTTTTGGTAAATTAGGAAAAAATAAAAAATACAATGTTATTGGTTATATCGGTGGATTTGCCCTATTCATCTTACTATCATTCTATAGTGTTATCGGTGGATGGATTTTAGTATATCTTGGTATTTCAATCGCAGATGCACTTGGCATCCACGCTACTGCTGATCACGCTGCCTTATTCACGAGTATTATTTCTAACACTTGGATTGCATTAGGGGCTCAAGCACTATTCATCTTATTGAATATTTACATTGTATCTCGTGGGGTTCAAAAAGGTATTGAAAAAGCATCAAAAATCATGATGCCACTATTATTCATTATCTTCTTAGTAATTATCGCAAGATCATTAACATTACCTAATGCGATGAGCGGTGTTACTTATTTCTTAAAACCAGATTTCTCTAAAATCACAAGTTCTGGAATTTTATTCGCACTAGGACAGTCATTCTTCGCACTATCAATCGGGGTTACAGCTATGCTTACATATGCTTCTTATCTTGATAGAAGAACTAATCTTGTTCAATCTGGTATCTCAGTTGTATTAATGAACATCGCTGTTTCAGTAATGGCTGGGTTAGCAATCTTCCCTGCAATGAGTTCATTCGGTATGGAATCTGAAGGCGGACCAAGTTTATTATTCATAGTATTACCTCAATTATTCAATAATATGGCATTTGGTAAAATTTTCTACATCTTATTCTTAATATTATTCTTATTCGCTACTATTACTTCATCAGTAGTTATGTTAGAAATTAATGTAGGAAATATCACTAATCAAAGAAATACAAACCGTACTAAATTTAGTATCATTATCGGAATCTTAACTTTCATCGTTGGAATTCCTTCTGCCCTATCTTACGGTTCATTATCTAATACATTAATATTTGGAAAAACAGTCTTCGATTTAATGGATTTCTTAGTGTCTAATATCCTAATGCCACTTGGTTGTCTTGCTTTATCAATATTCACAGGATATGTACTTGATAAAAAAGTAGCTTTAGAACAATTACACATCGACGAAAATAAAAAATCTAGCTTAGTATTATTCAAAGTATGGTTATTTTTACTAAGATATTTACTTCCAATTATTATCCTTATCGTTTGTTTAGCGCAATTCTTATAATAAATTAAATAAAAACTATCACATTGTATATTTTATATTTTGTGATAGTTTTTTTATTTTTTTATCATTGACAACCGTTTTTCATTAGTGTTAATATTAAGTCATGAATTAAATATTTCTTCGGGGTCGGGTGAAAGTCCCAACCGGCGGTGACTAGTTTACTAGAAGTCCGTGAGCGCAAGCTGATCTGGTGAGATTCCAGAACCGACAGTATAGTCTGGATGGGAGAAGAAATTAGTAACATTAGGATAAAAATACTTAATGCTTAATCGAAAATATTTTTATAGCCTATAGTGTATCTAAATGCACTAAGGTCTATTAATCGAATATAAAACTAACCATCCATCCCGATTAAATTTGAAATTCAAATGTAATTGGGATTTTTATTATTTAGAAAGGAGTTGATAATATGCATGAATATTTTATGAATCTTGCTCTTCTTGAAGCCAAGCGTGGTGCTAAATATACACATACTAATCCAATGGTTGGAGCAGTTATTGTAAAAGATAATGAAATTATCGCAAGAGGTTCACACCTTCGATACGGCTGTGAACATGCTGAAAAAAATGCAATTTCTACTTGCAAAACTCCTGAAAAATTATTTAATTCAACACTTTACGTTACTTTAGAACCTTGTAATCATAAAGGTAAACAACCACCTTGTACAAATGCTATCGTAGAAATGGGTATCTCTAAAGTAGTTGTTGCTCAATTGGATCCTAATCCTATCGTAAGTGGAAAAGGTATCAAATATCTGCAAGATAATGGTATAGAAATAATAACTGGTGTTCTTGAAAAAGAGGCTTATAATTTAAACTACGCTTACAACCTATATCATACTGAAAAAAGACCTTATGTAGTTCTAAAACAATCCACCAGTCTTGATGGAAAACTAGCCTTTACCGATGAAAGAACACAGATTACCGGTAAAGAAGTCTATGATTTCGTCAGAAATGAAAGAGATAATTATCAAGCAATTCTCGTAGGTGCCAAAACGGTATTAATAGATAATCCAACATTACTTGGTGCTAATACATCTCTTTTTCCACCAAAAAGAATTGTCCTAGATGCTGAAGGTTCTATCTTTGAACAAAGTAATCTTAACTTATTTAACAATAGTTCATCTGAAGTTATAGTTTTCACAAAAGTAAAATACGAAAACTTACCTACACATGTGACTCTTATCACACCTAAAGATTTCAGCATAAAAGAAATATTATCAGAAATTGCGAGACTAGGTATTCAATCGATTTATGTTGAAGGTGGGCCTAACATTCACGATCAATTTTTAGCTAGTGGGTATTGGGATGAAGTCATAACTTATATCTCCCCTATTCTTTTAGGTGGAAACAACACTTCATCATTCACTAGTAGTAGAATAACAAATGAAAAAATAAAACTTCATGCTACTAAGATTACTAAACTTGGCGAAGATATACGTATCTCAGGAAGGAGAGTATCTCAATGTTTACAGGATTAATAAAAGAACAAGGTAAAATAGTAAAAATTATTAAATCTAGCCACAGTATAAAACTGACTATTCAAGCGAGTAAGAATTTACTAGAAACATATAAAATTGGTGATAGTATGGCGGTAAACGGTGTATGTCTAACATGTGTGCAAAAAAGTTCATCACAGTTTACTGTAGATATTATGCCAGAGACTTATAAAAGAACGACATTTAAAGATTTGAAAATAAATGACGCTGTCAACCTAGAACCTGCAATGGGACATTCAGATAGATTTGAAGGTCATATAGTTTCTGGACATAGTGATGGTTTAGCACAGTTAGCAGCAAGACAAAAAGACGAAAATGCCATCTTGCTTACTTTCTCTTATCCAAGTAAATTCCAAGGGGAAATTATTAACCAAGGATCTATTACAATTAACGGGATAAGTTTAACAGTAGTAACATGCGACAACAATAAATTTACAGTTTCACTAATTCCACATACAGCTAAACATACGAATTTAGAAAAATTAAAAATTGGCGATAGTGTAAATATAGAGACAGATATATTAGCAAAATACATAAAAGCTCAATTAAAACTATTTGGAGGAAAGTTTAATGATTAATAACGTAAGACAAGCAATAGAAGATTTAAAAGCTGGAAAATTAATCGTTCTTATCGATGATGATGACAGAGAGGCTGAAGGAGATTTAGTAGGACTAGCAGAATTTGTTACAGGCGAAACTGTTAATTTTATGGCAAAACATGCTCGTGGTTTAATTTGCGCACCAGTTTCAACTGAAATAGCTAAAAGATTAAATCTACATTCTATGCTAGATAAAAATACAGATCCACACGAGACTGCATTCACTGTGAGCGTTGACCATAAAACATCTACTACAGGAATCTCAGCTTTCGAAAGAGCAACAACTATAAAAGAATTAGCAAATGCAAATTCTAGACCAGACGATTTCAATAGACCCGGACATATGTTCCCACTTATTGGTCGCGATGGCGGAATTAAAGTTCGTCGCGGTCATACAGAAGCAAGTTTAGACTTAGCAAGATTAGCTAATAGTACCGAGGCTACATACATCTGTGAAATTATGAATGAAGACGGCACTATGGCTAGAAGAGATGACTTATATGAATTCGCTAAAAAATGGAATTTGACAGTTGTCGATTTAGATGAACTAACACGTTTTTTGTCATTTGAAGATAGCGTCAAAGTAAAATTACCTACAGAGTTTGGTGATTTTGATCTACAGCTATTCGAAGATGAATTTAATAAAGAACACCTAATCATTAGTAAAGGAGATCTAACTTCTGAAGAACCTTTATTAATACGAGTTCACTCAGAGTGCTTAACTGGAGATGTCTTCACTTCACATAGATGTGACTGTGGTGAACAACTACATGCGGCTCTACAAAAATTTCTGACTTAGGTCGCGGAGCAGTTCTTTATCTACGACAAGAAGGACGAGGAATAGGGTTAAGAAATAAACTTCTTGCCTATCAACTACAAGAACAAGGTGTTGATACTTACGAGGCTAATGTTCAACTAGGATTTGCTCCCGATGAAAGAGACTATACTATAGCTGTAGACATGCTAGATTACTTAGGAATTAAATCGGTAAAACTTCTAACTAATAATCCTGACAAAGTAGAACAACTAAGCTCTCTAGGAATAAATGTGGTAGACCGTGTTCCAATAAATATAAAACCACAAAAAGAAAACAAATACTATTTACAAACAAAAAAAATTAAATTCAATCACTTTTTTAGACATATAAGGAGAATATTATTATGACAACATTTGAAGGAAAATTTATAGGTAAAGATATTAAAGTAGCAATCGTAGTAGCTCGTTTCAACGAATTTATTACGTCTAAATTATTAGGTGGAGCTAAGGATACTCTAATTAGAAATGAAGTAAAAGAAGAAAATATCGATGTTTACTGGGTTCCAGGAGCATTTGAAATTCCATTTATCACTAAAAAATTAGTAGCTACAAATAAATACGATGGTATTATTACATTAGGTAGTGTTATTCGTGGAAGTACTAGTCACTATGATCTAGTTTGTAACGAAGTTGCAAAAGGTGTTGGGCACATTAGTCTTAATAGTGATATTCCTGTTATGTTTGGCGTTATAACTACTGAAGACATAGATCAAGCTATTGAAAGATCTGGATCAAAAGCAGGAAATAAAGGAAGCGACTGCGCCCAAGGTCTTCTTGAGATGATCGATTTAACTAAACAAATCTAGAAAACAAATAAAGCTAGGAACTTGAACTTCAAGATCCTAGCTTTTTTATTTTTCATATTATTTAGAGTAGTTTGGACTTTCTTTTGTAATTTGAACATCGTGTGGATGAGATTCGATTAACCCTGCACCTGTCATACGAACAAATTGTGAGTTTTCACGAAGTGCACGTAAATCACGTGAACCTGTATAACCCATACCTGCACGTAATCCACCAATAATTTGGTAAATTGTTTCAGAAACAGCACCTTTATAAGGTGTACGTCCTTCGATTCCTTCTGGAACTAATTTTTTACCGTCTTCTTGGAAGTAACGATCTTTAGATCCTTTCCATTGCAGAAATTGATCCCATTCCACGGTATGCTTTAAATGTTCTACCTTGGAAGATTTCTAATTCACCTGGTGATTCTTCACAACCAGCAAGCATAGAACCTAACATTACTGCGTGTCCTCCAGCTGCGATAGCTTTTACTACGTCACCAGTATATTTAATTCCACCATCAGCGATGATTGTTTTACCTAATTCACGAGCTACTGTCGCACAGTCATAGATAGCTGTTATTTGCGGTACCCCTACCCCTGCAACTACACGAGTAGTACAGATTGATCCAGGTCCAATACCAACTTTAACAACATCTGCCCCTGCTTCGAATAAGTCACGAGCAGCTTCTCCAGTTGCAACGTTACCTGCGATAATGTCTAGGTTAGGATAGTTTGTTCTTAATGTTTTAACAGCATCTAATACACCTTTAGAGTGTCCATGAGCTGTATCAACTACGATAGCATCTACTCCAGCAGCTACTAAAGCATCCACACGATCTACTGTATCATTTGTAATTCCAACAGATCCAGCTACTAATAAACGTCCTTTAACATCTTTTGCTGAGTTAGGGTATTTAGCTAATTTTTCAATGTCTTTAATTGTAATTAATCCTGTTAATTTTCCTTCTTCATTAGTTAAGATTAACTTCTCAATTTTATGACTACGTAAAATTTCACTAGCCTCTTCTAAAGTAGTTTTTTCTGGAGCAGTAATAAGATGCTCTTTAGTCATTACTTCACTAATTTTAATGTCGAAATCAGTTAAAAATCTCATATCACGGTTAGTAATGATCCCTACTACTTTCATATCTTTTTCATTATTTACAATAGGTACACCTGAAATTCTGTATTGTTGCATTAACTCTTCTGCTTCATATACTAAGCTATCTGGTGTAAGGAAGAAAGGATCAGTTATTACTCCACTTTCTGAACGTTTAACTTTTCTTACTTGCTCAGCTTGTTCTTCAATACTCATATTTTTGTGAATAACACCTAGTCCACCTTCACGTGCCATTGCAATCGCCATTTTGTGTTCTGTTACTGTATCCATTGCAGCAGAAATAATAGGTACTGATAATTTGATTTTCTCCGTTAAACTAACTTTTAAATCAACCTTCTTTGGTAAGATATCACTTTTTGCTGGTACCAAAAGTACGTCATCAAATGTTAAACCTTCTTTTTGAAATTTATTTTCCCACATTTTATTAAAATCCTTTCTTATTTTTCGTCATCTGATATATTAAATTTAACTTCGTTATTTTCAAGAGAAGCTATTCTACATAAAGAACATACATTCACATTTCTTTCATCTAATAATTTTCTGCCATCTTGGAAACTTTCTCAACTAGAATACCAACACCTATAGTTTCGGCACCAGCCTTTTCTACTATTTCCATAAGACCTAGAGTAGCTTGCCCATTAGCAAGGAAATCATCAACTATAAGAACTTTATCATTTTTATTAATGAATTTTTCAGAAACTACTATAGTATTAGTTATATTTTTAGTATAGCTATGAACTTCTGCAGTATACACATCATTATTTTTCAAAGTAGATGGCTTACTCTTTTTAGCAAACACCATCGGCACTTTAAACAAATTAGCAACCATAATTGCCGGTGCAATACCACTTGCCTCAATTGTGAAAATCTTCGTTATCTTCTCTTTTTTTAAAAATACTCATAAAAAGATTCTGCCATTTTCATCATTAAACCGGCATCGATTTGATGATTTAAAAATGAATCAACTTTAAGGACATTATTATCATAAACTTTACCATCGGTAATAACCATTTCTCTTAGTAATTCCATAACTCCTCCTATATAAACTTTGAGTAATTTTATTTATGATACCAAACTTTCATTGAAAATTCAAGAGCCTAATGAAATGTTATTCATTAAGGCTCTTTATTCATAATATTATTTTAAATTGTCTAATAAGTCAGTTATTTCTTTTTTTGAGAAAAAAATGATATTTTTCTTTACAAAATGCACAAACTAATTCTGTTGTCTTTTGTTTAGCAATATCTTCCAACTCTTCTTTACCTAATGTTACTAAAGCATCAGCATAACGTTCTTTAGAACATGTACATTTAAACTCAACATCGTTCTTATGTAAGATACGATAGTTTTCTTCTCCACCAAAGATAATATTTGCAATTTCTTCTGGAGTTTTCCCTTCATGAATAAGCGTAGAAATTGGTTTAATATTACTAATTGCTTTTTCAATCTTCGTTATTGTATCATTAGTTGCATTTGGCAGTACCTGTAAAATGAATCCACCTGCAGCTATTACAGAATTGTCAGTTTCTACTAACACCCCTAAAGATACTGCAGAAGGTACTTGTTCACTAGCCGCGAAGTAATATGTGAAGTCTTCTGCGATTTCTCCAGATACGATTGGTGAGGTAGTAGTATACTTCTCATTTAATCCTAAATCACGCACTACTGTGATGTTACCACCACCTACTACTCCTTTTACATCTAGTTTCCCTTTTGCATTACTTGGAATATGAACTTGCATATTTTTCGCATATGCCGTGGTTTCTCCAAGTTCATTTGATGAAGCGTATATAGTTCCTACAGGACCATCTCCACGCACTGCAACATCAATTCTATCCCCACTCTTAAGCATAGCCCCCATCATAGTAGTAACTGTAGCAGTACGTCCTACTGCTGCGATTGCCGTTGGATACGCATCGTGTCTTTGTCTGATTTCTTCTACTAAATCTGTAGTTTTTGTTACAAAAAATCTAATTTCATCATTAAAGGCTAATCCTCTAATCAAATAATCTTTCATTAAAATAAATTCCTTTCAAATTCTTATACTTCTAAAAAAATTTCTTACGATTTTCTATTATACATTTAATTTTTTTATTATTGTCTATTTTTTTATATATTAATAGTGACTAACAAAAAATTCCTAAAATTTAACAATGTTCGTATGAGAACTCATAGATGCAGCGGTTTATTGATATCTAAATTCGCTTTATAAAAGCTTTTTAGATATCTAATGAACTGTACGGAGGTGACTCGACAAAATCGATTTCTTCGAAATCACGATTTTTGAATCACTCTCGTCTTCTCTTATTTATTATTATAATTTATGATAAACTCTTGCATCTCAGCTACACTATCAGTAAATAATGTTCTTTCTCTATCTTCTTTAGTTAAAAATCCTTCTTCAACCATCTTATCAAAATATTGTTCTAGAAAATCATAGTATCCATCAACATTCATTAATATACATGGTGCATCTTTTTTCCCTACTCTTACCCATGAAATTACCTGTGAGATTTCTTCTAATGTTCCAGGGCCTCCTGGTAAAGCGACAAACACATCACCAAAATCAACAAGCTTTTCCTTTCTTATAGACATGTCATCAACAATAATAAATTCAGTAATACCAGTATGGCTTATCTCTCTATCTACTAAAAATTGAGGCATTACACCAATGACTTCGCTATTATTATCTAATACAGTATCTGCTATAATACCCATTAAACCTATTTTACCTCCACCGTAAACTAGAGTATGATTATTATCGACAATCCACTTCCCAAGTTCTTTAGCATTTTCCTTATATGCTTCATTTCTACCATTGTTAGCTCCACAAAAAACAGTAATTTTCATATCAATTTATCTCCTTTTTAAACTACACTAAAATCTTTGTTTTTTTATTATATTCGGAATAAAAGACTTACCTCTCCTTTTCGAGTGGTAAATCTTTTTATTTTTCTCAATTAATAAATAATATTATTAAATATTATTTTTCTTTATTCATTTTATATAATTCAATAATACCTTTTAATGTTAATTCTTCATCAACTATATCAACTACATCACTATATTTTGCTATAAATTTAGATAGACCACCTGTTAATACTACTTTGTAATCTTTATCTAAATCTTGCTTCAAGTTCTTAATAATATTTTCAAATTGTCCCAGGAAACCATAGAATAATCCTGCTTGTATTTGACTAGTTGTGTCTAAACCTAAAGAAGTACTAACCGCTTCAAACTCAACCCTAGGTAATTTAGCTGCTCTTGCATATAGTGCTTCCGCGCTAATATTCATTCCAGGACAGATAATACCTCCACGGTAATTCATATCTTCATCTACACAATCAAAAGTTGTCGCTGTCCCAAAGTCTACCACGATAGCAGGCAAGTATGAACTAACTTTCGCACCAACGATATCAACAACACGATCCGCCCCAAGTTTACTATTATATGGCTCTGGAACTTTTATACCAGTATTAATTTCTGCTGAAACTATAACGGGTTCTTTTTCAAAATATTTTTTACTCAGCAATTCTAATGCAAACATCATCTTAGGCACTACACTCGATATAACTACTCCATCAAAATCTTCAAACTTTATCCCTTTATCAATGAAAAAGTTTCGAATAATAACATAAAGTTCATCTTCAGTTTTAGTATTATCTGTAGCAATGCGCCAAGAATGAAGCATTTTATAATCACTACCAAATACTCCAAGTACAATATTAGTATTTCCAACATCTAATGCAAAAATCATTTTTAATCTCCTATGATTAACTTTTTTTAAAGAATGAATATATTATACCACAATTAGCTTAATGCAAATAGTAAAATACAAATATATTATAAAGTATAATTTTAACTACTAGTAGAAAAAAAAGATTGTTGACTAACATATCAGTCAACAATCCTTTTTTACTATCTTTTTGATAATGACTCTCTGTATTTAAGAGGTGTCATTTTCACTAGCGTTTTAAATATTCTAATGAAGTAACTTGTATCGAAGTATCCAATATAATCCGCTACTTCTGAAATCGAAAAATCAGTATTAGCTAGTAAATAACAAGCGTTAGAAATACGTTTATCATGAATGTAGTCTACGATACTAATTCCCATATCTTTATTGAAGATTGATGATAAATAACTCTTATTAACACCTAGGTAATCACTTACATTATCTAAGCTGATTTTTTCAGAAATACGATCATTAATATAAGCTATGCAATTACGAACTACAGCCTGTTTATCTTTGTATTTATTTCTGTCAACAAGTAAGCAGTAACTTCTAATAACATCCTCTGATAAGTCGTAATTATCAAGTTTATTTTTTATTTTAACCCATAATTCCTCAATACCTAAATAATCATCATTATCTTGCTCTAAAGCATAACGTAATAAATCATTCATATTATATGATTTTCTACGTTGCACATTAACTCCTTGTTTAACATTGTTTTCTTCTACTCCATGATTTCTATGACGAAGATCAAATAACATATTTACTCGTGAAATATTCCCATCTACCACAGCTTCTAATATTTCACGTTTAAATTTAACTTCACTCTCTAGAATTCCATTTAAGTACGTATTCTTTCTAGAAGAAGCTCTTCTTACGTTTTTAACACTTGAGTCTTCTACTAAAACTATTGCATCTAAGAAGTCTACATTTTCATCTCCTACTAATAATTCTATTAAATAGTTGAATTTTTTACGTGGTGTAATTGGTAATGAAAAATACACATCACAAATTAATTCACTTATACTTGCTCCATATTTTGTTAATGTTTCTTGGAATAACTTTGTTGGTATTAAATACTCCAAAAATGGTGTAATTAAATAAAACTCTTCATCATCCTCACTTGGAATGAATAAACACGATATCCCTAATCCACTTTGGCATTTTTACAAGTTTTCCTGCATATAATCCTTCTTTTTATCTTCGGTAAATTCCTCTTTATAAATCTACTAAAAAAATACTACTTAATTGTTCTTCCCCTAAGTCAAGTCGGACATCTTCTTCCGAATATTTATAAGTTAACACATCTCCATTTAAATCTAAAAATATCTTTAATTCTCTCAATTTTTTTAATGAACTTCTCATTTTTACCTACCTCCTAACAACTTTTTAATTTTAATCAATTGTAATATCACGACGTGCATTTACAATATACGAAATTGTAAAGAACACAAAACTATACCCTACCAGCATAATGATTAATGCATTTGCATTTTCAAATTTGAATATTTCTTTTACAACTTGACGCGCTGCTTCATTTTTATAATAATCACTAAATAATGGGACATCAAACATGTGGTATTTAGCCCATGAATATTTTTCAACAGCAAAAACTGTTAAACTTTGAATCAATCCAGTTCCTAAAAGTGATAACATTACTAATACTAGTGATAATATTTGTGTTTTAAACACTACACATACTAGCACTACCATAGCAACGAAGAAGATAAACACTGCTAAATCTGCTAAATTTGTAATAATAAGCTGTCTAACAACTGTTCTACCAAAATACCCTTCTTTTATAGTATCATTTAAGTAATTTAATCCTACTTTCCCATCGAAAAACACATAGTTTTTTGTTACAAAATCAAATATAGTTCCTACTACTAAGAAAATAATATAATTAATAAATGCTAAAACTATTTTTGCAGTTAGTATTGCAGAACGTGATTTAGGTCTCGTATATAAAAACTTAATAGTTCCTTTTGAATATTCTTGCGATAAGTTATTAGCTAACATAATTAATGTAAATACCATAGCTAACGCAGCAGAAACTATTGTTATTCCACTTAATATTTTCACCGCATCAATACCATCTTCAAACTGTCTTTTTGTAAAGTAACTATTTAGTAAAATAATCCCAAATGATAATAAGAAATATAACCATGTAGTTTTCTTTTTATAATCTTTTATAAACTCATTTATTAGTAATTTCATTATTTTGTCTCCCCTCCTGTAATTTGTAGGAATCGATCCTCTAATGATGTGTGTAACTCACGAATTGTATCTAATTCTACATTATTATTGACTAGATATGTAATTATGCGAGCTTTCTCTTCACGATTAAGATTTTCAAATACAAAACCATCTTTAGTCAACTCATATCTAATACCTAATTCTCCTATTAACATTTCTGTTTTTTTCTATATTATGAGTTACTATTAACGTTTTAACAATTTCATCTGACACAAGGTTTTCTAGTTTATCGTCTGCAATGATTTTTCCTTTTTCAATAACAATAATTCTATCAGAAACTTTTTCAATCTCATCTAATAAGTGAGATGAAATTAAGATAGATACTCCTGTAGCTGCTATCTCTTTAAGTTTATTACGAAAATCTTGCACACCTTGTGGATCCAAACCATTTACAGGTTCATCAAGAATTAAAACTTTAGGATCATTAAGCAATGCTTGAGCTAATCCTAAACGTTGGCGCATACCTAGAGAATAAGTTTTAACTTTCTTTCTAATTACTTTACTTAAGCCAACGAATTCTACCAATTCTTTCATACGTGCTCTTGTTACTTTTTTACCACAAACACGAGCCATTTGTTTTAAGTTTGACCATCCCGACATATAATTATAAAATTCAGGTGTTTCTATCATCGCTCCAACTTCTTTAAGCATAGCACTCTTACCTAAGCCTAAAGGTTTCTCAAAACAATATACATCACCTTTAGTAGCTTTCGTTAATCCTACCATCATTCTCATTATAGTGGTCTTACCACTACCGTTCGGCCCAAGTAACCCGATGATTTCACCTTCATGCATATCAAAAGTGATATCCTCAACTATTGTTTTAAGTCCTATACGTTTTTTAAGTCCTAAGACTTCTAATACGACTGGACTTTCTTCCACTTCTTTTGCTTGTTCTTTCTCAATTGCATGCACTATTTCATTTCTGTCAAGTACAACTGTTTCAGCATGAACATCTACTTCTTCACTCACAGTAGGCATCACGACTGTTTCTTCAAGACTTGCTTGTTCATCATGCGATTTTCTAGTATAAGTAGAAGAATTTTCTATATCTACTTGTTTTCTAATCTTTTCTAGTAAACTTGAATAATCGTCTGTTTTTTTACTATTTTTTCCCAATTCGTCACTACTTAATATATCTTTATTTTTTTCTGAATTTGTCATTATTTGTAGAAGATTCCTTTCTCATAAATTTTTCTTTTTATATTATATCATATTTATACTATTATTTCCATTAAATATTGAATAATTATTTTTTTATTTTACTACTTTCCTTCTTTACATATTATAATCCATAATTCAAGATTTTTTTATTTGTATAATACCCTTTATATTGTGGAATTCTAAAATCCATCTATAAAAGCTATTTATACATTTTATATTTTATTATATTTTCTTAAAAATATTGATTATACTTGTACATACATTATTATAAAAAAATTCTAAAAAAATTTTGTACATAAAATATGATGGAATAGTATAAATTTATTTACTATTAAAAATCCATATTTGTTTTTTTATATTAACTTTTATAAATACTAGACTTATAAAAAAATTATATTACAGATATAATATAGTTTTTATTTACATAATCCGATATACATCTTACTCATTAATCAAATTAAAATTACATTTAAATTTATGATATAATATAATGTGAGGTGAATTTACTATGAAACAAGAACTTAGAAAAAAAGTTTATCACTAAGCGAAATAAACTAATTGATGAATACCGTGACTATGCATCTACTAAAATTCTTTCAACAATTGAAACTAATGAATTATTTAAATCAGCTACAAAGATATTTATCTTTGTGGGCTTTGGAAGTGAAATAACAACTATACCTTTTATAAAAAAATGGATAAATAAAAAAACAAATCTTTGTCCCAAAAATTGATAACAATACAATGAATCTTGTACATATCACTTCACTAGAGGAATTAACTGAAGGTTATTTTGGTATACTTGAACCAACCAATTGTAATTATTTTACCGGTAATATTGACCTAGTAATCACTCCTTCTATAGTGTTTGATAAAAAGGGATATCGACTTGGTTATGGTAAAGGATACTATGATAAATACTTTGCAAAAAAATAAATATAAAACAAGTATAGGTTTATCTTATGATAAACTTCTCCAAGAAAGAGTTCCAACTGATGAACACGATAAAAAAAGTAGATATTATTATTACAGAGGAGAAAAACTTTAATAATTAATGAAAAAAATATAATTGTAACAACTAGTGTAAAAAACGACCTTAGAATTAAATGACAAAGCACAAAAAAACTAGCTGATGAATTAAATTTAAAATATATCAAAAGAAATAAAAGTACTATCAAACAATTGCTAGGAATCACAAAAGGAGTAATAGTTGTTTATAAAAAAATAAACTTAGTTATTTCGAAAATAACTCTGAATTTTTTTCTTTCATTTGGATACAACCGCACTAAAAAAATAAAAAAATTCAGATAATGAACCGTTAGTCGAAATAATAGGTAAAGAAAAAAACAAAGTATTCTAGATTGTACGATGGGCCTTGCAGGTGATAGTATTCTATTAAGTTATTACGGGCATACTGTTACTTCTATTGAAAAAAATAAGATTATACATCTAATAACTAGTAACGGACTTGAAAACTATATATCTCCTAACGAGAAAATAAACAAAGCGATGAGAAAAATCACCACTTATAACTATGATTGCATAGATTATTTAAAAAAAGCTCCTGATAATACATTTGATATAATATACTTTGATCCAATGTTTTCACATAATATTAGAGAATCTGAAAATCTATCAGGAATTACTCCATTAGCTGATAAAAATTTTCGATACAAAGAATTTATAAAAGAAGCTAGTCGCGTGGGTAAAGATAAAATAATTATTAAAGCTCACTTTAGAGACAATATATTTGAAAAAAATATAATTTTACTAGAATTATTAGAAAAAACACTAAATTTCATTTTGGATTCCTTGAAATAAATAAAAAAACCAAAAATTAAGCTTCACAGCTTGATTTTTGGTTTTTCATTTTTCATTTCTTTTACTGCCTGATAACCATCATATCCAGTGATTTCTTTGAAATCACGATATAACGAATTTTCCTCAGATTTAGCTCGAACTACACTCTTAAATTCTTTGTATACAACCTTAAACTCTGACAGTTCTACCCCTGATAAATAACATTCTTCTACTAAATCTAAAAATTTGATAATAATAGTTATCTCATCAGTATTGTATAATGTATAATCTATTGGATAATTAAATTCCATGTTCCTACCTACTCAAATGTATACCCGACACCGCGAACGGTTCTTAAGTTTTTATCGTAACCAATTTTTCTTAATTCTTTTCTTAATCCAGAAATATATACTTCAATAGCATTTATAGTTGTTTCTGAATCAACACCCCACACACGGTCAAAAATTTCTTCTTTTTCCAATACAATATTATTATTAATTACAAAGAACGATAACAATTCAAGATATTTTCCTTTAATAGTGTCTAATGTCCCTTCATTTGAAGATACCAATTCATTTTTAAGATCTAATACTAAATCTTTATAAGTAATTTCGTTCTCACCCTTCAAGTTACTTTCGCGTTGAAGTAAGTTCGACATTGTTGTCAATAAAAGAGAAGCATCCGCTACACGTGGTAGATATTCTGTTACTCTATACTTCATAACTCTAGCCTTTTCTTCTGTTGATTCAGCTATAGTTATTACAATCACTGGTGTTTTAAGTTCTTTTTCTTCACGAATATAATCCAGTAAATCTATTCCACCCATTCCTGGTAAAATACTATCAGCTATAACAAAATCATACACGTTCTCATTTACAAGTTTTTGTCCATCTAACCCATTATAACAAACATCAGCATCAAATTTTTCTGAAATTGCAGATTTCAATGATGCAGCTAACAATTTGTCATCTTCTACAATAAGCGCTTTAAGCATCAATAACTCCTCCTTTAATTTTTATTTATCTAAGTAATTATTTTTATATCTTTTCTAAAAAATACAACTAAAAAAACTAAAAATATTTTTTTACTATTTTTTTATAACAAAAAAATATATCATACTTGAAATCAATACTCCGACTAAAAGATCCGCTACTATCTATTAATACATCAATAATATTCCCATCTCTACCTACTACAAAAACTCTGATGAAATTCATCACTTGAGGCATAAATAATAGAGAAAAAGCTTAATATAACAGTTTTTTTAAAATCTCTTTTATTGTTATTTTGTATAAAAAAATTAGACAAATAACAAAAAGAGAAAAAAACCTAAGGCCATATACTCACTAAAGTGACCTAATTTTTCTTACGATTAAATCATTAGAAATTTTTAATGATTCTTCTCCAGGTTGACTAGAAAACAAATAGATAACTAGGCAAATTAAAAAAATAATATTATTAATGAAAAAGTATTTCCTATATAAAAAGTTTAATAAAAAAATTTCCCCTCAGTATTTATTTTTGATATTTTTTTTCCTACTTTCTATCATACCACATTATTTTTAATAAATGGTAATATTTGTAAGTAAAATAATCAAGAAAAATACTTTTTCTAATTCTCCTAATCAACTAAAAAAACATAATATTTTCTTTAATTTACTGATATAATGAAAATCATTACTATTTATTATAAATAAAAATTTAATTACATATAAATTTCTAAAATAACTACTTTCAGATATTTTCTAGTAAAAAAACTACATATTGTGTTATAATAAAAGAAAACGAATTCAAATAATGGAGGTCTATTATGCCACGTATAGTTGCTAGAGGATTTAAAAAAGAAGATTTAAAAAAAGTTAGTGCTGAACTTTTCGATACTATTGCTGAAATAATCGAAAGACCACGCGAAGCATTCACATTAGATTTAATTGAAAGTGTTGCTATTCTTGATGGAGAAGAAATCAGCAGAGCAAATCTTGAAATTGGTTGGGTTCACCGACCTGTTGAAGTTTGCGAAAAAGTTGCTACTGCTGTTAATGAACTATTCAAACCTCTTGGTTATGAAACAGTAATGATTTCATTCAAAGATATTGATTTAGCATACGAATTTGTATTCAAAAAATAATTATTAAAAAAAGAGTAATCCGAAAATCAAGATTCATTTAAATCTGATTTTTCGAATCACTCTTTTTTTATCCTTTTACTTGAGTTTCATACATTTTTTTGTAACTTCCCTCAAGAGCTAATAATTGTTCGTGTGTTCCACTTTCAATTACCTTCCCTTTTCTAAGGACATAAATCATATCTGCATTTTTTATAGTCGATAATCTATGAGCTATTATAAGCGTTGTTCGTCCTTGTTTTAATTCTTCTATAGCACGACTTACATTTTGTTCTGTTTCACTATCGATATTGGCAGTCGATTCATCAAGAATCAAAATCTTAGGATCTTTAGCCAAAGCTCTAGCTAGACAAATAAGTTGCTTCTCACCTGTAGAAAAGTTATTCCCACCTACTTCTACTTTTGAGTCCAACGAGCGATTTTCTAATATGAAATCTCCTCCAACTCTAGATAAGGCCTCTCTAGCAATTTTCTCATCATTTGAAGTAGTAATATTTTCGAGTAAGGTACCTTCAAATAAAAATGAATCCTGGAGTACTATAGCCGTTTTTTCTCTTAGATACTCCTTACTGTAATCATTTATATTTCTACCATTGATTAGGACATTACCTTTAGTCGCTCTGTAGAACTTAACTATTAAGTTCATAATAGTACTCTTACCGCTTCCTGTATGTCCTACAAAGGCTACAGTTTGATTTTCTTTGATTTCAAGATTTAAATCTCTAAGCACATAAAAATCATCTTTATAAGAAAAATACACATCTTCAAATTTTATATTTCCTCGGAAATCATCCTCGATAATATCGTTGTGACTGTCTTTCTCAACTTCTAGCTTAAGTATCTCTTGAATATTTATAGCCGCACCTTGCGCTCTAATATAGTTAGAAATCCCCATTGTAAAGTCTGCGATCCTATAAATTATATCGGTGGTATAATTTATAAATAGATATACCATTCCCAATGTAATGCCATAAACATTATTAAAGTGTGAATACGAATAGTAATAAACAATACCTATGAAAAATCACAATTCTAAATACTCCAGTTATATTATGAAGTAATAGACTGTCTACTAGATTTAGTTTTTTTTCCAATATTTATATCGTTCTTCATTATGCTTATTCCAGTCTTCAATACTCTCTTTTTCTTTATTAAAAGCTTTGATAATTTCTAAATTTTGATAATTCTCATTTATAATCCCATTACTTTGAGAAAATTTACGTCTGTATCCCTTAATACTATCTATAGATAACTTGTTGTAAATTTTTAATACTATAAACATTACCGGGAATAACGCTAGCATAAATAATCCAAAACGTACATCTACATAAAATAATACAATATAAGAAAAAATTATCTTTAGCACGATTATTAATATTTGCACAAATGTCGAAACGAAAAATGTTCTAATTTGGTTTACATCACTCGTTATCCTAGATACTACAGAACCAGCGGGCATATTATCGAAATACTTAATCGGCAAACTTTGAATATGATCGTATACCTGCATCTGAATTCTAACGTAAACCTCGTTAGCACCTTTTACTAAGTAAATATTTCTAATATAGTTAGATATCCCCGAACATAATAGTATAAGTCCATAACCAGCTACTACCACCAATGATTTTAGAATTATCTGACGTGTTAAATCTCCAGTAATTCCATCAAAAACTTTCGACAACACGTACACACCAGCAACACCTAGCCCCACATTTAGTAGTGAAAAGACAAAACCTATTATATAAGATCTCTTTGCTTTTTTCATATAAGGAAGAAATTGAAATAACGGATTTTTATTCTTCATCATCTTCTACCTCCTTATTTTGATACTCATCTAGTTGTCTATACCAAGGGCATTTTTCAAGAAGCTCTTCATGTGTTCCGAAATTTAATATTTTACCATTGTCTAATACAACTATTTTATTAGCATGCCTTACTGCAGAAATTCTATGAGCTACTATTATATTAGTCTTACCTTCTCGATTTTTTTTAATATTTTCTATAATAGTTTTTTCTGTATTAGAATCTACTGCACTTAAACTATCATCAAGTATTAAGATATCAGGATCAGATAACAATGCTCTTGCTATACCTAACCGTTGTTTTTGCCCACCTGACAGAGATAGACCATTTTCTCCTACAAGGGTATCAATACCATCTTTAAATCTACTAATATCCTTTTTAATATCAGCTTGTTCCAACACCTTGTCTAATCTGTCCTCTAAATCATCTCTATAAAATAATACATTTTCTTTTATAGATTTTGAGAACAACTGATATTCTTGTGGTGCATAACCAATCTTTTCTCTAACAGAATAATCATAATATCGCTCAATCCCCTTACCATCAAGAAGTAATGTATTTTCTTTTATTGGATATAATCGCAATAATTGCTTGATAAATGTCGTTTTCCCACTACCAGTTTTTCCTACTACTCCTATAGTTTCGCCTTTATTAATTGTAAAATTAATATCTTCTAGTACATGATTATTATCTTCATAACTGAAATTAAAATCCTTAAATTCAATACTACTATTAAACTCAAAATTACTTTCAGCTAGATCATTATTAACATCAGCTTTTTTATCAGAAATCTCTAAGACTCTTTTCGTAGCTTGACGAACTTCTATAATCATAATAACTAACTCAGATAAAGCAATGTATGGCCACTGAATCATACCTATAACTACACAGACAGAAATCAACTCTCCTAATGTCATCATTCCTAAATTAATAAAGTAAAATCCTCCAGCTACAGCTATAATATAACTTGTCGCTAACGATACTGTATTAAGCGGTTGATAGACAAGAGTTTTTTTCATGTATTCTTCATTACTTCTAGCATAGCTTCTAAGTTTTCCTACAAAACTATTTCTCACTTTATCTAACAGGCTATACGCTCTAATTACACGAATACCTTTAACATTCTCTAGAGTCTCTTCTGTAATTTCATCCATAGTTTTCGCCATCTCATTATAGTACTTTTCCTGAACCTTACGTCTTCTAACTAAATAAATAGTCTGAAGAACCAAAGGTATATGAATCAGCAATAAATAAATTAAACTAGATTTGTTAAATATAAGAACACTTATAAATAAATTGTAAATTATTCCATCAAAAATTAATAAAATACCATAACCAAAAAGTGGTGCAATATAATTCGTAATATCATTCGTCGATCTACTAATAACTTCTCCAATACTAAATTTTTTTAAAAAAATACTGGAGTATGTCTATAAATATCATATTGAATATCATAGATCATATCTTTAATAACTTTATCATATCCTATAAACGTATAATATTCTTTAAAGAAATAAACAATGTACAATGCTATTCCCGCTAAAAACAATTCTTAGAATTTCATTAACTACACCATTAAAATCAATATTTCCACCTGCTATTCCATCAACTATATAGCTTAGCCTATCAGTTGGGTATAACGTAAAATAATAAGATGCAATAGAAACTATCAAGGCGATTATTATTCGTTTTTTTATCTTTGTAAATAAGATTCACTATTTTATTAAATATTTGCTTATTATCAACTGTTTTACTCATTTTCCCCCTCCTTTTTTTTCATTTATTAAACTATATTTTTAATAATTATAACATATTTAAACACTTAAACAAATAAAAGGGGTAAGACTTAAAAATTATATTTTCAAATCATTACCCAGCTTAATCTATTTCTTATTTAATTCGATTTAAATTCTTCAATTGCATCCTTTGCAAGTTTGTCTACTACTTCATTAAGTTCAACACCTGTATGTGCCTTGACTTTTACAAAATTGACTTTCACTACTGTTTTTATCTTATTATAAAATCTCACATAATCCTGTGTATAAGGTAAGTTCGCCTGCCAATCTCCAGTAGCCCAAGATTCTATTCCTTGATAGTCATAAAATAATGTAATCTCTTTAATCTTTTTATCTACGGCATACCACATAACGAATTTGGCCGCCTCTAATTCTCCAGCAACATTGTGTAATTGTGCATAATCTTCTCTATTCCCAGCATGCTTATATTCATATTTTTCTTCGCAATCTACAATAACTACACCAGAACCATAGATGCCATTAACTCTGTCAAAACTTCCATCAATATAAGCATAAACTCCATCAACTGCTTCCACATTCTCTATCTTTTCTTCATTACCTTTTACAAACTCTTCTGCTTCCACTAAAGTTTTAAAACTTTTATATATAGCACCCTTAAAGCCTGTAACTTGCTCTTTACACTCATCCCATGTTGAAAATACTCCAGTTTTTTTACCTTTTCTCACAGCATAAAATTTAGTCATCGTGCTCTCCTTACAAAAATATTTTCTTTTAGATTATACTACATAGAAAATATTTAGTAAATTTTTAAAAAAGAAAAAAATTAAAAATAAACTAAGAAAAAAATTATTTTTTTTACTTTAGATACATTTTTTTGAAATAAGAAAAAAACCACAAATAAGCCTATACAAATATTATCTTAACTTTTTTTTATAAATAATAAAAAAACTAAATTTAAAAATATTATTTTAAATTAGTAAGTATAATTTTCGTTAATCCAAGAAATATTATTATATTTTTTTAAATAAAAAGATATTGATAATCTATTTCAATTGAAACGTTTTTTTATGGTATATTATAGGTGTCTATTATTTTTTTAAAGGTTGATTTAATAGTGTTTATATAAATATTTCTTATAGTATTTTTTTATTTTTTTATCAACTTTAGAAAAATTAATATTAGAATAAATTATTATATTATATACAAAAAGGAGAAAATCCATGAAAACAAATAAATTATTAAAATCAAGTATGAGTGTTGCATTGGCACTTACTATATCTTCTATCACAGCTCAAGCTTGGCCAACAAATAACAATATAGCAAAAGCTAATTTCGGTGATACTGCAGCTACTCAACAAACTAAGACTGAACTAAATGAAATAATAAATAAAATTTTTAACGACCAGTCTATCACAAATAGATACTTAGGAACTACTTTTTTCCACAAAACTTCAAACTTTCCTTATTACCATGTAACATTTGAAAATCACCAAGTTCCTGATGATGTTATTGACACTACTCCTTGGTATAATATGTGGAGCGAAGCTGCTGCTGCAAAAGCAAAACTTGATGCTAATTCATATACAGAAAAAACTGCACAAAATGCAATTAACACTTTAAAATACTATATTCAACTATACAATTTCGATGTAAATCATGACTTAAAAGATGACGGTTTTTACACTACTACTGACTTCAAAACACCAACAATGGTAACTGTTTCTAGCGATGGTCAACAAGATTTCTATAAAAAAGTAGTTGATAATAAAGAAGAAATTAAAAATCTATTTAAAGAGTCTTTAGTAGGTATCTACAAACAAGGGCAAGATATCGAAATTAATCTTGTTGCTAATCCCGATAAAGTTAGTAAAATTACAAGCTTTGTTGTTAATAAAGTTTCTGGTTTAGATACAAACGTTAAACTTGGTCCTTCTGCTGAAGATCAACATATTGTAGCCTTCAGTGTTCCTGGTGAATTAAAAGCTGAACAATTAGTTATTTCGAATATGACTTATATCGATAAAAACGGAGCTAAACAACAAACAGGTCCATTTGCTTTAGATATTAACTACTCAGCTGCTAAGAAAAGTAATGAAGCTATCCCTAAATATAGAGAAGAATTAAACGAAAAAATTCAAAATTGGATTGATCGTGGTAATAAAGTTAATGAATGGCTACTGACAAAAGAGAACACTTCAGACACAGCTGCAGACTTCTCACAAAGAGCTAAAATTAGCGAAGCTGTAACAAAACTACAAGAATTGAAACGTTCTGATAATGCTAACTACGATAAACTTTATGAAATTTCTACACCAATTCATGAAATGGAAGACATTGCAACATTAAGAGAAGTACTAGATATTAAAGTTGCAAAACTATTAGAATATTTTGACCTTTATAACGAAAAAACATACACTAAAGAAAGTATCGAAAACTACAAAAATTACATTAAAAGTGTTCCTGCATTGAAAAATACAAGAAACATAAAAGAACTAGTTCAGTTAATTAAAGACTTCGATAACGCGAACTTCACATACTTAAGATACAATACTACAGAACTAAAAAGAATAATCGATATCGCTGACAGAAAAATCAGAAGTGAGTACGAACCTGTGTCTCTTGAAAAATTTGATCAAGCTTTAAATCACGCTAAAGACTGGATTAACCAAACAAGCAGTTATAATCCTCAAATTAATGAGACATCAGACCTTGTTAAACAATTAACTGAAGCTATCAACAATCTTACTACAAAAGACGGTAAAAAAGGAGAACCAGTTCCTGCCGCACCTGTTGAAAATACTACTAAACCAGCAGAGCCATATAATGTAACTGCAAAATTCGTAGAAAGAGGTAGCGACAAACCCATTAAAACAAGATACAGTCGTGATTTAACAGAACTTATAAAAAATGTAGAAGTTCACGAATTAGGAAATGGTAAAAACGAAGTAATATTAACATTAGAACCTAAAATCATGGGAGGAGCTATCGACTTCGCTCTAGCAGATACCTTCAAATATAATAGTCTAGGAAATACAGATGCCGATGCCGTTGTTTTAGAGACAAAAAATATTGGAGGTCGTGACTATCCTACTAAACTAAAACTTACAGTTGATGCTACTAAGAAAAACATTGAAATAGCACTGCTAGGAAATTTCAATTTTAAAGATTCATTCTCATTAGGAAAAAATGGAATCGATAACTTTACAAAACCAACAGATTTATATATCGATTACTCTACGAAATTAGAAGCTAAAAAAGAATCACCTCTAAAAGCTTCTTTAAGAGATAAAATTAATTACTACACAAGTAATACAGTACAAGATAACTACAAAGATTTAAAACCAGTGTTCAAAACTTCATTCAATCAATTAATTACTAAAGCTCAACAACTTTTTAAATAGTGATTCATTAACAAAAGATGAAGTAGACAATATTATAAATAAATTATTAGAAGAAACAACTAAATTAGATTCATTGGCTAACCTTCACAAATCACTACAAAATGCAAAAGAACAGTATGAAAATGATTGGAAAAACAACACTCACTTTACTAATGAAAGTAAAGCATTAGTTAAAGAAAAACTAGATGCAGTTGAAAGTAAAATAAACTCTCTAGATCCAGTAGATATAGAAGGTAAAAAAGAAACTTACTCAAACGAATTCGACAAAGAAGGAACTGTAACAGTATACAAAAAACTAGATGAACTAACAGGAGAAGTTCAACATCTTGGAGACTATCTTCGCATCAATACTGAAGAACTTTCAGGAGAAATTAAAAAAGCTGAAGAAGCTTACAACAATTTCAACAAAATTACTCAATCAAAACTTAAACTTAAACAATTAATAGACGAAGCAAAAGCATATGTTGAACATGCCAAACTTACTCCTGAATCAAATGACACTGATGATCAAGTAAATACTGATTTGACAGATTACTACAAAGAACAATTCAAATTCGCTATAGAAGACTTAAACGGTTCTCAAAACTCTGAAGCAGAACAAGTTTCAGCTAAAGAACAACTTAAGAAAAAAATTGCTGAAGTTGAGTTAATAAAACAAGGTAAAAAAGAACCAGCAGCCTTTGTTACTTTAACTAACGAACTAACAAAAGCTAAAGAATTATTAAATAATGATTCTTCTACTGAAGAGGCGTTACTAACTGAATTAAATAAACTGAATAACGCTGTAAATACATTTAATAATTCTGCTGATTCAACTCAAAATCAACCAAGTAATCCATCAGAATCTCCTTCTACAGATTCTAATAATAAAGTTCAATTAGAAGGTTCACTATTAAAACAAGATTTAACTAGCCCTTCTATGGCAAATGGAATTATTAAAAACGTGTATCTAGTAACTGAAAATGGAAAAAATTACTTAGAATTAGATCTTGTCCCTATGAATAATGGAACAACTAACGTTGCCGTTATGAGTAAACTTACATATTTTGATGGTAATACTGAAAAAGATGTTCAAGTATTAAAAGAAGATACTGCTGATGTTACTTACAATAATGTAACTAATTCTTATAAATATCCTTCAAAAATTAGAATACCGATCGAAGGAAAACCATCTACAATAAAACTTAACACTTTTGCAAGCAGTACATTATTCGGTACTGATAAACATGAAAATATAGCTGTATTATCTGTAAAATACCCTAAAGAAAATGCTGTTATCACTGCAGATAAAAAACAATTAAATTCACTATTCGAAGCTACAACAAGTAAATACTATGATAGTTGGAATAATGTATTTAAAAATGCAAATGTGAACCAAGACATGGTGGTAATTAAAAACTTCGGTAACAAAATCAACGCTGCACAAAATGTCTTAAAAAATAGCCTTGCAAGCACAGAAGAAATTTCTACTGCATTTACTGAACTATCAGATTTAAAAAATCAATATGATTTACTTATTCAGCTAAGAACTTCAAACGCTGAAGCTGTAGCTAACTTCAATTCTGATAAAGATAGCAAAAACTATAGTGAAGAAAGCATCAACGCTGTAGATAGCTATCTTCAAGGAAAAATAGATAAACTAGAAGACTTAGTACACAACAACCCTAAATCTAATGAAATCTTGAAATTATTTAATGATGTTCAAACATACTATAACCTTCTTAGATATGATACTTCAAAACTAGACACAGCTGTTAAATCAGCTCAAGACAAACTAGCTTCAGGTAACTATTCAGATGAGTCTAAAAATAATTTAACTACAGCTATTACTAAAGCAACTGAATTCATAAACAAAGCTAAAGAAACAAGAAATCTAGAAGACACTCGTTCTAGTTTATTAAAAGAAATCGAAGATGCAGTCAACGGATTAAAAGAAGCTACTGCTCCTGAAGTAAATAAACCAAGTGATAACACTAATGCATCTAATAATGAAACAAATAAACCTAACGATAAAGTCGACACTCCAGCTAATAGTGAAACTAACAAACCTAACGACAAAGTCGACACTCCAGCTAACAGCGAAGTTAACAAACCTAACGATAAAGTCGATACTCCAGCTAATAATGATGCCAACAAACCTAACGACAAAGTTGACACTCCAGCTAATAGCGAAACTAACAAACCTAACGACAAAGTTGATACTCCAGCTAATAGCGAAACTAACAAACCTAACGATAAAGTCGACACTCCAGCTAACAGCGGTGCCAACAAACCTAACGACAAAGTCGACACTCCAGCTAATAGCGAAGTTAACAAACCTAACGACAAAGTCGATACTCCAGCTAATAGCGAAGTTAACAAACCTAACGACAAAGTTGACACTCCAAGTAATAATGAGGCTAACAAACCTATTGAAAGCACTGATGATGAAGTTGCTAAAAAACTTGCTACTGAAAGAGCAAACCTTCTTTTACCTTTAGAAACAGCTAAAATCCTAGTTAACGATGATAAAGATAAAGAAGGAATTAATAAAGAAGCATACGCTAAACTAAAAGAAGCTACTGAAAAAGCTCAAGAAGTGTATGATGAAGAAAAATCTATAGATAAAATTTTAGAAGAAAAATCTAACATAGATAAAGCATTAGAAGAGTATACTAAACATAAAAATGATAAAGACACTGTCCTAGGAAATAACAAACCTGAAAATAAACCTACTTCAGATAATAAACCTAATAATAATTCAAGTAATAATGTTCCTGAATTCAACGGGCCTGTCGCTTCTAATGGCCAAGATGCTCCTGTTAATGAAGTTCCTGAATTCAACGGGCCTGTCGCTTCTAATGGCCAAGATGCTCCTGTTAATGAAGTTCCTGAATTCAACGGACCTATCGCTTCTAATGGCCAAGATGCTCCTGTTAATGAAGTTCCTGAATTCAACGGACCTGCTGCTTCTAATGGTCAAGATGCCCCTGTTAATGAAGTTCCTGAATTCAACGGACCTGTCGCTTCTAATGGTCAAGATGCTCCTGTTAATGAAGTTCCTGAATTCAACGGACCTGCTGCTTCTAATGGTCAAGATGCCCCTGTTAATGAAGTTCCTGAATTCACTGGTGGAGTAAACGATACAACACCTCCAACTGTTCCTGATAAACCAGAAGGAGAAACTCCAAAACCAACAAAACCTGAAAAATCTAACGGAGATCCACTTGTACAACCAGAAGTTCCAGAATTCAAAGGTGGCGTTAACGCTGTTGAGGCTGCTGTTAACGAACTTCCTACATTCAAAGCTAAACAACCTGAAATCAAGAAAATATTAGATGAACTTGTTAACATAAAAAATCAAATAAAAGATGGTGAAGAAAACGGTGCTGAAGATTATTATATCAATGGATTAAAAGACAGATTAGCAGACTTAGAAAAAGCATTCGATTTACTAACTCAAAATCTTTCTGCAGTAAATGAAGTACCAGAATATACAGGTCCTGTTACCCCAGAACCTCAACCCCACTTAGAGGGAACTGCTCCTGGTAGTGAGCAAGGCGGAACTGCTGGTGAAATAGTAGATCCTAATCAAAACCTTGGATCAGTTGGTGGAGCTTCAGCTACTCAAAAATATAGATTTTGGTCAAACACCTGCTGTTACTCAACTCTCTGAAAAAACTGAAGAAGCTAAACCTGCAAAAGCTAAATCTGAAAAATTAGCAAGCACAGGTATGAATTCTTCTAGCACTGCTGCATTAGGATTAAGCTTAATCTGTCTTATCGGACTTGTAGTCAGACGTAAACTTTTTAAATAATCAATTAGTGTATAAAAAACTTTAAAGGCAGTAACTAAAAAATTACGATTTTGAAAAAACAAGATTTTTGGTAAATTCCCAAAGTAAATTCCAATAAGAAATTAAAGTGGAATTTACCTTGGGAAAAAAAGGAAAAATAACAATAAAAAAATATTCCCAAGGTAAGTTCCGGTATAAAACAAGGAAGCTTTACTTTGGGAGTTTTTTTAAAGGAATCAAAATAAAAAGAGGAATTATACTTAATTAAAAATTAGTTTCAAGTTAAATTCCAGTTTTTTGTTTGAACTGGAATTTACTTTGGGAATTAATATTTGAAAATAGCCTACTATAAAAAAACTCCTATTTATTGAATTTTTTTATCAGTTTTAGTGTAAAATTGAATTGCTTATGAAAAAAATATTAAAGAATTTTTTTATTTTATTAATGAAAACTTAGGAGATAGTATAATGAGTAAATATCATTTTATAGGTATAAAAGGTTCCGGAATGAGTTCTCTTGCACAAATCGCTTATGATATGGGGAATGAAGTGCAAGGTTCAGATGAGGAAACATACTTTTTTACACAAGAAAAATTAGAACAAAGAAACATCCCAATGTACTACTATGGAGAAGAAAATATTAAAGAAGGTTATGAAGTAATTTTAGGGAATGCCTTCGATGAAACACATATTGAATACAGAAGAGCTAAAGAATTAGGTTTAACTACTTACACTTACTCTCAATTCCTTGGTAAACTTCTTTCTGATATTCCTTCAATTGCAATAACAGGTGCACACGGGAAAACTACTACAACTACAATGACAAGTAATATTTTCAAACACAATCATGTTACATCATACTTAATTGGAGATGGAACTGGTCACGGTGAAAAAAATTCAGAGTATATGATAGCTGAAGCTTGCGAATACTACAGACATTTCCTGGCGTATCACCCAAATTATGCTATCGTTACTAATATCGACTTTGATCATCCTGATTATTTCAATGATGAACACGATATGTTTGATGCATTCCAAAGCTTTGTGAATCAAGTAAAAGATACTGTAGTGATTTGTGGAGATGATCGCTTAGCTTCTCAGCTTAAACCAACTACTGCAAAAACAATTAGATATGGTTTCAATGAAGGAAATGATTACCAAATAAAAAATGTTCAAACTACATCAGAACACAGTAAATTCGACGTCTATAAAAATTCTGAATTATTAGGAACATTTACTATGGCAGTATTTGGATTACACGATATTTCTAATGCAACATCCGCTATTGCTTTAGCTGATATAAATGGAATTAGTATAGAAAAAATTCAAGAATCTCTTAGTCAGTATAAACCTGCGGAAAGAAGATTTAGTGAACATAAAATAGGAAATAGTGTAGTTGTAGATGATTATGCTCATCATCCTAGTGAAATTAAAGCTACGATAAATAGCGCACGTAGAAAATATGCAGATAAAGAAGTTATCGCGATTTCAACCTCATACATATACGCGTACAGCTAAATTCTTAAACGAATTTGCTGAAAGCTTAGAAACAGCAGATAAAGTATTTCTTTGCCCAATCTTCGCTTCTGTTCGTGAAAAAGAAAAAATAGTAGGTATAGAAGATCTTCAAAAGGTTACTAAAGGGGCTCAAATTATCAATAGTGAAGAAGATTTCGATAAACTAAACTTTGATAATAGTGTATTCCTATTCATGGGAGCAGGAAATATCAATAAACTTTGTCAAAAATTTATAGAACAAAAATCAAAATAATCAGTTATATTTAGAAAAAACTTAAAATACAATTGATTATACCAATCCAAGGAGGAAAATTTTATGTTAGATATAAACTGGTTAATTTTAGCATATGCTGGAATCTTTTTAGCAGGTGTAGGTGTTTTAATTCTGTGTATAAGTGCAGCTATTACACTTGGGACTGTTAGAAGATCTATTACTGTTGCTACTGAGTGTGTAGAAGATATGACAAACATTGCAGAAGATGCATTGAATCTTGCTAAAGACTTAAATGAAACAGTTAAAAAAGTAGAAGGAAACTTAGAGCCAATCATGGCAGAAACTAATATTTTATTGCAAAACACAAACATCCTAGCTGAAGACTTACAAGTAAAATCTGAAAAATTAGATCCGCTATTTAATTCAGCAGAAGGATTAGCAACATCTATCAATGGATTACAATCTTCAGTAGATAATATGAAATCTAATGTTACTGGATTCAAGAAAAGTACTGATGAAAAAATCGAAAATCTTTCTGAAAAAGTTGAAGAAAATAAAGCTAAAGCTTCTAATTTACTTAACAAATTTTTAAAGAAGGATAAAGTTGAAGAAAAATAATATTTTTAATTGTAATAAAATAATAATTTAATTCATCAAAAAAATTAACAACATTTTTTTTGGTGAAAAAAATATGCTTAAAAAAATATTATATAATTAATCTAAAGAAATTCATAGGAGCAACACAAAAATCATTAATTTGTGTTGCTCCTCCTTTGTTACTAGCGAAATCTTATCTATTATCTCTTAATTTTATATTTATCTCACTTATACTATTTCTAATACTAAAAATATCGAACTATTCCTATTAAAAATATAAACCACAGTAGCTGTAATCAGCATTAAAAATTAAAGTAGTAAGACTACTAAACCATTTCAAATAATAGCCCGCTAACACAAGTGGTAACATAATAAGAAAAATAATGTGATACAAATACTATTACTATATTATCATTTAACTTACTTTTGAAATACTTTTACCAGCTAATCCTTGTAATAAGCCTAAAAATAGCATATACTAAGGTTTGAATTAATACTGCCATATTTAGATTATCAAAACTCTGGATATACAATGGCATACCAGGATAAAACTGACCACACAAAATACCAAATATCAGATTAATAACATTCCCTGCTCCTATCCCTAACAACATAAATATTGCAATTTTTTGAAATAATTTCATTTTAATACCTCCTATAATCCTAATTTCATCTTAAATTCTTTTTAACATCCTACGTGATACATAACTTATATCCGAATTTTTTTATACTTTATTACTATTGTTCCTCTCCATCCTAAATCTAAGCTATGAATATATTTAACATTAGCTATTTCACTTTGAGATATTTTTTTATAAAAATCCTTAGTTAATGTATTCTGTACTTCATATAATTTTTTTCTAACAATAAATCTACCTTCAACTGTAACTACATATACTTTTCTATCTTCAACATATACCCTTATAATATCCTCCGTATTTAATAAACGTACTTTTTCCATCTAAAACTCCTATAAAGTAATCTTCCTTATTTTCTATATAATTCACTAAATTTTGAATCTCATCATTCACTTTATTTGTTGATATAGTAACTATTGTTTCTCCAAATTTCTTATCTATATTTAATTCAACTTTCATCTCTTTAGCTCCTTTCATAATTATATTTTTATATAATAAATATTTAAAAAAATCTATAGATAATGTATATTCGGTTAGTTATCTTGTTTATTCGGCAAATTATATACTAATTACAAATACAGTATATTTTTACTTACGAATACATATATTATTTTTAAAAAAATATAAACAATTTATAAAAAAATATCTAAATAATGTGACAATTACGGTTAGAATACGTTTTCTTGAGTTATTTTTAAAAAAATTATAATCTTTATACTTGATTTTTATATCAATTTTTGATATATTATACTCAAGTATGAAATTTTGAAAGGAGATTATTTTTTTATGTTAAACGAATTTAAAAAAATTCGCATTTAAAAGGAAACGTATTAGACCTAGCTATCGGGGTTATCATGGGGGCTGCTTTTGGTAAAATCGTTAGTTCATTAGTAACTGACATTATGATGCCACTTATCGCTCTTGTATTCCCAGCTAAACCTGATTTCACAAACTTAGCTTGGGAAGGTATCAAATACGGTAACTTCATTCAAATCACTATCGATTTCTTAATTACAGCAATCGCAATCTTCATTTCCATTAAAGCCATCAACACAGCTAAAGACAAAGTTACTAAAGCTGAAGCAGATGCTGAAGCTGAAACTCCAACGCTTGATGCTAAAGAAGAACTTCTTAAAAGAAATCCGCGATTTATTAAAAAAATAATAAATTAAAAATTTAAGGTCTGACAATGTCGGACCTTTTTCTATATATAAAATCCCTTGGAAATAATCATCTCCAAGGGATTCTTTTTCTATTATAAATTTAGAAATCTTAATTTTTTAATAAGATTTAAAATTACTCTTCCTCATTTTTACGGCGTTTTATTGCTGCAAATAGACCTACAATCGCTAATCCTAATCCTGCTAACTCACTATTATTTTGTGATTGCCCTGTATTAGCTAAACGTTTAGTCGCAACATTAGAAGTTTTATCTCGGAAGCTAGAGCGAATTTCTGACTCATCATTTGCTCCTCCAGTATACTCTGGTAACGCTGGTTGTACTTCTGGCTCCCCGTTTACTCCTCCAGTATATTCTGGTAACGCTGGTTGTACTTCTGGCTCCCCGTTTACTCCTCCAGTATATTCTGGTAACGCTGATTGTACTTCTGGGTCTCCTTTCACTCCTCCAGCAAATTCTGGTAAGCTTGGTTGTACTTCTGGCTCTCCATTCACTCCTCCAATATATTCTGGTAACGCTGGTTGTACTTCTGGGTCTCCTTTCACTCCTCCAGCAAATTCTGGTAAGACTGGTTGTACCTCTGGATCTCCTTTCACTCCTCCAGTAAATTCTGGTAAGGCTGGTTGTACCTCTGGATCTCCTTTTGCAGTTTGTTTATTAACTATTATTGTTACCTCAACTTCATCTTCCGTTCCATCTGGATATGTTATAGTTATTTTTGCAGTTACATTTTCTGGAATATTAGTACTTGGTACTACTCGATCTTTCCATTCTATTTTTGTTCCATCCGGTAACTCCTTCACATTTCCTATACTATCTTTCGCATTCGGAATATCTCCATTTGTAATAGTTTGTGCTTTTGGTTGTGGATCGTAATCGTCTTTTTGTGGCGTTACTTCTACCGTTACTGTCACTTCTTCTGTACTGTTGTCTGGGTATGTGATTAATACTTTTCCTGGTTTGTTTCCTGGTGTTGTATTTGTATCTGGTTTTTCTACCCATGTGTACGTTGTTCCTTTAGGTAGGTTGTCCGTATTGATACTTCCTTCTGCGCTTGGTTCACTTCCGTGTTTTGCGGTTTGTCCTGGCTGTTTCGCAGTTGGAGTGTATGTATCTTTTTGTTCTTTTACCGTGATTGGTACTGTGACTTCATCTACTGTTCCATCTGGATATGTTACTAACGCTACTGTTGGATGACTTCCTGGTGTGTTCACTACTGGTGTTTCTTTCCATGCGATGGTTGTTCCGCTTGGTAAGCCTGTTTTGTCTACACTGTCTTCTGCATTTGGTACTGTTCCATTGTCTACCGTTTGTGCTTTTGGTTGTGGATCGTAATCATCTTTTTGTGGCGTTACTTCTACCGTTACTGTCACTTCTTCTGTACTGTTGTCTGGGTATGTGATTAATACTTTTCCTGGTTTGTTTCCTGGTGTTGTATTTGTATCTGGTTTTTCTACCCATGTGTACGTTGTTCCTTTAGGTAAGCCTTCTGTGTTGATACTTCCTTCTGCGCTTGGTTCACTTCCGTGTTTTGCGGTTTGTCCTGGCTGTTTCGCAGTTGGAGTGTATGTATCTTTTTGTTCTTTTACCGTAATTGGTACTGTGACTTCGTCTACTGTTCCATCTGGGTATGTTACTAACGCTACTGTTGGATGTTCTCCTGGTGTGTTAACTACTGGTGTTTCTTTCCATGCGATTGTAGTTCCGCTTGGTAAGCCTGTTTTGTTCACACTGTCTTCTGCGTTTGGTACTGTTCCATTGTCTACCGTTTGTGCTTTTGGTTGTGGATCGTAATCGTCTTTTTGTGGTGTTACTTCTACCGTTACTGTCACTTCTTCCGTACTGTTGTCTGGATATGTGATTAATACTTTTCCTGGTTTGTTTCCTGGTGTTGTATTTGTATCTGGTTTTTCTACCCACTTATACGTTGTTCCACTTGGTAAGCCTTCTGTGTTGATACTTCCTTCTGCGCTTGGTTCACTTCCGTGTTTTGCGGTTTGTCCTGGCTGTTTCGCAGTTGGAGTGTATGTATCTTTTTGTTCTTTTACCGTAATTGGTACTGTGACTTCGTCTACTGTTCCATCTGGGTACGTTACTAACGCTACTGTTGGATGACTTCCTGGTGTACTTACATCTGGATTTGTTTTCCATGTAACTCTTGTACCTTCTGGTAAACCTGTTTTATCTACACTGTCTTCTGCGTTTGGTACTGTTCCATTGTCCACTGTTTGTGCTTTTGGTTGTGGATCGTAATCGTCTTTTTGTGGTGTTACTTCTACCGTTACTGTCACTTCTTCTGTACTGTTGTCTGGGTATGTGATTAATACTTTTCCTGGTTTGTTTCCTGGTGTTGTATTTGTATCTGGTTTTTCTACCCACTTATACGTTGTTCCACTTGGTAAGCCTTCTGTGTTGATACTTCCTTCTGCGCTTGGATCACTTCCGTGTTTTGCGGTTTGTCCTGGCTGTTTCGCAGTTGGAGTGTATGTATCTTTTTGTTCTTTTACCGTGATTGGTACTGTGACTTCATCTACTGTTCCATCTGGGTACGTTACTAACGCTACTGTTGGATGACTTCCTGGTGTGTTCACTACTGGTGTTTCTTTCCATGCGATGGTTGTTCCGCTTGGTAAGCCTGTTTTGTCTACACTGTCTTCTGCGTTTGGTACTGTTCCATTGTCTACCGTTTGTGCTTTTGGTTGTGGATCGTAATCATCTTTTTGTGGCGTTACTTCTACCGTTACTGTCACTTCTTCTGTACTGTTGTCTGGGTATGTGATTAATACTTTTCCTGGTTTGTTTCCTGGTGTTGTATTTGTATCTGGTTTTTCTACCCATGTGTACGTTGTTCCTTTAGGTAAGCCTTCTGTGTTGATACTTCCTTCTGCGCTTGGTTCACTTCCGTGTTTTGCGGTTTGTCCTGGCTGTTTCGCAGTTGGAGTGTATGTATCTTTTTGTTCTTTTACCGTAATTGGTACTGTGACTTCGTCTACTGTTCCATCTGGGTACGTTACTAACGCTACTGTTGGATGTTCTCCTGGTGTGTTAACTACTGGTGTTTCTTTCCATGCGATGGTTGTTCCGCTTGGTAAGCCTGTTTTGTTCACACTGTCTTCTGCGTTTGGTACTGTTCCATTGTCTACCGTTTGTGCTTTTGGTTGTGGATCGTAATCGTCTTTTTGTGGCGTTACTTCTACCGTTACTGTCACTTCTTCTGTACTGTTGTCTGGATATGTGATTAATACTTTTCCTGATTTGTTTCCTGGTGTTGTATTCGTATCTGGTTTTTCTACCCACTTGTACGTTGTTCCACTTGGTAATCCGTCCGTGTTGATACTTCCTTCTGCGCTTGGTTCACTTCCGTGTTTTGCGGTTTGTCCTGGCTGTTTCGCAGTTGGAGTGTATGTATCTTTTTGTTCTTTTACCGTGATTGGTACTGTGACTTCATCTACTGTTCCATCTGGGTACGTTACTAACGCTACTGTTGGATGACTTCCTGGTGTGTTCACTACTGGTGTTTCTTTCCATGCGATGGTTGTTCCGCTTGGTAAGCCTGTTTTGTCTACACTGTCTTCTGCGTTTGGTACTGTTCCATTGTCTACCGTTTGTGCTTTTGGTTGTGGATCGTAATCATCTTTTTGTGGCGTTACTTCTACCGTTACTGTCACTTCTTCTGTACTGTTGTCTGGATATGTGATTAATACTTTTCCTGATTTGTTTCCTGGTGTTGTATTCGTATCTGGTTTTTCTACCCACTTGTACGTTGTTCCACTTGGTAATCCGTCCGTGTTGATACTTCCTTCTGCGCTTGGATCACTTCCGTGTTTTGCAGTTTGTCCTGGCTGTTTCGCAGTTGGAGTGTATGTATCTTTTTGTTCTTTTACCGTGATTGGTACTGTGACTTCATCTACTGTTCCATCTGGGTACGTTACTAACGCTACTGTTGGATGACTTCCTGGTGTACTTACATCTGGATTTGTTTTCCATGTAACTCTTGTACCTTCTGGTAAACCTGTTTTATCTACACTGTCTTCTGCGTTTGGTACTGTTCCATTGTCCACTGTTTGTGCTTTTGGTTGTGGATCGTAATCGTCTTTTTGTGGTGTTACTTCTACCGTTACTGTCACTTCTTCTGTACTGTTGTCTGGGTATGTGATTAATACTTTTCCTGGTTTGTTTCCTGGTGTTGTATTTGTATCTGGTTTTTCTACCCACTTATACGTTGTTCCACTTGGTAATCCGTCCGTGTTGATACTTCCTTCTGCGCTTGGTTCACTTCCGTGTTTTGCAGTTTGTCCTGGCTGTTTCGCAGTTGGAGTGTATGTATCTTTTTGTTCTTTTACCGTGATTGGTACTGTGACTTCATCTACTGTTCCATCTGGGTACGTTACTAACGCTACTGTTGGATGACTTCCTGGTGTACTTACATCTGGATTTGTTTTCCATGTAACTCTTGTACCTTCTGGTAAACCTGTTTTATCTACACTGTCTTCTGCGTTTGGTACTGTTCCATTGTCCACTGTTTGTGCTTTTGGTTGTGGATCATAATCGTCTTTTTGTGGTGTTACTTCTACCGTTACTGTCACTTCTTCTGTACTGTTGTCTGGGTATGTGATTAATACTTTTCCTGGTTTGTTTCCTGGTGTTGTATTTGTATCTGGTTTTTCTACCCACTTATACGTTGTTCCACTTGGTAATCCGTCCGTGTTGATACTTCCTTCTGCGCTTGGTTCACTTCCGTGTTTTGCAGTTTGTCCTGGCTGTTTCGCAGTTGGAGTGTATGTATCTTTTTGTTCTTTTACCGTGATTGGTACTGTGACTTCATCTACTGTTCCATCTGGGTACGTTACTAACGCTACTGTTGGATGACTTCCTGGTGTACTTACATCTGGATTTGTTTTCCATGTAACTCTTGTACCTTCTGGTAAACCTGTTTTATCTACACTGTCTTCTGCGTTTGGTACTGTTCCATTGTCCACTGTTTGTGCTTTTGGTTGTGGATCATAATCGTCTTTTTGTGGTGTTACTTCTACCGTTACTGTCACTTCTTCTGTACTGTTGTCTGGGTATGTGATTAATACTTTTCCTGGTTTGTTTCCTGGTGTTGTATTTGTATCTGGTTTTTCTACCCACTTATACGTTGTTCCACTTGGTAATCCGTCCGTGTTGATACTTCCTTCTGCGCTTGGTTCACTTCCGTGTTTTGCAGTTTGTCCTGGCTGTTTCGCAGTTGGAGTGTATGTATCTTTTTGTTCTTTTACCGTAATTGGTACTGTAACTTCGTCTACTGTTCCATCTGGATAGTGGACTAACGCTACTGTTGGATGACTTCCTGGTGTACTTACATCTGGATTTGTCTTCCATGTTACAGTTGTACCTTCTGGTAAGTCTGTTTTGTCTACACTGTCTTCTGCGTTTGGTACTGTTCCATTGTCTACCGTTTGTGGTTTTCCTACTGGATTATACTTCTCACTCATTGAAGATACTGTAATTTTCGCAGTTCTTTCACTTACATTCCCTGCGTTATCTTCTGCTCGAATGTTTAAAGTAAATTCTTTGCTTGGTGTATTTTCTGGTAGTTTTTCTACTTCTTGTTTTCCTGTTTTGAATTTAATAGTGTTAGTTGCACTATCATATTCTAGATAATCAGGTAATCCTGTTACACTGACAGTTTTAATTCCACTTCCATTTGCGTTATCTTCTACCCTTATTTCCATATTTGGTAAAGTTTTTATCTAATGCCGTCATTTCCCAGTTTGTATTTTCTACTGGTGTTTGGATTGTTGGTTTCGTTACATCTTTAACTTTCAATGGAATTGTTACTTCTTTAGTTGTTCCATCTTTAAATGTTACTGTCGCTTCGATATTTGTTTCACCATATGCAACTGTACTTATTTGTGCTTTTGGTTCTACTTTTGCGATCTTATCAGTTCCATTAACGTTTCCTTCTTTTGATGTCGCTGTTACTTTAGCTTTTAAGTCATCGTTTGTTACTGGATCGTTTTGATTTACTTCGATTTGTGTACCTGCAACATTGTACTCATCACTTAATTTGCTTACATTCACAGTCACTTCAACTGTATCTTTACTTCCATCAGGATATGTTACTTCTACTACTCCTGTAGTAGTTCCTGGTACTGTAACTACTGGAGGTGTCTTCCATGTTACATTTGTACCTTCTGGTAATCCTGCTTTATCTACACTTGCATTAGGCGCTGGCACTTGTCCATAACTTGTATTTTGTGGAATTGGCGTAGGATTCGTTTTCTCACTCATTGAAGATACTGTAATTTTCGCAGTTCTTTCACTTACATTCCCTGCGTTATCTTCTGCTCGAATGTTTAAAGTAAATTCTTTGCTTGGTGTATTTTCTGGTAGTTTTTCTACTTCTTGTTTTCCTGTTTTGAATTTAATAGTGTTAGTTGCACTATCATATTCTAGATAATCAGGTAATCCTGTTACACTGACAGTTTTAATTCCACTTCCATTTGCGTTATCTTCTACCCTTATTTCCATATTTGGTAAAGTTTTATCTAATGCCGTCATTTCCCAGTTTGTATTTTCTACTGGTGTTTGGATTGTTGGTTTCGTTACATCTTTAACTTTTAATGGAATTGTTACTTCTTTAGTTGTTCCATCTTTTAAATGTTACTGTCGCTTCGATATTTGTTTCACCATATGCAACTGTACTTATTTGTGCTTTTGGTTCTACTTTTGCGATCTTATCAGTTCCATTAACGTTTCCTTCTTTTTGATGTCGCTGTTACTTTAGCTTTTTAAGTCATCGTTTGTTACTGGATCGTTTTGATTTACTTCGATTTGTGTACCCTGCAACATTGTACTCATCACTTAATTTGCTTACATTCACAGTCACTTCAACTGTATCTTTACTTCCATCAGGATATGTTACTTCTACTACTCCTGTAGTAGTTCCTGGTACTGTAACTACTGGAGGTGTCTTCCATGTTACATTTGTACCTTCTGGTAATCCTGCTTTTATCTACACTTGCATTAGGCGCTGGCACTTGTCCATAACTTGTATTTTGTGGAATTGGCGTAGGATTCGTTTTTCTCACTCATTGAAGATACTGTAATTTTTCGCAGTTCTTTCACTTACATTCCTGCGTTATCTTCTGCTCGAATGTTTAAAGTAAATTCTTTGCTTGGTGTATTTTCTGGTAGTTTTTCTACTTCTTGTTTTTCCTGTTTTGAATTTAATAGTGTTAGTTGCACTATCATATTCTAGATAATCAGGTAATCCTGTTACACTGACAGTTTTAATTCCACTTCCATTTGCGTTATCTTCTACCCTTATTTCCATATTTGGTAAAGTTTTATCTAATGCCGTCATTTCCCAGTTTGTATTTTTCTACTGGTGTTTGGATTGTTGGTTTCGTTACATCTTTAACTTTCAATGGAATTGTTACTTCTTTAGTTGTTCCATCTTTAAATGTTACTGTCGCTTCGATATTTGTTTCACCATATGCAACTGTACTTATTTGTGCTTTTTGGTTCTACTTTTTGCGATCTTATCAGTTCCATTAACGTTTCCTTCTTTTGATGTCGCTGTTACTTTAGCTTTTAAGTCATCGTTTGTTACTGGATCGTTTTTGATTTACTTCGATTTGTGTACCTGCAACATTGTACTCATCACTTAATTTGCTTACATTCACAGTCACTTCAACTGTATCTTTACTTCCATCAGGATATGTTACTTCTACTACTCCTGTAGTAGTTCCTGGTACTGTAACTACTGGAGGTGTCTTCCATGTTACATTTGTACCTTCTGGTAATCCTGCTTTTATCTACACTTGCATTAGGCGCTGGCACTTGTCCATAACTTGTATTTTTGTGGAATTGGCGTAGGATTCGTTTTCTCACTCATTGAAGATACTGTAATTTTTCGCAGTTCTTTCACTTACATTCCCTGCGTTATCTTCTGCTCGAATGTTTAAAGTAAATTCTTTGCTTGGTGTATTTTCTGGTAGTTTTTCTACTTCTTGTTTTTCCTGTTTTGAATTTAATAGTGTTAGTTGCACTATCATATTCTAGATAATCAGGTAATCCTGTTACACTGACAGTTTTAATTCCACTTCCATTTGCGTTATCTTCTACCCTTATTTCCATATTTGGTAAAGTTTTTATCTAATGCCGTCATTTCCCAGTTTGTATTTTCTACTGGTGTTTGGATTGTTGGTTTCGTTACATCTTTAACTTTCAATGGAATTGTTACTTCTTTAGTTGTTCCATCTTTAAATGTTACTGTCGCTTCGATATTTGTTTCACCATATGCAACTGTACTTATTTGTGCTTTTTGGTTCTACTTTTTGCGATCTTATCAGTTCCATTAACGTTTCCTTCTTTTTGATGTCGCTGTTACTTTAGCTTTTTAAGTCATCGTTTGTTACTGGATCGTTTTTGATTTACTTCGATTTGTGTACCTGCAACATTGTACTCATCACTTAATTTGCTTACATTCACAGTCACTTCAACTGTATCTTTACTTCCATCAGGATATGTTACTTCTACTACTCCTGTAGTAGTTCCTGGTACTGTAACTACTGGAGGTGTCTTCCATGTTACATTTGTACCTTCTGGTAATCCTGCTTTTATCTACACTTGCATTAGGCGCTGGCACTTGTCCATAACTTGTATTTTGTGGAATTGGCGTAGGATTCGTTTTCTCACTCATTGAAGATACTGTAATTTTCGCAGTTCTTTCACTTACATTCCCTGCGTTATCTTCTGCTCGAATGTTTAAAGTAAATTCTTTGCTTGGTGTATTTTCTGGTAGTTTTTTTCTACTTCTTGTTTTCCTGTTTTTGAATTTAATAGTGTTAGTTGCACTATCATATTCTAGATAATCAGGTAATCCTGTTACACTGACAGTTTTAATTCCACTTCCATTTGCGTTATCTTCTACCCTTATTTCCATATTTGGTAAAGTTTTATCTAATGCCGTCATTTCCCAGTTTGTATTTTCTACTGGTGTTTGGATTGTTGGTTTCGTTACATCTTTAACTTTCAATGGAATTGTTACTTCTTTAGTTGTTCCATCTTTAAATGTTACTGTCGCTTCGATATTTGTTTCACCATATGCAACTGTACTTATTTGTGCTTTTGGTTCTACTTTTGCGATCTTATCAGTTCCATTAACGTTTCCTTCTTTTGATGTCGCTGTTACTTTAGCTTTTAAGTCATCGTTTGTTACTGGATCGTTTTTGATTTACTTCGATTTGTGTACCTGCAACATTGTACTCATCACTTAATTTGCTTACATTCACAGTCACTTCAACTGTATCTTTACTTCCATCAGGATATGTTACTTCTACTACTCCTGTAGTAGTTCCTGGTACTGTAACTACTGGAGGTGTCTTCCATGTTACATTTGTACCTTCTGGTAATCCTGCTTTTATCTACACTTGCATTAGGCGCTGGCACTTGTCCATAACTTGTATTTTTGTGGAATTGGCGTAGGATTCGTTTTCTCACTCATTGAAGATACTGTAATTTTCGCAGTTCTTTCACTTACATTCCCTGCGTTATCTTCTGCTCGAATGTTTAAAGTAAATTCTTTGCTTGGTGTATTTTCTGGTAGTTTTTCTACTTCTTGTTTTCCTGTTTTGAATTTAATAGTGTTAGTTGCACTATCATATTCTAGATAATCAGGTAATCCTGTTACACTGACAGTTTTAATTCCACTTCCATTTGCGTTATCTTCTACCCTTATTTCCATATTTGGTAAAGTTTTATCTAATGCCGTCATTTCCCAGTTTGTATTTTCTACTGGTGTTTGGATTGTTGGTTTCGTTACATCTTTAACTTTTAATGGAATTGTTACTTCTTTAGTTGTTCCATCTTTAAATGTTACTGTCGCTTCGATATTTGTTTCACCATATGCAACTGTACTTATTTGTGCTTTTGGTTCTACTTTTGCGATCTTATCAGTTCCATTAACGTTTCCTTCTTTTGATGTCGCTGTTACTTTAGCTTTTAAGTCATCGTTTGTTACTGGATCGTTTTGATTTACTTCGATTTGTGTACCTGCAACATTGTACTCATCACTTAATTTGCTTACATTCACAGTCACTTCAACTGTATCTTTACTTCCATCAGGATATGTTACTTCTACTACTCCTGTAGTAGTTCCTGGTACTGTAACTACTGGAGGTGTCTTCCATGTTACATTTGTACCTTCTGGTAATCCTGCTTTATCTACACTTGCATTAGGCGCTGGCACTTGTCCATAACTTGTATTTTGTGGAATTGGCGTAGGATTCGTTTTCTCACTCATTGAAGATACTGTAATTTTCGCAGTTCTTTCACTTACATTCCCTGCGTTATCTTCTGCTCGAATGTTTAAAGTAAATTCTTTGCTTGGTGTATTTTCTGGTAGTTTTTTTCTACTTCTTGTTTTCCTGTTTTGAATTTAATAGTGTTAGTTGCACTATCATATTCTAGATAATCAGGTAATCCTGTTACACTGACAGTTTTAATTCCACTTCCATTTGCGTTATCTTCTACCCTTATTTCCATATTTGGTAAAGTTTTATCTAATGCCGTCATTTCCCAGTTTGTATTTTCTACTGGTGTTTGGATTGTTGGTTTCGTTACATCTTTAACTTTCAATGGAATTGTTACTTCTTTAGTTGTTCCATCTTTAAATGTTACTGTCGCTTCGATATTTGTTTCACCATATGCAACTGTACTTATTTGTGCTTTTGGTTCTACTTTTGCAATCTTATCAGTTCCATTAACGTTTCCTTCTTTTGATGTCGCTGTTACTTTAGCTTTTAAGTCATCGTTTGTTACTGGATCGTTTTGATTTACTTCGATTTGTGTACCTGCAACATTGTACTCATCACTTAATTTGCTTACATTCACAGTCACTTCAACTGTATCTTTACTTCCATCAGGATATGTTACTTCTACTACTCCTGTAGTAGTTCCTGGTACTGTAACTACTGGAGGTGTCTTCCATGTTACATTTGTACCTTCTGGTAATCCTGCTTTATCTACACTTGCATTAGGCGCTGGCACTTGTCCATAACTTGTATTTTGTGGAATTGGCGTAGGATTCGTTTTCTCACTCATTGAAGATACTGTAATTTTCGCAGTTCTTTCACTTACATTCCCTGCGTTATCTTCTGCTCGAATGTTTAAAGTAAATTCTTTGCTTGGTGTATTTTCTGGTAGTTTTTCTACTTCTTGTTTTCCTGTTTTGAATTTAATAGTGTTAGTTGCACTATCATATTCTAGATAATCAGGTAATCCTGTTACACTGACAGTTTTAATTCCACTTCCATTTGCGTTATCTTCTACCCTTATTTCCATATTTGGTAAAGTTTTATCTAATGCCGTCATTTCCCAGTTTGTATTTTCTACTGGTGTTTGGATTGTTGGTTTCGTTACATCTTTAACTTTTAATGGAATTGTTACTTCTTTAGTTGTTCCATCTTTAAATGTTACTGTCGCTTCGATATTTGTTTCACCATATGCAACTGTACTTATTTATGCTTTTGGTTCTACTTTTTGCGATCTTATCAGTTCCATTAACGTTTCCTTCTTTTTGATGTCGCTGTTACTTTTAGCTTTTTAAGTCATCGTTTGTTACTGGATCGTTTTGATTTACTTCGATTTGTGTACCTGCAACATTGTACTCATCACTTAATTTACTTACATTCACAGTCACTTCAACTGTATCTTTACTTCCATCAGGATATGTTACTTCAACTACTCCTGTAGTAGTTCCTGGTACTGTAACTACTGGAGGTGTCTTCCATGTTACATTTGTACCTTCTGGTAATCCTGCTTTTATCTACACTTGCATTAGGCGCTGGCACTTGTCCATAACTTGTATTTTTGTGGAATTGGCGTAGGATCTCGTTTTTCTCACTCATTGAAGATACTGTAATTTTCGCAGTTCTTTCACTTACATTCCCTGCGTTATCTTCTGCTCGAATGTTTAAAGTAAATTCTTTTGCTTGGTGTATTTTCTGGTAGTTTTTTTCTACTTCTTGTTTTCCTGTTTTGAATTTAATAGTGTTAGTTGCACTATCATATTCTAGATAATCAGGTAATCCTGTTACACTGACAGTTTTAATTCCACTTCCATTTGCGTTATCTTCTACCCTTATTTCCATATTTGGTAAAGTTTTTATCTAATGCCGTCATTTCCCAGTTTGTATTTTCTACTGGTGTTTGGATTGTTGGTTTCGTTACATCTTTAACTTTCAATGGAATTGTTACTTCTTTAGTTGTTCCATCTTTAAATGTTACTGTCGCTTCGATATTTGTTTCACCATATGCAACTGTACTTATTTGTGCTTTTTGGTTCTACTTTTTGCAATCTTATCAGTTCCATTAACGTTTCCTTCTTTTTGATGTCGCTGTTACTTTAGCTTTTAAGTCATCGTTTGTTACTGGATCGTTTTGATTTACTTCGATTTGTGTACCTGCAACATTGTACTCATCACTTAATTTGCTTACATTCACAGTCACTTCAACTGTATCTTTACTTCCATCAGGATATGTTACTTCTACTACTCCTGTAGTAGTTCCTGGTACTGTAACTACTGGAGGTGTCTTCCATGTTACATTTGTACCTTCTGGTAATCCTGCTTTTATCTACACTTGCATTAGGCGCTGGCACTTGTCCATAACTTGTATTTTGTGGAATTGGCGTAGGATTCGTTTTCTCACTCATTGAAGATACTGTAATTTTTCGCAGTTCTTTCACTTACATTCCCTGCGTTATCTTCTGCTCGAATGTTTAAAGTAAATTCTTTTGCTTGGTGTATTTTCTGGTAGTTTTTCTACTTCTTGTTTTCCTGTTTTTGAATTTAATAGTGTTAGTTGCACTATCATATTCTAGATAATCAGATAATCCTGTTACACTGACAGTTTTAATTCCACTTCCATTTGCGTTATCTTCTACCCTTATTTCCATATTTGGTAAAGTTTTATCTAATGCCGTCATTTCCCAGTTTGTATTTTCTACTGGTGTTTGGATTGTTGGTTTCGTTACATCTTTAACTTTCAATGGAATTGTTACTTCTTTAGTTGTTCCATCTTTAAATGTTACTGTCGCTTCGATATTTGTTTCACCATATGCAACTGTACTTATTTGTGCTTTTGGTTCTACTTTTGCGATCTTATCAGTTCCATTAACGTTTCCTTCTTTTGATGTCGCTGTTACTTTAGCTTTTAAGTCATCGTTTGTTACTGGATCGTTTTGATTTACTTCGATTTGTGTACCTGCAACATTGTACTCATCACTTAACTTACGAACAACCACCGTAACATCAACAGTGTCTTTTGAACCATCTGGATACGTTACAGTTACTACTCCTGCTTTTTCTCCAGGACCTGTTACCGTACTTGGTGGAGTTGCCCATGTATATGTTGTACCTATAGGTAGTCCACGTTTATTAATACTTGTTCCAGCATCTGGCATTTCCCCATAACTTACTGTTTGTTTCTGTGAATCTGGTATTGCAGTATATTTCGTAGTCATTGATTTGACAGTAATTGTCACTCGTCTTTGACTAGAATTATTCGAATTATCCGTTACCTGGATATTAACATCATATGTCTTACTATCTTCTCCTGCAGGTAGTTTTGATACCTCTTGAACTCCATTTAAATTTAATTGTCTTAGTTGCATTGTCATATACTAAGAAATCTGGTAACCCTGTTACCGTTGTTGATTTAACACCAGTTCCTCCGTTATTATCCACAGATGTTACTGTTATTGAAGGCAATGTTCTATCCAATGCAATTAAATCCCAATTTTGTCTGTCTATTGGCGTTTGAATCGTTGGAGCTGTAACGTCTTTTACTTCAAGTGGAATTGATACAGAGTCTGTCGTATCATCAAGATATGTTACAGTCGCATTTATAGTTTGTGCTCCTGCATTCGTCGTACTGATATTTCCAACAGGAGTAACTGATTTCACCTTACTATTACCATTATTATTGATTGTTATCGATGCTTTCAAATCATTATTTGATACTGTATCATTCTGATTCTTAACTATTTTAGTAGCAATCGGTTCATGTTCATCACTTAATTTGCGCACTTTTACAGTCACAGTTACAGTATCTGTTGAACCATCCGGATAGGTTACCGTTACTACACCTACTTTATCCCCAGGACCTGTTGTCGTACTAGGCTTTGTTGCCCAACTATATCTTGTTTCTGTTGGTAACCCATTTTTTTGAATACTTGTTCCTGCATCAGGCGTTCCCCCCATAACTCGCTTCTTGTATTGAAGGATTAGCAACTGCTGTATATTTTTGTGTTTGAGATTGAATATTAAAAGTAATATTTTTAGTCGCAGTATTCCCTTTTTATCGACTGCCTTAACAGTCACTTGAATACTTGATTTACCAAGTTGGAAGTTGTTCGGAATAACGCCATTTATTTCAATTTTAGATTTTGCTGCATTATACATTAATGGTGCAGGAAGATTTTCAACAGTAACAGCATTTCCATCCTTAAGCCCTACTCCTTTATTATTATCCTGCGCAGAAATATTTATCACACTTGGCAATCCTTCTAATCTTGTTAATAATACTGAATCTGGTGCTGTAATAGTTGGATTAATATTGTCCACTATTTCTACTGGTATAGTTACAGTTTTCATCAAATGATTACCGCGAAGAATTTCAATTTCTTTATGTTGTACTCCTGCGGCGGAAGTATCTACAGTCGATGAACCACCTTTCCAACGAATAGTAAATTCTCCTGGAAGTGCTGAATTATCCGAAACAGTAATATAATTTCTTGCGTCTCCTAGTTGACCAGATTGATTCTGGTTAATTTTTTTATCTTGTTTTCCTATAAAATCTAAAACTGTATAAGGAGTTGTTACATCTTTTGTTACTCCATTTCCATAAGTTGTTGTTACTACAACGTTTCTTGTTCCAACTTGTTGCAAATTAAATGGTGTTTTGTAAGTTACTTGAGCTGTTGTCGGTACTTCATTTCCTGTTTTAGAACGTACTAATTCTCTCGGATTTGTATATAATTCTTTAGAGTCACCAAAATAAGCTGTTAAACTTGAATGTTTTGCTTCCACATCATTTGTCGCATTTGTTTGGATAGTTTTAGGATTAAATCCATCTTTAAAGTGGATTGTCATTGTTGTTCCATCTGCAGAAACTTCGGCACGTTCAAAATCGATATGGTGAGCTCGATTAGCAACATCTGGATGTTCTGCTTTGAACTTTTCAATTAAAGCTGTTCTTTCAGCTTCTGTTAAGTGACGAACATCATCTACGTATGTTAGAGTTAAATCTCTCACAGTATTACGTTCACTTTGAGGTTTTATTGTAATATTATAAATAATATTGTAATTATTAGCAGGAGAAACAGTATCGTTAACAGTTAAAACAACTTGATAATTGCCAGGTTTTATAATTCCATTCGATCCTATATTCCCAAGAATACCTGCTTGAACATTTGGATTATTGATATTGTCAATTGTTGTAGCTGCTCGGAGATCCCCTCTACCTGATGATACAATTATAGACAAATCTTTGAATGGTTTTCCTGAAAGAGTTACTTTTTTTACTAGATAGAACGTATTAGCACTATCATGTCTAAATTTTTCTCCCTTAACTTGTATTTTAACCCAAAAATTATCAGAATTAAAATATGTCAAATTAGTATCCGCATTACTAACAACTTTACCATTTTGTGCATTCTCTAATGGTGTAAATCTAATCCCTCTAAACGTGCTTTCTCCACCGTTTTCAATCATCTTCCCATTTCTAGCATCACGTTTCCCAGAATGTTCTCGTGTCATTCGGTTAGCTACTTTATTTCGAAGATAAATTACTTCGTTTAATAATTTCTGAATACTTTCTTCGCTATTATTAGTTGTTGGAAGTTTATCTGCTGTTTCAACTAATTCTTTTTCAGCATCACTGAACTCATAATTTATTTGATTAGCTATGCTATGAATCTCATTTACAGTTTCTGTTACTTTTGTTATTTTTTCGTTGTGTTTTCTTGCAACATCGTCTGTACTATTTTCTTGTTGTTTTTCTTTAGTATTCTTCTCAACATTTGATTGCTCTTCTTTTTTAGATTCAACTTTTTCTTTAGCTTCTGATTTTTTTATCTTCCTTAGGTTTATCTTCTAATTTTTCAAAAACTTCATTAAGAGCTTTTACTTCTTTATCGATTTCTTCTTGAGTTATTTCTTTATTGTCTAAAGCTTTTTCTGCACGTGACAAAATAAGACTAAGCTCTTTTACTGATTTTTCAGTTTTTTTACTAATATCAGTTTTCTTAATCTTATCTACTAAGTCTTTTAATTCTTTTTTATTAACTTCTTTCTTATCAATAGGTAATCCAACTATCTCATTTGTAGTTATTTTCTCTGCCATCTTATTACTAGAGCTTTTTATTTGCTTCTCCTTTTCTAACATTGGCATCACGGTATGTGAATTTCCTTCACCTATATTACTGTTTTTTTTCTTGTTTAACTACTATTTCTGAACCATTAACATCACCTGCATATGTTACTTATGAGCCACTAATACTCATCCCACCAACAACAAAAAAATAGTGAACAACCAAAAAAAGAATGTGTTTTCCCTTTTTAACCATGCGCCAATTTTTTTTGTTGGAGCCCTTGTCGATTAAATAACATTTATTTTCTCCTTTTTTTTGCAATCTAGTATTTACGATATTATTAATATATATTATATCTCTAATCCTTTAGAGATTCAATACTTTCATATTATTTTAAAGTAAATTTTAAGTAAAAAAACAGATGCGTAAATAATAATAAAATTTAATAAGTTTAAATAATATTACGCATACATTTGACACATTAATAAAAAAATATTACAATTGTTAAATCACTAAATATTAGATTAAAAATATAAAATATAATATATCATCATTTTTTTAAAAATTTTTTTTCATTACTTTTTACTACGAAAATAAATAAAAAAATTAGTTCTATAATATACCTTACTTTAATATTCAAGAAACATTTTTTTCTCATCAAAGAAATTATACATTACAAAACTAACTTTCTATATTTTCTATTAAGTTTTTTCTTTATTTATTTACAACATTCGCAGATATACCAGTTGTAACTACTTCTACAGCCGCTTCTAATCCACCTTCTACAAGGTTTTGAATTGCTGTTTCTGTGTAGAATGCTGTGTGCGGTGTATAAATTACATCATCACGATCTATTAGAGTTTGTAGTAATTCATCATCAAACTCTTTTCCTTCAAGGTTTTTAGGAACATATTTACCTTCATTTTCATAAACATCTAGCCCTGCTCCAAGAAGTTTTCCGCTATCTAGAGCACGTAATACAGCCTTTGTATCAACCAACATACCGCGAGCAGCATTTAGTAAGATTGAATTATCTTTCATCTTAGCAAGAAATTCATCATTTACCATATGATTATACTCTTTAATAGCAGGCATATGAATAGTAATAATATCAGAAGAAGCTATTAAATCGTCTAGATTTTCTACATAGTCTAGTACTTCTTTTGCACCCTCATTTTGATAAACATCATAACCTATAACTTTAGATCCTAAAGCATTGAATAATCGAGCTGCTTGAGTACCTATTCTTCCTGTACCTATAACACCTACTGTTAAAGTTCTAAGTTCACGTGATAATATCCCTGGATTCCAAGAAAAATTATGTTTTTCTATATTACGTTGAATTTTATTTGTATTTCTACTAATACGTAATGCAGAAGTTAGAACATGCTCAGCAATAGCGTTCGGCGAATATGACGGTACATTCGTCATTTTAATTCCAAGCTCAGACATTAATTCTAAATCATAAATATCAAATCCAGCTGAACGAGTCGCAAAAACTTTAACTCCTTGTTCTTTAGCATATTCATATACATCACGTGTAAAAGGTTTGTTTTGAGCTAAGACTACACCTTCCTTACCTTCTAATAAATGTTTGTTATCTGATGTAAGTTCTTCCGTATAAACATCAATTTCAACCTCAGGATGAGTATTTCTCCAATTTTCTAATGCACTTTTTTCATCTTCTCTTAAATTAAAAAATACTAATTTCATATCTTTTTCCTCCTTAGACAAAGTACTAGTTCAACTTTATTCTAGTAAACTTCTAATAAAAATCAATATAACTAATTTTACCATAAAAAAATTAACTTACTAAAAACAATTTTATTTTTATTTTTTTCAAAAAAATTTTTTTAATAATTTCAAACAATTCACCGTTATTTTCCGCTATTTTATATGTATCTACATTCTCCGGTAATTTTTTTCTTATAACGATTTATCCAAATCGCTTTCCATCCTGCATTATTCGCGCCTACTATATCATTCTCTAACGAATCACCAACATAATATAGCGAATCATTAGGAAGCTGTAATTTTTCTTGCATAATTTCAAATATTCTAACATCTGGTTTATTTATATCATAATCACCCGAGACAACAATATTATCTTTATTAATCCATCTTTCAACACCTAATGCTTTTACCTTATACCATTGATGTTCACTTGGTCCATTAGTAATAATTCCTAGCTTTATATTATTCTCTTTTGCAAGTTCTAAAATACTTATAGTTATATCAGGCATTTGCAATTTTTGTTGATTCTTTTTATATTCTTTTTGCATATTAAGTGCTTCTTCATCAGATAAGTATACACCCAAATCTTTTGCCGCTTCTCGAATCCTATAAATATGATATTCATCCATAGTCATCTCTCCATTTCGAGAGGCTTCAAATTTTACATCACTATAATATCTACTTAAAAGATAAAATTTTTTTCCATGTCAATATCCATATTGAATAGATTCTTATATGCTTTTTCAAAGGGAACTATCTGTTCATATAAAGTATCGTCTACATCAAAAAAACAAGACCAATCATTCTATTTTTCTTTACTCTCCATTTTCTAGTATTTTAATAACCTCTCCTAGATTCTTAACT
>BNJT01002277.1_pt1 | contig 92422 bp, 102 predicted proteins | sample 8540491 | NCBI WGS metagenome assembly BNJT01 (sample SAMD00202455, study PRJDB9452) | human saliva metagenome | host: Homo sapiens | reverse complement strand
ATATTAAAGTAATAGTTGTAGACGCTTTAACTTGTGGAAGTTTAGAACTATAAAGGGAGGTGAAAATACAAAGTAAAATTTGAAAAAGGTGGATATAGAGACAGAAAAAGAAGTGGAAAAGAATTTTTTCACAGAAAATGATGTTGATTATGTGGTGAATTTTGCTGCAGAATCGCATAGACAGATCAATTGAAAATCCTCAGATATTTCTTGAAACAAATATCATGGAACACAAAATCTGGCAATGCAAAAAAAGAAACTATGGACGGTTCAAAAAGGGAAAATGGATACCCTGTTTATAGAGACGGTGTAAAATATTTTGAGTTTCCACAGATGAAGTTTAGCCGGAAGTTTGTCAAAAAGATTATGAAAAAAGCTATAAGACTTGTAATTGAAGATGAAAAAAGTTAAAATATTGTAAAAACAGAACAAACTTAAAGACATATGGAATAAATTTTTACAGAAAAACACCTTTTAGATCAAAAGTCCATACTCAACTAAAGGCAGAACCAGATATAGTTCTTGCATATGGAGAACTTATAAAATGCCAATAACAACAAGATGTTCAAATAACTATGGACCTTATCATTTTCCTGAAAAACTGATACCTCTTATGATAAGAAAATGTCCTTGAAGGCTTCCTGTTTATGGAAAGGGAGACAATGTCAAGAGACTGGCTGTATGTGGAAAGATCATTGGCAAAATTGACCTTATATATTAAGGAAGGAAAAAGAAATCTACAATATAGGTGGATTTAATGAAGGAACAGAATATAAATATTGTAAAACTTGTAATTGGCTTGCCAGTAAAGGAAGATTACAAATAATGATGAATATAAAGAAAGTTCTGAAAACAGACATGATAATATAAACTATAATCTGATAACTTACGTTCAGGACAGACTGAGGCAAATATGAGATATGCTATAGACCCTTCAAAATAGCAAAGATGTGGATGGCATCACAAACTGATTTTGAAACTGAATAAGAAAAACTGTAAAATGGTATCTTGAAAAATCAGGAATGGGTAAATGAAGTTATTTCAAGGAGATTATCAGAAATATTATGAAGAAATGTATGGAGGTAAATAAAATGAATAACTTTACTGAAAAACTCAATTAAAGATCTTGTAATAATTGAACTAAAAAGTTTTTTGGAGATTCAAGAGGCTTTTTATGAAACATACAATCAGGGATCTTTTGAAGAATTAGGACTTTAATGGTACATTCAGGATAATCATTCAAAATCTAAAAAGGTCTTAAAGGGTTACATTTTCAGACAAAGCATACCAGGGAAAACTGGTAGGGATTATAAAGGAACGTGTCTATGATGTTGCAGTGGATTTGAGAAAGGAGGTGAAACTTTCGGTCAATGGTATGGAATGAGCTGTCTGAAGAAAATAAACGCCATTTTATGTTCTGGAAGAAGTTGCACATAGTTTTCTGACGATAGATGATGGAAACAAGTTGTGTACAGATGTACAGATTTATATCCTAGATACGACGGTATTTTATGGAGTGATAAGACGTGAATATAGACTGGAAATTTGAAGAATTTGGAATAAATCCGGAAGAACACACAATTTCTGATAAAGATCAGAAACAGCAGAATTTAATCTAATAAATTATTTTGGACAGCCTCGTTTTAGTAAAAATAGTAAGAAAGGCTAAAAATTATGTATGGATTTAACGGCATGTGTTATGACTTATAATACCATTGAAGAAGTTCTGGAAAAATAATAAACTGTTTCAGAGATAAACTGAAATTCAGATTATTTATTTCAAATTCCTGAGAAAGGACAGGTTAAGAGAATCATGAAAAGTTTTAATGATAATAGAATAAGTACATATTCAATAATTCAATAAAAGTTTGGAGCAGGTCATAATGTAATGACTTCTGAAGAAGACCGACAGGAAAATATAACTAAATATCATCTTATAATAAAATCCTGACTTATTTTGAAGACAGCACAGTTGAAAAATATATGACTACCTGGAACAACATCTGAAATTGGACAGATAGGACCAAAAATAAAGGATCAGATGGCAATGTAAATAATTACTCATGCAGATTGTTACCTGGTCAGCGCAATCTAATATTTAGAGATTTCTTCCTTTAAAATGATAGCAAATGGATTATAAATATGAAATGAAATACGACTATAACCATATCATGGAAGTACCTATTCTTTCAGGATGTTTTATTTTTCAATGCCATTTAAAGTTTTTGAAAAGTAGGAAGGTGATGAAGATATTTCATGTATATGGAAGATTATGATTTATGCAGAAGAAGAATAGGAGAAAATTTAAGGTTGTATATTATCCTGAAGCTGAAATTGTACACGAGCATGGAAAGGCATCGTATAAATCACGTAAAATGATGATAAATACGATTCAAATCGGCAATAAAATATTTCAATAAATGGGGATGGTTTTTTGATAAGAGATATAAAAAAGAAAAATTTTCTAAAGTAAAAATTTGTGGTATAATGAATATAATAATTCGGGATAATCAATCGTGAGAAAGGGAAAATAATAGATGCTAGTTTAAGCAGGAAGAAAAAGAAGAAAATTAAGATTTTTGCAGGACCTGATAGTTATGGTTCAGAAAGATCTTGAAATGGACTTCGCTTAGTAGAATAAGACAGATTTTCAGATGGTGGGGTTTTTATAAAAACCCTGGAAAGAAAGCGTAAGAGGGATGTAAAAGTGTTGTTATTCAGTCCACTTCAAATCCAGTAGTAAATCTGATGGAACTTCTGATTTTCGACGATGCTTTAAGAGGGCTTCAGCGGAAGAGATAATAGCCATAATCCCTTACTACGGTTATGCAAGACGGGACAGGACAGCAAGCCAAGAGAGCCAATAGCTGCAAAATTGGTGGCAAATCTGCTGGCAGAAGCAGGAGCTACAAGAGTAGTGACTATGGTTTACATGCAAGACAGGCACAAGGGATTACTGATATTCAAATTGATCACTTATGGAAGCTTTTACTATTCTGTAAGCATTTTATAAATATATTTTGGACCTGAGGATACAGTTATGAGCATCGCCTGATGTAGGAGGAGTCAAAGAGCAGGACGGCAAAATATTCATACACCTTTTAGCAATAATAGATAAGAGAAGACAGAGGGCAAATGAGTGTGGAGTAATGAACATAATTGGAGATGTAAAGGTAAAGGAGAATGATTCTGGTGGATGATATGATGAATGCAGCAGGTACGATGTGTTAACACCAAGAAGTTCTTATAACCAAGGGCTGTAAGAGTATATGCGTGTGCAACACATGCTGGTACTCGGGACCAATAGAAGATTGAAGGAATCCAAAGTAATTTACAAAAGTGGTTGTGACAGACAGTATTTATTTACATCAGAAAAACAAGGATTTGATAAACACAGAATGCTGTCAGCAAGTGAATATTTGCTGAAACAATAAAAAGGATAACAAAATGAGCCTACTCGCTGATCTTTTTTGAGTTCTTGTCTCAGGCAGCATTAGAGATGAGAAATTATTAAATATAAAATAAATGGAAAAAGCATCTTGCTTTTTTGCAGGTGTTTTTGTATTATAATTATAGTGGATATGATTGAATTAAATAAATAGAAAATGTAATTGAATAAAGCAATAACTTGGGGAAAACTTTGTTTTATATAAAATGTATAAATAATTTATTCAAAGGGAGTTGGTATTATGACCTTTTCAGAAGCGTTTACAGTAATAAAGAAGAAGATGTAGATTGCAAAGGCGATGAGATTACCTAAAGTGGAATAACGATGTTAGGTAAAGGTTCAAAATCTTGATGGAACTCTATATGTACACATCCTTATGTAAACAGTTGGTAGAGTATGATTCCAAATTATGTTAGACTGTTTGCCAAAAGAATGAAATAGTTTAAAAAAAAATTTTAAGAAAAGTCCTCTTGTGATTATATGTCTGAAAACAAGACATTTTGAGTGACTTTATAGTATCTTGAAAAATCTGTACTTTTTGTTATACTTTAAAAAGATGGAGTACATATGACTATAACTTTGTTTATGATATTTTTCTATAATTTTGTAAAATAGATGATAGTCAAAACAGTAAAAATAGATATATAAAATATGGAAGGATGTAAAAGATGAAATTGATTACAGTTATCCAATTTAAAATTTCTATAAGCGATGAAGAAATAAAAAGCAGATACGACCAGTATGTTGAACTGCAAATGAAGTTCCTGGGTATCAAAATGGGGCAGGAAATGATTATCTTGGATGGCTGACGTGCCAGAAGGATTATGATAAGGGAAGAATTTGCAAGGAAAAGCATAAAGGCTGCAGAAAGAGCCAAAATCTGATTCGGAAGTTCTTATTGTAATGGGAATAGGTGGATCATATCTTGGAGCAAAAAGCGGCGATTGAATTTTATCCGCAGTTTTACAACAATCTGCCTAAGGAAAAAGACGCCTGAAAATTTGATTTTGCAGGAACAAATATGAGCGGAGTTTATTTTAAAGTCACGATAGATTTAGTAGGAGACAGGGATTTTTCCGTAAATGTGATTTCAAAATCCAGACTACAACTGAACCTGCAATAGCATTCAGAGTATTTAAGAGAAAATGCTTGAAGACAAATGTAGCAGGAAGAAGCAGGAAAAAGAATATATGCCACAACGGATAAGGCTAAGCATTGAAAACACTGGCTGACGTTGAAGGATATGAGGCATTGTCGTACCTGACAATGTTGGAGGAAGATTTTCAGTCCTGACGGCAGTTGGAGCTCAGCTTCAGTGCGGCCGCCCGGAATGAGATGATTGATGACCTGATGAAGGCGGCGACGGATGCTGTAAAAGATTATAACTGGAAAAACACTTGAAGATCGTCAGACTTTGCAGTATGCGAGCGGTAGAGAAATATTCTTCTTAGAAAAGGATATAGAAATAATGGTGAATTATGAGCCCTAGACTTCATTATTTTGCTGAATGGGTAGAAACAACTGTTTGGAGAGTCTGAAGGAAAAAGATGGAAAAGGACTTTCATCCATCTTCTGTGAATTTTTCAACCTGCATTCTTTAGGTCAATATATTCAGGAGGTGAAGTGTTCTTTGACAGTGGTTTCAATAAACCTGAATCAGGTATGTAATCGAAAAGATGCGGAAAATCTTGACGAGACAACTTCATAGCTGGAAAAACTTTGGATTATGTACATACAGCTGCTGACGGAGTTATGTTGGCGCATATTGATGGAGGAGTTCAAATCTTGGTGTAAATGTCCTGAGTGATTACCCTTATCATTTGGGATATACTCTACTTCTTTGAAGAGCATGCGGGTGAGCGGATATCTTCTTGGAGTGAACCCGTTTGATCAGCCGAGGTTGAAGGCGTGCAGAAAAATATGTTTGCACTGCTTGGAAAACGTGGATGTATGAAGAAGAAGAAGGTAAAACTTGGAAAGCAAAATTAAGCAAGAAATGAAAGCCGGAAAACTGAAAATAAATTATGTTTGAGGGGACTGCCTCAGAAAAATTGAAAAATAATGTAAAAATTATATTTATGAATTCTGAAATTTTACCAGATGAATAAATATGGTTCTCGATAAATTTTGAGTCAGTCCCCTACTTTGCTAATAAAAACTATTTGATTTTCAAATGAAAAATAATCTTTTAAATTCATTGACTTGAGATAATTTTAAAGATATAATAAAATTAAGGAAAGGAAAATATTGATATCAAAATCTGTTTTGAAAGGGATGATATTATGAGAATAGCGGTAATAAGTGTTATGGTGGAAATGCCAAAGAGCATCAGGTTGAGATTCAATAATATTGTGTGGCAAAGCTTTCAGCAGTATATTTATGTAGCGGAGATGGGACTTCGCTTTTCATAATGAAAGGTGTACAGTAGTTTCAATAATAATGCTTGGAACAATGGATTGAAATAGAATTCATTTACGGAAAATTAGGAAGTATTCCCGATACAGGTAAAACAACAGTTTTCTAAAAATGGATTAAAATATTGAAATGTACTGATAATTTCACGAAAATTTATTTTAAAGAGGTTATGAGGTGGGAAAGGTCATTGAGATTTACAATTTATATAAACTAATGGAAAACAGCTACTTTTTGAAATGCTCGAGTTTCAAATGTATCTAATCCAAGGAGATGGAATTTATATGGAAAGATTCAAGGAACATGTGAAAATCGACAGAGAGAAAATCAATTAATAGAAGAAAGGATGCTACAAGGAGAAAGATATAATGGAGAGACTATAGAAGGCCAGAAAATAAAGATAACACATCTGGACATAGCGAGCTTTTGCATATCAAGGGACGACATTCTGATTGATGTTTCAGATAGCCGGGAAAATAGATGTATATGGGAACAGGAGTGAGTCCTGTTTTTGCGCCACTCTATATAAGTGATTTCTGTGTAAATAACTGTGTTTACTGTGGATACAAGAAGGAAAACAAATTTCATCGTAGAAGACGCTGGCCAATGGAAAGGAAGATATAAAGAAGTTATGGTACGCAGAAGAAATGGGACATAAAAGACTTGCACTGGAGAGCAGGGAAGATCCTGTAAACTGTGATATAGAATATATGCTTGAAGCAATAGATACAATTTATGATACTTATAATAAAAATGAGTAAAATAAGAAGAATAAATGTAAATATAGCTGCAACAACAGTTGAAAATTGCTAGAAGATTGAATGAAGAGGAGCCACTGACACATACTTTTCAGGAAACTTATGGTGAAGAAGTCTATAAAAAGTTCACCGAAGAATGTTTAAAGAAACTATGAGCTAATCGTACAACATCTTTTGACAGGGCGATGGAAGCTTGGGAATAGAAGATGTGGGTGCGGGAGTGCTGTTTGGTGCTTGCAGGTCTAAGTTTGAAGTACTGGGACTTATGATGCATAGCAGAACATCTGGAGAAAAGGTTTGGAGTAGGATTTCATACAATTTCAGTTCCAAAGGTTAAGACCTGCAGAAGGAGTAAAATCTGGAAACATTTTGCAACTTATTTGTTGAATGATGAGACATTTAAAGAAAATAGTTACAATTACTAGAATAGCATGTTTCACATGGGTATGATACTGTGCATCCAGCTTGAGGAAACTGCAGAAATGGGGAAATCCTCATACAGCCATGGAATTTCTCTCAAGTAAGTGCAGGTTCATGTACAGGTGTTGGAGGATATGAAGAGCATATAAAAGGAAGAAATGTAAGCCAGTTTGCTACTGCAGATGAAAGAGAAGCCGAAACAGGTAATAGAAAGATCTTATGACGGCGGGATATCATTCCTAGTTACTGTACTTCGCGCTACAGAACAGGAAGAGTCGGAGAAAAATTCATGGAAATAGCAAAATCTGAGCGATTCCATAACCTGTATGTAAAGCCTAATGCCCTGACATACGCTCGTGGAATATGCGGTAGATTATGGAGATAAAGAATTACTGGCAAAAGTGGAAAAATGTACAAGGAACAGGCGGCAACAATTGAAAATAAGGGAACTGGAACAGTTTGTTCTGACAGAAAATATATAAGATAAAGCGAAGAGCCGGGAAGGGATCTGTGTCTATGATGGAGGTCAAATACGCCTGACTCAAAGCGAGAAAACACATAACGACATTTTTGGAAGAGAGATGCTGGAAAGTCAGAAAGTATTTTTAATCTCCTGTTAAATCAGGAAATTTCCACTGGTTTTCAGATATTTCCCGGAACGACAACGGATCCTGTCTACAAGTCTATGGAGCTGATAGGCTATGGACCTATTAGAATTATAAGATACAGCGGGGACTGGATGATAGTGGAAGTTTAGGTAAAGTAGAGTTGACACGAAGAAATTTTGCAGAAACACGATTTGGCAATATATGTCTTAAATGCAGATAAAAGTAGACATGGAAGAGAAAGAAAGCAAAGCTGTTTTTCAGTTCAGGATACCTCATGTTTTTGTGTGGAATCAAGCATGATCTGCACGAAGGACGAAGAAAGATTAGGAAAGGAAAATTCAGGAGACAGCACTGGGTAGAAAATGTTTATTTGAAAGAAAATTTGTTAGAATAATACTGAAAAATCTGAAAAATCAGGAAGAAGATCACTCCGCCAATAGGAGATCTGGTTGCATATGGTTCGACAGTAGTACTTGTAGTTCCCGATGGATTCAGAAGCTCCAAAGGAAGACTTATATACTACCACAGGTTTCGAGTAATGAGAGAATGTCTGGATAATGGAATAAAAACTGTAGTGGTAAGAAACAGAACTTGCTGGAAAGCAATAAGGGAGATTCAGGATATCGATCTTGTGATTACACAGATTCACAGGTATTTAAAGCAGTGGATAAACAAATAGTTCCACGAGGATATACCTCTTACAAGTTTTCAATGCTGTTTGCTGAAGACAGAAGGATATAAAAAGTTCATTGAAGGAATCAGGGCATTGGAAGGACTGAAAAATAAGAGAAAGAAGGAACAGTCCTGATTTGCGACAGCTGTGCACATACAACATCCCATGAGGATATAGGAACTGTAAAGCACCTAACCTTCTAAAAGATAAATCTAATCTGAATATTATCAGAATGGAGCAACTTTTTAAAGGAAGGAGTTCCACATGGAAAATATAGATTTAGTATTCATTGTGGTTCATGCATGATAACAAGGAAAAATATGATGAACCGTATCCAAATGGCAGAAGAAAAGGGTGTTCCTATAACAAATTATGGAGTGACGCTTGCATATCCTGACGAGGCATAATGGACAGGCGATAAAGGTACTATACCAAAATAGAGATAGAGAGATGGTATTTATTTATAAGAATTTTGATATATAAAACGGATATTTATCATAGATAGAGAGAGATATTCAATAATTTATTTATGGTGCTTGTTTCTGTTTATATATATAAATTTTTGATAAGTTTCATCTCATTTTATTTTCTTATAAAAGTATGATCAGAATATAATAGCTATTAGTTTAAATTGATTGAAAATATTGAAAGTTATATAATACAGTGATAAATTATATACTTGAAATTGTGAAAGTAAAGCGATGGAATATAGACCATACTAATTACGGATATAAATCAGGAGGAGATAAACATGGACAGAGCAAACGCTAACAGTATTAATGGTGGTTTTAACGATATCGTATACAAGTTTTTCAGCTCCCATGAAATAAAAGGTTATCAGAGTAAAGAAAGTTCCAGCTAGAAATAGAGACTGCAGCATCTAATAAATCTAACGAGTAGAGTTTAGATATTATTCTGCAGTGCAGAGATAAGAAAAGAATTACAGGAAGCTTAAGGAATAAACAGTAAATCGCAGAATGCATTTATTGCTGCAAACAATAGTGAAAACAGAAAGACAATGTACAGCTGAAAAAGATACAGAATTCCTAAAAGCAGCTGAACCTGATATTATTTGGCATTGGCTGCCTTGGGAAAGAAAGTGGCTTTATGCCGAGGATGATCATCCTACATCGAAGAGAATATTATAAAAAAGCAATAGAAGTAAATCCAAAAATTTGAAAAAGGGTATGAAAATTTCAATAAGAAGATATGAAGACACTAGAGATGAGAAAATTTGAGAATTTTTCAGGATGATAGAACTCTTTTCCTGATAATCACTGTGGGTTATAACGGGCACTTTTAATTATTACAGAGAATATAAAAGATTATGGGAGAGCAATAAATATGGGGAGCAATAGAACTATATTTAAAGGGAGAACCAAAATATTATAATTATGAATTTACAACAACGGATCTTATAAAATAGATTGGCAAAAACTTCAGGACAAAATTCTGAAGATAGTGAAATCATAAACGATTATAGAGGTCGTGAACTTGAACTTTATATTTTAACTGCCTACATAGGGCAAAGGGAGGAATGACAGGAAACTTTTGATTATTTCTTTAAAATGTATGGAAAATTTAAAGAAATATTAAATATAGGGAGATATGCAAGGGTGAATATTCAGAATGGATAGAAGAATATGTGACGCAAATTAAAAGAAATAAATGATAGAAATATAGATAAAAATTTTATGAAGAAAATATATATTTAAGGGCATTGGGGTATTAGAAAAGATTTAATTTATTTTTGAATAGTAAAAGTAGAAAATAAATTGCAGAAAAGTGATATACTATGAGAATAGATTTTCTAAGATACTAGTAATTATTATTTAGCAATAAAATGTAGTTTATGCAAAAATAAGCCAGATGGATAAGGCAACATTTCAGGAAATAGACAGTGGATATTCAAAAGATAAGAAAATAGTGTCTATGTTAGAGAAAATAGAGGATGGACTGGAAGGTTTAGATCCAAATACTTTTGAACTTGTATCTAATTATGGATCTGTTTTATCTGAAAGATATGGTGTTTATGTTATTAGTGGCGATAGTGATAATTTGAAACTGGTGACCAAAGGTGCCGTATAGGGGACGGAAAAACATTTGAGTAATGGATCAGTTATATTCGAGGGATAAAAATAATGACTTTACAAAGAGAGAAAGAATATAGGGGTAGATATACCTACTTTTGATAGACAAATGTGTATTCTAAAGATAAGGAATAAATATTTATTTTAGAGGGAAGAAAAATATCCGGTGTTGATAAGAATACTTTTATAGATGAACTTCAATATTCAAAGGATAAAAATAATATCTACTATGGAAATATAGAAGGAGTAGATAGAAATACTCTCACAATAAATGATTATTATTCAAAGGATAAAAACAGTGTCTATTATGAAACAATAAATTAAAAGGTATAGATGTAAAACATTTGAGATAAACATTTCATGTTGCAAATTTTTCTTATAAAAGATAAGAATGGATTTTATATTGTTGAGGAAGATGGAAACGTAGTTCCTTTAAACAGATCAGGAAGTGGATATTGAAAGTCTTTCACAGCTAGTTTATAAGAGACTAATTTATATCAGGATAAAAAGATGGTATGTGTGTGTAAAATCATAAACTTGATATACTCCTAAAGTTGATATAAATAAGGACTTTATTTGTATATACGAAAACTATATAAATAAATGCGAGTATTATTTATTATTTAGATACAGATGAAGAGTGCATTTTAAAACTTGACAGGCGGGAAGCTGGTGACTTTCACGTCTTTGATACAGAATATGCAAAAGGAAAAGACGTCTATTTTAAGGATAAAATTTTAACGAGGGTGCTGATTATAAAAAGTTTTGAGATATAATGAAGAAAGAGTGTATATGAAAATAAGGGATAAAAATAAAATATATAAAACATTAAATTATAATTGTTAAAATAAAAACTAATAATTATTTTGGATGTGGTGTAAACACAACAGAATGGCGGAAATTATGAAAACACTCTAATTTTGCTTTAATAAAAATGTGATATATTATTAGAAAAGATATCAAACTATCTGGAGAAACAGGAATGATTATTATGATGTTATTGTTTTTAATTGGGTTATTGGTCAGAAGAAGGAGTTTAGTTATAAAGGATATGATCTTGCCTTTTACAAATGATGGGAAGCTATACGAGAATATACAACTACAGAAATATCAAGTGACGATGATATGTCACAAGAATAAAACTGAAAAATGGAAAGTATCAATTCTGGGATTATGCGTCAGATACTGGTTCAGAAAAATAGAAACACCTCAAGTAACTGATGCGTTCTGAGAGAGAAAATATGCTTTTGTGATGAATATATTTGTGTAGGATATGACACGAAATTAAAAGTTCCGCATATTAAATGTAGATACAAAAGAATAATTCATACAGTTCAGCAGATAATTACAATAAGATTGGATGATCCAATCATTTAAAAAGAATTCTACGGATAATCCTGAAATGTATATAAATTATACCGTGACTATTACAAATTATATAATTAAGAAAAGGAGATGTCTCAAATGAAAATCAATACGCATACTAGGAGTTTTATTGATTGGAGGTTACTGCATTTGCAGGTAGTTATAGAAAAGAAATGAACTCAAATGAAAGAATGAAAATTGTAGAAGAAAGCTCTCGGGATTGGGCTGGAATCAGGAGTATCGAGCTGATATGCTTAATGCTTCCTATGCGACTGCAGAAAAGCATGGGAGGAACGAAGTTAGTACACTGTATAAAGCTGATTCTGAAAATTGCCGTCAAAGAAAAGGAAAAATTTAAAGCTGAACAGCAAAGATGGTTGAACAACAGAGCCATTAGCAATGAATGATGAAGAGGATGGACCAAGAATGGCAGTTTTTGGAGCTGCTAGGACAGGTTTGTCAATGACACGAGAAAGAGCTAGCTGAACTGGCTAAAAAGATATGATACAACAAATAAAAGTATTTAAAGAGTATTGTAAACTAAGAAGTAGTATGACAAGATAACTTTTGTTATGCTGTATTAGATTAATTTATGATGTTAAAATAACATATAAACTGTGAAAGGAGTGTACAATAATTTTATGAAAGTTATAAAAAGATTGTACGAGTGAATATATGAAGAAGATAAGATTATTTTCAATATTTAGAATATTTTTAATGTTTTTGGTTATATCTTTATTTTCAGTGAATTTATTTGCAAATGACTGGGAATTTGGTTTGAGGAGGACATGCTATTCCATTGAACAGCCCAGAAATTTCTATAAAGAGCGAGAAAATTAATTTTAAAAATAGTAGGAAATAAAATGATTGTAAATATTAAATTCGTATTTGACAGTCCTGAAGCGGGTGAAAGATCAATAGGTTTCATTACTCCTGAAGGAGGAAATGATGAATGGGATGAAGAAGATCATTTTAAAAGATTTCAAAGACAGTTGTAAATGGCAAAGAAGTAAAATCATTATCTTATCGGCTGACTGATTTAGTGCCAAAAGATGTAAAGCAGCTTGAAGAAGTAAAGAAATATTACGAAAATTATGACAAAGAGAAAGAGAAAGGACAAGACCTTAGGAGTGGTGATATATCAGATATACACTATCCAAAAAGCTATGTATACTCAAAGGCAAATTTTTAAAAAGGTGAAAATGTAGTTGAACACAGTTACAGCTACGATGGAAGTTATGGAGTAGGATATAATGATTATAATTGTGTCTGGACAACAATTTCCAAATGGAAAGGTAAAAAGTGGATGATTTTGAGCTAGTCATAGAACCTGGAAATGCTTTAATAAGCCTACCAGTTCATTCTGGAAGAATGGAAAGGAAGTTGACTGGGAAATCCCTAGGAGAAGGACAGTTTGATTATGGATATAAGGCAGGGTATGACAGGGGAAAAAGATCAGGAAGTGCAAATTACATGATTTTTGTAAAATTAGGATATATATTCGTTATAAAGCCAAGAACTTCAGTCCTGATGATGAATTTTACATGACTCACATAACAGATATAGGTGGGAAATTTTCTATCTCCTGAAAGTCATCAAAAGGATATATATAAAATGATCAATCCAGTGCAGCATATTGGGCAGATAATCTGACAGATGAGGAATTAAAGGAATTTAGCAACGAAGATCTGAAAAATAATGAGAAATTATCCATATGCAGTTGAAGGTTAGTGATTTTACGAGATATTGAAGGAGTACTACTCACAATTTTTCTGGTATATACCTGAAGGAAGAAATGTAAAATTGTCTAAATATGATTATGAAAAGAATACAGAGTGGATAAAATCATAAAACAGAGATAAAAATAGACATCATAAAAATAAAATAATTTTTCTTCTAGAAAACTTAAAAATAATTCTATTTTTCTTTAATGAAAATATATGTTAGAATACATTTAAGAACAAAATGAGAATGTTAATTGGTATTTTATGTTAGGTAAGTTATTTTAGAAGGAAAAAGTTAAGGCGAGAATGTTATATTTTTCGTCTTTTTATATGTGTCTGTTTGTACATGATACAAAAATTGTGAACTAAAACATTTAAAATGATACAATTTACTACTAGAAAATTAAAAGCATATAGAATTAGGATAAATAAAATAGGACAGGAGGCATATATATGAATAGGGAAAATTTATGGAAAAGCTATACTGAAGAGGAGAGAATTTTTGAATTTTCGGAAGAATATATACCTTGATTCTGCAAAAGACAGAAAGGAATTGTAACTGTTACCGAAGAAGAACTTAAGAAAAATGGATTTGTTAACATAAATAGAAAAACAGAATTAAAAAGGAGACAAAGTTTATTTTAATAACAGGGACAAAAACCTTTATTGCAGTAATAGTGGGTAAGGATATTAAAAGTGGAATTAATATGATAGTTTCACACATTGATTCTCCAAGGCTTTGATTTTAAAACCACAAATCCAATAAAGGAAGAAGAGGAGTTTGCTCTTTTAAATACCCATTATTATGGAGGAATAAAGAAATATCAATGGGCAGCAACGCCTCTAGCCCTGCATGGAGTGGTATTTCTGGCTAACGGAGTTACACTTTCAATAGGAGAAAAGGATACAGATCCTGTATTCAGTGTGCCTGACATACTTCCACATCTGTCCTATAAGGTTCAGGATGAGAGAAATACCAGGAAGTCATCAAAGGTGAGGAACTGAAGCTTCTATTTGGAAATATGCCAGTGAACGATGAAAAGATGTCAAAAACAGACAAAGCAGCTCTCGTGCTTAATAAAACTTAAGGAAGAATACTGGAAGAAGAAGATGACTTTATTACTGCAGAGTTTGAAGTAGTTCCTGCAGGAAAGCTGAGGGATGTGGAATTGATCAGAGTATGATAGGAGGATGCAGGCAGGATGACAGATATGTGCATATACTTCGTTAATAGCCCTTTATGAAGTGAAAAATCCTGAAAAGACTGTAATGGTATATCTGACAGACAAGGAAGAAATAGGAAGAAGGTTCTACAAGTTTTAAAGACAACACTGCCTGAACTGATTGCAGGAAAACTGCTTTTCCATGACAGAAGAAAACTATAATGATCGGATTCTGAGGGGAAACCTCTGGAATTCAAAAGTCGATCATCAGATGTCACAGCGGCAATGAATCCCAGTATTTAAAAGTGTTCATGACCCTGAAAATGTTGCTGAGACTTTCACTCGGACTGGCATTTGCAAAATATACAGGAGCAGGAAAAGGTAGCGCAAACGATGCAGATGCTGAATTTATTCATGAAATAAGACAAATAGTTTAATAAGAATGATATAAAATATCAATTTGAGGATTTGGAAAAGAGTTGATGAAGGTAGGAGGAACTGTTGCAAAATTTCTTGCCTATTACGGAATAAGAACAATAGATGCAGGGACCGGCGCTTTTATCAATGCATTCACTGTTTGAAATATCCTCCAAGGCTGACTTGTATGAAACATACAGGGCGTATAGTATTTTGAAATATAGATTTTTCTTATCTGAAAATCAGAGGATAAGAGGTGTAATAAAAGGAATTGGGAGAAAAAGGAAAAACATACTGTTAATATTTAGAAACAATGAGTTATATAAAAATAGATTTTAAACAAAGAAATGATGGACTGTATGTCTCCAGTAAATGGTCAAAATATAGAATCAGGAAGCTATTCTTTTCATTGGAGGATGAAAATGGAAATCTGAAGGGAGTTACCCTATAATCATACTGCTCCTTTCGCAACTGATTTTGAAGCACAGAAGAAAAACATAATTCCAAAAACCGATAACGGGATTTCAGAAGGACTGACATACTGGTAATTTATGATTCTAGAAAAAGAATAAGGTTCTGTTTTCGGAAAAACAAAATTTCTATAGAATGAAATTGGATATAAAGGATTTTAATCTGGAAAAAGCTGATGAAATGAAAATATCCGGTGTAATGGATGGACCGGAGACAGTGAGCCTATTCACCATATAGAAGGTACGCTTTATGAAATTGAGCTATGCGCTATTCGAAGGAACTTATGAATACAAATATTTAATTGACAACGAATGGTATCCAAAAATGAAAATCTGAAACTTATAATCGGAGAAAATGGGAGCGCTGTTTCCGCAGGGAGATATTGGACAGGAAAAATTTTGTCTTTTGAAGCTATAGACAGGAAGACTCAACTTAAGGCAATAGTTCATAATTATGAAAGCCTGAAGTATTTTAATAAGCTTTTCAGACAGGGAATATGAGTTTAAAATAAGAACACAGATGAATGATGTGAAAGAGCTTATATAAGTGGTTCTAAATGAGGAAGATAATTATAGAAATGATTTATGAGCTTGAAAGATTTAGAGACAGGACAAATGGATTTGATTATTTTGGAAAGAATAATCGACTTTGGAAAGGAAGTCGAAAAGCTTCTTTATTTCTTTCGTTTTTAGAAGACGGAGGAGTCAAGGCATATTTTGATGGAAAAAGATTTGACATTTGATAAGAAACCGAAAAGGCTTTCTGTGAAAAACAACTGAGGAAGACATTCAAATATTTAAAATACCAAACTGGTCAAAGGACAGTGTCTGGTACAATATATTTCCTGACAGATTTTGATAACGGAAATAATTACAAATGATCTGATTTTCAATGAACTTTGACCGAAGCATTTAAAGTAAAATGAACTTCATGAGCAGAATTTTTATAGAGAAATATAAATGGTCTAAAAATGAAAAATGAGGAGCAGTTTGACGAAAATAGATGGACTTCTGATTTTAGCGCCATCAGGTTTCATGGGAGAAAGAAAAGGATATAAATTACAGTTTGAAATACGCCAGAATGTATGGTGGAGATCTGAAAGAATTATGAAAAAGATTCCTTACATGAAGGAACTGGGAACAAATGCAGTATGGTTAAATCCTGTGTCCCTATCAGAACCATAAATATGGAGCTGATGATTTCAGGCATATTTCACCGGATTTTGGTACTATAAGGACAAGCAGGGAAAAACATGGAGTTGAAATATCTGAAAGTAACGGGATACGGGAATAAGTCATACATTGATGTTCTTGGAAAAATGCCGGTCAATAATAGCGAACTGAAATTATTGGAAGTAAATCTGAAAGGTGAAAAATAAAGGACGGATATGGAGAAACAGAAAATCCTGCTACATGGGTATGGACAGAATCAGATCTTATTATGGCTGATTTAATAAAGGAATTTCATAAGAACGGAATAAGAGTCATATTTGACGGAGTGTTTAATCATAGCAGTGATAGACACTGGACTTTTAATATGGTAATGGCTGATGGTGAAAAATCTGAATATAAGGACTGGCAAGTTTACAGATTTTAAGGAACATGTTCCGGTGGAGGAACATTTTTCCGATGAGGATGCCTACCTGACTCGTAAGGAGTCAAAAACAGGGTAATTTACAATGCATGGGCAGGATTTGATTCACTGCCTGAATTTACACATTCAATGAGCAGTATAAGGAGTATATTTTTAAGATTACGAGAAAATGGATGTATGGGCCTGACGGAAGAGTTTCAGCTAACTGGCAAGATGATGACGGGATAGACGGATGGAGGGCTTGATGTCCAAACTGTTCGGAAAATCAGAAATTCTGGCATGAATGGCGGGAAGTTGTGAGGATGTAAAAGTCGACTCCTATATAACTCTGAGCTGTGGGGAAATGCTTAGGAGATATAAACGATCGGTAATAAATTTGATACTGTCATGAATTATGAATGGCTGAAAACAGTGATAGGATACTTTTATAAATCAGGGAAAAAGAAGGCGGAGATACATATAAGCTTAAAGCTCAGGATTTTCAATGAACTGAGGGAAAAAGGACATGGTATCCGTTTCCAGTCATTGCAAGCTTCCCAGAATTTAAACGGTTCTACACGATACGGACAGACTTTATTCCAGAATTGTGAACGATAAGGTAGGAAGAAATCTGAAGAAGGAAAGCAGCTTGAAAAAGGGATATAATGGAATAAGACCTGATTTGGCTTCAAATTATCATCCAAATACTACAATAGACTGGATTAGTAGTAATATTAAGCCAAAGGATATATTAAAACTTAATCAATTTTCCAGATGACATATATAGGCGCTCCAATGTTATTTTACTGGAGATGAGGCAGGTATGTGGGGAGCTACGGATCCATACTGCAGAAAGCCTATGCTCTGGGATGAGTTTATCTATGACATGGATCCTTCTAGGATAAAACAGAAATGAAGAATATGAACAGTATCTTGATAAGGATTTATTTCTAGTGGTATAAAAACTTATAAAAATAAGAAGAGAAAACAGGGTTCTTGTGTATGGAAAATTCAAGGAACTGCTTGTTGATAATGAAAATGACGTAATAGCTTATGAGCGTTCAAATGAAGGAGCGTTCCATTATTACTGTTATAAATAATTCCTTTAAAGATGTGGGAAAATATAGAATTTATTACTGGTCATCCTAATGAAAAAGTATCTGGATCTAATAAAGGGAAATATTGTTAAAAATAGATGGGAAAGGAAAAATAAAACTATCCCTGAAGGCAAAAGCAGGGAATGATATTAAAACGTTGGGTAAAATGAAAAAGTACCGGATAATGTGAGAATGTTTTAGATATTAGGAACATTGACTAAATTAAAATGTGTCTGAAAACTTAATAAAAATTTGCAGATTATCTCAATATATTTTTATTAGAAATAGAGTTTTCAGGCACATTTTATATATAAAGGCTCTATAATATGTATGTGTAATTTTTATTATTGTTTATATTATACTATAAAAAGAGAAAGTTATTGGAAACTTATTTTTAAAAGTCTTAAACACTTATATAATATTAATTTTATTTTTAATTTAGATTTGTTTGACATCCTGACACTTTGATTTAAATTTAAAACTAAAAAGTTTTATGAAAAATGCAGGAAATAGATTTTAATATCTATATTTTAACTAATATAAGTATCTATAACCTCGTCAAGTATAAATTGTTATATCCGTTACCATTGAAGTACATTTTATAAACCTCCAACATAAAGATTTTTCTCTAGTTGAATAGTTTTACACCTGTAAAATTGAAATGTCTTCCAGATTCTAAGCTTACGCAGTTTGCATAGCCTGTCCCGTTTTTATAAGTTCCTACAGACGTGATTTCGCAGCTTTCAATAAATCTTGAACTTGCGAATCCTAACAGTCCAAATAATAAAAATATTGAAACAACAAGTTTTTCATAAGCATCATCTCAATATTAAATTCAGGATGTCAATTCCCATTTATAAAATAACATATTTTCATTAAAGAAAAATGAGAGATTTATACATGTGAGCAATTATTTTTATTTTTCCAGATAATATTTTATAATTTGCAAAATGCAATATGTTATTCCACTGGCGATAACAGGGCCTGCTGCGACTCCTTTCATGAAAACAACTCCGATTATTGTGCCACAAGGGCAACAGTTATTTTCAGGCTGTCCTGAAAGTAGATTTACACTCTTTTCCGAAAGCAGGAAACCTGATTCCACTTAATATTGCAACCCATCCAATAGGAGATTTAAAAAGCATTTACAAGATCAAGAAACTTATTTCCTTAGCTGCTATAGGAATTAAAATTGCAATTGTAATAACTAATACACCCCAGTTTATTCCTCTAAATTCGAGTCATATATTATCTGTAAATGGTAAAAATTTTCAATATCATTACAAAAATTGTTGCTATTATTATAGACTGATTTTTGACACAATTTCCGACAACCAGTATTAATCCTAGAAAAATAACCAGCTTTCCATCTTTCACTCTCCTCATGAAAATATTAAATTTGATATTATAATTTATGTTAATTATATCGGATAACAAGAGAAATTACAATAACTTTGTCTATTTAAAATATATTATAACATTTCAATGCACAAAGAGCAGGTAAATTCCTACCTTTTTGAATATAAACAGAATTTTTAGAAATTAATATTTATAAATTACATTAGATTTAGTGCTATAATTAAGGCTTAGTATAACTTTCTATTTTGATAATCAGAAAGAAATGAAAAACTAAAAATCTTGACATAATGAAATACAAATGCTATATTTGTATATGAAAACATTTTGAAGTTATAATTTACTAACAGAATAGGAGGAAAAAGAATGTCAACATTATTATTTTCAAGCATATGGATAGTGGAATATTGATCTTTATTATTCTTTTATTAGTCCATATAAATGTAAATTTAAAGAAGAAATTTAAATTTTCTACAAGAGTTATTATTTCAACAGTCTTGGGTTTGTTGTAGGAATTGCATTTCAATCAACTTTTAGGTATGGTGAGGGCAGAACAGGTACCTGATGTCATAAAAATGTGACAACTGCAGCTCATTAGTGGGAAGAGGATTTACAAGTCTTCTTAAGATGGTTGTTATCCCACTAGTTGGATTATCAGTTTACAATCCAATAGTAAATCTGAAAAACAATGAAAATTTGAGAAAACTAACAGGAAAATCAGTAGGTTACTATACAGTAACTGTTGCACTTTCAGCAACTATAGGAATTTTCAAAGCTGCAATGATGTTTAATTTGGGGAGTAGGTATGAAATTGCCTGAAGGAATGGAAGCATGGACAGGTAAAGGTGAGTATAAAGGGCTTGTTGATGTAGTAGTTTTCATTTATTCCGTCAAATATTTTCAAGGACAATGAGTGAAACAAGCGTAATAGGAGTAGTAATATTTGCGGCATTCCTAGGATTTGCAACGAATAGAGTGAGCCTGAAAAACCTGAAAAGTACAGCCATTAAAAGATGTGCTGAAGCATTATTTACAGTAATGACAAGTGTTACAACAACTATTATAAAAATAATTCCTTATGGAGTTGCTGCATTAATGTTTGACTTGACAGCTTCCTATGGACTGGAAGTATTTAAAATCTTGTTACTTATCTGATTGTAATGTTTATATCGCTAGTGCTGGTAGTTATAATGCAGTCTATAAACCTTGCTAGACATGGAGTAAATCCTTTTGCATATTATAAAAAGGCAATGGCGCCGCTAACTTGCACTTACAACAACTTCAAGCATGGGAACACTGCCTGTAACTATTGAAACATTAGAAAAGGAAGTGGGAGTAAGTCCTGCAACTGCAAACTTTACAGCAACACTTGGAACAACTATCGGAATGAATGGATGTGCTGGAGTATTCTGCAGTTATAGCACAATGATAGCGAATATGAATGGAATTGCAATTACATCTGTATTTTATAAGCCTTATAACAGTAATAGTATTAGGTTCATTTGAATGGCAGGAGTTCCAGGAACAGCCCTATATAGCGGCAACTGTTGTGCTTTTGGCGGAATGGGACTGCCATTTGATCCTGTTGCAATAGTATTGCCTATAGATTCAACACAGATATGGGACGTACTGCAGTAAAATGTAAATGGAGCAATGACAATTTTCAACTCGTAGTTGACAGGGAAATGGGAAGCTTTGATGAAACTGTATTTAAAAAGTGAAAGAGTAATAGAAGATAGTAAAAAATAATATAGAAAATGAAATAAAAGGCTCTTTTGTAAAATGGGGAGTCAAAAAGTTCGATAACCTTAAGAAAATCTAAGCTTACATAGTTTTTCAGGTTGTCGATTTTTTATTAAAAAGGACTTAACTTTCATATCTGTATACTGTATAATATATTCAAGTATTACTTTTAAGTGCTATTGTCGCTCTATAATATATATGGGGTGAGTAAAAGATGAAAAATGTCAAAAAGTTATGTGTGATTCAGCAAATGTCAACATAGATATACCTACAAAATCTGAACATTTTTCAGAAAAATAGAAGATTATATTATTGACAGAAATAAGGAGTAACAGGGGTGAAAAAGGATTTAGAATTTTCAAGAGAAAAACTTATCAAAGAAATTAATTATATCAGAAGAATATTTAAAATTAATTGAATACATTTTATTTTTAATTCAGAAAAATATAGAAATATTAGTAGATAAAAATGGAAAAATAGAATAATTTTAGAAAAACCCCTGCAAAAGAGGAGAAGTTTTTATAGCTGATTTTGGATTTGGAATTGGTTCAGAATTTAGATATAAAACATTATTGTGTAGTTATTTCAGTAAATAGAAATACTGCTGTTGTAATTCCATTTACATCTAAGTCAAAAAAGGAATAAATTTAGGGATTATTCAAAAATTACAATTACAAAGAAATTCAAAAGCAAACAGAGACATATGCTCTAGTCCATTCTATAAGAAGTATAAGCTGCAAGATTATTCAGGCCACGAATAGATGGGAAAAGAAGATACATTAAATTATCCAGAAATCAAAATGGATCTGCTAGATAATGAGGTATATTGACTAAAATTGTCGATATAGACTATAATTTACATAGAAATTAAGAGCCCATAGCGGCAATGACTTACAGATTAAAAGCCCATAGCGGCAAATTAAAAATTAAAAAGTCATGTGGCATATGGATAAAGGAGCTATCTTAAAATTTCTAAGCATTTTGAGATAGCTCCTTTAATTTGTCATCTTAATTGTGCGTGTTTTTCAATTATCCTTACCACCACACTACGATTATATCATATACAATAATGTTATACTTGATTTTTGAAAAAGTCAAGAACAAAAAGATATTTTAAATTTAATAGATGTATTTTTATATTGTTTTTATAATATTTTTGGAGTTCTTACTCAGATTTTACTTCCTTTTCACTATGAAACAGTATGATCTCGTCCCCATTCACACATCAGTTTCATAACAGGAAGAAAAGTCAGTCCTTTTCAGATAGTGAATACTCGACTGGGAGGAACTTGAGGGTATTCTTTCCTAGACTAATCATATTGTCCCTTGCAAGACTTTTAACTGGGGCAGAAAGCATTTTATGTGTAACAGGTGTTAAATCTCTTTCAGTTCACCATAACGTAAGCGTGGTGTCACAAGCCAGTTCATAGAAGTATTCTGAATTTCCATTTTCCTTCAATAATAGAAAGTGTTTTTAAAAAGGAGCCTGTTTTTGTACGGCATATATTTTTCATAGCATTAATTACTCTCCTTTTTGGTTAGTATCACACAAAAAGTGCTACTTTCCTTTATTAATATAATTTATTATAATGAATTATATATAAAAACAAGTATAGGAAGGTGGATAAAATGAAAAACAGATATATGTTATACATGGATATGGAGCTTCCCTGATAAGCACTGGTTTCCCTGGCTAAAGAGAATATTAGGAAATAAAGGATATGAGATTGAAATATTGAAGATGCCTACTCCCTGAAACTCCAAAAGTGAATGAGTGGATTGCCAGCATTAAAAAGATATAGGAATAATAAATGAAAATACTTATTTTGTTGCTCATAGTTTAGGAAATATAACACTTCTAAGGTATCTTTCTGAATATAAAAATTTGAATGAGATAGGAGGTTTTTATAATGGTTTCAGCATTTGACAGACCTATTAAGGGATTTGAAGAACTGCATCCATTTGTTGAGACAAGTCTAGATTATATATAAGTGAAAATGTAAATTGAAAGTTGATAATTGCAGCAGAGACGATTATTTAGTGCCTTTTGAATTCAGTAAGGAAGTGTCTGAAAAGTTAGATGCTGAATTTTATTTAATAGAAAATGCCGGACATTTTCTGGATAGGGATGGCATCACTGAATTACCTTTGATAGAGAGAGATAATTCGACATAATAATATCTAATAAAATTGAAATTTAATTAAAAATCCGAATTAACAAAAATAGAATGGTAGTAAAACATTGAAATTTATTTTTGATTGTGTTAAAAATATATTGCTTAAAAATTTCAAGTTATGAAAGGAGGAGTAGAAAATGAACAAAAGTAAGATTAACACTATAGTGGGTCTCAATTGGAGCATTTATTGGAGTTTTTGTTTTTATAGCATATATTCCGCAAATTATAGCGAACCTGTCTGGAACTCAAAATCACAACCTTGGCAGCCTTAGATGCATCTTTTTCCTGTTTAATATGGGTTATTTACGGATGGACTAAGGAACCAAAGAAAGATTTTATACTTATTATTCCAAATACTGCAGGTGTCGTATTAGGATTTCTGACATTTATTACTCATTTTGAGGAATTACACATAAAGAAATAACTCTTGAAAATACAGTTAAACAGTGCTATAATCTAATCAAATAAAGAAAAATAATTTATTATAGGAGGAAGCAATGGCTAAAAAGACATTAAAAAGATTTAGATGTAAAAGGGTAAAAAGTACTGGTAAGAGTGGATTTCAATGTGCCTATAAAAGATGGTGTAATCACTGACGATAACAGAATTATTGCGGCATTACCTACATTAAAAGCACATTTTTGGAAAAATGGTGGAAAAAGTTATTGCATTTTCACATTTAGGAAAAAGTTAAAAGCAGAAGAAGATAAAGCTTCAAAGACTTTTAGCACCTGTTGCAAAAAGATTAGAAGAACATTAGGGAAACCTGTTAAATTTGTTCCGAAACAAGAGGAGCAGAATTAGAAGCTGCAATAGCAGAATTAAAAAGATGGGGAAATTTTTAATGTTTGAAAAATACAAGATTTGAAAGATTTAGACGGTAAAAAGAATCTAAAAAATGATCCTGAATTAGGAAAAATACTGGGCTTCATTAGGAGATGTCTTTGTAAATGATGCATTTGGAACTGCACACAGAGCACATGCTTCAAATGTTGAATCGCTTCAAATATTAAGGAATCAGCAGTAGGATTCCTTGTAGAAAAGGAAATAAACTTTATAGGAGGAGCAGTAGACAATCCTGCAAGACCTTTAGTTGCTATTTTTAGGGAGGAGCAAAAGTTTCTGATAAAATAGGAGTAATTGAAAATCTTTTAGATAAAGCTGATAAAGTAATAATCGGTGGAGGAATGATGTTTACTTTCCTTAAGGCTCAGGGAAAAAATACAGGTTCTTCACTTCTTGAAGAAGATAAGGTTGAACACTGGCTGCTTCATTGACAAAAGCAAAAAGAAAAAGGTGTAGAATTAATCTTACCTGTGGATACAGTAGTGGCAAAAGAATTCAAAAATGATACAGAATTTCAAAAACAGTTTCAGTAGACGGTATTGAAGACGGATGGATGGGGCTTGATATAGGGTGAAGCATCTATCAAATTATTTGCCGATGCTTTAGTTGAGTGCAAAAAACAGTAGTATGGAACGGACCAATGGGAGTATTTGAAATGGAAAAACTTTCGCTAAAAGGAACAATAGGGGTATGTAAAGCAATTGCTGATTTAGCAGGAGCTACAACAATTATTGGTGGAGGAGACTCAGCAGCTGCGGCTATTCAGTTAGGGATTTGCTGATAAAATTCTCTCATATTTCTACTGGTGGAGGAGCTTCCTTGAATATCTTGAAGGTAAACCATTACCAGGTGTGAGAAGCAATTGCTGAAAAAGAATGTGGATGCGGTTGTTCTCACTAGAATTGATTTAGGTCATATAATCAATAAATAATAAATATTATTGTGAAATATAAAATAAAAGGTTTCTCCTGTAATGCAGTTTTTTGTATTACATTATGGAGAAACCTATTTTATGTAAACATATCAGTTTTTATTCATTTTCATTTAAATATTCTTTTTGCATCAAGAGCGGCAATTGCCCCACTTCCTGCAGCTGTTATTGCCTGCTGAGTATTTGCTATCCTGTACATCACCTGCTGCAAATACTCCTGGAATATTTGTTTTTGAAGATTTTCCTTCCGTTATAATATAACCGCTTGAATCCAGTTCAATTTTTTTCCGTTTAAGAAATCGGTATTTGGTTTATGACCGATGGCAACAAAAATACCGTCAGTATTAATTATTTCTGTTTCATTTGTTTCGTTGTTACGTAATCTCATACCTGAAACTTTTCCTAATTCATTAGTGATAACCTTCAATGGAGTATAGTTCAGTTTCCATTCAATTTTCTCATTTTTACGGGCTCTTTCTTGCATTATGGCAGAAGCTCTAAGTTCATTTCTTCTATGAACCAATGTTACTTTGCTTGCCAGTCTTTTGTAAGAAATGTAGCTTCTTCCATGGCAGTATCTCCACCGCCTATAACAATGACTTCCTTCCCCTGTAGAAAATCCGTCGCAAGTGGTACGATGCACTTACACCGTTTCTCTATACTTTCAATTTCGTTTTCAATTCCAAGGTATTTTGCAGTTGAACCTGTTGGAAAGTATTATCGATCTTGCTTCAAGCGTATCTTTTATTTTTCAGATGTATTTTAAAAGGTTTGCTGTCAAAATCAATTGAAACAACAGTTGTATTCAAAGTTTCCGTACCAAAGTTTGCAGCCTGAAAGTGCCATATCCTCCATGAGTTGAAAACCTGATATACCTTTTGGGAAACCTGGAAAGTTTTCAACATCGGTTGTAGATGTAAGCTGTCCACCTGGCAAAGTTCCACTTATAATAACATTTTTAATCCTGCCCTGCTTAAGTAAATGGCTGCAGTCAGCCCTGCAGGACCCGACCCTATAATTACTGAATCATACATATGTTTTTATCGTTCTGCCTGTAAATTTTTAGGGCAGTACTCTCTTTTCTATAATTTAGAATTAGAAAAAGTTGCTTCCAAAAAGGGACTATATCAAAAATAGTAAAACTATAAATATAATATATAAAACTATATTTTATTCATTTACTAAAATTTTACTCATATAAAAACAGTCATTCATTAAGAAAAAGTCAAAACTCGCCTTTCTGTTCAGACAGTTGACTCTTTCCTAAATTCTATTTTCTGTTTTACATTGTAAAATTTTAAATAATTCAAAAATATAGTTTCACAATCTTTTTAAAAATTTTCCTTTTTGAGACAACCCCTTAATTTTTTTGCAACTTTTATTACTTCTGATAATAAAATTTCAGAAAAATTATTGTTTTTATAGTGCGTTAGTAATTTTTCCTACAAGAGTTTTCTTTATCCTGAACTCCCACCATTATATCAATAGGTGCTCCGTCCTTAAATAAAAATCAGTGTAGGAATACTCCTGAACACCGAACTGCTGAGCAAGTTCAAGTTCTTCATCTACGTTAACTTTAGCAACAACTGCTTTAGTTCCAATTTCTTCTGAAACTTCTTCTAAAATAGGAAGCTGGAATCTGCATGGTGAACACCATTCAGCCTAGAAATCTACAAGAGTAACTCCGTTAGATATTTTGTTTTTCAAAAGTATCATTGCTAAACTTATTGCCATTATATCATCTCTCCTTAAATTTATTATTTTTGTATAACTAATTGATAATTTGAATATACCATCAAATAAGTCAATTCTTTCTGAATATGATTTTTGCTAATCTATTTTTATAATAATCTATTTTAAAATTATAAAAATGAGTGTGCATTTTTAAAAATCAGGATATAATATTTATAAGAAAAGATATTTAATATAAAAATATTTAAATAAAAAGAAAGGACAGTTTAAATTAATGAAAAATTGCAGTATATTTATTTTTCATAAGTATGATTTCTTTAGGTAATGTAAAGGATCCTTTTTAAGGATGAAAAATTTGATTCCGCATATAAAAATATAAAAGAGATATTTCCGGGGGATTTCCGTTGTAGATTTATCATAAAGCAAGTTTTATTACGTTCATTTCATGAAGATAATAAAAATACAGAAATGATAGACAATTTTAATTCTTCACTAGTTACTTATGGAAGAATAATACAGGAAGAAGGATTGTTTGTAAATGAAAAAGATCCTATAGAAGTTACGACACAGTACTATGCAAAAGTACTGTACAGTTCCAGAGAAAAATGAGCTTGATTATTTTGCTTCTCCGTCATTGACTAAATATTTTGATTCATTAAAGGGAAAATAGTCATGTAAATAAACTTTGGTACTGGTATTATTGAGATAATATAGTTTTGATTTTAGGAAAAATCAGGATATAATTATATTGACAATAAAAATAAGAAAAAATTTAAAGGAGGAAACATGAAAAATTAATTTTATTAGGATTAGCTGCAGCCTGTAAGTATATCGGCAATGGGAGCTACAAAAGAAAAAGCGGCTCCTAAAAAGCACTTTCGCCAAAAACGTTGGAATTGAATGTTATTCATATTAATGATCACCATTCTCACCTTGAAGAAGAAAAAATGGAATTAGTTCTGAATGGGAAAAAAGTTACTCTTAATGTTGGTGGAATGCCAAGAATGATTCAAAGAATATCAGATTTAAAGAAAGCAAATAAAAATAATCTTGTACTGCATGCCGGAGATGCTCTTTCAGGTACGCTTTACTACACACTGTTTAAAGGAAAAGCTGATGCAGCTCTTATGAATGTTGGACATTTTGATTTATTCGCTTTAGGAAACCACGAATTTGATGATGGAAACCTTGTTCTGAAAAATTTCCTTGATGAACTGAAAATACCAGTAGTTTCAGCCAATGTTGTTCCTGACAAGGAAGCATATTGGAAGGAAAAATGGACTCCTTACATGATAAAGAAAATACAGGGGCAGGATGTTGCCATTGTAGGGACTGGATGTAGAGGAAAGACAGTTGAATCTTCAAGTCCAGGAAAAAGACATAAAATTTCATGACAGAAGTTGAAACAGCTAAGAAAATGGTAGAAGAACTGCAGGCAAAGGAATTAACAAAATAATTTTCCTTTCACATGCAGGATATGAAAAACCTCGAAATATGAAAAAGTTTCAGGAATAGATCTTATTATTACAGGGGATACTCACTATCTTTTTAGGAGAAGGTTTCAAGGAATATGGATTAAAGCCGGTTGCTGAGTATCCTAAGAAAATAATGTCTCCTGCAGGAGAACCTGTATATGTTGCAGAAAGCATGGAGCTATTCTCATCTGGTGGGAAATATGAAGGTTAAGTTTAATGATAAAGGTGTAATAACTGAATTAAAGGCTGAACCTACAATAGTTCTTGGAGATAACTTCTTTGAAGTGAAAAATGAAAAAGGAGAAAAGAGTCAGCTTCAGGGAAAAGAAAAAGAAGATATTATTAAGTTTATAAACAGCCGTAAAGATATAAAAATTTGTAAAGAAGATCCGACTGCACAGAAAGTCCTTGAAAAAAATATAAACAGGAAAAAAATGAGCTAGGTAAAAAGGAAATAGGTAATATAACACAGGAAATACCTGGTGGATCAGAAAACAGAATACCTAATGAAAAGAATCCTGAAGGATCGCTTGCTACAACCCTTGTATCTGAAACAGTTCTGCATATGCTTAAAAATATGGGTACAGGTAATATTGATATGGTAATAATGAATTCAGGAGGAACTAGAATTTCATTGGTACCTGGAAAAATTTCATATGATGATGCCTATACATTGCTTCCGTTTACTTCAAATACAATTTACATTCTGAAAAATGAACGGTGCAGAAATAAAACAAGTAATAGAAGATGCATTAAATTTTTGCACTTGATGGAGGATCTTCAGGAGCATTCCCATATGGAGCAGGAATAAGATTTGAGGCAACTAAAGCAGGAACTCTTGGAACAAGAGTTAAAAAGTGGAAGTACTTGACGCAAAAACAAATAAATGGGTTCCAATTGATGCAGGAAAAAACTTATACTGTAGGAACAAATTCATATATTGCGGCAGGAAAAAGACGGATATACAACTTTTGGTAAAATTACTTCAACTCCTGGAAGAGAAGGAGTAAACACACATTTAGGGTGTTGAAACTTCATTTATAAAACTATGTTAAAGAGAAAAATCAGTTGGAAGACCTGAATCTTCAAATGTAAAATTCAAATATTAAAAATGTAAAAACTTAAGAAAATAAAAAGGTTAAAGTAGTATTGTTTGTATTATCTATGAGGAGGAATAATTTGTCTAAAGATGGAAAGGATATGACTTTAAAAAGAGATACAGTTTCTCATAAAGCATATTGAAAAAGGAAGTCTTGAGAAAGTGCAGGATAACAGAAGTGAAGCAGAGAAAAAGAAAATTCTCAAAGACTTGTATTAAAGCTAATCGAAGAATTTGGTGAACTGGCTGAAAAATATAAGAAAAATTTGAGATATAAAGGTGATAATATAAAGGGAACTATAGAAGAAGAACTTTTTGATATTTTTATTATATAATTGCTATTGCAAATGATTATACATTGACTTGGAAGAGGTTTTTCATAGTAAAGAGACAAGATAAATAAAGAAAAAATATGAAAGAAGTTTTTCTCTTGAAGAAGCAAGGAAAGAGTATGAAAAGATACATTAAACTGCAGCGATTATTCTTATTGAATAGAGGGTTATGGAAAAACTTAGAAAAAGTCCATATTTAGACAGAAAAAGGAGAGTTTTTAAATGAAAAGAAAAATAAGTATAGTTTTATTGCTGACAGTTTTAGCAACTGTTGGATTTTTCTGCAAAGAAAACTAGATTTTTCTCCTTTGCCGGATTTTTAATAAAGCACCGTCAAAAGCCTGTAAAGGAAGAATACAGCGAAGAAAAAGAAATATTAAACTACATAAAAAGAAGGGTATAATCCAAAATCAGAGATAAGAAAAACAACTGATAAGACGATGGAAGAAAAATATAAAAAGAAATCGAAGCAGAAAAAATAAGATAACTTATACATTGTTTGTAAGCGCAAATGAAGAGACTGTGGAAATAGTGGATTCACTTATACGGGAATATTATGATATTTTTAATTGAAGTTCATAATCCATAAGAAATATTGAAGCTGCCACTTATGCAAAAAGGGACTGATATAATGATCTATATGAAGGAATTTATTTCAAAAGATGAGTTTAGTGTCCTTGCAAGGGAACTGTCAAGTAAAGTTAGAAAAGACAACTTTGGTTACAAATATTCAGGTATTAGCATACGATCCTTATAATACTGAAAAAAGCTCTATTTAAAGAAAAACTTTTTAAGATAGGATTTTTGAAAAAGTAGGAAATAGAAAAATTATGAAAACGATATTTATTAAATTATTTCGATTTTTAAATATCGTTTTTAAATTCAATTTGTTGATTTATAAGTAAAAGAAAATTTATTATAATTTTCATTTTGATATTTCTATGTATAACCAAATATATAATGGGATATTGTGTTTGTCTGCTATAATCTTATAATATATTTATACATATAAAAATTAAATATGATTAATACTTTGTATATATTTTGTACTATTTATAACGCTTGTATTTTTGGTAGTGCTACAATTTGCGAATGAAAGAGTTCGTAATAAGTTAATATAGATAATAATTTTACTAGGAGGTAATTGAATGATTTACGAAAACATTTTAGAATTAATTGGAAATACACCGGTTGTAAAACTTAATCTTGAAAAGGATGAAAAGCATCGCCGATGTGTATGTGAAACTTGAAAAGTACAATCTTGGTGGAAGTGTAAGGATCGTGCAGCTTTGGGGATGATAGAAGCTGCAGAAAAAGATGGTAAGTTAAAACCTGGAGGAACAATAGTTGAACCTACTTCAGGAAGTACTGGGATTGCATTATCATTAATCGGAAAACTTTAAAGGATATCAAAAGTCATAATAATAATGCCTGATACAGCGAGTGTTGAAAGAAGAGATTTTATAAAAGCTTTTGGAGCAGAACTTATACTGACTGAAGGGGCAAAAAGGAATGAAAAGGTGCCATTGCTGAAGCAGAAAAATAGTTAATGAGAATTCTGGATATTTTCACATAGAGTTTGAAAAAATCCAGCAAATCCACAGAAGCATTATGAAACTACTGCAGTGGAAATACTGAATGATTTTCTGTTTTAGATGCTTTGTCGCTGGAATCGGTACAGCAGGAACTCTTGTAGGAGTTGGAAGAAAACTTAAGGAAGAAAGACCTGAAACAAAAAGTAATTGGAGTTGAACCTATAAAAATCAGCAGTTGTTTCTGGTGGACAGCCTGGGAAACATACGTTATTCAAGGAATTGGAGCGGGATTTGTTCCTGAAAACTATGATCGGAAATGTTGTTGATGAGATAATTCAGGTTACTGATGAAGATGCACTGGCTTATGGGCTGAAAGCTTCAAAAGAAAATGGACTTTTGTTGAATTTCTTCAGGAGCAGCAATTGCAGCTGCATATCAGGTTAGCAAAACTTGGAAAAGGTAAGAAAGTACTGGCTATAGCTCCAGACGGAGGAGAAAAATATCTTTCAGTGAGAAGCTTACAGTAATAAAATTAATATATATAATTACTCTGTTTATTTTTAAGATTTGATAAGCAGAGTAAAAATTTTTTATTACTGGATAAAGTCTTGAGCAGAAAGACTATAAATGATGTTGCTGATAATTTTAATTAAGAGGTGAGTAAAATTTTTAAAATGGATTAAGGAGGAAAATAGACAATATAGTTCAAAAAGATCCGGCTATAAGGAATAAAATTGAAGTTTTCTTTATCCTTCGTTTCATGCAGTTGTTAATCACCGTTTCAACAATTTTCTGTAAAAGAAAATTATTCTTTTAGCCCGTCTCAGCTTTCCCGTTTTTACAGGCATAGAAATACATCCAGGGGGCTACATTGGGAAAAGAATTTTTCTCGATCATGGGATGAGGATTGTAATTGGTGAAACAGCGGTTGTAGGGAAATGACTGTATAATCTATCATGGAGTTACATTAGGCGGTGTGAGTTCTTCAAAAGGTAAAAAGGCATCCGACTTTAAAGGATAATGTCACAGTTGGTGCAGGAGCGAATTTTTAGGGAATATAGCAATAGGAAATAATACAAGGATAGGAGCTAATGCCGTTGTTTTAAAAAGATATTCCGGATGATGCGCGGTAGGAATTCCTGCCAGAATAATACAGAAAGGTTCAGGAAGACTACTTTTATGTGGCACATTTAATGTAAGAAATATGATTGAAACGTTATAAATGAGAACAACAATATAAGTGAAGTAATATAGTGAATAATATATAAAAGGAAGCCTTTTTAAAATAATATATCTTTAAACTTTTTAAGTTTTTAGCTATTCAATTTATTGATATACATTCTTTTTCGGCTTCTATTTTTGTTTTACAATTCTATTTTCTATTTATTAGCATTTTCATATCGTCAATGCTGTCAAGAAATTCCCTTTATTTTAGGAATAACTGAAGCGATTGTTCCTTCAGTTGAAAAGGATTTTCAAGTTAGCTGCCTTCATCAGTTCAAAGAAAGATTTGCTTCCTCCAAGTCTACATAAGTTTAGATATTCTTCCCATGCCTTTTTCTCCTATTTTCTCTTGATTTAATCCAGAATTGGAAGGCACATACCTGAGCTAACGTATAGTCTATATAATAGAATGGAGTTCAAAAATATGTCCCTGTCTGAACCAGAAAATTCCTTCCTTCAGTTCATCAATTTCTCCGTAATCTCTTGTAGGTAAATATCTGTTTCAAAGCCATTTATTTCTTCTTTCTTCAGGAGTTGCTTCAGGATTTTCATAAACCCAGTGCTGGAATTCATCAACTGTAACTCCGTAAGGAATGAATAAAAGTGTCTTCAGAAAGATGGATGAATTCTGTATTTATCTTCATCGTTTTCAAAGTAAAGTCCCATCCATGGCCATGTTAAAAATTCCATACTCATTGAGTGGATTTCACATGCTTCATAGCTAGGCCATAAATATTCAGGTACTTCGTATCCTCTGCTTTCATAAACCTGGAAGCGTGTCCTAGCTTCGTGAGTAAAGCACATCTACATCATGTGCAGTACCGTTGAAGTTGGCAAAAATGAAAGGAGACTTTATAGTCTGGAATGTAAGTACAGTACCCAGCCACTATTTTTCCTGAAAGAAGGTCAAGCAGAGTTGTTTTTCAGTCATGAATGTGAAAAATTCATCAGTTTCCTTTGAAAGTTCACGATACATTGTTTTTCCATGATTTAAAATCCATTCGGGATCTCCGTGAGGATCAGCATTTCCTGAATTGAATTTTATAGGTTCATCGTAAAATTTCAGTTTGTCAATACCAAGTCTTTTAGCCTGTCTTTCCCTCAGTTCAGAATGTAGAGGAACGATGTTTTCAAGCACCTGTTTTCTGTAACCTGCAACATCCTGTGCATTATAATCAAGTCTTCTAAGTCTTGCATAGCTAATTCAACATAGTTTTTAAATCCTAATTTATGTGCAATTTCAGTTCTTACTTTTACAAGCTTATCGTAAATTTCATCAAAATCATGTTTTTATGTGCCGAGAAGAATTCAGCAACTTTTTAGCAGCATCTTTTCTTACGTTTCTGTCTTTGACTGAGTATAGAAGACCATTTGTGATAAAGTTCTTTCTTCACCGTCAAAAGGTATTTTTACTGGCAATTAACTTGTCGTATTTACTCGACAGTTTGTTTTCTTCCCCGTAATTGAGGGATAACTTCCTCATTGAATGTTTTTAAGAGCATTCTGCCTGGTCGAAAAGGAATTTTCCATATTTATCTTCCAGTTCTTTTCTGAATTTTGAAGTAACCAGAACTTTATAGAAATCAGTTGTAAATCCGTAAAGCAAAAGGCTGATTTCATCACAATAGTCGTTTTTCCTTATCGTAGAGTCATCAGCAGTATTAATGCTATGTCTAAGTGAAACGAAAGTGTAGTCATAGTGTCATATGATTTCTTAAATTGATGACTTCATCCATGATTTTACATTGCTTTTTCAGCGCTATCAGCTTTTCTGAAACTGCCCGATAAGTTCCTCAAACTGTACTGCATCAATGTTAATTCTTTCGTATTTGTAATCATTAAAATTCATAGTATAATAGGGACTGTCTTTAAAACAGTTCCGTCTCCTTTCTACAGTTTATTTATTTACATTATACATAATTTGAAAGCATATACAATGTGAAATTTATTATTTTCGAAAGGATTTTACTATTTTCGCTGAGGTTGTAAATTTTGTAGAAAAGTCCTTTTAAATCAATTAAGTCCTTAAAATTTCCAGTTTCTACAATATTTCCTTCATTTATGACAATAATTTCATCAAAATCTGTCAGAGTTTCTTCAAATAATCTATGAGTGACTGCTATCAGGTAATTTCATTCAGGTTAAGCAGTTCCTTCTCTATTTTCAGGGCTGTTTCATTATCAAGATTAGAAAGGATTTCATCAGCAACAAGAATGTCAGTTTCCCTTATTAATGCCCTTGCAATTGAAATTCTCTGTTTTTCCCCTCCGGACAGATTTATACCATTTTCTCCTACGAAGTCTGGATTATCCATTTCCGGTATGAATTTTTCAAGTCCTACCTTTTTAAGGATATCCTTTACCTTTTCTTTCTGATAATTATTATACAGGGTTATATTATCGAAAAACGCTTCCTTAAATAAAAATACGCTTTGACTTATGTAGGGAATATAAATTCAATATCGACTTTTCAGAAGATTACTTATATTTATATCATCAATTTCTATATTTCCTGAAGTTGGTTTAGATTTTTTCCTGACAGCAGTTTTTAAAAAAGTTGATTTTTCCTGAACCTGATAAACCGACAATTGCATATTTCTTATCAAAAACACTGACTTATATTTTTCAATAATATTTTTATTTTCATAAGAAAAAGCAACCTGTTTCATTGTTATGTCTTTTCAAGGTTTTTCGTAGCTGACAATGAATCTTCATTTCTTTAAGGTTGGAATATTGGTTCTCTATAGTATTCAGCCACAGATTTGAAAGGATGAAAAATCTTTCCACAAAAAGGTATAAATAGAGTTTGAAATATGGTTTGAAAGCTGAATACAGATCATCATAGTTCCTAAAGTAATAATTCCCTTTTGCGGCAAGATATGCACCAAAGAGAAATCCCCCATAAATATTAAGCTTCCAAAAATATGGAAATAGAGCGTGTATGGAACTGTACTGTTTTTCATAAAACTATTCCCTTTTTTACAACAGTATCTGCATTATGAAAAATGCTTTTTATTGTTTCAGCCATATTGAAGGGATTTTATGAGTGTCAAAACCGTTTAAGTATTCAGAAATTCTGGAAGTATATTCAGCCTGTGCATCAGAATAATCCTTTTTATATGAACTAAGTTTTTACCAAAAAGTTTAGGGAAGAAAAACAGAAAATAGAGTCAGTATTAACAGAAAAAACCAACCTGATAAGATTTTTATGATTATTGTTGTATATTGAAAGTATAAAAAGAATTGCAGCCCTTATAACTAGAATAAGGCTCTGAAAAATAATCCTCTTCTAAAAATTGCCATGTCATTTGTCGAGCAAAAGATATTTTATTTCCTATATCTTCATTAAAAACTGGGTTATATTCAGATTTTTGAATATCTGAAAATATTTTTACTTTAGTGTCCATATCATTAAAAATATAAACTGTAAAAACTCTATATAGCCAGTATATAAAAGTACAGTTACAATTGTGAAAATAATTGTTTCAGTAATCAGAAGAAATATAGCGAGATAAATCTCTGGAACCTGCTTTGTCTATTATTTGACCAAAACTAGTAATGCTCAGAACAATATCTCCTAATACATCGAGTAAACAGGAATACTCAGTAAAATGCAAAAGATCCTTATATGCTTTTGCAAACTGTTTTCACTAGTTGCTCTCCTCTTTGCTATGATTTTGAATTTAAGTATAGTGTGCCTCGTAAAGAATTTTCAGAGATCAAGGATAGAGTAAGAATTTGTTAAATTTTTAACATATAATGTCATATATATAAATAAATAAAATATATCTTTATTTCTGCTCTCAAAAGAGTAATATAATGCAAAAGGGAGCATTGTCAATATAATATAAATGTTTGAAATAGGTTTAAAAGAAAGGATGCTGAATAAATAATGAAGAATATTCTGAAATTTATATTGAAAAGAATAGGTCTGGGACTGGTAACCCTCTGGATGGTAGTAACTAATTACATTCTTTTTGTTACACATGCTGCCAGGAGATCCTTTCAGGATGAGAAGGGCACCGCCTCAGATAAAAGCCAATCTTATGCAAAAATATCATTTGGATAAACCTTTGGGAGTACAATACCTGATACTATCTTGAGAATATTGCAAAAAGGGTGACCTCGGGTAGAATCCGACGAGGAAAGAGGGGCGAACAGTTAACGATACTATAAAAGGGAAGGTTTTAAAAAGTTCTGAGATTTAGGTATAAGAGCCATAATATTTTGCTATCATTGGCATGGGAAATACCCTTTTGGAATTATAGCTGCTCTAAAAAGAGGAAAATATCAGGATAAGATAGCCATGGTAATAGCAATTATCGGAATATCTGTTCCAAGTTTTGTAATAGCAGGGCTTATGCATAAGTATGTGGTGGACATTCATAACGGATTTTTCATAAAAACAGCTTGGACTTCCAAGAATGTTCAGAATACGTATATCGGGGTGGGATTCGTTTTTGACAAGAAAAATACTCTCCTGATTGCATTGGGACTTTACTACAGTTGCACTGATAGCAAGACTTTTAAGAGGAGATGATAGAAGTTATGGGACAGGATTATATAAGACTTGCTGTAGCAAAGAGGTAAACAGCCGTAGAATATCATATGGAAACATGCATTAGAAAAATGCAATACTTCCAATAGTTACAATTATAGGTCCCTACTATTGCTGCGGTTCTGACAGGTTCATTTGTAATAGAAAAGCATTTACAATACCGGGACTTGAAAATACTATTGACAGCATAACAAATAGGGATTATACAATGAGTTTGGGAGTGACAGTCTTTTTATGCCATATTTCTTATAGGAATGAGTGATTGTAATGGATCTGGTTTATGCACTTGTTGATCTTGAAGATTAAACATTTGGGAAAGGAGATGAAGTGTAGAATGGAGAATACATCAGAAAAGAAGTCATTGCATGAGGAAATAGTCGAGAAAGTGGAATCAAAAGAAATAGATAAAAATGTCCAGAGGGAAGATATACATGATTTTGAAATGAGGCTCCCCACAGCAGCTGATGAATTTCAAGTGGTGGGACCTGATATAGCTCAAAGGGAAGTAATATGAACTGAGTCTGACATTCTGGCAGGATGGATGGAGAAGATTCAGGACAAACTGGCATTGTCTGGGAATGCTATGTGTATTTGTGTTCCTTGCGTTTTTGACAGAGCCTCACAGTATTCCTTTCAGTGATGCTAAATACGAATGAAGATATCTGAATCTGTTAAAAGTTGATCTGCAAAAGGACATTATCTTGGGTAGTCAGAGATACTTCAAAGAGATTTATGTTACAAGAGCTTTCGCAGGGAATAAGGATATCAATGCAGCTTCCATAGTGACGGCGGCGGCGGTAGTAGTTTTGCACTGTCTTGTGGGGCAGTCTCGGCATATTTTGGTGGAATTATTGATACGATACTGACAAGAATAGTTGGAAATTCTAATGATAATTCCTTCATGATGAGTATAATACTTTTAATGGTAGTAATAGAGCAAACATTAAAAACTATAATTATCGCGATGTCATTGACAAGATGGCTGAATTACTACACTTGTAAGGGTGAGGATTACAAATAAAGGAAAATGAATTTAGTGCTTTGCTTCACAAAGTCGCTGGGAGGTAATTTTTCTGGATTACAGTAAAACATCTGATTCCTAATACGTTAAATGTAATTATAATAAGACTTACATAGATATACCTAGCATAGTATTTACAGAAGCTTTTTAAGTTATAGTAGGGACTTGAGTACCGCTTCCACAGGCTTTCTAGGAAATCTTGCATCTGACGGGCTCTTGATGAGCATGTCCAACATATCCATATCTGTTTATTATACCGGTGACAGTTCTTTCAGTTGATAACGCTGGCATTTAATATAGTAGGGGGATGCACTGAATGATGCACTTAATCCTAAACTGAGATCATAATTACGATTGCACAGTGAGTGGTAGAGAGTCGTTCCGTATTCAGGCTGAGATTAGATTCAGCTTATGATAAATGACTCAAAATCAGGAGATAAATAAATGAATGAAAAATATTGAAGTAAAGAAATTTAAAGTGTTTCCTTTTTAATATATATGCTGGGTGAAGAAGCGCTGAGATATAAGCTTTCATGTAAATAGGGGAGAAAGACACTTGCAATAGTGGGGAGCTAGTCAGGAAAATCAGTTACAGTTCAGACTGGTCATGAAACTGATACCATGCCTCCAGGTGAAATAAAAGGCAGAGAAAATACAGTTTGTGGGGAAGATCTGATAAAGGTTTCTGATGAAAGAATGAGACAGCTTAGAGGTGGAAAATTGGAAGTCGAGATGATCAGGATCCGATGACTTTCGCTGAATCCTACAGATAAAAGGTAGGAAAACAGATAATGGAAGGAATTCTCATACATAAAAAGTAACAAAGGAAGAAGCGATAGGCGGTTGAAATGCTGAGAAAAGTGTGGAATACCAAAAGCCTGAAGGAAAGAATTTTAACCAGTATCCAGCATGAATTTTCAGGGAGATGAGACAGAGGCAGTTATTGCAATTTGTAATTTCGTGTGAACCTGAACTGCTCTATGTGATGAGCCTAGGCACAGCGCTTGATGTTGCACACAGGCTCCTAGATACTGGATCTGATAAACAGTCTGGAAAAGGGAGCTTAATATAGAGATATTGATAACATGCGATTTAGGGAGTTGTTGCTGAAACGGCTGACAGGGTAATAGTTATGCGTGTGCAGGGAAAACTTGAAGAAGCTCCCTGTAAGGGGAACGTTTAAGCATCCAAAAACATCCGTATACATGGGGCTTTCTAAAATCATTGCCAAGACTTGATATGTCAAGTGGAGAGCTGAATCAATACCTGAACACCACCTGACTTACTGAAAACCGCCTGCAGGAGATCCTCTTTTGCTCCAAGATCTGAATATGCAATGAAAATTGACTATGAAAAAGCCGCCTATGATAGATTTAGGAAAATGGTCATTTTGTGGTCGGCTTTATGTAAAAGGGGCACTGCAGTAAAATCCTTTTTGAAAATAATGAGGAAAGGGGAAGAAAGTAATGCCTGGAAACAAATGGAAAAAGGAAATTTGGAAAAGAAAAATAATAGAAAATGAAAAATCTGAAAAATATTTTCCAATGAAAAAGACAGAGTCTCAAAGGCTGTAGATAAATGTAACGATGGATATTTACAGAGGAGAAGTCCTGAGTCTTGTGGGAGAATCAGGGTCTGGAAAAGACAACTCTGACGTACTGTAAGCAGACTCTCATCCAAAGACACTAGGAGATATCATCATTGAGAAACCTCCAGGAAAGTTACAGATAAAGGACTCACTAAAAAGATACAGATGATATTCCAGGATCCCCAGGCTTCATTAAATCCAAGAATGACAGTAGGAGATATTGTTGCAGGAAAGGGATAGATATCCATAAACTGGCAAGTTCAAAAAAGGAAAGAATGGAAAAAGTAGTATAATCTCTCAGATTGTTGGGACTTAATAGGGTACGCTCAGCAGATTTCCAGTAAGAATTTTCAGGAGGCCAGAGACAGAGGATAGGAATAGCGAGGGCTTTTGGGAGAGAACCCTGAAATCTGTATGCGATGAGCCTGTTTCTGCCCTTGATGTCTCAATACAGGCACAAGTTGTAAATCTCTGGAAGGAATTACAGAAACAGCGTAATCTGACACTTCTTTTATTGCGCATGACCTAGTCAATGGTAAAATATATCTCAGACAGGGTAGCAGTAGACGTAACTAGAGAAAGTACAGAACTGGGGAAACTTGAAGATGTGTATGGAAATCCTGTCATGTTACACAAAGTCGCTTATTTCTGCTGTTCCAGTAGCGGATCCGGATTTTAAGAGACGTGAAAAAAGTGGAAATGGAAAGCAATATCTGAGAAGTCCAGTTGAGTAATGTCTGAAATAAATTTTGTACCTGAAGAATCGGAACTTACAGAATATAAACCTAGAGGCACTTTGTAGAAAACTTCCTTTCTGATTGAGCATAAACTGATATAATTGCAGTAAAAATTGATGTTATTATATGAGAATGTCTAATTTTAAGAATTAAAATAGAGCTAGAAAATTATTGGATTATAATGTATAATAAAAATATTATAAAAATTAAGGAGGAAACATGAAAAATTTTTATTGTTACTGTCAATGATGATATTCATGGTAGCCTGTGAGAGGAGGTTCTAAGGTGGGAAATCACAATAAACTTAAGAACAGAGCCTTCATCAATTGATCCGCAGATAACTACGGATATTCAGGAGGAACTGTAGATGAACTTGTAATGGAAGGACTTTTAAGAAAGGATAGAAAATGGAAAGTCAGTAGCTGGACTTGCTGAAAAATGGGAATCTACACCTGATGGACTAAATGGACATCTCCATCTTAGAGATGGACTCTAAATGGTCAAACGATCCTATTACTGCAAAAGGATTTCAAAGCAGGATGGCTGAGAGCATGATTCTGAAAACAAAATCTAGGAAATGCAAACTTACTATACCCACAAAATGGAGAAGCATTTAATTTGAAAAAGGTAAGTGCGGATGAAGGGGAATCAAGGTTATAGATGACAAAACACTTGAAGTTACTTTTTAGAAGCTCCAACTCCATATTTTGTGATGATTTAGTAACATTTAAGGCATACATGCCATTAAATGAAAAATTCTATGGAGGATTAAGGATAAGTATTTATATGAGCTGACAAGACAATATCTTCAGGACCTTATTTATTAAAAGAATGGGTTCGTAATTCACGATTTGTTTTTGAAAAATCTAACTACTGGGATGCGAAAAATGTTAAAACAGATAAAATTGTATTGAAGCTGCTATTGATCCAGATGTAGCTGCAAAAGTAACTTTAAAACGGAGTGAGGTTGATGTTACAGCAGTAAACTTTGAACAGTCAAAAGAATTTGAAGGGAAAACCTGAGCTGGTACGGCAATGATGACGGAGGAATGTGGTATCTTCTGTTTAATACTAACGTAAAACCTTTAAATAATGCAAAAGTAAGAAAAGCTATATCAATGAGCTATAAATAAAGAAGAATTAGTTCAAAAACACTGGATAATTTGCAGAAAAGAATGTAAAATCATTTGTTCCGATCAGGAATTGGAATAAAAGTGACTGGAAAAAGACTTTGCTGAAGAAGTACCTACTTCACTACCTGGATACAATCCTGGAAGAAGCTAAAAATTACTGCGAAGGACTTAAAGAAGAAGGAATGCAGCGAGTTCCGTCTATAGAATTAGTCTTCGGAGAAGGGTCAAACATAGGTTATATCTGAATTTATTCAGAGCAAGCTTATAATCTGGGAATCTGACTTGAAATTAAGCGTTGCAAGGTAAGGAAAAGAGTTCAGAAAACTAAACAGAGAAACTATCAGGTAACATTACATAACTGGACTGGAGATTTCCTGATCCTATAACATATCTTGATTTGTTTGACTCTAAGAATGCAAACAACCGTGGAGATTATAAAAATGCAAGATATGATGAACTTGTAAAAACAGCAAAAGTACATGCAGATCCTAAAGTAAGGGTTCGCAATGATAGAATGGAAAATCATTTCTGAAGAAGTACCATGTAGCAGTGCTGTTCAGAGACAGAAAAGATATCTTGTAAAATCCTGAAGTAAAGGAGATAACATTCACATTTCAATAGAGGAGAGTACTTCTTAAGAGACATGTATGATGGGAAAATAGGGAGTGAGTTTTATGAAATCATCAGGAAATAATAGATGTGTTTAACAGTAGATATGCGTGTAAGAAATTTGACAAAATAAAAAGTCAGTGATGAAGATTTTAACACTATTATTGAATCATGAGAAGCTTTCACTCAAAGTTCATTCAGTCTTGAGCCATGGAAGTTCCTGCTCCTTATGATGAAGGAGGATTTCAGGGGTTTGCATGGAGACAATAAACAGTCTGAATGGAGCCAGCCATATTGTAATAGTTCTTGCACGAAAAGGAGTTACAGCAGACAGATAAAACATGTGGCACAGGCTTGAGGATGTAAAGTTCCTGAAGAAATAGAAACTGACCAAAGAAAGATTTGGAAGATTTCAGGAAAAACATTTCAAACTCATCGAAAGTGAAAGAAATCTTTTTGACTGGGCATCAAAGCAGACATATATCGTTCTCGGAAATATGATGACAACAGCGGCCTTTCTTGGGATGAGACAGCTGTGCGATAGAAGGATTTGAAAGGGAAGCGGCTGCAGAAAAATATTTGAGTGATAAAGGAATAATAGATCTTGATGAATATGGAATTTCATATATGGTAAGTTTTGTTACCGGGATGAAGAACAGCCTATACAAGACAGAATCTTTCTGAGTATTTGAAATACAGAATAGTTGACATTTTAAAATAGGAAATCTAATAGGAAAGTGTAAAAATAGTGATTGCACTTTCCTATTTTTATTTGATCGTTTAATACTGTATAATATAGAGTGATATAAAAAAATATAGCAAAAAGAAATTGAAAATAAATAATAGACAGGAATAAATTTTAAATAGGAAATAAGGAGAAAAACAATAATGAGAGAATATGATGTTATTGTAATAGGAGCAGGACATGCAGGAATAGAGGCTTCACTGGCCTGTGCAAGATTAGGTATGAAAACAACAGTTTTACAATAACTCTTGATAATATAGGTGTAATGTCATGTAATCCTTCTGTAGGAGGGCCTGCAAAAAGCCATCTTGTAAAAGGAAGTTGACGCATTAGGCGGAGAAATGGGACGGAACATGGATAAAAAGTTTTCGTCCAGATGAGAATACTGAATACAAAAGGACCGGCAGTAAGGTCTTTAAGAGCTCAGTCTGACAGGAAAATATATGCAAGGGAAATGAAAAAGACACTGGAAAATCAGGAAAATCTTGATACAGTTCAGGATATTGTAACTGAACTTGTCGTTGAAAACGGAGAGATAAAAGGAATAAGAACAAAGACAGGACTTGATTTTAAGGCGAAAACTGTAATTGTTGCGACAGGTACATTTTTAAGGGGGCTTATGTATATAGGCGAAAAAAGGATAAAAGGTGGAAGAATGGGGGAGCTTTCTTCTGAAGAGCTTCTAGATTCATTGAAAACTCTAGGCTTTAAAATGGACAGGTTCAAGACAGGAACATATCAAGAATAGACATAAGAACACTCGACACTTCAAAGCTTGAAGTACAGCCTGGAGAAGTTGGAGCGGCATTAAAATTTTCAATGAGAACTCCAGATGAGGAAGTTCTTGAAAAACCTCAGCTTTCATGCTATCTGACAAGAACTAACCTTAAAGCACATAAAATAATACTGGACAATCTGGATAAGGCTCCAATGTATAATGGAAGCATAAAGAGTACAGGACCGAGATACTGTCCGTCAATTGAGGACAAGGTTGTAAAATTTCATGAAAAAGGACAGCCATCATCTGTTTCTGGGAACCTGAAGGTTTTGATACATCTGAAGTTTATATAAGCGGACTGTCCACAAGCTATCCTGCAGAATATCAGCAGAAAATAGTAAATACAATAGAAGGTCTTGAAAAATGCCCATATAATGAGATATGGATATGCGGTGGAGTATGATATTGTAAATCCTCAGGAACTTGATTATACTCTTGAAACGAAAAAGAGTCAAGGGTCTCTATCTTGCAGGGCAGATAAACGGAACAAGCAGTTATGAAGAGGCGGCGGCTCAGGGAATTGTAGCGGAATAAATGCAGCTCTTAAAATCAAGGAGAAGAACCTTTCATTCTGGACAGGGAAAGTTCGTATATCAGGACAATGATAGATGATCTTATAAACAAGGAACTTTTTGAGCCATATAGAATGTTTACTGCAAGGTCGGAATTCAGGCTTATTTTAAGGGAAGACAATGCTGATATCAGATTATCTGAAAAAGCTTATAAAATAGGGCTCCTTGAAAAAGAAATATTATGACAGGATAGAGGAGAAAAAAATGTTGCAGAAACAATAGAAAAGCTTGAAGATATAAAGTTAGGGGATAGTAATAAAAAGACTGGCAGAAATACTTGACAGATATGATGAGTCCCTGAAAAGCGGAACAACATTAAAGGAAATTCTGAGACGTCCAAAGGTTACCTATCATGATATAAAATATATAGCAGAAATAATGGAAAATGTACCTGATCTCAGCTTTGATGAAGATACGGAATACCAGATAGAAGTTCAGGTTAAATATGAAGGATATATTGCAAAAGCAAAAGCAGATAATGGACAGACAGAAAAACTGGATGATAAGAAGATACCTAAAAGATTTTTGATTATGGAGGGTATGAAAGGGATAACGCTTGAAGCAAAGCAGGAGACTGAAGGAGAGAAAGCCATACAATGTAGGGACGAGGCTTCAAGAATATCGGGAGTTAACTCCGGCAGATATATCTGTGTTGATAATGTATCTTGACGGAGTAGCTTAAATAATCGGCATTTGCTGCAATAGAAATTTCAAAATGAAATTAAAAGAATCGGATTTTTATGTCTAACTGTTAAAATAAATAATTATTGAAAGTATGGGAAATTATGGAAAATAATCATATAGAAATTGACAATGAAATTAGAAAACTATTTTTAATGAACTTCTTTGAAGTCAGAAATTTCAGTTGATGAGGAAAAGGAAAAATGCTCTGGTTCCTTTGAACTACTCCATGAGGAAAGAACAAGGTAATGAACCTTTACTGCAATAAGGGATAAAAAGGGAAATGGCAGAAAAACACTTTATTGATAGTCTGTTTTGGTAAAAATAATAAAAGAGGAAGAGAAGAAAATCATAGATGTAGGAACAGGAGCTAGGATTTCTGGGCTTGTCTTGCAAATATATTATCCTGAAAAAGGAATTTCTGCTTGTAGATTCAGTAAAGGAAAAATTTGGAGTTTATAAACGAAGTCATAGAAAATTAAATATTAAAAATGTAAAAACTGGTTCTGAAGAGCTGAAGAGCTCATAAAAACAAAAAGAGAAAAACTTTGATGCGGCTTTCTGCAGAGGAGTGGCAAATTTAAGAGATAATACTGGGTATATGGTACTTTTCTGAAAGTAAACGGAAGGTTTTCTGCCACAGAAACTTAATCTTAATGAGCTTGAAGAATCAGAAAATGCCCTGAAAAACTGAATGCTTCGGTGAGAAATATATATAAGTTTCATCTTCCTGAAAGCGGAGATGAAAGGATATCTCTGAAATACGAAAATTAAAGAAAACAGATGGGAAATATCCAAGAAAAAACAGGAATTCCAGCACTTTATAACTGAATTTTGTAACTGAATAATAAAATAAAATTTGATACAACTACAGGAAATATTTTCACTGTAAAAATTTGAAGGGATAGAAAATGAAAAATTTAAGAATTTTAGTGGAAAAATATAATCTGGAAGTTATAGATGAACAGCTGAGTTTTTAGAAACAATAGAAGCTGTAAAAGGAGATTATTATGTCAGTATTTTTAGTTGATTTAAGAGATTATACTGTGAGATAAATATGACAAAAAGACAGACAGAAGTAAAATTAATAATCTGTTAGATGAATCTAGAATTTCGTGGAATAAAAAGCACAGGTTAAAAAGAAATCATATAAAATTATACTACATGAAGGAAATTCCAAAAAGTAAGAGAAGATATTGAAAAATAGTGGACAGAATAATAGATTTTCTAGAAAAAGAAGGAACAGTAAGTTGTTGTGGTTTTTGTTGGAATTTCACCTGAAGAAGGTGGATAAAGGCAACACAGGTTATAAAAATGAATCTGAGAATACATTATTTGTGAAAACTGTCATAATGAAAACTGAAGGAGCTTGAAAAGAATAAAAAGAAATGATATTTGAGTAAAGGAAAAATTATATACTAGGATTTTTAGGCAGTCTTTTAGAGCTTCTGTTGGTGGAATTTTATGGAGTTATTATAGGAGCACTTGGACATATGGCGGCAGTTTCTGTAATAGTGATTTTACTAGGTGGAATACTTGGATATACATTGTTTACATGGAATTATAGGTTCCTTTCTGTTTATACTATCTTCAAGTATTGTAATTGCAGTGGCACATTTTATAGCAACTGCTTTTCACTTTAGGAACGGTCTAAAGGCAGAAGGGATATCTTCGGATTTTTGAAGCTGCTGAACAGCTTTTTACTTACATGAGTGTAAACCCTGAAGTGGGAAGAAAAGTATGGCTGGATCCTTATTTCATAGTTTCTCTGGTTATTACATTGATTATGAGGCATTATCAGTAAGAGGCTGCTTTAAGAGAAGCACAGGAATTTACTCTGTAAGTAGAAAATAATATTACATATTAAATCTCGTGAAAGAATATCAGATCAAATCTATAATATAAAATAAAAACTATATAAATTAAGAGGATTATGAAACTTCTGACTTTTAAAATTGACAGGATTATTGCAAATAGCAAATCAACCAAGAAAAGTATTTTGATAGAGACAAAATAGTCTGAATTGAAGGAATCTAATAAAAATAGCGGATTGTTTCCAGCCAATTACCGTAAAGGAAAAATTTCAGGCGGGAAATATGAGATAATAGCAGGTGGTAGAAGACGTTACCGTGCATGCAGAGAACTGGGGATGGAAAATATTCCTGCAATGAGATAAATACTGGAGATGCCAGAGACATGGAGCTTTCTGTTCTAGAAAATATCGAGCGTGAAGATTTGAATCCGATAGAAGAAGCGAGTCTTATCTTGATGCTTATGGAGGTTTATGGTTATACCAGGAAAAAGCTTGTAGAAAAATTGGGAAAAACAGGTCATCCTTTCAAACAAAATAAGAATTTTTGAAACTTCCTGGAAATGTAAAAGAGCTGGTAAAAAGTAGAGAACTCATCTTATGGGCATGCTAGGAACTCTTCTCGCATTGTCAGATGAAAAGCAAATAATGGAACTTGCAAAAGTAATGGAGAAAAAATATTCTGTCAGGAAACTGAAAAAGTAAAAATAATTTTGGACACTTTTTCGAATTTTTCTTTTTCAAATATTTTGTCTGATAAAAGAAGAAAACGGAAAATAAAGATACGCATCTGGAAAAATTTTCATGAAAAGGAAAATGAGAATAAATAAGGAAGTCATGAAAAAGATGCTGAGAAAGTATTTCGGAAAAATAAGCTAAGGGAATTTTTGACAGCATGTAGAAATAAAAAGGAAATTTACATGAAAATGGTAAAAATAGAAATAAAAATTTCATGATTACGAAGAACTGGAAAGAATAACAGGATTACTAAATATTGAGTTTTGATTAAAAATAATATGAGAAAAGTCCTAAGTGTGATATAAGTAATATATACTATAATAGAATTAAAATAAATATGAAAACGAGATAACAGAAGAAGGAGGTAAAAATGAAATATATAAAAAGATCTTTATTTGTATTTATTCTCTTTTTGTTATCTCTGTTTTAATATAGAGGTTAGCATTTCTACAAATAATTTTAAAAGGCATGCTTTAGGTCTTATACTGAAATCTTCAGGCTAAATATTGAATTTCAGTCGAACTTGAAGGATTTGGAAAAATAAAAATAGATGACTTAAAAGTAAAGGATCAGGCAGGAAATACAGTGATAGATGCTAGAGAAAGCTACTGCAAAAATAAATCTTATGCTTCCTTCAAGATTATCAAAAGATAGAGGTTCTATAATGCAACTGTTAATCTTGAGAGATATCCTCAGAATCAGTTTAATGTATCTAATATATTAAAAGCCTGACGATAAGAAAAAGTTACTTATGATGATATGCAAACAGGCTGGAAAAACTATATTTTTATAATTCTGTTTTAAATTTTACTTGATACAAGTTATAAAGAAAAATATCGAAAACTTTATGTGAACGGTTATCTGGAAAGTCTCCAAATCAAGAGGGTTTTCACTTGAGGCAAGAGTGATGGAGATGAAAGCATAAAAGTGTATCTTGCTCAGAAGGGTAAAATACATTGCAATCCTTTAAATCAATGTTTTGATACTACATACTGATCCGAAAAAGGAGTTTCATTGAGTTTCGAATTTAAAAATGTCAATAGTAACAGAAAGTTTGGGACAGATTTGGTACCTCTGGAAATGATAAAGGCTAAAGGGGGAAAACTTACAGGAAATCTGGAATTAAGTCAAAGCATCAAGAGAGTGTCATGAAAGTAAAAAGGAGAAATTGGACATAAAAATGGAATTCTGGAATATGAGGATTTTGATGGAGATATTAAAAAACGTTGATGCAGTGATAGATATGAAGAAAGATAACATTTCAGTTGATGCAAAAACTCTCAGAAAATAATCCTGTAACATTTAAAATGAACTACAGCATGTCCGATCAGAATATGAATATGAAGCTGACTACTGATAATGTGCCATTTAGGAAATTCACAGGATATAAAATTATAAAAGATCTAAATGTAAATGCTAATGGAAATGTCACAGGAGAACTTTAGCAGAAATAGATACGAAAAGAAAGAGGTTACATGAGAGTAGTAAATTTTCTTCGCCCTCAAAATAACTACTTGCAAAGCTACAGGTTCAGAGATTTAAAAACATCGATGAAGATGTCTAAGGAACAGATTTTTGACATTGAAAATACAACTTTTCACTTTGAGTGAACAATAGCGGGTTTAAAGTGAAAATGATGTAATACCGAAGTTTACCTACAATATAAAAAGAAAAGCATGGTAATGGTAATTTATGTTATAACAAATAAAGGGTCTGATTACAGCATAGCTAAAATAACAGGAGAAGCATCAATAGACAAGGAAAATGTAGTAAAAGGAAATTTTGCATCAGAGTGAACTTATAGGAAATTATGTTATAAATGTAGTCAGCAAATGAACATAAAATGCAACCGGAAAAGATTATCTGACAGTAAATTATGGAGGAAATTTCCTATGATGTGAATCTAAAGTAAATAATCTGGTTCTCAAATTTAATAATAAAATATTTTACAGTCAGGAAACATACAGAGCAAAATTAAAGAGCAGAAATAACAAATATTTTGATTTAATAAATGCAAATGTAAAATGTAAATAACGGTTCTTACTAATGTAACATGATATAAATGTGAAAGGGCAGAACTTAAGGGTTTTCAGGAGGTAACAACTGCAAGTATGAATCATTCATATAAAAATTACAACATTTGGAAAAGGGAAAGGCTTGATGCAGCAAAACTTTTAGAGACTACGGATACAATCTAAGGTCTTGATAAAGCTAAACTTCCGATGACAGTAACAGCAACATTTCAGGAAATGGCGACAAACTGTCAGGAAGTTAGTGAACTCTACAGTCCTTATGGAGAGTACATTGTGGAATATGAGACAGCTCCATGCCAAGGGTAAAATCAATGATTTGCTAAGTTTAAATTTAGATATAAATGCTAAAATGTCTGAGTGTATGGGTGGGTTATCAGAGGTTGAAAAATGTTTCAGTGAAATGAATATAAAAATGATGTTGTAAATATTTTAGATGTGAGTAATGACAAATTACAGGCAAAAAGGTTCATTTAACATGAAAAACGGAAATATAAAAATGAACTCTGAACTGAAAGATTATGTAGTATTACAATACAATTAAGCCTGAGGTAAATCTCTATCTAAAAATGTGTCAATGAATTTAAAATGGTCCGTTGGAAAATATGACGGGGGTATAATACCGCAGCCTTCAAAGACAAACAATAAACTCAACTTACATAGGTGATACTGAAGGAATAATAGACATTAATAAAAAGTGTACTGAATTTTAAAAATTTACTTTGAGGATAATAAAATAGCAGGTACCTATGATATGAAAACAGGTCTTGCAGATGTGAAATTAAGCCTGATTGAAAAGGATATCCCTAAATTATTTAAATTTAATGATTTGACTTTTGGAACGTTGTCTGAGTTATCTCTAAAGGAGATTTGAATAAATTTAATCTTTCTGAAATGTAAATTTTGGAAATATAAGTTATAAAGGCTATAAAATACCTTCATTAGATTACAGAATTGGAGCATTCTGATGGAAATGTGGATAAACTTTTTAAATATGGAACTTTTTAATATAAAGATTTTGATTATCAAAGGGATAATGACGAGGAAACTTTTCAGAGACAACACAAAATTTGATCTGGCTAATATAGATATAGATTATAAGCTTGAAAATCAGAAATTTTCTCTGGATTCAGTGAGGATCGAAGGATAAAGGATATGGTGGAGATATAACTCTGACTTTTTCTTTAACGGAAAGCCTGAAATTTTTTTCAACGGGAATAACGATTAATTCTGATACAAAAGTAACATTAAGTGGATTCCTGTGGAACACCTATGATGTGAGATGCGTGCTGATAATAAGGGGAATAAATATAGGACAGTTTTATCTGGAATATGATCCATTACTTTTAAACGGATATTTTTACAATTTTTCTCCTGTAAATTATAATGTATCAGTACTAACAAAAGTTTTAATCTTGATTTTCTTGGCCTTGATAAAAATATAAAAAGAAGCAGGTGGAATAGCCGATATGAGATATCGTGTTTTCACCCGAGCAGACAGCAAGGAAAAGGTTTTACTGAATAATTTTGATTATAAAACAAAAGATAATATAACTTTGGTGAGACAATGTGAATGCAGATATAAGTATTGATAATAGAAAATTGAATGTAAACAGGTTGGATGGAGGATATAACGGAGGAACTTTTCGGTGTAGATGGAAATCTTGATGTCTCCTGTAATTCCTGAAAACTTTATGAAAACTAAAAGACTGGAATTTGGAAGAATTTGAACTAAATACAACCTTTAAATAGTGTAAAAGTGAGATATGGTGAAGATATAGATGCAGTTTTAACTGGGGATATCATACATACTGAAAATCATCTATTTGGAAATATAAACTGCACAGAATCAGGAGAAATAAGAGGAATACCTAATTTTAGCGGAGAAGACTGTATCGGCGGAAGAACAGGAAAAATACTGAAAACAAGACTATAGTTGATGGAATTATTGAAGAGGTAATAGACAAAATAATGAAACAATATACAGTAGATGTAAACTTAAGGGCAAATAGGGATGTAAAAATTAATATTCCAAATATAGTCTCGTATTAAAGGAGTATTTCTGGAGAAAGTAAATTTTGTATGAAAATGGTGGGGTAGGAGTAATTGGTGAATATATAATAAGACAAGGTTCATTTATATTAAATAACAATCGGTTTAAAATAGAAAATGCAGAAATAAGATTTCTTGAATCATCTTTTGAACCTCACTCCAAATAGAGCCTTTTATAATTTTTAACGCAAATACAAAAGTAGGCAATGAAAGAATAGAAGTATCAGTTACAGGAAAAGTAAAGTAATCCTGGAGATAAAATTTTCTTCTGATTCAGGACTTTCAAAAGAAGAAATAGTTTTCATTACTGGCATTTAATACTGCCTCAAAAAGGGAAATAATATACAGTAAAGGAACTGATGCAGAGCAGGATGGAACAGTAATAATAGGCTCTGTATTAAGCACACTGCATTAAATGAGTTGATTTTTCGCCAGTAACTGGTAAAAGTGGAGAAACATTTGGATTAAAATAATGTATCTGTAAAGTCAACTAATTTCTTTAGAGATCTGAAAAGACAGGTGAATATAGTGGAGTTAGCTACTTTGTACATACAGGATAGCCTTTACAAAGATAAATGGTTCTGGAATCTTCAGGTTAAGTTTCCTTTTCAGACAAAAACAGAAAAGGGAATACTGCTAATCCTATAGGTATGAATACTTGGATAAATTATAACGTGTTAAATGGATTAGAACTTAAATTAGCGTACAACCATAATGAAAAAGATGAAAGTACAAATTTTAAACCTAAAAATACAGTGAACTACTAGTTTGGGAGTTGATTTTTCAACAAAGGCAGATTCATTTAAAGATTTATGGAAAAAGATATTTCGTAAAAAGAAATTAGACACTTTATCTAAATAATTAGGAGGAAAAATGAGAAACAAAATTTATGCTTTAATTATAACAGTTACAAGTTGCTTTTCTATCGATGAACGGTATAACAAAAAGCAGCAGAGAATGAAAAGATTAAAAGGTAGGAACTATTCAATTTTCATGATTAAAGAAAAGAGCTTCCTGAAGAATTTCTACTGGAAAAATTCCTGTGAAATCAGGAGATGCTTTATTCTAATAAAAGTTTTAAGTTGAAATATATCTTGCATTAAAAAGATTGAATTATATTTCAAATGTCAATGTTTATCCACAGCAGGAAGGAGATGCTGTAAATCTTGCTAGTGGAAGTTGATGAAACTGACGGAGCATTAGAAACTGCGGAGAAGAGCTGGAAAGTTATAAAGGGATTTAAATCAAACAGATTTTGTAGTTTCTAAAGGTAGATATAAAAGGACTTGAAAAAAGGTAAGAAGTAAAGCTTTAAAAGGTATTCAATAAAGAAAGGGGATCAGTTTGTACACTCAAAAGGCAATAGACGGAGCACAGAAAATATGTTCGAGAAGAGTTGATTTTCTCTTCTGTTGAACCTTCGTGTAGAGAGTAGCTGACAATACTATTTCTGTTACTTATATTGTGAGAAGAAAACCCCTGTAGTAACTAATGTTGAAAATATCAGGAAATACTTTATTTACTCAAAAAGGAACTTGAAAAAGTATCTGAGTCAAAAGAGGAGAAAATGTTAAATGGAAATATCTTAAATCCTGATGCTAAATGGAATTATAAAACATTATGGTAAAAGAAGGATATACAACAGCAAGAATAGAAAGTATAAATGTTTCTAAAGAGGGATGTGATGAGGACTTTCAGGAAGGAATGGTGAGACTCTGTTGTATTCAAGAAAAAGAATTCTAAGAGAGAAAATGAGAGATCTTCTGAATATAGAGTCAAGATTAAGAACGAAACCTTGCGTACTTGAAGGATCTTTGGCAGATCAAAACCAGGAGAAATATTTAATATAGAGAATGGAAATGCTACAATAAGAGATTTATATAGAACAGGGTGTTTGCTTCGCAGAACCTATTATAAGTGGAAAAGAAGATGATCCTAATGCAAGAGCAGTGAATTTGTTATAGAAGAAAAGAGCTACAACAACAATAAATGGAAAGTATATCATATGGAACATCAGTAGGATTAGTAGGAGGACTCTAAACTGGCAGATTCAAACTTTCTTGGAAGAGGAGAAGAGCTTCATTAACATTGAGCTATCAAATAAAGGTGACAAAACATTTGATATAAGCTGGTTTTGATCCATGGCTTAAAAATACTGAAAGAGTTCAGGCAGGAGGTTCGATATACTGGCGTGAATCAGTAGATGAGGATGCAGGTCCTTTAGATGTTAAAAAGTAAAGAACAGGAACAAGATGGACACTAGGAAAGGATTAAATGATAAAATATATGTGGATTGTCAGCAGAATATGATCACTATAAAGGAGTTTTAGGATCAAAAGCAATAAATGACAAATATAATCTTTTGGCACTAACACCATCATTAATTTATGATTCAAGAGACAATGCCTTTTCACCTACAAAAGGAATTTACTCAAGCTTTAACTTATGAATGGTGAATTGGTAAGTGATCCAAGACAGTATGATCCGGTTTGAGGCAGATTTGAGAGCTTTATCACCATACGTTCTTTAGGATATTCAATGGCTTACAGAGTTGTATGGGCATCTACAGGAAGTGAACTCCTGACGCGTTGAGATTCAGTATTGGTGGAGCAGAAACATTAAGAGGGTATGAATATGGAAAATTTGAAGGATGTTAATAAATTCCATGCAACAGTGGAAAATAGAAACACAAATAAATAATACATGCAGTTTGTTACATTCTTTGATATAGAAATGCCTGGCAAAAACGAAAATAGAAATGGTATAAATGCACCGGATAGACATAGTGCAGGTAAATTTGCTGATCTTAAGGTGTAGGAATAGGAGTAAGATTGAATACACCTATCGGGCCATTAAGATTTGACTATGGTTGGCCACATGACCCGGAAGTAAAGGTGGACAGAAAACAGGTGGAAAATTCTACTTCAGTTTTTGGGAGCAGACATTCTAATTATTAAAGGAGTTGTTTCAAATGTATAATATAAAGAAATAGCAAAATTAATAAAAGTGAGATAAAAGGAAATGATAATCTAGGTTTTCAGATTATCACCTCATGCAAAAAGAAAATGAAATCACTTTGAAATCAGATGAAAAATGTTGAAAAATATTGATAAATAGTAGCGAGGTGCAATTATTGTTCCTCCTCATGGAAGGGACTTCAGGATAACAGGAACTTATATTGTTGTGAAAAAGCAATCCAAGGGAGCTTATGCCGATTCTTCTGAATTATTTTTAAGCGAAAATTCACAGCCATTTCAAAAGCAAAAAGGAAGATTCAGCTATAATAGACGATACAGCTACAGTCTCTCCATAAAGACATATATTGGCTCATAATGTAAAGATAGGAAAAATGTTGTAATTTATCTACATCGTTTCAATTTTTGAAGGAACTGTAATAGAAGATAACTGTATTATTTATTCAATGTTACGATAAGGGAGTTTACTAAAATAGGGAAAGGCTCTATAATTCAGCCGAGGAGCAGTCATAGGATCTGGATGGATTTGGATTTGTGAGAGTTAACGAGAATAATGTGAAAAATTGAGCAGATTGGGAATGTCATCATTGAAGAAGAAGTTGGAAGTGGGAGCAAATACTTGCGTAGATAGAGGTACAATAGGAGATACAGCAATAGGAGACAAAAGATAGATGAATCTTGTGCATATAGCCCATAATGACATTATTGGAGAAAAACTGTTTTATAGTAGCTCAAACAGGAATTTCAGGAAGCGTTGAAGTGGGGTAATGATACTACACTTGCAGGACAGGTAGGGAGTTGCGGGCATCTAAAAATAGGAAGCAATGTAGATAATTGCTGCAAAAATCGAAATTTCAAAATGATGTTCCAGATGGCAGTAGTGTCAGGATTTCTAGAGGAGCATATGGAAGATTTAAGAATAAAAATGTCCATAGGGAAAGGTCCTGAACTGATTAAAAAATTTAAAAATGGAAAAGGAATTGGAAAAACTCAAAGGATAAAATTTATTTACATTCTTTACTTGACTTGTTATTTTTCAAAATAATGTAAAATGAATTAGATAAATTTAAAAAGAGGGAGCTACAAATGAAAAACTACTTGTAGGAATTTTGTTACTTATATTAACCGTGAGCTGTGGAAATAGAGCTGAAAACAGTAGTATCAAAATTTATAGATACATGTTAAGGAAAAGAAGATTGAAAAAGCATTTAAAAGATTATAGTTTGTAAATAAAGAAGCTGAAGGAAGTATGCACCTCAGAATATAATAATAAAACACAACAGCTGCTTTTTGAAAAATTGTTTGAAAATCTGGAATATAAAATAGTAAAAACTAATAAAGAAGATGCAAAATACATCAGTTGTTACAGTCGAAATAACTAATATTGATGTAAAAAGTATTTAAGAAAATGTTTGAAAAATAGTACAGGATACATTTTCTAATGAAAGTATATCAGTGGTTCATCATCTGAAGATGAATTTAAAAAGTATTATTGAGTCAAAAATGTTCCAAAATCAACATATACAACAGACTTTGTAGTTGTGAAAACAGAAAAATGGAAACAAAATAGAAATAACACCTGAAAACATGGATGTTTTGTTGGGAAAACTAGATAACAACATTGCAAAATCCTGGCAATTTAGATGATAATGATCAAGAACAGCAGACAGGAGTATCTGAAGATGGTCCAAGTGCAGAAGATACACAGAAGCCAAAATGAACCTAAAATGAAAACAGGTAACAAACTAAAATAAAGAGGTGTATCGCCCAACTCTAAATCGCATAGGCGGTGAAATTGGGCGGTATTTTTGATTGAAAATATATAAATGGAAAAGGAAAGAGAATAATGGAGAATAAATCAAAACTTATAAGGGGAACAAGCAAATGTGCAAGATTTTGTGTGTGCGATACTACAGAAATAGTTAAGGGAAGCAAAGAAAAATACATAATACTGATCCGGTTGCAACAACAACATTGTTTGGAAAGCTGCTGACTGTGACTGCCATGATGGAAAGGACTTAAAAGGAGACAAGGATCTAATTACACCAAAAATAAATGGAAACGGTCCATATGGAAATATGCTTGCCACAGAAATAAAAGGTGAAGTGAAAGGATATGTGGGAGCTGTCGAGGAAGAAGAAATAATGGATTGATAAATGAAAACGGGGAATTATAACTAATTGAAAAGGCCAGATAAAATTTATAGGAGATGGAACTTTACAGGTAATCAGATATGGGACTGAAAAAGCCTTTTTGTCGGTCTTACACATATTGCAGGAGAAGATCATAAGCTGATACAATGGCTCATTATTTTCTGATTTCAGAGCAGATAAAGTCTGTAGTTGCTAGGAGTTAAACTTTTCAGAAGACGGAAATGAAAGTGGAGAAGGCAGGAGGATATAGATACAGCTTCTTCCAGGAGTAGAAGAAAATTTATAGACAAGCTTGAAGATAGACTGAGACAGATAAAAGCATAACGGAACTTCTTTCGGAGGATCTCACTCCTGAAAGGATAGTTGAACTTTATATGAAGATATTTCTAGGCAGAAGAAGAGCTGAAATGTCATGAGCTCATGTATATGTTGAAGATTATAGGAAATTCTCTGAAGAATCTGAAATTGAATATAAATGTAACTGTACTAAGGGAAAAATATTATAAAAGGAATAATGACTTTGGGTAAAAATGAAATTTTGCATATACTTTGCAAGAAGAAGGAAAAATAGAAGCAGAGTGTCATTTCTGCGGGATATGTATGTACAGAAGAGGATTTTAAGGATATAAAGTAAATAAATTGATTATTTAAATTTTTATAACTGAAATAATTTTTAATATTATAATGGAATGAGAGGATGTTTGAAAATGTCAAAATTGTTAAAAAGTAGGAGTAATACGAGGAGGAGTTTCACTGAAGAGAGGTTCAATGAATACGAGTGAAATGTATTAAATACCCTTAACAGGAACAAATATGAAGTTTTTGATGTTGTTATAAATTCAGAAAGGGAAGTATTTGAAAAATTGGAAAAATCTTAATTTGGATTTTTAGTATAGTATAGCTTTTACACGGTATGTTTGGAGAAGGATGGAAGAATACAGGCAATACTGAAAGCCTTGAATAGCTTTATAGCGGACCGAGTTATGTCTAGTGCACTCTGTATGGATAAAGGAACTTAAATGAAAAATAGTGGAAACTTACGGAGTAAGAACTGCAAAAGGTGTAGCCATAAGAAGAGAGAAGAATATAATCAGAAATAAAAGGAAAAACTGGTACCAGAATCATAGTAAAACCTGAATTCCAGGTGGATCAAGCACGGAGTAAGTTTTCGTAGAAACAGAAGAAGAGTTTAAAAGCGCTTTAGATTAGTTTATACAATGGATAAACTGCTCTAGTTGGAGGAAGTGCTGCCAGGAATTGAAATAGTGCACTGTAATTAATGCGAGAGTATTTCCTACACTTTAAAATAGAAGCTGTTGCGGGAGAGCTATTTTGATTATGAATCCCAACTATGCGGATGTGAAGAGCAGGAATTTGTATTTGAGTTTCTGAAGAAATACAGAAGGAAATGATAAAGTTTGTTTATGACAGTTACTATGCATTGAAATGCAGAAGGATTTGCAAGTGATTTTATGGTAGTGGAGATAAACCATATTTTATGAAATGAATACACTACCGGAATGACAGCAAGTCTTTACAAAGAGTACAGCCTCAAAAGGATATGATTATGTAGAAACGCTGGATTTACTTTTATAGAGGCTTCGATAAACATAAAAAAGATAGAACGGATTTAAAAATTAAAAAGAACTATATATGAAGGAGAACTCATTATGGAAAGAATAGCAAAGTTTCTAGAGTTGATCATATAAGACTGACTAGGGGAATTTATGTATCAAAATTGACGAAATAAACGAAATTATCTTACAAGTTTTGACATAAGAATGAAACTCAAACAGGGAGCTGGTAATAAACATTGCAGAATTGTCTGAACACCTGAAGGAGCGACTTTTTAAGAAATCATTCTGTCTGGAAGGATAGTTTATTTTGGACCTATGGATGCAGAACAGTGTCTCTATCCTCATACAAAAGGAAAACTGGAATCAAGGATATAGTTGGACACTGATGAAGGAACTTTATAAGTTTATGGCTGAATTTGAAAGGAGATATTCCAGAGCGACTGCTATGAATGTGGAAATTATCTGATCAGAATTTGCCAATGGCTAATTACGAGGCTAATGAAATATTTGGAAGAAACTCTTCCATTTGGGAGAAATTTGAATTATCCTGATTAATAGGTATTGATTTTTCAATATTTAGTAGAGTTAGTTGTAGATGATATGAAATTAATGACAAATATTAAGAAGATGTAGAAATAAAAAGAATTAATAAATTGGAGTATGTATATGAAAAATTGATAGGGTACTATAATTAGCTCAGAAAAAGTAGCAGACTATTATGATTATAATATAAAGATTTTTCATATTATTTCCAAATGGAGTAATTGAAAAATAGAAAGCTGATTACTATCTTCAGATTATGTAAAGAAAAGCAGAATATTTATTGAATATATGGATAGAAACCAAAAGTTAGATTTTTATACTCTGTTATTAAACATTGAAAATTTAGATTTAAAATGGAAAGTTTTAAAGATTGAGAATAAAAGAAAATTAATTATATATGGAAGATATAAAACTGTATACAAAGACTATAATTTTAGGTATGAGAAAACTCACTTTATATGATATTCTTTTTAGAAGATAAAGAAGAGAAGAACCTTTTGATACGATAAAATTGAGTATAGTGAATCAGAAATATCTCCTCTAATAGAAAATGAGTTGCTGGACACTACTCAAAATTATAAATAAATATATTGGTATATAAAATATCCCATACAGACAGTAAAATGCAAGCTTTTGATGATGAACTAGATATCAGAATTAGTAAAATAATTCAACAGTAGATTTTATGAACATTATCCTGAAATATATTTTAGAAATACAGTAAACTTGTGGAAAATCTGATTTTTGAAAAGTCGGAATAAAACATGTATTTAATATAAATATAGAACAACAGAAAAATGGATACCACAATTATGCCTAAAATAGAGCATAGTATTTTCCTGTTTTTAAAAGGATGGACAATACTACTTTGATAAGTTTATATTCCAAGAGACTGGGATGATTATGATTATGGATCTACAATATCAGAAAATTATTAGAAAAATGTTAGCATTAGGTTATGAGATGCTGAGATTATAAGCAAGGAAAGATGGTTTGGAACACATGAGCCTTACAAAATGGAAAAGAAGAAGATATTTTATGGATATATGATTATGAGAATGAATGGTATATTTTACCATTATTAGATTTAGATACAATAGAAAGAAATACTGTTGGATGGAGAAATCAAACATGTACTACTATCTATACAGGATGTATCATGAAAAATATGCCCTGAAGGAAAATTATGATTTCAAAAATCCAATATCAGAGATGACGGAATAGAAAGTCAATTTATTATGGATTTGGTGAATGGGCAGCTTTGTAAATGAATATAAAAATTTAATTACAAAAAGAAAAAGGAGAGATTTTTATGATAATGATTTTGAGGCTGTAGGTTTAATGGTTTCGATTAGCAGCTATGGGTTATACAAGTGACATGATGAATAGAATGGAAAACTAAAGAGAAAAGTAGAAGCGTCATTTGAGGAAGTAATGCAGAAATGAATAAAATGAAGCCTCAGCTATTCTTGAGGGATGGGATGATGGTTAAACAAGGTCTACTAAATTGTTAAGTCAAATTGTCAAAAGAAACAGATGAAAACTTGGAAAACGAAGAAGAGCATGGATAAAAGAAGAAGATAAAGCGGCAGAAGTGGCGAAAATTTTTGTGATACTGTAAAAGGAGAAAGACTGTGGAACAGCTATGGTCTCGTATATACAGAATCATTAATAGAATCAACTAAAAATAGAGCAATTGAATTAGCAAAAAGATAAGGATAAAATTGAAACAGTTTGAAAAATAAAGGGCAAATCAAGAAATTGATTTTATAACAGAAAAGGATTTTGAAAATGAGAATGAGATACTCATACGCTATATTTGCTGATGAGCAGTTTCAGCAAGATTTTTGATGCTGCTATGAAGGATATATAGGAGGAAACAGATGGAAGGAATTGTGAGTATCGGTTTTGATATGGAAAGTTCATTGAAAAGCATAGAACTCGCAAAATAAAATATCCCTTTGTTCATGCAGTGATTGAATACATCCTGTAGATATAAAAATATAATGCAGAAATTGACATGAAACTGGAAAGACTGGCCCTGAGTGAGTTGTTGCAATAGGAGAAATAGGACTACTATCACTGGATGGAAGATCCGGAAGAGTACAGAAGGAAGGATTCAGAAGGCAGATAGAACTTGCAGGAAAAGGGTAAAATTACTATTGTCATACATACATAGGGGAAGCATTACAGGATACACTTGATATCTTGAAGGAAATATCAGGTGCAGGGATATTTATATTGCTATCCGATCCTTTCAGGGCGGCAAAAGCCTTTTCTTGACAGGTACTATATAGGAGTAGGTGGAACGGTGACTTTTAAGAATAACAGGAAAAACTGGAACTGTAAAAAGAACTGTCCCTTTGACAGGATAGAGTACTTGAGACAGACTGCCCTTATCTGACACCTGTTCCTTTCAGAGGAAAAGAAATCAGCCTGTTTATACAAGCTATGTAGCTGAAGAAATAGCAAGGATAAAGGAAATTTCTATAGAAGAGCTACTAGAAGTTACTACTGAGAATGCCAAGAAGATATATAAAACTGTAGCTTAGTGAGAGAGATGGAAATATATGGGATAGGAACGAGATATCATTGAAATAAGAATACTGGGATGCCATTAACAGAACTACTTCATTTAAAAAGGAAAGTTTTATACTGAAAAGAAAATAGAATATATAGAAAAGAAAAAGGAGCCTTATGCCAGTTATGCGGGAAGATTTGCCGCAAAAAGAAGCAGTCTGCAAAGCACTTGGCGACAGGAGCGAGAGGGTTTCACTAAGGATGTGGAAATCTCAATGATGATTTGGAAAACCTAATGTCAGTACTATATATAACGAAGATTTCTGAAGCATGCAAGATTTAGAAAAATATAGATAGCATTTCGCTAGCAGGGAGTATGCGGTTTCTACTGTCTATTATTTACAAAGAATAGGAAATGGGGGTAAACTATGATAAAATCAATTTTCGAAAAGTAAATTAAGCTAAAATAACGGGTTTTTACATTTTTAATATTTACAATTGTAAATTTTTCCTTTGCGGTGGAAAAGTAAAAATTGAAATATTTTGGACGGAAAGACTGTAAAAACTGTACAAATCTTGAAAAGTTCCTGGAAAAACTGTTAATGAGAGAAAAGATTTTGAAATATGTTGGAATATAAAATTGATGAAAGTGATGAAATAAAAATTTATTTGACGAAGTAACAACAAAAGCTCAAAACTTGCATAGGAACACCCATTATATCATTTGAACGGGCATATTATTCAAGGTCTTTTAATGCTCAGAAACTACCGGTAAGGAAATTATCAGGTTAATTGATGAAGGAAAAAGAAAGCTGATAAGATTTTTTACTTGCAAGAATATGTGAAAAATGGAAAGTATGAAAATGTAACTCCAAATGACCTCTACATGTCAGGGAGAAGAAGCAATGTGAAGTGCCGGGCCTTACAAAAGAAACTTCTAAACAGGTGCTTGTAAATATTCCGTTTATAAAATAAAAAGTATTGATTTGACAGATTACTCATTACCTCTGATGTCTTTAATTTTAGGTACGGTTGATGGATGAATCCTTGTGCAGTAAGTGGGTTCTTGTATTGTTTTGACAGCACTTATAGCAGTAGGAAAGAAGATAAAGATGTTTAGAGTGGCAAGGACTGTTTAGTTTTAGCTGAGGCAGTAATGTACTACCTGATTTTAAATGCATGGCTTTATACATGGGATTTTTGTCGGACTTGATAAAATGGGTTACTCCTATTGTCGGTGTAGTCGGATAATAGGTGGAATATTCTTGTAAAAATTATTTTTAAGAAGGAACTTTCAGTGTGAAGTTACGGATTTCAAGAAAAGAGCTAAAATTCTCCAGTCAGATATGGGAAATTGCAGATAAGCCTTTTACACTCGTTACAGCACTTGGAATAATAGGACTTGCACTGTCTGTCAATGTTATAGAATTTTGTTCTGTTGGAATTCCTCAGACTTATACGAAAATATCTGCAGATAAATAATGTTGCCTTTTGGCAAAGACGACAGCTTTATACGTTTATATATATTGTAGGATACATGGTAGATGACATACTTTGTATTCGACTTGCGCTGTTAAGCGTACAAAGCTTCAGCTGACAACAAAAATATTCAAGATGGGTAAATCTGTTCGGTGGAATATTGATGATTATTTTAGGATTGATTTTACTGATTAAAGCCAAGTTTGCTTATTCTTTAAAAAGTGAGAAAATATAAATTTGTGTAATTAATATGAAAAGAACATAGTTATTTTAAAAAGAGGAAAATAAAAGATGAAAAGGCTATTTATGCATGAATTGTGATGAAATTGTAATTTTTAAGGAAAGAAATTACAAGATTTACAGTAAGAGTTTTGAATTTAAAGGGAAAAAGGAGAAGATTTTGCCCATCTTCACGATACAGGAAGACTGAAGGAACTCCTCGTTGAAGGGGCTGAAACTTATAGGTTGATAAAAGAGGCAAAAGAAAAGACCAAATAGGATGTCATTGCTGTAAGGATATATGGTGAAACAGTTCTTATAAATACAGCATCATAGATATATTGCTGAAATCAATATTTAATAATGAAAAACTTTCACCATTTGGAAAACCTTCATATATAAAAGCCTGAAATGAAATATAATAACAGTAAGATGGATTTTTACATGGAAAACGGAAAAGAGATATATATCATTGAAATAAAGGGATGTACACTGGTGGAGAATAATATTGCAAAATTTCCTGAGCACCTTCAGTAAGGGCTATAAAGCATCTTCGTGAACTTATGGAACTTAAGAAGGAGGATTCAGGGCAGCAGTAATAATCCTCATATTCAGAAGGTCGAAATATTTGCTCTAGAATATAACATAGACAGGGAATTTTCTGAAACTTTTTATGAGGCACTGGAAAAAGGTGTGAAATATATCCCATGCTTTTAAGATATAGAAGACAGAAAAATATACTGATATTGAATAATGAGAAAATTGCTTTTCTCAATAAGTGGAAATATAATTATATTAGGTGATAAATCTAGATAAAAAGGAGATGAATATTATGATTTTATTTGTTTTAGGAATTATTGGATTTATTCTAAATGTGGGAAGTGTCATGCAGGACAAGTTGTTTCTAAAGAAAAAATACAGCAGTAAGTGAAAAACAATCAGAAGTTTTTCTTAACTGCAAAAGATGCTGAATGAAATTGAAAGCAAAAAGGAAAATAATATTATAGCTAAGCTCAAATCGTCAAATCAGAAGGAAGTCAGATAGGCTTTTAACCAGTATTATAATGAAATGTCGGAATATTTTTACATGAAAATGGAAATGAAATACTAAATGAAAAATATACGTAACAAATCTTTTGAATAAAACTGAATTAGAATGAAATTAACAATAAAATTTTAAATAAATATGGATTAATTTCTTGAATATAGCAGGAAGGAACATATGCTGGGAGCACGCCTGATTTTTGTACTATAATATTTTTAAAGATTATGTAAGTGATGCCTCAAGGAATATCTGAAAACTACTGCTGATAAAAATGAAGGAAATTTGCAGATGATGCAGGAATTACAAATTACTTTTTAAAAGAATTGGCAGATAGAATCATAGTATGGAAAATCTTTATGATATCCTGCTGTGATAAAGACTATGTTAAGGAAAAGTTTTGCAGTATAGAAATGCATATATTTTAGGGCTGGATAATACTCCAACAATGTCCTCAGTGTAAAACTGATCTATCTGAAAAATAATAGGGAATTTGGCGAGATTTGTAAAAGGCTTATCCAAAAAGTCCAACAGCAGAGATTATAAAGTATTTTCAAAATTATAAAAGTAAAGGAATTAAAATATAATTTATAAAAACTTGAAGAAACGCCTTTATTAATGAAGATAAAGTAGATTTAGTATATGAAGGCTTAAGAGTTTAAAAATCGTGATGAAGTATTGACAAAAATTAAGAAAAAGATATAATTAAACTAAAACAAATGAGAAAAATAGTGTAAAATGAATAAAGAAAGAAGGTAGAAATATGGAGTTTAAGAATATAGGAAAGCACATGTCAGAATACTTCAGATATAGACTGGGGCAAAAACAGTGGCTTTTATTTTGGTTGCTGTTTTTAATAATATATTTCTGAAATAGTTCCGGATCCGGCAAGCATCGGACGGAAAGTCACACAGAACAGCTCAGGGTGGTAGACTCGGGATAGACAGCAGCAAGACCTAATGTTACCGGACGTGAGCTACAACTCCTGAGGGAACTCCAGGCAGGAGAGAGGGTGACTTCATCTCAAAGTTAAATAATAAAAATAGTTTGTGGCACAGACGGAGATAGCATGGACATGTAGCAAGAAACCGTAACCTTTGACAGTCGTACGGAGGCAAACCTGACTGCAACGGAAATAACGAGGGAAGAACAGGACGGGAATAAACGGCTATATGTGGAATGCTAGAGGTAAACGTGCAGACATAGTTAGTAGCCAACAGGAACGCGGTATCCATGTAAATGGTGGAGGCTTTTAAACTCAGACAGGTAACTCTTACAACTAGGGGGACTGAATATGGAAAACGTGAGACCTGAAATCAATAGATGTTACAGAAGGAAAAGGTCCCAATAGGTGAAAAGAGGTGTTGACGTACTGAGTCTCTCAGACTTTGAACCTATAGGAGAGCCAGGATACATATCAGGAATCATAAAGGGTCAGAAAAGATACGGAGGGTACTAATATCAACAGGTGGACAGAGCATATGGAATACAAGACAAAGAAAGTTACAGGAGAAAGAGAGACATAAGGAGGGAATAGCAGTAGACGTAAAGCAGCAGGGAGTATGTGGCTGCAGGTAAGATAGAACATCATGTATCGAATGACAAAGGGTGCAGGAAGTAAACACGAAGGGAGATCTTGTAAAGCATAGATGATGTAACAATAACTGCAAACGGAGATATAACTACGAGCAAAGTCTCATCTCAGAAAAGCGAGAGTGGTATATAATACTCACCAAGAAGGTGGTAAGATAAGAAAGCAGGACTACTGCAGGTGGAAACGGGTTACGGTACGTGCCCAGAAGAAGACAGTGAGATGAGATGTGGATGCGAAGGCACAACAGGCTATCTTGAAAAGGCGCTTGGAGAAGCATCGTTTGTAGCTGAAGGTGAAGGGCGAAGCTCGCAAATAAAGGGAGAAATACAGGCAGAAGGAAGAATAAATATAAAGTCGAGACTGACAGAGAATAGCGGAGATGTATTCTACAGTGGAAAGCCAGAAGAGAAGGAGAGAGAAGCTTGATAACAGCAGGGTAGCATAGAAAAGTGTCAGGAAAGATGCACATAAATACATCGGAGACTGTAAACATGAGAGGATATACATACTTCAGATGGACCTACAAAGGAAGAAGTACAGAAGGATAAGAGCTCGGCTGCAGAAAATATGGGAGCCCTGAGGAACATCACGGAGTAAACATACATCAGAAACTGACGATACAAGAGGAGTAATAAGGGAAGCGATATAACAGTCAGGAGGAGACTTTGTAGCAAATGAAAGGACAGATAAGAACGTCAGGAAATGTAAGCCTTAACGGGAAAAAGTATAAACAATGCAAGGTGAGATAACAGGAAACATAGGCAAGCTGAAGTGCAGAAAGACTGACAAAACGATGATGGAAAAACCTACAAGTTCTCAAAGAGACTTGAAGGTATAATAAAGGGAAACAAGTAATAGCAAAATGGAGAAATATATACGGACTCGGGAAGGAACAAGATAGTGGGAGAAAAACTATCCAACCTATCAGGAACAGTAAGAAGTGAGCAGGTGGAAGATAAACCTTGAAGTGAAGAAGACTGCAGGACAGGAGGTCATATACTTTCAGATGGAACATAACGAAGTTAAAGAGGTAGAAAAGTGATAGGGAGAGAGAAAAGAGGATACAGAAAAGAAATCCTAGCAAATGTCTGAAGCAGGAGAAAGCGTAGAGAACACGGAGAACTAAGTATCAGGACTGGACAATACAAGAGGAGTAATAAGAAGGAGGCACAGTTGGAGAGAGACCTCAGCAAATGAAAAGGGCTCAGATAAGAACATCAGGGAAATGTAAACATAACGGAAAGAAAGTATAAACAATGCACAAAAGGTGAGGAGCACAGGTAACATAGGAAACCTACCTGCAGAAAGACTGATAAAACGATGATGGAAGCTTACAGCTCGAGAGAGAGCTTGAAGGGTATAATAAAGGGAAACAAGCTACAGAAAGATGAGATATACGGACTCAGGAAGGATAAAAGATAATAGGGAGGACTATTCCAACCGATCAGGAGCCAGGTAAGAGTGACAGGAAGATAAACTCTTTGGCTAGTGAATGTGACTGACAAATACAGGAGGCCAAGTATGCTTTCAGATGGAAGTAACTGGAAGGAAGAGGTAGAAAAGGACAGAGAGAGAGAGGAGCTAGGAGAAATCCCTGAAATGTCTGGAAGCAGGAGGGTAGGAGACACACGGAGTAACTGCATATCAGGAGAAACTGGACAGACAAGGAGAGATAGTAATAAGGGAAGACATATCAAGCTGAGGGAGACCTTTGTAGCCAAATGAAAAGGGCAGATGGGTGACATCAGGAAAAATGTAAACCTTAACGGAAAAATATAAACAATGCAAGAGGAGAGGGAGACGAGGTAACATTATAGGGAAACCGAATGCAGAAAGACGATAAAATGATGATGGCAAAACTGACAGTATACTCAGAGCAAAATGAAGGTGACACTCAGAAAATAAGTAACATAAGGAGAAACATGCTTGGAGAAGAGCATTAAGATAATGGAGGAGAAAACTTAATAACTTTCTAGGAGTATTAAGAAGTGGCAAGAACATAGAGACAGGAACTTAAGGAACAACAACAGGGAAGGATATACATCAAGGATGGAATAACGAAGGAAGAGAGGCACAGAAGTGGGCAGTGGTACAGAAAAATAGCTAGAAAGAGTCTGAGGAAAAGCCTTCTTGGAGGAAGTGAAACAACGGGATGGAGAAAGGACAGATGCCTTCCAGCAGGACTGAAAGATGCGAGCAAGAAAAGTGGAACCAATTCGCATAAGTGCGGAAGACTTGAGGCAATACGAGAGGTATAATAGCGAGCATAGGAGCATATATTGGTGACATCTGATATAAGCAAAGGCAGTGACGGAAAGGTAGTGCTCATGAAACGAGGTTATCCCAGACACGCCTTCAGACTACACATACAAGGAAGGACTTGTGGCAGGAGATGCCTCAACTGCACATGGTGCTGGGAACAGTGACGAAGCTAACTTGAGATGATACACAAGTGATGCACTGACCCCTTATAGGGAAACATGGAGTGGAATCTGAAGGATGATGATAACGGCAGAGTGCTGAGCATTGGATAGCAGGTTCGTCAGTTCTGGAATAATGCAAGAAATATAAGGAGAGGAAGATCTGCTTCAATAGAGTTCATTAAATATATCATAAATAGTGGACAGTATATCTTTCAGGAGGGACACTTTCGTAAATGCTGAGGTAAGCGTGTAATAACGGTGCAACAGGTGACTGATGCTCAGGAAAAGAATGTCCAGGTGGATGCAGAAATGATAGAAAAGCCACAGAGGTGAAATACTTTCAGACGGAGCCTCAGCCTCATAACAGAAACACTGATAAACGACAACGGTATAGTGGATTCAAAAGATGAGATGTATCTGAAGGTTACCAAACGGAAGATTAGAGAACATAGGAACAAGTGAAATACTAATAGACTATATGTCAAGCAGACAGGACACAGCCTGAAACAAAGAAGAAGACGTTCGGGAAGAGAGGCTGTTATGGTACTGGACGAGGCAGTACAGGAACAGGAAAAGTCATAACACACCCATAAATGGAAAGTTCCGTTATAAAGTGGAAGAAACCTTTACACCAGACATAAACGAGATATTATCAACAGTGACAAGGAGAAGAATAGCTGCCAGCGAAGAGATTAGTATAAAGGCAAATAATGTATATAACATGGGAAAATATATACAGGATGTACAGAAGAATGAACTGGTGTCAGGAGCCGGAAGAATAGGAGCAAGAAGGTTTTCCTTAAAGGCTGAAAGATGAATTAATTGAATGGTACAGGGACTACCTGACCCAGGGCCTACAGAAGAGGGACAGATGCCCATAGATAACAGACAGGTTGAGTCAGTGTACATCGGAATAGGGAGGGAGTAACAAGAGATAGACACGGGTGAACTGATAGAAACACTTCACATATGGAACAGGTGTAACAGTGGTCAATACCGAAGAAATCTGACAGATACAAGCATTAGGAGTACCATAGCCGTAATAGACGGTAAGGAAGTGCTTATAGACGGAAGGTGGAGTTCATAATATGGGAGCAGAAATAAGAGGGATGAAATGGCAGGTACTTTCAGGAAAATTAAAGATGATCAATGAAGCACAGTGGAAGAGGTTGAAAAGACAACAGAAGCACCTGTGAGACCTGAAGAGTACCTTCAATTTCTTCCGTGTATTCAGAGTAATGCACCTCAGGAGATGAGGGAGGCATAAGAGCAATGGGAAAGATGAGAGAAAGTGACAGTGCAGCCTATGTAAGAGCCAAGAATGAGTAATAAACATAGCAGGAAACGCAAAGGTAAGAACAGTTACGTATGTCAGGTGAAGTGGAAACATAGAAGACAGGACAGTTGCACTTCATTATGAGGAAGAAATGTAGTTGAGGACAAAAACAGAGATACGTGAAATACCTGTAATGGGCGTATGAAGTTCAGAGGTTCCGACAGGCAGCGAAGTTAGGAAGAGGAAGTAACAACAAATTGCAAAATGGGATCATAGAAAGACTACGAAACTGTATCAGGAGAAATGGAGACGGGTAGATACAATTGATTGAGGCAGAGGACTTGTACTTGAGAGCAGCAACATACGTGAGACAATATAGTCCTTAATGCAAGAACTATGCTTATGCTTTCGACAGTGAACACTGACACAAAGGACAGGACAGAGACACATAAGAGTGGGAAGGGTGGGAAAAGAAAGGCTACTACAAACAGCTGGTATGTGGATAATGAATATGTTAACAGGTGGACTATACAACAGACAGTAACATAGTACTGACTGGGACATAAACAGCAAGAAGCGTGGAGCTAATAAAGGGGAATATTTGCCCAGGGTAAACTTCAATGCGAAGGGACAGGTAAGACATGCTCTGTGGAAATATATGTACAGGGTGCAAGGACAGGATACATAGAGGAATTTTCAATTCACATACTGTAAAAGGTTTGGAGGAATTGAAATACAGAGAAACAAAACATATTCATGTGAACAGTAAGGCTGAAAGATACAGACATACCCAGCTGTGCGGAGGCAGAGATAACGCTTGAGCTCGGAAGGAAGCTGAGGGTGGAAGGGTGCAGATGTCAGTCATGGTCAATGCTTCTCAGAGGAAGCGGGGAGTGGAAATACTTCCTGGAAGAAATAAACCCAGCAGATGGGAACATGCTTCTAAAGGGTATAAGGGGCAGCCTCAATGCAGGATGGAGCAGCATGAAGTGCAGGGGTAGGCTACCAGAAGACAGAAGACAGGATAAATGAGCTGAAGCAAAGAATGTGATATCAAACAATATACAGGCAGGCGGAGTTATAGAGATAAGAGAGTGAGAGGAACATAACAATGGGACCTACTGACAGCTGTCAGGAGAAAACTGAAGCTTGACGGAAATGATATAGACAGTATGATCTTACATTCAGAAAAGAATAATAGACACAAGTCAACAAAAAGACTATATATGGAGTAGGAGTGACAGCAAGGGGCCTATATTATAAGACAAAACAACATATAGATGCTGGGAAGGCAATCAGGAAGTCAAAACATAGGGAAGACTACTGATTCCAGATTTAGACATTCGGTGCAGGAATGGGAGCTATGAATGCATTTGGAAACCTGTTCACGAGTCCACTGGCAGCAGGTGCATCGTTGAACACAGCAGAGTCAGGACAGCTACCACAGGGAAGAAAGGATGTCAGTTGGGAAGCAGACTTCATGTAAAGGGCGGAGTGGGTATAACCCGGAAAGAACCTCCATACTGTCAATCTTAACATATGCTCAATGAAAGGCGACACGGTATACAATATAACAGGAAACATCATAAGGAAGCAGGAAAAAGAGCACAATATAAAAGGAAAATACGGGAAGCAGGGGATATGGACTCAGTCTTGCCAAAGGATCAAAGACAGAATGAACCACTTTCAAGAACAATGGAACAACAATACAGCGAGCACAAGTGGAAGCAAGGGTAAGTGAAGGTATACTATACAAATCCTAAAGGACGAGACAAAGAAACAATACTACAATGTAGGAGGAGATGTAAAGACATGGAGTGGACATAAAGACAGGAAAAACATTTCAGAGTAGAACAGTACTTACACAGTGGAGAGCCCAGGACAGATTTGATTCAAGGAGCAGAGTTGTTCCATAAGCACAGGAATAGGAATAAACAGTACAAAAGGTAACGGTACAACATACAATACAAACATACAGAGTGTTTCAGCAGGCTACAGCCAAGGGAAAACTGTGAAGAATAACAAGGGAGTATCGGAGTTGCAGGTGGAATGCTTGAGTGAAGGGTGGGGAAACAAGGTGAACAGGTTCACGCACTGATAGACGGAGGTTTCACGTGAATGAGGAGGATACAGCAAGAGGACCTTCATGATGTAATCAAAACAGAAATGTAGGAATAAATGTTACACAGGTGTATCGAATACTGTATACTCAAAAAGAGAGATAAAAACAGTGAAAAGGGTATTTGTTAATGGACATAATCCAAGGAAAAAGGAAGGTGTTGCAGTAGGTATAGGGGATAAGCTATGCGGATATAGACAAAGAAAAGAGATGTAGCAACAGTAGGAAACAGATATTATAAACCATGACATAAGCAGGTGAACAAGAGACGAATAAACAGACAGGAGAGTTTGAAGGCAGAGAAATTACAGGTGAATGTGAACATGGAGACAGAATACTGGCTGACAGCAGGGAAGAGGAAGAGACAAGGGACATAATGAGAGATGCTGGAAAGAGGTGCAAAGGATAAAGAAAACCTCACACGTGGATGAAAGTGGAGAACCTTGCCCTTTTAAGGATATAAGTCTGAAGTCATTTGAGAGAACTGGAGGGATTTACAGACCTAGAAGGAAAAACCTCAAGGAGATACAGAAGAGTAGAAGAGATTTGGAGATCTTGGAGAAAAGGGAATAAGGTAAGATTTTTTTTAGTAAGAATGTATAGATACTTCAAATCTGACAAAGACCAGATAAAGAAACTTCTGGCTGATGGTTTGCAACTACTGGAGACAGCTACATATGAAGCAACAAGGAGGAAGCTTGAAAATGGCAATACAGTGGATATAAATGGAGTTATACAAACACGAGATAACACATCAGGTAATGCAGGGAGAAGACAGTGAACATGAAGCAAGACCTATCGAGGATGGGTATATGAATTTTCTTAAGGAGTAAAAAGCATGAGTTATCTTACAGATGGAGAGATAGTGGACTACAATGTATCAAGTTTGAACACAGGACGGAAGACTTGGAAGGTATGTTGACTCTGATATGCAGTATAAAGATATTTCTTGATAAAAAACTAACTGATAAGGAAAAGAAATGCTATTCTTGCAGACTTACAAGACAAATAATAGTTGAAAATTGAAAAAGACATGTCCACCCCTAAAGGTGCTATGAGTAGTGTATGACAAAGCACCAAGTGTCAAGTTACAAAAATAAAAAGATTATGGTAAGAGTGACAAACTAATTTTTAGATTTAATAGCAAGTAAAAAGAAGTGGATTACTAATCAAAGAGATCCTGGTAACTATTTTGAAGGTTTTTCTAAAAAAAAAATCAACATCTATACAAGATGGAAAGTCATGTTATATCGATTATAGTGGGGGGGTATGAGAAAGTTAAAATTTGCCAACTTTGGTTGATGAGTAAAGTTTCATATATAAATACACCTCGATTTGTAACAAGCTGGACTTAGATTAAAGTCATGCCATCATCGTATGTATAAACCTACAACGACTCCATATTCTAAATTAATGCCTTATGGAGCGAATTGGTCTAAACGGAAAGTTGACAACATTTATGCACCGGAAGAAGAGATAAGAACAACGGAATACCTCTAATGCAGGATTTGAAAATCTTGCTAAAACTATAAATAAAAAATATATGTATCATAGGGACGGAATATAACGGAAAATGATAAGATTGGAACATAATTTACCTCAAGGCTTTTATAAATAAACAGATTGGATGAATAATGATGAAAAAAACATTTTTGCTATTAGCAGCTCTATTTTTTTTTCCTTATAGTGCATGGCACATATTGTTTAAATTAAAATCAATAGAGGTCACTATATTTTTCGAAAAGATAAAGGAGGTTGTTTCCTAAAAAAAAACTGAAATAATTTTTAAGATGTATAGAAAAAATATGAAATACATGAAAATGGAATTCTCGTGGTGAAAAATTACAGAAAAAGAAAGAAAAAACAGATAAAAGGTAATAGATATAATTTTGATAAAAGTAAAAAATATATCTTTAAGTAATTAACAACAAGTTTGTCTTTAAAAAATAAAACATATAAAAAACCATATATTACTAAGGGGATGGAATTATTTAAAGTATTTTCTTATACAAATAAAATATTAAGTAATGATAGATTTATCCGAATTCTGAAAAACTTCTTTCAAATTCGGAATAAATATCAAAGAAACTATGATTCTATAAACAGAAGAATACCTACTTTAAATTGACGGAAAAATGGAAATGCAAACAAGACTATTTATAGGATTGGAGGCATGAATTATCACATATGCATCATTATCATTTAATCTAAAGATAACCAATTCTAGCAGAATATACATATTTGGCTGTTGATTGGAAAATGGTAAACTGACAGAATATAGAGCATCAATGGAAGAACTAAGGACAGTTTAGGAATATCTAAATTGGTAAATAATAGAAAATTTACTGGAACGTTATAAAAATGGAGCAATGCTATATTTAAGACCAAACGATTATAACAGAAAATGATATACGGAGAGAGAACATGAATTACCATATAGGAAATAGTTATTAGAGATATTTTTATGAAGTATTATTTTATTATGTTACTAAAGTATAATTTTAAGTTTAAAGTTGTTATAGTGAGGGCTTAAAGTTAAAATTAGAAATAGAAAAGAAATTATAGAAATTGATATAGGTAGTATAAATGAAAAGAATCTATTTTTAAAAGGTGTCAAGGAATCAGGAATGTGTTCATTTGGAATGTACGAGTAATATTTATGCAAAATATATGAAGCAATAATAAAATAATTGATTAGTAAAAATGAAGAAAGAAATTATACATCTTTACGGTGCTAAAAGCAAAAACACGAGACATATGGCTACTAGAATACTATTGTTTCGTTTCCCGGCTTAAATGGACATAATATAGAGTTACAATACATACCAATTGAGAATTGAAAAATTTTGCGATATATCTCTTTCTTATAAAAATAAAAGTTAATATAACAGTAGAAATAAAACAGAGAATTTAGCTATGAGATTTTAAAATAATTGTGGAAATATTTGGAAGTTATACTGTGGATCTCAAAATTGCAGAATACACTATTTTCTAATAACAATAATAACTGGAATTTAACGCCAAGAATGGAATTTTAATTTATCTCAATTAAGAAGATGATGTCTTAAAAAGAATCTAATAAAAATTATTTATAGAGATGAAGAAGAAATAAATTCTAATTCAGAGACAGAAATAATTTTGATAATGGAAAAATTTATAACAAGCTATAAATTCTGATTACAAGAAATATCAAAAAGAAACATTTAACATTAACATTGATAGAAAATGAAAATTAACTTCAAATTAATTTTTAGTATTTCATAGCAGAGCATTTTAATCTAAAAATTGTTTCACAGATCAGTTAGCATGAGATAAACTCATATTATAGGTAGAAACTTCTTTAATATCGAGACAGATGCCTCCATACAAAAACAAATGATATTGAAAAATAAATATAGACTTTAATTTATTGAAAAGATGTACTTATTGTTGGTTAGAAAAAGGACCAGGATACATAGAGCTCAGTTCACATACTGTAAAAAGGTTTGGAGGATGAAATACGGAAGTAAAGCATGACTATGTGAACAGTAAGATAGAAAGATAGCACATTGTACTTTCCAGCTGTACGGAGAGCAGGAATAACGCTTGACTCCGGAAGGGAAAATGACCGAGGAGTGAAAGGGTGCAGATGTCCAGTCATGTGGTCAGTGCTTCTCAGAGGAAAGCAGGGGGTGGAGATGCTTCAAGGAATGGTGAAAAATAACTAATGGTTATATCACAAATATTAATTGTAGATATATATATGAAATCTTGAATTTCAATAAAAATACTAATACTGAAGAATGGAAAAATTTGGAGTGATATTGGAAAGAGATCAATCAAGAAGAGCAGCATAGAAACAGAGGAAAGGCATGAAGAGTTCAAATATAATACTAAATGGTGAGGATGTAACAGAGTTAGTGTATATTTTAAAGTGATATAGGATCAATAAAATTCTACAATAGGTTCTTCAATTTCCTAAAAATAAAAAGATGCAATCAGGGTCAGTGGATTACATGAATAGATATATGGTTTTCTTTCTCCAGATAAAGGTCAAACCAAGTAAAGAGAGTCAGAATTCTTATATGGAGTAACAAAAATCTATTTGAGGATCGTTATCAGTTACTAGAAGATTATTTGAATTAGATTTCAAATCCTTAAAGACTAAATAGAGTAGAATCTAAATTTTGCTATAAAGATGAGAGATTGATATTGGAAGATATTAGCAACTCTAAATTGGGAAGGATATTACAATTTAGGAGGAGATAGTTCTATTACTTTCCACTAATAACTAAAAATAGATCTACAAAGTTTTATGTGTTGACAACCAGACAGAAAAACAGCTTTATAATATAATGATAGAGATTATTTGAAAAAGATATACCAAAGAAATATTTTGAAAGACAGGGGATGCTAAATTCCATCCATAGAAATTACACGTCGAAAGATACCAAGATCCGCCCTACAGAAAGTATGGACTTGACGCGGGAGTACTGCTGAGTGGTGGATTTATCTTATGTAGTTTTCAACCATTTGAGAAATTCCTCTCGGAGGAATGAGTTATAGAACAAGAGACATACCTGCCCATTCCAGTAAGCAAAAATGGGGAATGGGAAAAGATAACCATTCAGCTGATTATGAGACTCAGTGTACGAGAAATAATACATATTAACAGGATCTTCGACAGGAATTGGGAATAAAACGAAAAGAGCTAAAAATGTTATTGGCTAATATTTTTCTACTGTAATCTGTATCCTATAGAGTTCTGGAAGAAGAGACAAAGGAAAGAGAAGAAAAGATGCTGGGTTGACTATCGTGGAAATGCTTAGGAAATGAATTCTAACCCTGACACCTGGGATAGAGGTAGGAATATTATGTAAAGGAAGAAAATGTTTGACGTGGAAATCTGATAAAGGCGGAATCCTATGTCACCAGCCACAGAGTATGATGTTCAAGAAAATATAAATCAGGGTGTATGACGAGTTTAATCCATGAGAATCTCCTCCAACAAAATTTGTAGAGATGGAGAGCATGTGAATTCCTTTACTAACTTAAATAGAAGATACAGAGAGAGTTCATTTTTCAACAAGACAGGAAATCTAATTTACTGTTTGAAATTAACTGGCCAACAAATATAGATTAAGACCATATTTATAGAGTCAACTGATATATGATAAATCAAAGGGTAATGATTTTGAAAAATAGAGAGCATATTACACTTGGGTATAAATGTAATCAAAAGAACATAATATGGGTTCATTTGGGAAATGGGCGTAATGGCATAATACAAAAGAGATGGAATAGGTGAAATACATGAAAAGTTTGACAAGACCTCAATACAACGGTAACAGTAATAGATACATGAAGGTGTCTGGAGATGAAGTAACGGAAGGAAAATTTGAGGATGAAGAGATATGGCAAAAAGGTTTGAGGAGTGCACATCCAGGCCAAGGAAATTTGAAATGAGACTGGTATGAGTTTATGATACTAGTGATATTCATCCTATTATAATGGTTATGTGGCTGACTATCCAGAAGAGAAGGTAGATTGTAAGGAGATAAGACCATACTATAATCATAAAGATTTCCACAATAGTATTTTCATATTATATAGAAAATGAAAAGAATATATAAGAAAAATATCTATGGTAGTGATTAACAAAGTGGAATTAATATTTTAAAAAGTATAGTATAATTCTTATCAAATAAACCGTAGAGGAGACCAACTGCAGACATTGGCAGTAACAGTATGTGCCATATTCACTGTCATCCTTCTTGACAGCATATGCCGAAAGAGATATTATAGAGTTCAGGGCAGGATTTTCTCCAAGCAAGTTTGATGAGCACCTTCAAAAAGGTAAAGCCTTCATTTGAGATAGGTGCAGAGTACCGTTAGTGCGGTAACGAACAATACTGAGATTGGGGAGGTATCGCACCTAGAACCACGGAAAACTGAAAAGTTCCACCAGACATAGAGGATAGCTTTCTGCGTGTGGAAGTGCAGGATACAAAACTGCGCAATTCAGTTCCTCTTTATCTGACGGCAAAGTATAATTTCAAGATGACAGCGACTTTTTACCATACATAAAGGCAAACCTGGGATATTCCTTTAATTCAGGGAAAGCAAAAAGCAGTAACTATAAGACATACAGCAAGGTAACAGGTGCCGTACTTGACGAGGGGAAACTTAAGGACTCCTCGGTAGATAACGGTGTCTACTATGCAGTAGGTGCAGGAATGACATACAAAGGATTCAACATTGACCTTTCCTATCAGGTAAACAGTGCCAAGACATGAAGGGGACAAGATATGACAGCAGAACTGATTCGGGAAGTGCCAACAACAGAAGAATAACACTAGGATTCGATACCAGTTCGGATTCTAGGAAGAAAGTTCATGTCTGAAATTAATGGGAAAATATAATCTAAAACTGCCAGTTTCGGACATGTTTTAATATATAAGAAAGTGAAGGAGAAAGTGATGAAGAAAATGAAGAGCCTGCTTCTTGTAGCTTGGAATGATAATTGTTCGAGGAGTAATGTGAGGGCTGAAAAGAAGATACTGAAGAATGAGCTCCAAAAGACGGAAAAGGAGTTCCTTGAAAACGGAAATGACAGGATGATAGACCCTGATGACAGGAACGAAGTACAGCCACAGGATGGTGAGGGGCAGCCTAAATTCCTCATCAAAAAGGATAGTACCAAAGACCAAAGGATGGTATAAAACTTGTAAGAGTGAAAAGAAGGAACGGAATAGTGAAGGAATATGACAAAGAACTGGGCATCAGTGACCTGAAACAACATAAAAAGACTGAACAGTGAATATAGCTTCAAAAGGTTCATAGCAACTAGGGTATACCTTGAGCCTGACTGGAACATACAGGAAGGTACAGTAAGACTTGTAGCATTAGAAGAAAGCTTGAGGATGTCATACTTGACGGAGATGCTCCTAAGGACAGGAGAAGGGCGTTTTCGCCTTTACAAAACGAAAAGGGAAGGTGCTCAATGTTTCTGCATATGATAATGGAATAGATAACTAAGAACAGGGTGGAGTCAAATAGTTCAAAAGAGATAAACATAGTTCCTGGAACGAGAACAGGGATATTCAAAATAATAGTGGAATCAGAAAGAAGAAGCCATTAGGTTTTTATAGTCAACTATGAGGATGCTACAGAAGGACAAGGAAAGTACAGGGTATCGATGAATATGACAACCTGTTTGGGATAAATGACAGTATATCAGCATCTTACAGGGGCGACATGGGAAAACTTGCAAGAAGAAGGGACATAAGGACCTTGAATATGCTGAAAGCTATTCATTTTGGATATTCATTTCCCTTTTAAGAGCTGGAGCTTTCATGTCACCTGACAGGTCAAAAGACAACAGCCTTTTCCTTGGAACGACAGGAAATTTCAATCTGAGACGAAAAGCAGGGAAACAGGAATAAATGCAACCAAAGCTTCTTTACAAGGTTCAGGTGAAACTCAATCTTTCAGATGGGGCTTAATATAAAAAGTGAAAGGACATATACCTATGCTGAAACAAGGCTTGAAACACAGGACAGAAACATAACAGCTGCAACTGTGGGGATAAACGGAATGTTTAAGCCGTTTACGGGAATAGCTACATACAGCCTCAGCTACTCCAAAGGTATAAAAGTTCAGGGCAAAGGAGGACAGCGCACCTAATGCGGGGACATTCCTGACACAGCCTGTGGAGGGAGTCGGACAACAGATACCAGTTTAACAAGGTAAACCTTAACCTCAGCTATTACAAACCGTTCTATTTTAATAATCAGGGGATAACTTTAAGGACAGTGTTTAATGGACAGTATTCAAAGGATTCACTGTTTTTCAAGTGAAAAGTTCAGCATAGGTTTGATACTGTAAAAGGGATTCCCATCATCAGTATCCGGAGATAGGATACAGCCACAGCTGGAACTGAGCTACATACTGCCTTCGGATGATAGCAGGATAGGACAGTTTTCTGTATAAAGGTAAGACCGTATATAGAAGCGGATCTGGGAAGATGAAAGTGAACAGCTAATTCATACGGAGATAGTAAAAGGGATAGATACAACCCTGTCAAGCTATTCAGCAGGAATCAGATAATGGTGAAATTGTTACACTTGATTTTGGAGTGGCAAAGACTGATAAGGGAGAAGCCTCAAAGGCAGATCCGCATGCGAGGATTTATCTCAGTGACAGCCCTCATTTTAAATAGAAAGGAAGAAAGAGTAAATGAAAAAGATATTGATTCTGATGGTAGGACTGCTTATACTAGTTGCGGTTCGTCAAAAAGGACATAAATAAGGGGAAGATATCGGGAACAGATATAACGGAACTTGGGTAATAGAAGATAAGTTCTACAAATATGGGAAGAGAAACCCTTTACAGGAAAAATAATAGTTAGGGGATGATGAGGACAGGGTTGAAACTGTGGAAGAGGTAAAGGACGGAGTAATAGACGGAAAATTTGAGGAGCTATTATGAGACAGAAAGTTAAAAGGAAGAATACAGCATGAGAACGATAAGATAGAAGGACAGTATAAATGGTACGGGAAGGACGGAAGACAGAAATATCAGCTGTATATAAGAACAACGAAAGGGAATCGGAACAGGCTATATCTAGCGAAGGGATGAAACCTTTCACAGAGACTTATACTGAAACATGAAAATGGAAATATGCACAGACTATAGAAAGTTCAGTGACGGAAAAGGAAGGAGAAACAATATTCTATTATGACAGTGGAAAGATAAGGAAAGAATACCTTATTCAAACGGACTCCGTGAAGGTAACTATTTTACTACAATACGGCAGGTGAAGTTATAGGGAAGGAGTATATTTGTAAATGACAAGCGTAAGGACAGTGGCTGGTATATGATGAGGATGAGGAAGACTCTGATAGAGAAGGTATATTCAGGCGGACTTGAGGAAGGACCTTACAAGGTGTACTATGAAGATGGAAAACTGAGGGCTGAAGGGACATACAGGGCAGGAAAGCTAGAAGGAGTGTACAAGTCTTATTACCCTAACGGAACAGTTGAAACGGAAGTGAACTATGCCAATGGAAAGAGGAAGGAGCATAAAAATAAACTATGAAAGCAACAAACCTAAGGAAAGTGGAACATACAAGGATGATAAAATTATAGGAGATGTAACGGTGCTTCATGAGAATGGAGCAAAGCTTTGCCAGACCTTCACTATACACAGGATGGAAAGAAAACAGGCAAATGGACATATCTTTATTCTGGAGACAGGTACAGCAGGAATTTACATATGAGAATGATAGACCAGTTTGGAAAATATAAAAAGTTTTATGAAAGTGGAAAAACAGCGGAAGAAGTCAGTATAAAATGGTCTTCTTTAGGGGAAGTAAAGCTTTTTCTATGAGAATGGTAAAGGTACATCAAAAGTAAAATTTGTAGAAACTCTAAAAGAAGGTGAAAGCCGTATCGTATTATAAAATAGCAAGGAAAAGGAAAAAGGGATTCAGACATGACAAGTACAGAGGAAAAGTAACAGTCTGGTATGACAATGGAGAAGTTGCAGTTGACACAGAACTTTAAAATGGACTTCTTGAAGGGGAATATAAGGAGTTCTATAAAGGAAAGCAAAGATAACAGGAACTATGTAAAAGGGTGAGGAAGAGGTACATACACTATACTTTATGAAAACGGACAGAAAACAGGTGGTTTCCCAGTTTAAGGATGGACTTGCAGAAGGAGAATGGATATGTACTATCAGAACGGCAAGGAGAACAAGAAGGTAAAGATTTGTTAAGGGACAGAAGGAAGGAAAGCAGGAAGAGTTTTACAAAGTGGCGGAAAGAAACTTGAATCAGAATTTAAGAATGGAAAGGAAACAGGTCAGTGGACAGTGTACTTTGAAAACGGAAAGAGTATCTACTACATTCAATTATACAGACGGACTTCTTAACGGACCGGTTGCTGATAAATGACGACAAAGGTGAGAAGATAGTTGAAGGAACTACAAGAATGGAAAGAGGATGGTAAGTGGATATTCTATGATGAAAGCGTAGTAAAGAAAACAGAAGAATACGAACCTGGTAGAAATAGAAATGGAAAAACACATCTAGATGGAAATATGTGTATTAATCGAAAAAGTTGGATAAATTTAATTTAAGTTACAGGGATTAACTTTTGTATAAAGTAAGTTAATCCTTTTTAAATTCAATATATTCATGCCAATAAATAAAAATTGAAAAAGGGATATGATTGTGGTATAATTTTATAGAAAAATAATAAATTACATATTATGGAGCGGAATAATGGGAACATTTCAATGGATATTGATATATATTTGTGTTTATGGTAGTTCTATTTTGCCACAGATACTTTTCAGGAAGAAAAAGAAAAGCACAGGAAACAATGCTGGATAGTCTGAAAATAGGAGATGAAATGAGTTTCAATAGGTGGAATACATGGAAAAATTGCGGCTGTTTCAGAGGCAACAGTAGATATTATAATAGACAAAAATGTAAAAATGACTATATCAAAAAGTGCGGTTTCAAGAGTTGTAAAATAATAGAATTTTATTAATTTTTATTTTTCATTAATCGTATTTTCAGAAAAATTTGAAAATCATAATGAAAATCAGGAGGATGATATTTGTGCTTCTGTTACTTTTAATGAGTACAGTCCATGTTCAGAAACTTTAGAGAGAATGAGTTATAGAAACGGAATGTTTTACAGGTACTTTAAGAAAAAATAATCAGGTAAAAACATAGAAGCTGTAAAGGAGTAGAACAAATGAGGATCAGTGTTAATGTGTCGATTCCAGATGTAAGAAATAATGCATCAAGTCAAGAATCGAGGGAGATCCATATTTAAAATCAATAAGTGCTTTTGAACAGGGAAATGAATTAAAGATGTATCTGAAGGAAGGTACAAGCTATACAGTATTTAACTCATTTCAGATAAAATTTGAGAATCCAAATATTAGCTCAGATAGAGAATCAGGAAGAATTAACAGGAGAAAGAAGGTAGAGCAAAGGAAACCTTCAAGAACTACTGATACTCCAGATAGAAGACCATCAAATAAAAAGGTACATATACAATAGTTGTAGATCAGGGCATGGAGGACATGATTAGGAGCAGTAGAAACAGTTATAGAGAGAGATCTTGCGTATTGCAGATAGGATTAAAATTAGAGAAGAACTAAGAAAAAGACTATAATGTAATAGTGACAAGAACAACAGATGTTTTAAAACATTACAGGAAAGACCTGAAATAGGGTAAATGTCAGATCAGCTGATTTATTTGTTAGTGTGCACCTTAATTCAAGTGAAGTTCTTCTGCAAGTGGAACAGAAGTATATTATTGCAAAAGACGCTGACAATTATAGCAGAGACGTAGCAAAAGTTTAATAGTAGTACAGTGGATAGTGGAATCGCAGTGTCAGATTATGCATTAAAAGGATATTAACTATAGAATGAATCAGACAAGAAGCTGCACTGGCACAGGATGTATTGGACGGTTTGTTAAATAACTTGCAGTGAAGGACAGAGGTAAAAATGCAAACTTTGCAGTACTAAGAGGAAGCAACTCTCCTTCCATACTTATTGAGCTAGGATTTGTGAGTAATTATTCTGATGTGTCACGATTTGTAAAGTGACTATGATCAGGAAAGAGCTACTCAAAAAGTATGCATGGGTGCGATAAGAAAAACATTTTATGAGTAAAAATGGTTTAAAAATAGAAAAATGTGATGGGAGTTAACATGGAGGGAATAATAAAGGAAATAGAAAATACGGTAAAAACAAAAAGAAAAATAATCAGAGAAAAATTTTATTGTAATATGTTCTTTTAACTAACAGTGTAATAGCAATAAATGAACATGATATAATACTGGAACAATAAATGTAGTTGTTGATTCAAATCTGACTAAAGCACCTGCGGAAAATCAACAGGCACTGGAAAAATTATCTATATTTGTTTTATAATCCTCAGACAAAGCAGATTGAAGAAGAGAAGCTGTTAGTAGAAAACAGCAGAATCTTATCGAAGGAGATTACATAAATGAAATTATAAAAAGCTCTCCTTTTCTGACAAAAGATATGAAATTTCTGAGTGCATACAATTTAAGACGATGGTAAAAATATAGTTATAATAAAAATTGAATGAAGCATTTTTCAGGTTAGAAAAATAAGGAGCTATTTGATGGATTTACACAGTCAGTATGAGAACAATTTCAAATAATTTTCCTAATATACAGGAATAAATATACAGGATAGATGGAGACGCAATTATTCAATAATTGCCTGCTTTTCATATAAGGAGACAGAAATGGATATAGAAAAAATTAAGGCAAATCAGTCATCTTGATGAAAAAGATATGCACATGTTGAAAGGGTTTGCCAAAATGTGCATACAGGCTAGCAAAAATTCATGGTGAGAAAATGAGACAGGATGTGAAATTTCGCCTATCTGCATGATAGCATAGATTTTTGAGCTTTCACATGTGCTTGATCTCAGTAGGGAAATATCCTGAAGTTAGAGATGAAATGTCACATTCGACAGCAGTATTACATGGTTTGCAGGTGCAGAATTTGTAAAACAACTACGACATTTACGGTGTCGACAATGAGGATATACTTGACGGAGTAAGACGCATACTATAGGAAGCGGTAATATGTCAACTTTAGCTAAAATAGTATATCTTGCAGATGCGATAGAGGACGGAAGAAACTGGAAGGTGTAGAAAAGGCAAGGGAACTTGCTTTAGAAAATCTGGATGAGCAATAAAATATGAGATAGATACAAAAACTTGAATATCTGATTTCAAAAGGATAATATCATTCATCGAACATTATCCTGTTCAGAAATTCTTTAATATATATAGTTAAATAAGGTGAGAAATGAAAAATTTAGAAAAAGAACTGAAATATCTGAAACAGGTTCTGAAGAATACGAATTTACGTTTCAGGAAATTTTACAGCTGCTGGAGTGGAATGAAAAAAGAAAGCTGTATAAACAGATTGTAAAGACTGGGAAAGAAGACGGGAAATTTACCTGAAAAGAATGGGAAATACACGCTGCCTGAAAAGGAAGGCTTTCTCAGGGAGGGTTTCAATTGGTAACGGAAACTTTGGATTTCTTGATATTTCGGAGAAAAAGAGATGTCTTTATACCTGAAAATTATTTAAATACTGCAATGAACGGAGATGACAGTTCTTATAAGAATACTTAAGGACAGTAAATCTCCGGATAAGAGCAGGGAAGGTAAGTCTATAAGATTGTAGGGACAGGGACATTGTTGTAGGAGTATTTGAAAAAGTATGAATTCGGGTCTAAGGCCCTAAAAATGCTCCAAGGATATATATATTTCAAAGAAAAAGACAAAAAGGTGCGCAAAACAGGGGATCTGGTCGCAGTAAAAATATATTTCTGAGACAGCGAGAAAAAGAAACCTGAAGGTGAAGTGAAAAGTAGCATAATTGAAATCCTCAGGATACAGAAACTTTGATTTCGGCTCTTCTGATAGATAACGGAATACAGGAAAAGTTTTCAAATGAGGAGGTCATAAAGGAAGTCGATACAGGATAGAAGAAGATCTGCAGAAATTGGGAACAGGGAAGGATTTGAGATATCTTAATATTATCACTAATGACGGAGCGGATGCAAAGCGATCTGGATGATGCGGTATACGTAGACTGATGTGGATACCGGCTGTATGCAAAGTATTGCTGATGGCTTCATACTATGCTAAAGGAAGGAACCAGGAACTCGATGCGAAGCTCTGAAAAGAAACCCATTTTACACTTGTTGGACAGGTAATACCTTACAAGCTTCGAGAAAACTTTCAGTCAACCTGTGTTCGTTGAATCCGTATGAGGACAAGCTTACATTTACTGCAGAACAGATTTTGATGCAAGAGGAAAAGTACAAGAATGAATACACAAGTCAGTTGTGAGAATCTAAATACAGAATGACCTATACGAGATGTAACATAAAGAGCCTCCAAAGTGATGAGGAACTGACTGCAGAAAATGTAAGCGCCATTCATAAAATGCTCACAGAAATGCTGAACTTTTCCCACATACGTTAGAAATACGAAAAGAAAGCGTAGAGAAGCATATGATTTTGAGACTGCCTGGAAATAAAAGGTTGTACTTGATGAAAAGTAAACTTGTCGCATAGAAGTAAAGGGAAAAGAGGGGAAGCTGATGAAAAGCTGAGAGAAGATTTTATAGAGTTGCGGGCAAGTGAAGTTGTGGCTGAAAAGCTTTTCTGGGAAGAAATACCTGCCATATAGGCCAGGGTGCGAGGGATCCTGAGTAAAGGCCAAGATAACTGTCCTGAATGAATCTCTGGCAAAATTTGGATACTATATAAAAATGCAGTGACACCTCCACCCGGATCAGACAATTATTGATGAGAGACGACAGGACTTTCGGACGATATCTGATACATGACTTATTTTGAAGCGATGCAGAGCAAGATACGCAAATAAAATCTGGGACATTTTGTTTGGACTGGCTTCAAAATATTATCTGCATTTTACTTCACCATGTTAGAAGATGTTCGGATCTTGTAGTACATAGAATGCTGGGGAGACTCGATAGAAAGATTTATGAAGGATAAGGAAAAGTCTAAGTATATGTGTCCAGCTTTGAGAGTAATTTCATGGCTATTTCCAGAACCAGAGAGGAAGAATAGCTGATAAGCTTGGAAGAAGACAGCTGCAGTAAAGCTGATTGAGACATATGCGAGGACCAAGATGGGAAAGACTTATATAGCAAGGCTGAGCGGAATGAACAGAAGCAGATATTCGCGGAGCTTGGAAAACCATATAGAAGTTGTTTATAAATGTAAAAATACTGTAAAGGGACGAAGTCGAATGGCGATGAAGAAAACTATAAAATTACTCTCGACAGGAAACATAATATCTCACACACAGTGGGAGTACACTCCCAGAGGTAGCTGGTTACAGGAGCTCCCATGATGCTGGAAATGAGGTTGTACCTTTCAGGTGAAGAGAGAACAAATCTGGAAAATACTTAGAAACCAGAAAGATGAGGGAATTAAAATGGTACTGGCTAGAAATAAAAAGCTTTTCTACATTTACCTCATAGAAGATAAGCTGAGCTGGGAATCGAACTTGTGGGAACGGAAGTAAAGTCTGTGAAGGCAGGAAAAGTGAGCATAAAGGAAAGCTTTTATAAGAATTATAAGAGAATGAAATTTTTATAATGAATATGCATATGCACTCCTTATGAATTTGGAAATAACTACGATAGCAAACCTGAATCGAGGGGTAAGAAAACTTCTCACTTAACAGGAAAGAAATAGAAAAATGGACAGCTAAGATAAAGCAGTGGATATACAATAATTCCTTTGTCGGTTTATACACAAAGAGGCATGTAAAATGGAAGAATAAGGGCTTACCAAAAGGTAAGAAACTGCATGATCAGAGGGAAGCCACTTTAAAAGAAAAAGACCAGGAAAGAGATATGAGTGCAGAAAGATTTTGCAAGATGGTATCTGAAGGATAACATACGGAAAAGGAGTCATCATGAAAAAGTAAGATTTTACATGGAAAGTCCTTAAAAGCGGTGCTTCAAAGATTTTCTAGCTTTTATATCGAGGCTGTGGGGAATATATCCTTCTTTTACGAAGATGGGTTTTAAATATTATAAGGATCCTGTCACATTGGCAGTTCTGAGGGCGTATCATCTACTTTCAATTGTGTTTTGTTTTTATAAAAAGATAAAAACTCTCATGCAAAAGAGACAGCCTGATGTATATCAGGATTTTCAGGATTTACGTATATGTAGCAGCCTTTTAATAAAGCTGTAAGTACGTTGAGTTCAGCAAACAGCAAGCATACTTCGGCATGTAGTCCAATTGTTACAAGCATTGCTATCAAGTGGATATTTCTAAAGCGAGAAATTACTATCTACCGCTGGATCTCAATATTTCTTTTACAGGAATTCAAAATTACTGACACTGTAGGAAGGAGTTCTTTCATTTAATGTACGAAATTATTTTGGATGCTTTTGCATCAACGGCTCTTACTGTATATAATATTATACAGAAGAAATTCGTTGAAATATTCAGCTTTAGAGCTACGACTTTCAGTCTTCTGGCAGGGATATTTACTTATAAAGTATTATATTCTCTCCAGAAGTCCTGGGAAATTCCTAAAATAATTTGAGAGTTTTTAAATTCTTTTGCCTGTCGCTGATGGCAAGCGATTTCTTGCACTTCACTTTTCTGAATAAAGATCTCTTTCTCTTGCTAGAACGACAAGCGAAATTGTAAATTTATGTTTCTTATACCTTTTATTGCTGCAATTGCAGGAATAGTCTTTCTGGATGAAGCTGACACTGGCTACAATTATTGATGGTGTGTAATAATTCTTGCAGGAATTATAGGATTTATGAGTTCAAGGACTGGGGAAGTAAAACATATAAAATGGATGATATATCAGATTGGTTCTTAGACATGATTCAAGGCTAAATACTCAGGTATAAGAAGGAAAATCATGATTCTAGATATTGTAAAGTTGTTTTGCTGGAAGCCTAGTAGAAGGCTGACCCAAATTTATACACTGTAAGCAATACAGGACATATGATAGTGGAGCAGTTTTAAAATAACTCAGAAAACCAAGTTATTCGTCTTTTGAAATAATAATCCAACTTGAGGCAATATTACTCAGTTTGTGTATTATAAGATAAAATATAGCCTTTTCCTCAAAGATTTCTTCACAGAGAGAAAAGAAATAAATACTCATGTGGATGCAAAATTATAATTGGCAGTATTACTACAGTAGTTGGGCTACTTTTTGATTATTGCCGGGTAGGCATCTTTTTGAAATCAATGAAGTAGTTTCAGTAATGCACAATGGTAACTCTTTAAGATTCTTCTTATATGGGCTGAGATCTAAGTGAAAAGAGGAAAAATTTGAAAACTATAGCTGAACTTCCTGTTATAACAGCTCTAGAAATAGGTATTTTCAATACCTGGTGGTGCCTGGTACTTCGGGGTCAGCCTGCTACACATTTTGATGGGTTATTTGAAACATGGGGTTTGCGATAGTTCTTTCTTTCTGGCAGATTCCCTCTGATACTAGGGGCAACTCTTCTGAAGAAATAATTAAAAATAGGACTTCAGGACTTGGAGGTACAGATGGTTTCTTATAGCTTTAAGTTTATTTTTTCATTTATTTGCCTACAGGGTGATAAAAGTATGAATTATAACCAAAACAATTTTAAAATATTTAGATATTACCATCATAGTAGGGATGATATTCTAATTTTATAGCCTTTCTTACAGGGGTTTAATGTGATGATAATTTCCGTCTCAGATATAAATAAGAACAAGTTGGAAGAATTTGCCAGGGTTCTTCTTCCTGAATACTATAAATTTTATCTGAAATACAGATAAAATATATAGATATAAATGAAGGTTTACATCTGATAACAGTGAATCTTCACTATTATTATTGGAATGGGACTGTAAAGGAAGTTGATTTTCTTATGAAAAAATAGGGATGTGAATGCTTTGATCAGGCAAAGTCCTTGTAAAACTTCCTTTTGACTTTCTGAGAAAGAAGGAATATAAATACAGGGAGCACTTATTGGTGTGCATTACAAAGTTGCAGGAAAGTTTTTTAAATATGGGACTTTCCTGAAAAATAGCAGATATATGAAAAATATATATTTTCGTAGGTGAGAAAGATAAAACTACCTCCTTGATGGTAAAGAGGCAGGGAAAATATCTTATTGAAACGATAGGAATCTATGGGTGTGGCTTTCTGTCCTGCAGAAATGCTTACAATTCCTTTCCTGCGTATCTTCTAGAGGAAAGTATGCAGAAAGATATAACGAATATATTGAGTCGCCTGTACAGTGAAACAGCTGAAATAGAGTAAGTTGCTGGGAATTGAGATATTAATATATATTGGCGGAGGACGCAATCTAATGCTTTTCTCAGCCTAAGTTGAAAGCTTCCTGCTGACTGTAAAGGAGAACTATGATTTACAAGTCTTAGGGTTACCTTTGAAGCTGGAAGGATAGACACTTTAGACCAGGAAAAACTTCCAAATGCTTAAAAATATGGTGTAGATAAAATGGTATAAATCCACACAAAGTTTAATGAAAAGACTTTAAAACTTGCCAAACTGGAGCTATCACAACAGGAAGGGTTGACAATGTTTACAATATATCTAAAACAGGACTGAAATTAATATAGATCTCATTCTGGGCCCGGAGGGCGACAGAGATATTTTACACATGGAAGAACTGGAGAAATATAATCCTGAAAACCTTACAATCCATAATCTTGCCATAAAATGCAAAACAAACTGAATAAAGGAAAATTACAGACATTATATTGAAACTTGATTATAAAGATTTTGATAAGATAGAGTGAAGTAACCAGAAAATAAGAAACTAGATCATATTATATGTACAGACAGGAAAACAGTTTTTCGGTGGGAAAACCTAGGGCTATTCTGTGGAAGTGAAGAATCCATCTATAATGTGAGTAATAGAAGAAAACAAGACTGTCATCGGAATCAATTGCAGAACAATATCGAAACGCCTCATACATTATAATGAAAGAAAGAAACAGTATAAAGGCTTGTAAATCCAAAGAGGATCCTTTAATTGTGGATAAATGGGCTGACAGTAAGGCTGGAGGAAAAACAGGCTAAAATCTGTTTGAAAGTAAATGTGAAAAATTTGGTAAGTAATTAAAAGTTGTTAAAAATTAAAATAAAGGGAAATTAATTGGGGGTAGAAGACATGAAAAATAAAACATGCTGTTATTTTTGTAATACTTTACTTTATGGGAAACTTTTTAAGGCTCTATATTGAGTACAGTATTCCTGATATAGAAATTAGCGAAGCTTCCTATAAGGAAGGAAGCCAAGAAGGAAAATGATCCTGCTCAAGACGGATACAAAATTTGATGTGAACAGTGTCGGCTATGATGAGCTCCTGAAACTGGGTTTCAGAAGTCAAAATGAAAAGATTGTTGAATTTCAGGATGAAGTGGGGTATTTCAGATATTGAAATGAAAAATATTCACGTTTTGGTGGTACAGGAATGGAAACAGGCAAAAATATCTTTATGTTGATGAAGAAAGGCCAAGAATCCTTCTAGAAAATTATAATGGAAGAATTTTTAAAAAGTACAATATTAATAGTGCTGATGAAGATACATTGCTGAAATGCTGGGATTTACAAAAAGGGAAATAAATAGGCTTATACTGAAATAAGAAAGGAATATCCGTTCCAATGTGACCCTTGAAAACTTGTGGAAGAGAGGAAGATATAAGGAAGTTGAGAAACGGATAAAAACTGGTGGTAGGAATATAAATAATGACTTTTACATTTTAAAGGTGGCCTATATTTTTATATACAAATGAGTATACGATAAAAATATTATTTTTAGTGGGAAGTGGATACCTGAGCAACAAAAAAATATGGATTAAATTTGATTTTATAATTCTAAGAGTAAAGATATCGAAAGATGAGAGGATTTTTATGTTAAGTTACTAAAGATGAAGGTTCTGAGGATGAAAAAATGCTGATAAAAAGGAAATTTCGCTAGGAACTGAAACAAAAAGAAATTGAAACTTATTTCCTATGGAAATAGAAGAAATAAGAAGGACATGATAGGATAAATGTGTATCATATCATGTTATTACCTGAAAGGGAAGATTTACGACTTTTACCGAAACTGTAGCAAAGAGCAGATAAAACTTGACGGAGTAGGGATCATTATGTAAGTGAAGCCATTTTATCAGCAGATCCTGAAGGAAATAGGATTGAAGTTTACATGACAGAATTATCATAACTGGGAAATGGGAAAATGGTCATGTTGTCATGGGAACAGAACAGGTGGATGTTGAAGATCTACTTAGAATTTCGACAACATGCACAATTTCAATTCCTGAGGGACAAAAATAAGTCCTTTCACATGGAATCTTCAGATGTTAAAATGATAAAGATTTCTATGTTGAAAATTAGGACAATATAGTTTCAGAACTTCCAAAGGCGTATTTCCTTTCGGTAGATGGATATCATCTTTGGAATGAATCAGTGGAATGGTATGAGAAATGCCTACATGTAAACTCTACAGGTGTTGAAGAAATTTATGCAACAATGGATAAAAGAAAGATTTGAGGAAAATCGATGTACAGAAAGATAAGAATAAAAGCAGTTGGTGAAGAAGCTTCCAGATGAGTATAAAATTGACTGTATGCCAGAAAGGTTTAACTAAAAATTACATAAATTATTGATTTCTCTTTCCATTCATTTTAAATTCATAGGAAGATATCCTACTAATGTATTCAAAGTTAAAATAGAAAACACAAGAGATGAGTTGCTTATGAAAAGAAAATCGTTAAAATGCACCGTGTTAATAGGAATAATGATACTGGGAATTGGAGTTACAGCGATGCAGTCGAATTCAGGAAGAAATAATAGATCATCAACAGTGAGAAGAAGCAATAGAAACGGTAACTATATAGGAATAAAACAGAGCCAGATCAATTGCTTTTATCAAGAGTTCCAGGAGCAAACAGCTCACATGTAAGAAAGCTTCATCTGGACAGGGAAGATGGAAGAATGGTATATGAAGGAAAATATATTATAACGGTCTTGAATATGAATTTGATATAGATGCAGTAAGCGAAAAAATTGTAAAATGGGATGTAGACAGGGGATTAATCAGTAATAAAATTCAAAATAAATAGATTATATAAAGATATGCTTTATAATTATAGAGCATATCCTTTTTGTTTATTAAGTAAAAGTAAATTTATTTACATCTCTATACTACAGAGTAGCTTATATAAATATAGATTATACAG
>BNJT01000140.1_pt1 | contig 92444 bp, 116 predicted proteins | sample 8540491 | NCBI WGS metagenome assembly BNJT01 (sample SAMD00202455, study PRJDB9452) | human saliva metagenome | host: Homo sapiens | reverse complement strand
AGGCTGCCGGGATGCGTCTTCACCGATAGGGCGGTTCAGCCGCGACGTCTCAGACCAGGCGCGCATGGCCCTGAAGGACATATGGGAGTATGCACGGCGGCGAGGGATGGGATCGTCTCAATGACCCAAGGCGAGCCGTCGCAGTGATCGACTGAGACTGGTGGAGCGCGCAGGCGGCTGCGTCTGCGGGCGAGGTGCCGGTGCAGCGGAGGTCGTCCACTGGCCTACCTGTGCGCCGCCTGGCCGCCGGATCTGGGAGTACCTGTGCGACAGAGGGCGCTGTTCTCGTCTGCCTGGGTGCGTTCTCGCTCATCATGCTCAGCACAGCAGGTCGCCCCCGGCCCTGAGAGACCCCGAGTGCATTCCACGCGGTGCTCCTCCCACTGGGGGCGCTGGTGTACTCTGGGCTGGGCCGCGAGAAGGCTGAGCCCGTGCCTGCGCGCAACGGCTGGTCGTCGACCGCGAGGGATCCGCGCCGGCGGAAGCGTCCATGAATGGCCGCAGTCCCGCTCCGACCTGTACGTGGCCGGCGGGCCAGGTGGTCACATGGTCTCCCTACGACTGCCATACGTGCCCGCTGTGTCGGGCACCGGCGGCCTGCACCCGGACCTCGAGCGGCGTGAGGCGGTGGCCGCGGCACAGTGCGAGAGATCTGGCGCTGCTGGCCCACGGGGTCGTCATCGCTCGGCGGGCACCACACGTTCGCCTGAGGCAGGCTTCGGCGCGCTCAGCGCGAGCGCGAGATCTTCGAGCGCGCGCCGGCATGGCCTGGCGGCGCTGAGGCCTGAGAACGTGTGGCGCGACGGGGTCCAAGCGGCGGCTCCGGCGTGTCGCACACGATCTGGTGACAAGCCCGCCTTGCTGTCGGAGTGCGATTGCAGGTCGCACCGGTCGCTCAGCCGTCGGGAGTCGAGGGCTTGCGGCTCGGGCCCGCCTCGCAACCCGCCCACGAGCCTCCTGCCTTCGGTAGACTGATATGCGGCGCGATGCCTCCCGCGTCGTCATTACTACAATCAGGGGAGAAGCCCAGCAGCCGTCGTCGTTGTCGCGGACCCGTGGGGGACGAGGAAGGCGGGCGACCGACCAGCTCGGCCAGGACCGTCGACCACGTCGTCAAGTTCAATGGCGCAGACAATGCCGACATACCGTCGTCATGATGGCGGGGCGTTCGCCTTCCACCTCCTGCCCGCGGGCGTGCTTCACCGGCGTCACGCCCATGATCGGCAATGGCGTGGTCGTGGACCTGAGGTGCTCTTCAGTGAGATCGCCGAGATCGAGGCGCGCGGCCGGACGCCTCGTCCTGCGCATCTCCGCTAGCGCGCACCTCATCCCTCCTACAACCGCGCTGGACCGCACCACTGAGCGCCCCTCGGCGCCCGTCAGCTCGGCACCACCGGCCGCGGCATCGGACCCACCGTGCGGACAAGATGAACTGCGTGGGTCTGCGCATCCAGGACCCTCTTCGACGAGCCGATCCTGCGTCAGAAGGTCCATTCCGCGCTCGACCAGAAGAACGGCCTCTTCCTCAAGGTCTTCAACCGGCCGGCCATCGACCCTGGATGAGGTCGCCGACGAGCTGCTCTCCTACGCTCGATGCGTGCGCCCCATGGTCAAGTCGACCGCTCTGGTCCTCAACGACGCGCTGGACGCCGGCGGGACCGTCCTGTTCGAGGCCGGTCAGGCGACGATGCTCGACATCGACCACGAACTCTACCCTGCGTCACCTCCTCCAGCACCTGCCGGCGGCGCACCGGCACGGGCGTGGCCCGACTCACATCGACTCCGTCATCGGGCGCCGCAAGGCGCACGACTCGCGTGGGGAGGCCGCGCGCGGAGCTGGACGACGCCAGCGGGTGAGCGCCTGCGCCTCCAGGGCCGGCGAGCATGCAGCGTCCACCACCGGGCGGCCGCGCCGTTGCGGCCGGCACGACGCCGTCGTCACCCGCTACGCCGCCCGCGTCAGCAGGCCTACCGACCTGGTGATGACGAGCTCGACAGTCCTGACCGGGCGCGAGACCATCCTGCGTGCGCAGTGGCTCATGACGTCGATGGCGCGCACCGACGAGATGCCGCTGACTCCGAGACCGATCCACCATGCGCCGGAGCCGATCTACGTGAGTGAAACCGCTCGCGGGCCGCCGAGGACATCACCGTGCGCGCCTGCTCCAGTCTCCCAGGCCGCCCAGGGACTGAGCGCGTGACGCGCGTCGAGGGCCTCGCCCGGCACGCGGCCCGCCATCGGCGTGGGGCCCGGGGCGCGAGGGGCTACGTCGTGCGCCACCCGCTGCTGGGCTGACCGGGCCGGCTGGACCGACTCTGCCAATGGGCCGGCTCTGCTGAGTCTCGCGGGTCTCGGGCCAGCGCGCCATGAGCTTTCGGCATCGCTTGACTCGTATCATGGCGTATACGCAGCGCGTCGGCCTGGCAAAGGGCCACGAGCGCGCTTACGGCTACCGCCGCGCGGCGGGATTTCAACTGGTTTCCGGGCGCTCTTAAAGCGCTTCGGATGGATTATGCGCGTCTTGTGCCGTCGACTTTATATGCGTGATTAGGACTCTGCCCTAGCCCGCGATTTGCTGGGCTCTTCACTCACTGGTGGAAGCGGGTCCATGTTCCCGGGCCAATCTCCTCATCACCGCACTGCGAGAGTCCCTGAGGCCGCGCCTGTCGTCGGCAGGTGCATCATCGCCGCCTACTCCTGGGCACGGCCGGAGCGCCGCGACGTCTCCCTGCTGTGGCTCGGCGTGGGACTCATGCCCTTCTGCCCTGACGCCTGGGCGCCATGTCCTGACCTGTCAGACCCTGACATCCTAGCCCAGGAGAGATCACCGAGCGCGACTCCTGTCCCTGGTGGCCGTCGGCATCTCGTCACCCGGGATGATCCTGTGGATGGGGCGCAACTCTCGTGAGCTCAAGGCAGACTCGGTGACGCCCTGAGCAACGCCCTCGGTGGCGGCTACTCGGCTGGGGGCGTGGTGTGGATCGCGATCGTCGCCGTCGGCCGCGAGCGCATGCGAGACCGCCCTGTCTATCTGGGCCACCGTGAAATCCTCCATCGAGAAGAACTGACGGCCGCCACCACGGCGGGCGTCGTCGTCGGCGCATCCTCGGAGCAGCTCCTGGGCGTGACGATCTACGCCGGAACGGTAGCTGCCTAACCTCTCCCGGCTTCTTCACTGATCTCGATACTTCCTCGTCGTCGTGGCGGCCGGCATCGTCTCCTACGGCGTCGGCGATCTCCAGGTGAGGCCGGCGTCATCCCTGCACGCCAATCACGCCTACAACTTCTCGTCGCTGGTGACCGCCCGCCATCAATTGGCTCCATGCGCTAGCTCTCCCGCCATGTTCCAGCTCAGCGCCAGCCCACGGTCCTCCAGGTCTCATCGCGCCTGGTGGCACATTCGATCCCGTGCGGCTTACGTCTTCTACTGAATCTCCTTCCGTCCGGTCCTCCTCCCCACTCGAAAGGCCCAGGCATGACCCAGCTCCACGACTCCTCGTCGCGCAGCGTGCTGCCGCCTCGCGGGCGCTCTCCGCGCTGGCCGGCTGCGCTCCAACACCGTTCCTCCGGGGGCTCAGGGACCGCCGCTGCGTGGGCGCCCCATCGCCGTGTGACCATCACCGACGACGGGCCGCCAGGCGTCCAGCACCTTCTTCCTCCGGATGGTCACCTTCAACATCACCGACGAGGGCACCGTCCCCAACGAGTCTCGAGGTCCCCACCGAGGACCAGCTGCAGATCGTCCTGAGCGGGAGAACATCGGTCCTGGCTCCAGCGCCGACCTTCCAGGTCGCCACGCAGCGAGGCACCTACTACTCGCCTGCAAGCCCAACATGGTGGGCGACCTCGTCGGCTCGCTAGCTGACCGTCACGGGCGAGTCCGTCGAGCTGTCCGCCTGACGACAAGGAGGCCGAGGACCAGGCCGTCACGAACATACGTCCTACGTCAAGGATCAGGCCGGTCAGCCTCAAGCACCGCCACCGAGGAGTTCACCCAGGCCCACTACGTCGGGGACACTGAGAAGGCCACCAGCTCTACCCCCTGGCCCGTCAGCTACGAGGCGCATCGAGCGCAGTGCCGGTGAGAAGTTCGGCATTGAGGAGGCCGGCGACATCGACGCCGCCATTGACGTGCGCATCAGGACCTGGCCGCCGACGCCGGCAGAGGTCACCGATCCCGAGGTGCTGTCCTCGTGGACCGGCTGGCACCGCATTGAGGCCGACCTCTTCTCCGAGGAGGGTTCCCCCTTCAAGTTCTCCTCCGATGAGGATCGCAAGGCCTCCGCGGACCAGCTCAACAGCGACACCGACAACCTCTGCAAAGCTCGTCTGCGGCGAGATCGACGCCGCTCGGCGGAGGGAGCAGGTTCGAGCTCAGGCATCGAGGATGTCGTCACCGGCGCCTCCGACCTGATCAACGAGGTCGCCAGCACGGTATCGTCGGTGAGGAGACCTTCTCCACACCGACCTGTACGACTTCCAGGCCAATGTCCGAGGGCGCCCCGGGTGGCCCTACGGCAACGTCAAGGACCTTGTGACCAAGAAGGACCAGGCCCTGGCGGACAAGATCGAGCGCCAGTTCTCCGATGTGGAGAAGCAGATCTCCGACCAGTCCACCGGCGAGACCGACGGCGTGACCACCTACAAGTCCTACGAGACCATCGCCACGGTTCAGAAGGACGCCGGCGAGAGCGCCCGCCGACAGCGATACACACGAGGTCCAGAAGAACTGCTCGAGCGTCAATGCTCTGGGTAAGTCTCTGACATCCTCGGCACGGTTCTATCCTCCTCCTGAGGCAGGGGCTGGTGGGGCGGGCGGCGCAGGACGTCGCCCGCGCGCGTGCCTGACGTCCCGCCAGTGCAGTAGTCATCACTCAACCATCACTTCAGCGTCAGGGAGCCCAGCGCGACCATGTTTCGACTACGCCTCACGACGGCACCACCGGCGCGACTTCCGCGGAGCCGGGAGATGCCGTCGGAGGAGCCACCTGCGACAGCGGCCGTCAGGCGCTCTCCGCCCGGAGGCCGCGGGAAAGGGCGCGGGCTGTTTCGCGCCGGCGCGTCTTCGACTGCGGGCATATCCGCCGCGGCTGGCGAGCGTGGGCCCGATTGGTCTTGTGGTGGTTATGCGCTACCAAGGAGGGCGCTGGAGGGTGCCTGAGGCCGGGCAGCTCGTCGCTTTGACCTACCGCTGTTCCAGTGAGGACCATTTGCAGGCCGGGCATCCCGGCTGCCCAGGACAGCCTCTCCTCGCCGCCTTCGATGTGGCCCAGGGCGCCTCGGGCCGCCGAGCCCAAGGCCCTGGCTGACGGACTGGACGACGGGCCTCGGAGCAGATGTGCGCGAGCTGCGGGAGCTGGCGGGCCCAACGCCACGCGTGGCAGGCACGCGCGACACCGAGACCTGGGGCTACAAGCTTTCCAACGGCCTGACCCATCACAGCCGGTGCTCCGGCGCTGAGCCTCTGCGTCGGCGATGGCGAGAGGACTCGCTTCTGGGATCAGGGACAAGATGCCGCCCTCCTGGCACCGGCATGCCCCGCTACCGGGGCGACCAGCTGCGCACGAGTGGACCGACGGCGACATCATCGTGCAGCCTGCTCCAACGACCCCCAGGTCTGCGCGCATGCCGTGCGCAACCTGGCCCGGGATCGGCCTGGGCACCACGACCGTGCGGCTGGAGCCAGGCGGGCTACGGCGCACCATCGATCGACGTCGATCAAGCAGGAGACCCCCGCAATCTCTCGGCTCAAGGACGGGACCAACAACATCAAGGAGGAGGACCCCGCCAGCGAGCTCAACGAGCACCCTGTGGGTCCAGGATGGCGATGACGGTGGCGACTGGTCTCTCCGGCGGCTCTACCTCATGGCTCGGCGCATTCACATGACCGCGGAGATATGGGGACAACCTGCGTCTGTCGCGAGCAGCAGGAGACCTCGGGCGCGACGAAGCGCCACGGCGCCCTCTGAGCCATCCGAGACACGAGTCCCAAGGACGAGTTCATCCCCGCGCATTATGAGGCGAGCGGCGATAACGGCAGGCTCGCTCATCCCTCACCGACGCCCATATCGCCGTCGTCGCTCGGAGCAGAACCCGGGAGGAGAATGTTGCGGCGCTCCTACAACTTCACCGGTATGGCGCCAACACGCTGGGCCTTTTCCGGACCGGGCTCATGTTCATCGCCTTCGTGCGGGACCCGGCCGCCAACTTCTTCTGATCCTGTCGCGCATGACCCAGAACGACGCCCTGATGGAGTACCTCAGACCCAGGGTCGGGCACGTATGTGGTTCCCTGCGGAATAGGCAAGGCCGACAGCATGATCGGCCAGCGGTTCTTCGAGTGAGGCCTGAACGATCGCCGCTTCTTGCCCTGTGAATGGTGCAGCAGCCCTGGAGCCCTGTCGGGGCCCGGGCCGCCACGAGTGGAGCAGTGCTGCCGAATGCGTGATCAGTTCCTGATTGTGGGAGAGTGCGGCTGCTGCCCGGCTCGGCCGATTTCGGCGGAGGCCGGGCGCGCCTGCGCGCGCTCGGTACGACGGCGAGCATGATGCCGATCCTGGATCGACGGCGACGCCGGCGCCGATGAAACACGCCAGGGGCGGCTCGGGAGTCATCGCCCGTGGCTGCATACGGTCGCTACCGAGAGTGCGGTCCAGGATAGCACTGCTCTCCGTCGGTCTGCCGGTAGGATTGCTCCCGAAGTTCACCGTCAGGGTGGCGTCCTGAGTCTCGACGCGAAGCTGCGACTCGATGCCGTCGTGGCCCAGCGACCAGGACGACCATCGAGGTGTCGCGGTGAGAGATCTGTCGCTGATATCTTGCATGCCGGCCCCATCCTGATCGATCTGTTCGACGGCGGTCGGGACCGCGCCCTCGATGGTGGGAAGTTCTCCTCTTGCAGAACTGAGCGAAGTCCCTCACCCGACAGGCCGGCGGCCGTGATGGTCTCGACGACGTCGACCGTGTCCCTTTCTCATGGATCGTGAACTCGTAGTTCACTTTCAGCTGCGGATCCAGCATGTCGGCCGCGGAGGTCGGGTGCATTGCAGGTCAGGGTGAGCGCGCATAGGGCGATCGCTGCAGGGAGCAGTGCGTGAGCGTGCGTGCAGGGATCTCATGCCCGCAGTTTATGACGCTCCTCTGAGTGGGGGCAATCCGCCGACTCACCCACGGTTCAGGACAGCCCAGTACTGGCGGCGTACCCGGCTCGGGTTGGCTTAGTACTGGCCGTTGGGGTCAGGCGGCGCTGCCCCGGCTGGGTGTAGTCGGGCGCGGGGCGGGGGCCGCCCGTCCGCTGGAGTGGTTGGCGCCGCCCGACCCGGCTAGGTGGACGGGCTGGTGAGACGGGCTGCCGCGCCCCGGGCTGTCCGGGCTGGCGTAACCGGGGGCCATGCCCGGCCATCATGGGGGCGCCCGCGTAGGCCGGCTGCTGCTCTGCGGCACAACGAGGAGGTAGTAGGACAGCCCGCCCGCGATTGCCAGGACCACCAGGACGGCGAGGCCGATGATGAGATAGGGCGTGCTGTGGTCGGCCCTCACGGCCTCAATGGTCTTGGTCTCAGTCCTCCGCGTGCTTCCGTGGCGGTATTCCCCGAACGAGTGCCATCGCCGGAGACCCGCGACACCTGCCCGGAAGGTTATCGAGACCCCGCCTTGTCGTAGTACTCGAAGGATGAGTCCCCGTGTACGTGAATTCGCCGTCATCGTGCCTGATCGTTCCGCCGTTGAAATCATTCTTGAACTGCTTGAGGGTCATCCCCTAGTTTCACCGTGCAGGTGTCGTTGCTCGAGTCCATGTCCGCCTGGACTTTTAACGTTGGAATCGAAATTCTTCTGATTTTTATCGGCGTCGCAGTCCGACGAGCTGATGGACGAGCTAGAGCGAGGCCGTCTGCGTCGACGGTGCCTTCTTGAGATCCGGCCTCGAGGCTGAAGGAGCTGAGCGAGGAGTCTGACGTGCTGGTGCCGATCGAGAAGGGCGCGCGACTGCTGGGTGAGGCGGCGCACGTGTGGCGCCGGAGAAGGCGAAGGCGAGAGAGGCGCGTGACTGCAGCTGCTGCTGCAGCGAACTGGCGGGGGAGAGCGGGGCATGCATGGTTCCGCAGTCTACGGGATGGAGGCAGGAGGTTTGTAGCATGGCCGGATTGCTTGCCGTCCCCGGTGTGGCCGTATCTGCGGGCGATCTGCGAGCTGAGGTGGTGGAGCATGCGCGGGGAGCGCCGCGTTCAGCTCGCGAGGGTCCGCCCTGAGGCGCGTCACGGGCTGAGCGCTCGTCTGTCGGCTGCGCTTCTGACTGGTGCTGATGCGTTCCGGCGGCTCGTGCACGGTCGCCGGTGGTGTCGGTGGACGCGCATCCTTCTTCCCGCGCATGACGAGCATAGGAGAATGTCGCGCCTGCGACCGCGAGCACTGCCAGTGCGCCGAGCGTGATGGTCTGAGGGATGAAGGGCGCCGATGCCTGTGCGGAGCCGCAGCACTCTCGGCGCCTGGCCTTGAGCGCGACATTCTCCGTTTCGACGTGCTCCCATGTGGCGGTACGTACGGAAAAGCGTTCCATTCCCGGACGCTTGCGGCGGCCTTTCCGGGGAAAGTTACCGGAGATGTCCAGGTTGTGAATATATTTAGGGATGGGGTAGTTGTACGTGATAGTGCCGTCGTTGTGCTCCACCTTCCCGCCATGGGAACCTGTTCTCGAACTGTCCGGCGTCATTCCTTCGATGGTGGCCGTGCAGGTTTGAGTATCTGGCGGATGTGTCTTTTTCCGCTCGTATGAGTCGTGTTTTCCGCCCGCACTGATACTGACATCCGAGGTGAAGTTCTTCTGAATGTGCTCGGCATCGCAGTGCACCGTGGTCGAGAGGTACGTGGCTCAACTGAGGCGTCGATAGTACCTGTCCTCGGCGATCTCGTGATGGAGATGAACGTGGAGATCTCTCTGCGTTGAAAGAACCGATACTAGAAGGTGCCTGAGATGGAGATGGCGATGGATTGAATGTGGGCCTCGTGGGAGCGGGTGAGGTCCTGCTGGTCACTGGGGATGGGGCGGCGGTGCCGAGAAGAGCGACGGCGAGGAGGGCTGCGGCCACGGTCGTCGTGAGACTCTGCGGAGGCGATGAGACCTCATGCCTTCGTACGTATATGCGGCCGGTCGCGATTTTTAGGGATGGGCTGAAGTGCCCCATCTATCCGCCTGCCCGCGACCGTCGGGCAGCGCGTGAGCCTCCGCTCAATTCAGCCTCAGCGTTCAGTAGGGGCGCCAGGAGACTGCCGTCCCGGGCCAAGGCTGGTTCGGCGGGCCGGGCTGTGTGGTGCGCCCGGCTGCGTGTAGCCGGGTTGCTGTGGGCCTGGCTGTGGCGGGCCCTGCACACCCGGCTGTGGGAAACCGGGGTGAGCCGGTTGGGCGTATCCGCTGGGGCATCTGGGGTGCATCTGAGGGCGGCCGGGCGGGCCGACCGTGCCGGTGCCGAATGGTTCGAGGATCGCTTCTTCTGCCGGGTCGTCAGTGCAATGGCGAGGCATGACGCCGCCCGATGAGGATGACAGCGATGACGCCGATGGTGATCCACAGCCAGGGCAGTCCTGAGAGTCCTCGCCCTGTGGCCTCGAGGCTCTGGCTCTCCCTCGACGTGCTTCCATGTGGCGGTATCCCTCGAACGAGTGCCATCGCCGGAGACCCGTGAGACCTTGCCCGGAAGGTTACCGAGACTCGACGCTGTCGTATGCGAAAGGATCTGATGTATAAGCGGAAGGAGCCGTTATCGTGCTCTGATATTGCCATTGAAATAGTCGTTGAACTGAGTGATGCTGCATATTGGTGATGCCGAACGTGCATACCTTGTTCGCGGAGTCCAGGTCGGCCTGCAAAGTCGACACTGGAGTCGAAATTAGTGGCGACAAGATCGGCGTCGCAATATGACGAATCCATATAGTCGGCCTCGGCTGTTCCATGCGCATTGACGATGCTGCTCTTGGTGACCTCGATGGAGACGGTGCAAGAGGGTTTGCGAAGGAGTCTCGCGCGGGCCGCGGGTGAGAATCCGACTGCCCCGATGGCGCACCATGGCGAGGGTCGTGACGGCTGCGAGGCGGTGCAGACTGGTGAGGAGGGGAGGACGCATGTCGGTGAGCCCAGTGAACAAGAGGGCGGAATCGCTGTAGATGAGTAGATGATAGGCGATTCGGTGATTCAGTGGCTCGCCGCCTCGGAGGCCCCCCGTCAGGCGCGCCGCTGATCCTGGGTGGCCGCCGCAGCGCTGTCGGGTGGGCGGTGGGCGCCGGCAGTGCTTCAGTGCCGGCTGTGCCGCCGTCGATGCTGCCCGACTGCTGACCGGCTTCTGCGGATTAACGACGATCGGGTGAACGCATTCGGCGCCGATTGGCCCGCCGAAGCGCCTGATCCGATTCCTTCTGCAGGATCTCGATATGAAGGTCAAAACGCGATGCCGCCCGATGGCGATCACGCAGAGGACGACCATGAGGACGATGATATGCAGCAACATCATGGCGCAAACGATACGGATCGGCGGGGTCTGCGGGGAGCCCGGTGAGCCGGGGAAGTTTATGGGCAGTTCATGGACGAGCCACCCGAAACCGTTCGCGCGAGCTTCGGAATGCCTGCGCCAGGACCGATCTCGGTGCGGAAGTGCGACCGATCTCGACGCGGAGTGCGCACCGATCTCGGTGCGGATTACGACCGATCTCGGCGTCGGCGTCGGCGCAGGATGATCGCCGCGCCACCGCGAATCCGGCGAGCACCGTAACCGCCACGAGCCCGGCGATCCACAGCCCGAAGCGGTCGATGAAGCTCTTCAATCTCGTTCGGCGTCGCGTAGCCCGACGCGGTGACACCGTTGACGAGACTGTCAGCGCCGTCCCAGGTGGCGGTGCGCCCGAGATGCTCCCGCCGCCGGCGTCGATGACTGCGCTCGGGAAGGTGACCGACAGGTGGGCGTCGGTGCCGATCGGCTCGGATGTGGAGGCGGCGCCATCGGGGTCCCAGCGCGATATCGATGGGGCGAGAGTGAGTGATGTAGCGGTCGCCGTCGCGCGAGACGAGCGGGACGGATAGCTGGCGGCCTCGGCCCCTCATCGGCGTCGGGGATCTTGACGGCCGTAACCTGACTCGCAGCCGACCCTCCTCGTCGTCGGCCGAGCCGATGCGGGTGGATGTGACGTCGGCGCCTCCGAGGCGCCCACGAGAGACGGATCGCGTAGTCTTGGCAATCGGTGTCCTCGGTCAGCAGCGAACGGTCGTGCCGCAGCGACGAGAGTGGCGTCGTAGGTGTCGGAGGCGTCGATGGTCATGTCCATGCTGGCGGTGCAGGCGGACGGCTGAGCGACGCGGTCGCGACCAGGGCGGCGATCTGGGCGGTGCGGCGTCGGATCTTACACCAGCGACGCTACACGTGACGCATGATGACGCCACACCGAACCAGCGAGGAGCCCGATGTCCCGGAAACACGGAGCGGATGTGGGCGAATGGCGAATGTGACGTCGGTGGGACCCTAAGGGGCGTGACCGGGGATGGGCCGTTGGGAGAGGATTGGAGGCGACAGCATGAGTCACAAGCCAGGAGAGGACCCATACGACTGTGTCTGAGAAGGACGCGCGCGCTGCACCGGCCAACGCCCCCGAGGACGTCATCGAGTTCGCCGTCCGCCTCGCGCGAGCCCGGTAAAGCCGGAGAACGTCTACTTCTGCGATGGTCTGATGAGGAGGGACCGCCTGACCTCCAGAGATGGTCAGCCGGGCATGTTCACCCGCCTCAACCCGGAGAAGCGGCCCAACTCCTTCCTCGCCCGTTCGCTGCCCAGCGACGTCGCCCGTGTCGAGTCCTGCACCTTCATCTGCTCCGAGAAGGAGGAGGACGCCGCCCGACCAGTCAGACTGGTCGACCCGGCTGAGATGAAGAAGATCCTCCCACGAGAAGTCTCGACTGGCACCTGCAAGGGCCGCACGATGCGCTCATCCCCTTCTCCATCCAGGGCCGCTGCGCGGTCCGATCTCCCAGCCGGGCATTGAGATCACGGACTCGCCCTACGTCGTGCGTCAACATGCGCATCATGACCCGCATGGGCGCCGCCGCCATGGACCTGATCAACGAGGGCCGCCCGTGGGTACCGGCCGTCCACTCCGTGGGCGCGCCGCTGGCCGAGGGCGAGAAGGACACCGCCTGGCCCTGCAACGACGAGAAGTACATCACCCACTCCCTCGAGACTCAGCGAGATCTGGTCCTACGGCTCGGGTTGCGGCGGCAACGCGCTGCTGGGCAAGAAGTGTACGCTGCGCATCGCCTCCACGATGGCCCGCCGCGACGGCTGGATGGCGAGCACATGCTCATCCTGCGCCTGACCGATGAGAAGACCCGGCAAGCAGTACCACGTCACCGCCGCCTTCCCGTCCGCCTGCGGCAAGACCAACCTCGCCATGCTCCAGCCCACCATCCCGGGCTACAAGGTCAGAGACCATCGGTGACGACATCGCCTGATGCGCCCCGGCCCCGACGGCCGCCTGCGCGCGCCATCAACCCTGAGGCCGGCTTCTTCGGCGTCGCCCCCGGCACCCTCCCACGACACCAACCCGATGGCCGCGGACACCATGGGCGAAGTCCAACACCATCTTCACCAACGTCGCCCTGACCGACGACGGCGACGTGTGGGTGGAGGGCGTCGACGCCCCGCTGCCCGAGCACCCCATCGACCGGCAGGGCAACGACTTCACCCCGGCCGACGCCGCCGAGGGCAAGAAGGCCGCCCACCCCAACAGCCGCTTCACCACCCGGCGTCGCAGCCCGATCATCTGCCCTGATCTGGGAGGCGCCCGAGGGCGTGGCCGCCGATGCGATCTCTTTCGGCGGCCGCCGCGCCATCAACGTGCCGCTCGTGGCCGAGTAGACGAGAACGCCCACGGCGTGTTCGCCAGCCTCCGTGGCCTCCGAGGTCGACCGCCGCCGCCGCTGACGCCAAGGTCGGTTCGCTGCGCCACGACCCCATGGCCATGCTGCCCTCTGCAGCTACCACACGGCTGACCACGAGCCCACTGGCTGGAGATGCAGGACGAGCTGGGCGACAGAGTTCCCAAGGTCTACCAGGTCAACTGGTTCCGCAAGGACGAGGATGGCAGAGTTCATCTGGGCGGCTACGGCGAGAACTCCCGTGCGTGCTCGACTGGATCGTGCGCGTCGTCGCGAGGCTGACGCCGTGGACGGCGTGACCGGCCGCCACCCTGCCTCGAGGAGTTCAGCCTCCGAGGGCCCTCGACCTGGGGCGGGGACTGAGTGGGCCAAGATGTACGACATCGACCGACGCGCCTGGGCTGCCGAGATGGATGGCACTGAGGAGTACTTCGCCGCAGTCTCGGCGACAAGCTCCCCCAGGCCACTCGCGACCAGCTTTGCCACGTTCCGCGAGCGGATCGCTCGAGGCCAAGAAGGCCTGATAGGCCTGAGCCCATGAGGGCTGGCTCTCCGATCCGGCTGACCGCCTGATCGGGCCGGGCGGTCGGTCCGTTGACGAGGCGTCCGGGCACCTTCGTGCTGAAGTGCGCCCGACGCTGCTGTGTCTTCCGTGACGCGGACCGTGCCGGTATCGCGGTAACGAGGCCGGATACGCCGGATATGATCGAGACCACGCCGGTGCCGCTCTCAGAGCGCCGGGGTGACGTGATCAGGGTCGGTGAGCATGCACAACGGAAGTGAATCCCTGGAGCCCCAGCCACCCCTAGATTGAATGGCGCACACTATCAAGGGCATGACTGGCTTCTTTGAAATCGACCCCCACATGAATCCCATGCATGGCTGGCATCAGTATCGCTCTACGGCGAGCCTCGGATGAGCCCGTCGAGGATATGGGTGTTCTCCGGTATCTTGCCGCGGCGCTACGGCGGAACTGGTGCGACCGGTGGAGACTGGTCCTGGACGAGTGGGGTTCCCGATGCGCAGGTGAGCGCTGCTCCATCGAACTCGACATCTTGATCGGTGGCGATCTTGGCGTTGTCGCGGGCGCCATGAGGCGACTGGAGGAGTTCTTCCCGTCCTGAACTTCCTGATGAACTCCCTGATGAGGCGGGCGATGAAGAGGCCGGCTATCACGATCAGGCAGAAGACCTCGTGCTGCGCTTCGGCGCCAACAGCTGGACGATGCGTCAACCAGGGGTGAAGCAGGATGATGTGCGGACCAAGGCCCGCAGCCTTCTCGCTCGGCTCGATCCGGCCCACGAGTTCCCGCGCCCATGCGCTGATCGCCGACGACGTGCTGCCTCATCGGGTGTGCTTTCATGGCGCCTCCCAGGGAAAAAGCCGGTGGTCCGAGGTCTGTGACACCATCCGAGATCATCCACCGCATCTCTGAGGATCCGCGCCAGCGGTGCGGCACCGTGCCCAGTGCCGAGCGCATGCACGACTTCATGACGGCTGTCACCGCGAACTCCTTCGTGGGAGCTGCGTCTTCATCTTATGGTCGAGTTCCTGAAAAAGGTGTTTGCTGGCCTTATAAGAGGTACGCCCGGTATTCCGCACGATCTGACTGGAGAAGAGGAGCTGCAGTTCGTACAGCTGCTGCTGGGCCGCACGATTCTGTTCCGCGTCAGTTCTCAGACGCACATTGCAGGAGACTGGCTGACGGAGATTCACCACCGCATCTCCCGATTGCCCTGTGGTCTAGTGACGGTCAGGTCCGTCATGCCATTGAGGAGAGCCAGGGCGTCGATATCCGGAAAGTATCGAGGCTTATCTACAGCCTACAATCACGTACTAGAATAGGACAAAATCTCACCCTACACTCTCTTATCTCTGTAGTAATGTAAAACCACATCATGCGGGAAATCACGTGGATAACTGCCCACGCCGCCAAAGCACCTTCGTTTTCTCGCGCCAAGAGCTAGCTGCATGTATATCTACATGTTTTTAGATACATACAGGGCAAGCTACTAGTGAGTTTCTGGTTGCGCCACACTTGGTTGGTTGCTGTCTCACACTGGCGTATGAGGAGAGCTTACCGTATCAACCACAATGCACATTTCATCACCCTCCTGTCAGCCAATAGACTCAAGCAGGTTCACTGTATGGCATTTATCGTTTCTTGCTTAATCTTATTATGCTCCGTGGTATCTCTTTGACATATGCTACGTTTATCTATGTCAATGGCTGTCCATCATCAACCAGATCAACCTATTTGTTCTAGTTCTTCTATCATCACTACAATGGGTTATTAAAGACGCAAAAAGGTTCCAAAACGGTTAATTGCCCAAGGACCTTTTTCTTTTTCTATTTTGTGGCGAAGGGCTGGTTGCTATCTCAGCCTATACAGCCGCTACCTCCTCCCATCACCTGCACCTGCCACTGGCGCTCACGGGCAGCGGCGGCTCGGTCGCCGGGGTGGAGCAGGTTGATGACCTTGATGGCGTAGTCGCTGGCCACCATGGCATGCTCTGGCATGTGGCCGGTGCCGATGGCTCTGGCCCACCACGCGCAGCACCGCCGTGGTGAGTCCATCTGGCGCTTGGCGCGCCAGCTTGTGCACCGCAAAGCCCGCCTGGCGCACATCGTGCATGCGGGCCGCTCCAGCCTGCCACTGGCGGTTGACGGCAAAACCGCGGTAATGGCCGGGTTGTCGGGTCGCTGCAGCCCGCCGTCTCCATAGTGTGCACTGCCAGCCGCAAGGCATGAGCGGCACAGCGCCACCTGGCTGGCGCCCTGCTACAGGGCATCGAGCGCCGCCCGGCCCGCGCTGTCGTCAGCATTGTAATTTTTAGCCGTGCTGGCATAGTGGCCCTTTGTGGGTTTAGTCGTGCGCTTACTTACGCAGCGTGGGCTGGCTGGCCCAGTAGGTCGGCTACCCGCACCCGCTTTTGCTCGGTGATGTCGCGGTCACGCACGGTGACGGTGTCGTCCTCCAGCGTCTGGAAGTCGATGACCACGCAGTGCGGGTGCCAATTTCGTCTTGGCGGCGGTAGCGCTTGCCGATGTTGCCATTGTCGTCCCACATCACCCGACCTGCTGGCTTTTGGCGAGCTGGGCGTAGGGGTGTAGGTGAATAGGAGTCCGAGGACTGCGGTGATGGTTTCCGGAAGGTTTCCGGTGGTCTTCTGTAGCCGGTGTGCAGGACTTCCAGGTCTTGATGTTGGCGATGACTCGTCGATCTTGTAGCGGATCTGCTGACGGCCCGGTCGTAGGCCCTTGTCGTCTGGGTGGAGGGGAAGTTTTGCGGGTTTTCTTCGGGGTGATCATGCCCAGTCCGATGTACCCTGTCGCCAATATGCCTGGGTGGCGACGCCCGTCGGGCAGGTCGGCGTGGGACGTCGAGCAGGCTACGCTGCGGCGCAGGGGCCTGAGCGTCGTGCGTGCATCCGTCCTGGGGTCGGAGATCCAGGCCAGGGTCCCTGACAGGGTGCAGGCCACCCGGACGTTCAGCCCCGTGGTCTTGTGCTTACCGGAGTATAGCTGGGGTGGTCCTTCCAGGACCAGCACTGAAGCAGGGTGCCGTCGATGATCAGCTGGGCTGTGGGGTCCAGGTCCTCCACCGTCGGTACAGAGGCTTGAGGCCTGGGCGATCAGGGCGTGTAGGGTGCATGACGCGGGAGACGGTGACTGCCAGACGCCGTGAGAGCTCGGCGAGCAGCTCCTGGGGCAGGTTGTGCCGCAGGTAGGTCAGGTCAGGCGCACGCACAGGAACAGCCCCAGCACCCTCGCCTCGAACACAGGCAGATCGCCTCGGCGAAATGGCCTCCTACAGGCCCATAACCTCACACCGAGGGATTCTCGTGCTACTATTCCGTCATGGCGGTTTGCTTTGCTTGATTGGCTTGGCACCAAAGATTCTCTCAAGAGCAAACCGCCACCCTGCTTAGAAGGACACGCTATTACCAACAAAAACACCCCTAAACACCCCTATGAATAAGCCCTCATCATGTGTCGATTCGCTTTGCAGTGGTATTGAGGACCGGATGGACGTCGGCTTGGATGAGGTTCGCTACGCTTATCTGCAACTTTTTGACACGATCCACTCTCATCGCCGATCCGCTGATGTCTCCTGAGGAGGGATACCCGCATCTGGTGGAGGATCTCAGGCCTCCCGCCGGCCGGGGCTGGTGTCCCGGCGGTGGCGCATGGAGGCGCCGAGCGGCAGCCATCTTCGATGGGATTGCCTTCCGCACCGAGTGGCGACTCAAGGATGGGCGTTTATCACATGGGTGGCGCGGGATGCCGCGAACCACTGAGCGCCGCGGGTGGTGGATGCGGATCATCTTGAGTATGCGCTGCGCGATTCTGCTGGCGGTTATCGCCTCGTGGACCGCTCAGGGCGGTGTAACGGTCAATCCCAAGTTCTTCGCGCGGTCGGAGCCTACGGCGTCGACTTGATGACTTGCTCGCCGGTGTTCCCGTACCGTCACGCGATTTCGATGCCTGCTATCGGCATTGCATGAATGCGGGGGAGCAGAGGCTTGAGCGGAGCGCAGGCAGCGCGTCGAGACGTGCGGTCTTCCTGGTCCCCTGCTGCTGGTCGGCGGCTACGGATTCTCCTACCGGCTGCGCATGGCGGACGTCGTGATACCACCGTTCCGTTGGGCAGCAGTCGGTGACGCCTCAGCAATGGGACTTTTCGTGCGTGTGGAGACCTATGATCTAAGCGATTCTGATGCGAATCCGAGAAGGCATGCGTATGTGTTGGAAATGTGCGGAGGAAGGGATACGAGGGCGTCCAATGCCCCTGCTTCCTCCTCAGCGTGAAATGTGTGTGGATAGAATCTTATTTCATTGGGACGGCAGTGATCATAGCGTCACGCCGAGTCAGTTGGTCAGCGATGCTGATGATGACGGGGAGTGGGTGAATGTCCTAGGAGGATCAATGCGTGAAGAGAAAAGTTGCATCTCGTAACGGGAGAGCTATCGGATGACGCTTTCCTTGAACTTCGTAATTCGCTGGCGATAAGATTGCATGGACAATAGGGTGAGGTTGGCGGTGATGCTGGGGCGGCGATGCGGTTGCCCATTCCGGCCCGCCACTGAACCGATCTCGGTGCGGAAACGGACCGATCTCGAGCTCGAGATCGACCGATCTCGGCGTGGGAGTCGGCTGATCTCGGTGAGGTCGCTGCATGAAACGCTAAAAACTGCTGAGAGCGTATGTAGAGGACACTCCCGGTAGGGCTGAGGCGTGAAGATCTTGCTTCTCGGTGCAGGCGCGCGAGAGACGCCTTGGCTCGTTGCCCTCGCCTCCGCCCCAGCCACCCAGTGAACTTGTCGTCGCTCCCGGTAACCCGGGGACCGCCTCGATCGCCACCAATCTCGCCATCGACCCGGCCAGTCCCGTGGAGGTCGTCGAGCTCAACTCAGATGGAGGCCGACCTCTCGTCGTCGTCGGCCCGGAGTTCCGCTCGTGGCGGGCGTGGCTGACGCTGTGCGCGAGGCCGGCATCCCTGTCTTCGGCCCCGGAGCGAGGCCGCCCGCCTCGAGGGGCTCCAAGGCCTTTGCCAGCGACGTCGCGTCGGCCGCGGGCGTGCCCACCGCCGAGGCGGTCGCGTGCACCACGGAGGGGAACTGTCGGCGGCCCTTGACCGCTTCGGAGCGCCATACGTGGTCAAGGACGACGGCCTGGCCGCCGGCAAGGGCGTCGTCGTCACCTCCGACCGTGCCGCCGCCATGGACCACGGCCTGGCCTGCCTGGCCAAGGAGCGGGAGCAGCGCAGCCGATGCGCCCGAGAGCGCCGTCCTCGTCGAGGGAGTACCTCGACGGCCCGGAGGCCTCCGTGTTCTGCGTGTGCGACGGCGCCACCGTCCGCCCGCTGGCCCCCGCCCAGGACTTCAAGCGCCTGGCCGACGGCGACGCCGGCCCCAACACCGGCGGCATGGGCGCATACTCGCCGCTGACCTGGGCTCCCGAGGATCTGGCCGAGCAGGTCGTGCGCGACATCGCCCAGCCCGTCGTCGATGGATGGCCCGGCGCGGCACCGCCTTTATCGGCCCGCTCTACTGCGGGCTGGCACCGACCGGCAACGGCCTGCGCGTGGTCGAGTTCAATGTGCGCTTCGGCGACCCTGAGACCCAGGCCGTCCTGGCGCGCCTGACCTCCCTCCCTGCCCTGACCTGCTCCAGCAGCGCCGCCACCGGGCGTCTCACCGAGGCGCCCGAACCGACATGGTCCGAGCAGGCCGCCATCGACGTCGTCGTCTCCGCCGCCCCCGGCTACCCCGGTACCGTGACCATCGGCGGTATCACCGGCATCGAGGAGGCCGAGGCCCCTGCCCGATGTTCACGTGCGCGATGCCGGCACCGGTCTCGATGACGACGGCCGACTGTGCCGCTCCGGCGGGCGCGTGCTGTCCGTGGTGGCGCTCGCGCCGAGCGTGGCGGAGGCCCGCGCTCGCGCCTGGCGAGGCGATCGAGCGGATCGAACTCGACGGCGCCCAGTACCGCACCGACATCGCCGCCGAGCGCTGGAGGAGGCCGGGCGCGCCGGCACGGCGCCGACGGCGCACGCCGAAGATCCTCCGCCCAACTCGCTCGGTGCTCCGGATCTGGTGCGGTGAGGCTGCTCGTGCTCGCCGACGTCCCAAGTGTCTTTGGGGATTGTCAGGATAATTCGCGTGTGCCCCCTGACCATCACATGTACCGTCCGTAGAATAGTTTCGGTGCCGGCGTTATGGTGGATGCATGTGCGACACGGGATCTGGGAATAGCACGAGAGAGCGGCGTGACGGGGCGAAAGGCGAGATGCGCCCGTTCATGGGGCGAGAAGTGGCACCGAGAAAAGAGGCTCGCTTCTTCTTCAGTATTGGTTTGACCTCGTTCATGGTGCTGCTGTGCGCTTTCCTCTACGTATGGATACGCTTCGGTTTCGGTCTTTGACGGACGCGCAGGGCGAGTTCTCGTTGAACAGTTTTTGCGAAGTGGCCAAGAATGGAGTTTTCTCCGCAGATAATTATACCGCTTCGCTGGTGGCGTTCGTCTCAGGGTTCGCCGCCCTGGCTCTGACTCTGGCGATGCGGTCGTGGGGTCATCGTGAGATCCCAGAGCAGGACCGGCATTGGGGGCCGTGGTTGAGGAGAGTCATTGACGAAGCTCATCGCGAGAAATGCCACACGCCTCCTTCTGGTCATTTTGGGGCATCGCCTGTGGAGAGCCGTCATTGTGAACGGCTACTACCTGTGGCAGAAGGTTCATGACGACAACGCGATTCTAATGATCTTCCTCGTAATCTCTATATCGTCGTAGCATCCCTGCCCTGCGATCGTCAACAGCAGTGAAAATGTGGGAATCGATGGCTACGCCTCATGCTTTACAGCGTGTCGCCAGGATCGAAAGCTATGCGTACTCACTCCCTGCCGAGTTCGAAATTTTCGCGGCGGGAAGACGGGTATGAGCGCAAGAGAGTTTGTCGCGGCCTCATTTGAAAGCGTGGGATCTCGCATCGAGAAAGAAAACTATGCAATGCCGTATATAAGATCCTCGGTCTAGAGTCGTGGTTCTCGGGGAAATTGTTGGTTCAGCTTGCTCTTGCGGCTCTCCTCCCCGGGGTTGGTTTTTATTGTAGCCGGTCTGTTTTGTTGGTGCAGTAGGGTGGGGCTGGGTGGTCACTTCATTCTTTATTGTCGTGGGAATTTTTCACCCTCGTTGCCTCTCGGTTTTCTGAATGTTTTCGCGATCAGATATTCTCGGCTGCTGTCGGTGGATATCGCGGAGGCGAGGGTGAGTCCGAGTGTATGGATGTTGAATTTTGAGTGGTAGTGCTGTGGATTCTTGTGTGGAGCTTATCGAGGGCCCTCTGATGGTGGGTCTGTTTGCGGTTGGTGCGAATCCTCCCTCCGCGCCGGTATGGTGGTCTTGTGTCCTGGTAATACTAGCATCCTGCCCTATGGGCGTGCCCTTGGTCTGGGGTGTTCTGGTCTGCAATGCCGTAACGGCGCGGAGGCCGGCCTCTCATTTTTCTCATTTTCGTCAGGTCGTCCCTGAGAAGTGCGATCGCAACATTGAGTTGTTCGAGGAGTTTGATCCTGCTCGAGAGCGAAGTGACCAGAGGGGATCTGGCTGTGGTCGCGAACCCTGGTCGCTGCCAACGAGTTATATGTTGAGCGACGGGTGTCTTCGCCGTCGTGGTGTCGCCGCCTGTCCGACAAGACGCGCAGAAGAGCGGAGAACCGTAGGACTGATCTGTGCATCAGGCTGGAGAACTCTTCTGGAAGATGCATTGAATCATCCACTTCCGGAGCTTCCGGTCGATTGATCCTCTGAGGCAGGTAATTTCTTTTCGAAAGGCGACCTTCCAGTCCTGCGGGGATATGTCTCGAAGGGCCGATCAAAATGAATATAGTCCTGCGGCGGTACTGAGAAGCTTATTCATGGGCCTCTACGTGTCGTTCCCGAGGAGTCTGTTGTTTCGGTGGGTCGGCGTGCCGATGGGGCGATTGGCGGGGCTTGTTGGGTCGGATGTCCAAAATGGAGATTAAAGCCCTCAGTAGCCCGGCATCTCCGAGAAACCTTGCGATGACCTGGTGGTTTCGGTGTCGTGCCGCATGATGCCCGGGCTAATCTCCTCCGTTTTTGGACACTTGGCGCGGTCGATGCCGTGCGGACACCAGAGCAGGGCTGTGGAGCGAGGCGGGCCGGGTGCGGGCGCTCGAGGGGCGCTTGAGCATCGTCGTGGACGAGGGTTCGCGCCGCCGACGCGGGTTCGGCGCCGATCCAATCCCTGCTCGCAGTGGGACGAGCTCCCACGCCCTGGTGGCAAGATGGATGGCATGATCGCCTCCGCCCTGCCCCCGGCGGGTCGACCACGATGCACCTGGGCGACGGGCCGGTGGGCCCGGGCATCCGGCGGGCGTGCCGCGGGGCGGTCCGTGGAGGTTCGCCTGTGGAGGCAGACGGACATCATCGCCGAGATCGAGCACGCCTGAGCCGGGCCGCGGTACTGTGAAGGAGTGGATGAAGGCTCCGCCTCGGCGGTAGGTCCTTCGACGGACCCTGAGAAGCAGCGCCGTGCGCCGGGACACCCGCATGGCGAGAAGTAGAAGACGCAGGCGGGAACGTCGGAACCGGCGTGGGCCGGGGTGCGCAAGGTCCTCTGCGTCTCGCGGAATCGTTGCGGTCGGCGCAGGAGTTCGTGACGCCGACAACCGGCGTCATCGGGGTCATGAGAACGATCGTCGTTGACCTGATAGTTGCGATCGGCTTGATGGGAGTCGTGGGAGGTTGGGCCTCCGAGGTGATGGGGCGCGGCCCATCACCTCACGCGCGAAGGGCCTTCTTCTGGTGGTGATGAGCCTGGGGATCGGGGGCCTGGGGCCGGTACAACCTGGTCCAGATAGTACGGGCGCTGGGAACGGGCCCAGGATCGTGAACGCGGTCAGTGCCTGGTGGAGGTGAACAACAGGGATCCCTGGCTTCGCCGACACGGTCACCTTTGAGAACCGAGTCGGGGAGAGTCTGGAGGCGACGCACTATGGCCCTCAGCTCGACGACGACGACTTCCACCAGCTGGGCCGATGCGCTTCCGGCCGCCCTGTCCGCGCGTCACGATCTGGCCTCGCAGCGGCATCATCCTCGAGCGTCGAGCCGACCGCTCCCCGCGGAGGCTGGGCGGCGGGAAGGGGTTGGGGCGCACTTTTTCACTGGCGTGGAAGTGGCGCCAGGGCATCGTCTTGCGTGACATTCAGTATTTTCGACCTGCGTTGCCGACTATGGTGGTCGCCTTCATGTGATGGTTATTCAAGGGCAAGGGGTGTGTGGACGACCATCAGGGCCATTGACCTCGTCGCGGGCCGGTCGCGCGCCAATCGCCCGTGGCGGTGGCCTACCGTGCTTCTCTCTCACCTCGTCGAGCGACTCTGACGCTTACTACGCTCCTTTTTCCCCGTACAGTAAGGGACAAAGAAGCGTAGTAAAACACCACTTGCGTGGGTGCTGGGACGGATGTCTCCCACGCCCGGTGGCAAGATGGACGGCATGACCGCCTCCGCCCTGCCCCCGGCCCCTGAGATCCCCGGCTGGACGCACCACTTCCAGCGGCAAGGTCCGCGATGTCTACATTCCGCTCCCGACGGCCCCTGGGCCGACAGGACGTGCTGCTCGTCGTCGCCTCGGACCGCATCAGCGCCTACGACCACATCCTGGCCACTCCTATCCCGGACAGGGGCAAAGGTGCTGACGGCCCTCTGAGCGCCTGGTGGTCTCGAGCAGCTCGCCGACATCATCCCCAACCACCTCGTCAGTCTCGACGTCCCCGCAGCTGTTGCCGGCCGCGCGATGGTGTGCCGTCGCCTGACCATGTAGCCCCCGTCGAGTGCGTGGCGCGCGGCTACCTCACCGGTTCGGGCCTGGCCGAATACCGCGAGAACCAGTCCGTGTGCGGCATCCCCTGCTGGGAGGGCTCAGGGAGGCCTCAAGGCTCGCGGATCCGATCTTCACCCCTGCCGCGAAGGCCGCACTCGGCGACCATGATGAGAATGTCTCCTTCGAGCGGGTCGCCGATATGGTCGGCCTCCTCAGGCGGCAGACCTCGCTGCGGGAGGCCACCCTTGACCTGTACTCGCGCGCCGCCGACACTCGCGCGCGAGCGCATCATCATCTGGCCGACACCAAGTTCCGAGTTCGGCGCCGGCCCGGACGGCGAACTCGTTCTGGGCGATGAGGTCCTGACCCGGACTCCTCGCGCTTCTGGCCCGCCGACCAGTGGATGCCCGGCAGAGTCACCCCTCCTTCGATAAGCAGTACGTGCGCGACTGGCTCACCTCGCCCGCCTCCGGCTGGGACCGCTCCTCAGGGGCAGGAGCCGCCCGCCCTGCCCGCCGCGACGTCGTCGAGCGCACCCGTGCCCGCTATCTGGAGGCGCACGAGCGACTCACCGGCACACTACTGGCGGTGTGAGGCTCGATGGTCTCTCCCGGCTCCGCGGATCAGATGGGCCAGACCGCCTCGCAACCGAAGATTGTGCGGGCTTTCCGCCCCGGTCCGGGGTTCGTCGTCCTCCTCGTCGCGTCGCTGCTCTGGTCATCGCTGGCGCTTGCGGCGGCTGTCGCAGCAGCGCTCGGCGCCCATGGAGTCTCCCGGCATCCTGCGGGGCCTCGCGCTGGTGCTGGTCGGCGTGGGCCTGCTCGCCACGCTGCGCGTGCCGGCTCGCTCCCTCGTCGTCAATCGCGCCCGCCTGCGGCTGGACGCGCAATCGTGCGCGTGGCCCGGCGCCGCGCTCGCGCCAGCGCTGAGGACGGGCGGGCCGCCTCCGCCGAGCAACAGGGGCGGCGCCTCCCGGGCGCGACCTCGCCGTCCCCTGACGGTTCCCGGCACCGACATCGCCATCCCGGAATCCACCGGCCGACGAGCTGACTGCCCTTCGATGTCGCCTCCGGCCCGTTCTCGGTCGCGTTAGCGGCCACCGCCGCCGGACGGGCGGCGGATGAGCGCCTGGCCGGGACGACGACGGGGAGGCCCTCGCCCGCGTGGCGCAGCTGTTGGCCGGGTCTTCGGATTCCTCCTGGTGGCGCCTGGGGGATGGCCTCCATTCTGCGGCAGGTGCTCTCGCTGACGCCGCCACTGGGCGGGACCGGCGCCCGCCGTCCGAGCGCGGCCCCGTCGACTGGGAGTGGGGCGCGGTGCCGCGGCAGGCGGGCCGACGCCGGGCAGCGGGCGAGAACCCCCTGGCCGGTGGCCGTGCGGCGACAGCGCCTGGCGGATCGCCTTCGCCCCTGATCGGGCTGGGCCCCGGCGACCTGGTCGGCGATGAATCTGGCGACCAACGCCGAGGCCGGACGCCTGTGGATCCCGCATGGCTCGTCGTGGTCCTGATGGGGGCGGGACTCGTCTCCGCCGCCGGGTACCTGGCATGGGCCGGCGGCACTCGCGGTGCGCGGAGAGGTCGAACGCCGGACGCCGACTGTCCTGGACGCGGCCGCCGGCCTGACCGTGGGGACGGTCGATCGTCACCGATACCCGACGCCTTCTGGCCGCTTCCGATGACGCCGCAGCACGCCAGTCACTGCCCGCCGCTGAACACGTCGAGCACGCCGAGCGCGGGGCCGGGGCGGGCCGCCAGGACGGCCGGGAGGGCCGGGCAGCCTGAGCGGGTCGGCGGCGAGCGGGCCCGGATCGCCGCGGTGGCGCTGGACCCGGGCCGAAGCCGATCGCGGCAGCTCGACCCTCGACCAGTCCGTGCACGCTCCCGCAGGCGTGGCCGGCGCCGTCGGCGGATTCATGCTTGCGGCGGCAGTCGTGTGCGCGATCCTCGCCCCAGCGCTCGGCCCGGTGTGGCTGCTGGGCACGGTGTCTCTGGCGATCGGGGGTGTCCTGGCCATGCAGCCTGGCCGGCGACTGGCTCGGGTACGCCTGACGGACGGCGAGCGCCCCTGGCGGAGCGCGGGCGCGCTGTCCCGGATACCGGAGGTGGCTGGCCATCCCGGCGGACGGGGCTACTCGGACGCAGCGCCGGCCTACCGGGTATTCTGCGTTCCGGACGCTCTCCACCCCGCACTCTCCACCCCGTATCCAGGAGGACCGATGGGACGCATCGTCGTCGAGGTCATGCCCAAGCCGGAGATCCTTGACCTCAGGGCAAGGCAGTCGTGGGGAGTCTCCCGCGCCTCGGATTCGACCAGTTCACCGGCGTGCGCCAGGGCCGCCGTTTCGAGCCTGACCGTCGACGGCCCGGTCACCGATGCCCACCTCGCCGCTGCCGCCGAGGCCGCCTCGACGCTCCTGTCCAACCCGATCATCGAGGACGTCGTCTCCGTGCGCGCCGATGAGGAGACCCGATGACTGCATCGGCGTCATCACCTTCCCCGGCACTCTCGACGACGTCGATGCCGCTCGCGCCGTGCATCTGGCTCGGCGCCGAGCCCGTGGCCCTGTGGCACAAGCGACGCCGACCTCAAGGGCGTCGATGCCGTGGTCGTCCCCGGGGCTTCTCCCACGGCGACTATCTGCGCTGCGGCGCCATCGCCCGATTCGCCCCCGTCATGAACGAGGTGGTGGAGGCGGCGGGCAAGGGCATGCCCGTACTCGGCATCTGCAACGGCTTCCAGATTCCGGCCGAGGCGCACCTGCTGCCCGAGCGCTGCTGCGCAACGAACATCGAAGTTCGTCTGCCGCGAGCAGCGCTCGCGCGTCGAATCGGACGACGACGGCCTGGACCGGCCTGTTCTGAGGAGGGTGAGGAGATCACCGTTCCGCTCAGAACATGGAGAGCAACTTCATCGCCGCCCCCAGGAGCTCGACCGCCTCGAGGGTGAGGGGCCTTGTCGTCTCCGGTACGTCGGCTGGAACCCCAACGGATCCGCCCGCGACATCGCCGGTGTGCGCAATGAGCGCGGAAACGTCGTCGGCTCATGCCGCACCTCGAGCACGCCGTCGAGCCCGGTTTCGGGCCCGACTCCGCCGCGGGTCCGCGCACCGGCGTGGACGGCCTGCGGCTCTTCCAGTCCGCCATCAGCTCGCTGGTGGGCGCCTGACGCCCGAGGTCTGCTGAGGCCGACGCCTCCCTGACGTCTGCGGCCTGTGCGCCCCCGTGCGTTGGGGTGTGCTGTCCGTGGGCGGCATCAGTCCGCGTGGGGCGGGCGTTCCCTCGTTCGTCAGGGGTGTGTTGCCGCCAGGTGCGCCTATGACTGTGAACGGCGCCCCCTCACCTTGTGGAGAACCTTCCGGGGCCAGTGGGTAACTGTGGACAACGGGGAGAGACGTCTTGCCGTCGGCGAACGACGGAGGTGCTGGTGTGCTGACGCAGAGTCGCCGAAGATCAGCTGATTGATAACAGCAAAAGCGCGCTGTGGAGCGGATTTTCTCTCGCCTCGTTACGTCCGACAAGCGGATCGGCGCATACCACCAACGATTTGACGGCGTGGCATTGCGAGTTAGAGGATGTGAGTGGCGCGCTGCTCGATCTGGAAAAGCCGCCCACTGTGGTTGATGTGTCTGCCCATCGAGTGGCAGTGGCGACAGCTGCGTGGCGATGCCGCTCGGCGCTCAATGTGCACAAGCCTGTGGATACAACGTGTGGATAACGGTCTCGCCGTCGAGGCGGCAGTATCGACGGAGGTTTCTTTCATGAGTCGAGATGGACATTTTGGGATGAGACCGACGGTGCCACCGTCGGTCTGCATCCCAAAAATGTCCATCTCGTCAGGGTGTCGGGCGGGCTCGAGTGGGCTGTGAGGGGCCTCTCCCGTCCGCCGCGATCGTCAGACTCGCAGCGCAGCCCTGCACATTCAGCCGCCCCGTGGCGCGGCATCAACCAATCGGCGAGGACCGGCTGGTCCTTGCGAAGCTCCAGGGCTCGATCGATGGCGCCGACGACCCTCGCACAGGTGGCGATCGGGCAGGAAACTCGCGCCGCACGGACTCGTGTCGGCCGTTCCCATCTCGCGCGCCCTCTGCGGGAAGCGCAGATCTGCTGCGGCCTTCTGCCCATGCGCGCGTGTACGACCGGATCGACCAGGGCGCCGTCGACGCCGTCTGCGATCTGGTCCTGGATGCCTCGACCGCGGAGGCCACCACGGCCGCCTTCTTCCACATCGCCTCCGCCACGGGCAGGCCGAAGGCCTCCACGAGCGAGCGCTGGGTGACGACGTCGGCGACGCGCTGAACGGCGTTGACCACCGTCGCATTGATCTCCGGTCGTGCTGGGCACCGCCGCTATGTGGATCTGGCCGCCACCGAGTCCGGCAGGAGGTCCCAGCGGTCCAGTACCTCGCCGAGGACCGCGGCCGAGTCGTCGTCGCGGCCCGGGTCGGGGTCCGGGCCGACGATCAGTCAGATGCGCATCGTCGGGCAGGGCGTCGAGATTCGAGGACGGAAGGCGTCGATGAGCTCCTTTGGCCCCTTGAGTCGATCCCAGCGCCCCACCTGCACGATCGTGCGCACCTCGTCGGACCGGCAGTCCGCGCCGGCCAGGAGTGGCATCTGCCGGATCGCGTCGGCGGCCGTCCTCGTGCACGAAGGGGATCGCATCGAAGGGCGGCTCGCCGGCGAAGATCCCCGCCAGGGCGCGCCACGGACCAGGCCTCGTCCAGGTCCAGGACCCGGTTCTTGGGGAGTCGGGGTTGATCGAGGGCTTGACGACGGTGCAGCGCTCCGGCTCGATGAAGGGCGGGCGGTACTCCTCGCGGGAGACGACCACCAGGTCGACGTCCTCCAGGTACCGATCGAGGAAGGCCCAGGCGCGCTCGGCCTCCTCGCCTCCCTGGCCTCCCCAGGTGGCAGCGCCAGATGACGGTGGCGCCGGCGCGTCGGAAGGCTTTCGCCAGGCCGGCGGTGGGCGGGTCGTGGAGGATGACGACATCGCCCTCGCGGACCTCATCGACGACGTTGTCGGCATTCGACGACAGCACGTGCTCGTAGAGGTCCCGCTGCTTGTCGCCGAGCTTGCCGCCGTCTCCCCGGTCGCCGTGGATGCCCGCGTGCAGGCGCGCCGTCACGCGCTCGAAGTCCGCGGGTGCGTCCAGGTGCAGCCAGCGCGCGTCCACGCCCAGGCCGAGTGCGTAGCCCACCATGGGGGCCGATCGTCTCCGCGGGCCCGGCGCCCGCCGTGGTCGACGGCGTCACCGTCCACACGGTGCGCCCTTCGAGCAGGAGGCGGGCGGCATCCACGCTGCCCTTGAGGCGGTGGCCGGCCACCTTGTCCAGGTGGCTCTCGAGCTCCAGGATGGGCAGGGGGGCTACGTCGATACTTCTCATGAGCTGATCCCTGCACCACATGCGTGTGATGCGAGGCACTTTCGAGTGTGGTGTGTCGCGTGATCTGAGGGACTTTCGCCCACATCTGCCCCTCAGGGGAGGGCGACCGATGTTTGCGTTGAGTGCTTTGAGGGAGTAATGATGCAGTGACGTTCCAGGGCCGACTCCCGAGGCCCGCCATCACTGGAGGACCTGAATGAGCACCCCATCCCCTTACGGTCAGCCCGGATACCCCGACGCCGGTCAGCAGCCCGGGTATCCCAACGCCGGCTACGGCCAGCCCGATACGGGACCGGCGTAGCCCCAAGTCCAAAGGTGAAACCGCAGCGCTGCTGGCCTTCTTCCTCGGCGGAATTGGCGCCCACAACTTACCTCGGCCAGAAGGGCTGCGCGGTCGGGCACATTAGCTTGCTGGTCGCGAGTCATTATCTTGTCGATCGTTTTTCGTTGCCACGACGATGAATACGGCGATGGACGCTGCAGCGCTTCGGTCGCCAGATTTCTGACTCCTCAGGCCGGTGGCTTTCGCCGGCGGGATGCCTCGGTGGCTGATTGCCATCGTGAACAGCATCTGGGCCCTCGTCGAGTTCATCATGATCCTCGTCACAGGGCGACGGCCTCGCTCCAGTAAGTCCACTGACCCCAGCACGCAAGACGTCGTTGCCGGCCCCTGACTCGGCTCTCCGGGACTGCCGAGCCCCACGGGCCTGGCCGGTGATAATCCCGATGGTAATGGCGCGTGCCCGCAGCGGAATGCCCGTGCGGGTACGCGCCATTGCTGCGGTTTCGGGGCGCCCATGCCGTCTGTGGCTCTCTATGCCGTCTGCGCCGTCTGCGCGATCTGCGCGATGCATCGCCGGATGAGTCGCCCTGGCTGACGGTGCCCCGCGTCCTCGGCCCGGGTATCCCTCGCGCATGGTCCCACTCCGCACCCACTCAGGAGCATCCGCGGCCGTCGAGCCCACCGCGCCCACGACATCCGCGAGCTCTGCCGATAGCGCAGTGCGGCAGCACAGGTAGCGCTGGCCGGCCCCGGCCCGTCGAGCATCCAGGATACCGTCGCCGACGCCGCCGCCACCCCGAGCGTGAGATGCCCTATGCTCGAGCTCGGGCTCAAGGCGACGAGTACGCTCTCCATCAAGAGCTTGCTGGGTCGTCGTCCCACCAGCGCCGAACTCGCCATGTACCCGTCATGTGGTCCGAGCACTGCTCCTACAAGTCCTCCAAGATCCACCCTGCGCCAGTTCGGGGAGAAGACCACCCCGAGATGCGCGAGCACCCGCTGGTGGGCTATGGGCGAGAACGCCGGCGTCGTCGACATCGGGGACGGCTGGGCGGTCACCCATCGAGTCGAGTCCCACGAACCACCCCAGTTATGTCGAGTCCCTACCAGGGCGCTGCCACCGTGTGGGCGGGATCGTGCGCGACATCATCTCCATGGGCGCGCGGCCGTGGCCGTCATGGACCAGCTGCGCCTTTGGCGCGCCTGAGCACCCGGACACCGCTCGCGTGGTCCACGGCGTCGTGGCCGGAGTGGGCGGCTACGGCAACTGCCTGGGCCTGCCCTAACATCGGCGGCGAGACCGAGTTCGACCCGTCCTACCAGGGAGAATCCGCTGGTCAATGCCCTGTGCGTGGGCGTGCTGCGCCACGACGACATTCACCCTGGCCAACGCGAGCGGGACAGGCAACAAGGTGGTGCTCTTCGGCGCCTGCACCGGCGGGGACGGCATCGGCGGGGCCTCCATCCTGGCCTCGGAGTCCTTCGAGGACGGCATGCCCGCCAAGCGGCCGAGCGTCCAGGTGGGCGACCCCTTCATGGAGAAGGTCCTCATCGAGTGCTGCCTGGACCCTGTCTCGCGGGCGATCTCGTGCTCGGCATCCAGGACCTGGGGCGGCCGGCATCCCCGCGCCACCAGCGAGCCTCGCTCCAACGCGACGGCGGCATGCACGTGGACCTCGAGAACGTCCTCCTGCGCGACCCTCGCGACGGCCGGTGAGATCCTCATGAGCGAGTCCCAGGAGCGCATGATGGCCGTCGTCGCCCCGCATGCTGGACGCCTTCATGGGGGTCATCGACACGTGGGACGTCGAAGCCTCCGTCATCGGGGAGGTCAACGGCTCAGGCGCCTGACCATCGACCACTTCGGGAGCGGATCGTCGACGTCGAGCTCAGGCGCACCGTGCTCACGAGGGCCACCCACGAGCGCTACGCCCGCCCCGCCCGGCAGGACGTCCCTGCAACGAGGACACCACGGCCCTCACTGGAGCGGCCCGCACCGCCGCCGGGCTCGATGAGCGGTGCCGCCGTCGCCAATCCCAAGCAGGCTCGCCCGCGTGGGTCACCGACCAGTACGACCGCTTCGTGCGCGGGGGACTCGCCCGACCCAGTCTGACGACGCCGGCGTCATCCGCGTGGATGAGGAGACCGGCCGCGGCGGCCATCGCCACCGACGCCACGGGCGCTTCACCAAGCTCGACCCGGCCGCCGGTGCCGCCCAGGCGCCGGGCCGCGAGTCCTACCGGAAATGTGCACAGGCGCCCGGCCCCCTGGCCGTCACCGATTGCCTCAACTTCGGCTCGCTGGAGGACCCTGACGCCATGTGGCAGCTCGTCGAGGCCATCACCGGCCTGGGCCGACGCCTGCAAGACTACGGTGTGCCCGTCACCGGCGGCAAACGTCTCCCCGTCGCAACCCACACGGAAGGTCAAGGCGGGCAGGATCGACTCTCCATCAACCCCACGCCCGTCGTCGTCCTCGGCGCGTGGGGACGTGCGCTGCGCCAACCTCGTCGGGCTGGTTCGAGGAGGGCTAGGATCGTCGCCCTGGGGGAGACCCGTGATGAGCTCGACGGCTCGGCCTGGGCGCGCGTCGTCCACGACCACCCGGCGGCCAGCCCCCGCGCGTGGTCTGGAGGCCGATGGCGCTCGGCGCGTACTGGTGGCCCCTGAGGAAGCCGACGACTCGGATGCGCCCGATGGTGGGCGCTCGTGCGCGCCGCCCACGACTCGCCCGCCGCTGGTGCTCATTCAGACTCCCTGGTGGACGCCGTCCTGCGGCACGCCGCATCGACCTGACCCGCTTCCAGGGGCGCGACGACGGGACGATTTCACGGCCCTGTTCTCCGAGTCCGGGGCGCGCACTCGTGGCGGTGCCCGAGTGGGCCGTGGAGGCCAGTGCGTTGCGCGGGTCGAGGCCGAGGACGTCGCCTGGGCGCGCCTGGCACCACCGGCGGCGACATGTTGGTCGTCTCCCGGTGGGGATGTCCTGTCTGATGGCGGGGCCGGGCGGCCTCTGGTGCTGGACCTGGCCGAGCTGCGTGAGGGCGCTGAGCGACGCTGCCCGGAGCCATTCGGCTGAGCGGTCTCGGCGCCCGTGGTGTGTCGCGGTGGTGGTTAGTGGTTGGGCTGGTTGGGGGTTGTAGAGGGTGCCGTTTCGGATCATGGCGCAGGGTGAGGGTGCGGCGGTGGGCTAGGGCGAGGATGGCTTGGTTGTGGCGTTTGCCCTGGGCTCTTTTACGCTCGTAGTAGGTCCTGGAGACCGGGTCGGTGCGCAGGGAAGCGAAAGCTGAGAGGAACATGGCCCTGTTTGAGGCGCTTGTTGCCACCATGAGAGACGTGCTCACCGCGGATGGAGGACCCCGAGCGTCTCGTGACGGGTGCCAGGCCGGCGTAGGAGGCCAGGTGCGCGCCCGTGGTGAAGGTCTTGCCCAGAGTCCCGGCCAGGAAGACAGCGGCGGTCCTGACCCCGACCCCGGGCATGGAGGTCAGGACCGGGTAAAGAGGGTGGGCCTCCACCAGAGCCTCGACCTGGGCGGCGATATCCGCTCTTTGGGTGTGCAGGGCGATGAGCTGGCGCGCCAGGTGCGGCAGGACGACACCGGCCGCGTCGGTCCCCGCGACGGTGACGGTCTGCTTGCTCAGGGCCTCGACGATGGCCTGGGCCCAGGCGGCGTGGCGCCGGCACCCGTTGGCCTTGAGTTTGGCATCGATCCGGGCTCTACCTGCCTTCCTCAACGCCGCCGGGGTGGGCCAGGTGGCGATCACCTCCAGCACGCTGTCGTGCTCCAACCAAGGTCCCAGCACTCCTTCGAGGGCGGGATGGATTTGGGTGTACAGGCCGCGGATGCGGTTGGAGACCTGGTTGACCTGGCGGGCCAGGTCCAGATCGAAGCCGGTGAGCATGCTCAGCGCGGCGGCGTCCTCGTCGCTGGACGTGATCGACCTCAGCGTGTGCGGCATGGTGCGGGCCGCGCTAGCGATCACGGCTGCGTCGCGTTGGTCCGTCTTGGCAGACCCGGGCGACAGGGTCGGCGATGCGCCTCATCGACAGGCCAGGCAGGGTAGCCCACAGTGATGCCCATGTCCTGGGCCACCGCCACTGCCAGGGCCCCGATAGTGGCGGGCTGGTCGACGACCACCAGCAGCCGGCCGTGCTCGCCGAGATGCTCGTAGACCTCGCGCAGGCGGGCCTCGTCATTGGGCAAAGGCCTGTCGTGCAGGCACTCGCCCGCCGTGGTCAGGGCGGTCGCCCAGTGCTCGCTCTTGCCAACATCGATACCGATGAAGACGTCGATGTCGTCCACCTGCATGACAGGCTCCTCTCGTTCGGCGCGTGCGGGGCCAGCCCTCGGCGAGCGGTTCCGCACCCACGTATGCGTTAGACCTCACCAGCAGCGGCGGGTCGTTCCCCTTATCAGCGGTCACCAGTTCGCCTCGCGACGGCCGGTGACAACACCCCCGGATCATTCGATAGACAGGGGCAAGACATCATGCCGACCACCGCTGGCCCAGCCGCAAGACTCCTCCCCTGCGACCACCACCAAGGTAACGCAAAATGGGGGCGTCATACCACAATCCCACCTCCCCGCCGGCTCCTGATGCTGCCCGGTACGGCGGCGAGGCGCATATTGCCGCTGATTGCTGACACGGTCGCGGTGGCTATGCGGGAGCGGTTGAGCGATCAGAGGATGGCAAAGGCTGGGCGCAGGTAGCTCGGGTTCTGAGCCGAGTGGATCGTCGAAGTCGATCCGATCCAGATCTCGCCGCGGGCTACTACCCTCGCGCTTCTGCGCTTCCTTGCACTTCCGCGCTCCCCGCGCCCCGCACTTCCCGCGCCCTCGCGCTTCCGCGCGCTCCCGCTTGAACCAGTGCGCGCCCGGTGAGGGGTGCGTTCTCCCGCGTCGTCCGCGAGGGCGCGTCGAGCACATGTCTCGTGTTCGCTATCACTCGCGATAGCGTGAAACTGGCGTCAACTCGGAAGGAGGTTCATCGAGGAGGTATTGAGGAATATTCATTATTATTATTCAGGCCACGACCATCGGAATGATCAGATCCCGTCACGTGCACTCTGGCATCGGAAGCGAATACCTGATGAAAAGCCCGAAGAAAAGGCCCGATCTCGATAGTCGCCGCTACTATTTCACTGTCCGCAATTGTTGAGCCAGTTGGTGCTGCTCAGGCGAAGGATTCGGCTGACGCTGCGTCGGAGGGCCCCTGATAAGAGACATTCTGGATTTGTTCGAGGATGGTGCAACCAATGAGGAACAGCGGGATGTCGCACTGCGTGGAGCGATCGCGCCGTTCTAGTGGTGCTCACATGAGTGCCGTCGGCTCTATGGACTGTGGTTCAGAGCGAATACGATCACGGGGATCCGCGCTGAGGAGCACGGTCTCGATCCGCAGCACTGCTGCCCCACTTCGTGCCGTTCGGTTTCGCCGCGCAGGCTTCGCTGCTCAGCCTCCTGGCTCTTTGATGTTCTTGGGATTGTCGCGTGGCGCCGACGGTGGCGTTGGCAGAAGCTGCAGACTGCCGTCAACGATCTGTCTGAGCCGGTGATTCAGGTGGACTCAGCAGTGGATCTCTGCGGCACCGCGTTCAGAGAGTGACCGGATCGGCAATCCTGAGCCGTCGATGCGCTGAGCCCCATCGGGGCGTATCGGATGGCTCCCCACCAGTCAGGCCCCGCACGACCGCCGGGCGTCCGCCCGGCGGTCCGGGCGCTGGCTGCCCGCTGGTTTGGTCAAGGTCGATTGCCAGGACGGAGCGACTGCTCTGGCAAAGACCACAGGCGACGCTCATGCGGCCTCACCTTTCCACCACGTGAGGAGGACGATGACGGGCGGTGCTACTGCGGCCCGTCCAGTGCGCATTGTCAGAGCCTTGTCTCGGAGCAGAGGCACGACCGGTGCATACGGGGCCGCTCTTCTGTCTGCTGGCGGTGGCGCGCCTGGACTCTTCCCTGCCGCCTCGAGTCCCAGCCTCTACCATACAGGCTGGGGGCAATGTCACGGATTCGTTGCGGAACCGGACCGATCTCGGTGCGGATTACGACCGATCTCGAGCCGGAGTTCGACCGATCTCGCGGCGGAATGCGACCGATTTCGGTGCGGAGTCTCGACCGATCTCGGTGCGGATTACGACCGATCTCGGTGAACGGGGAGGGCGGCTGACGGTTTCATCGCAGCGAAAGCGCCTGCGGCGGACCTGTGCCTACTATGAAGTCATGTGCCCGTCGTCCTCGCGGTCGCTGCGGCGGCTCGTCCGCTCGTCGTCGGCATCGACCGGCCGCCATCGCACGGATTCAGCGGATTCAGAAGCTCGCACCACCACCCGTATGTCGGGCGGAGGTGCGCGCCGGCGTCGTCGTCCTCGTGCCGACCGAGCCGTGGAGCCAATTCGCGCTCTCGTCATTCCTGTCGCCGTCGTCGCGCTCGTCGGCCCGGGCGCGCACAGGGCCGGGCGTGGTGCGGGCGACCAGGCGGTCCCCGCGTCCACCCGGGCAGGAGCTGGCTGCGGATCGCCGAGGCCCCGGCGTCCGCCGAGTCGGATGCCGAGGCCGGCACCGGGCCGTCGCAGACCCCGCACCGCGGGTTGATGATCAGCGCTCGCCCACAGCGACGCCGTCGGGGATGACACCTGACGATCGCTGATCCCGGTGGCCCTGTCCCGGCCAGGGTGCCGACACGGTTTACCACCACGTTCTCCGGGCTGAGAACGGCACCGATGTCGATGTCGCCGCCGCCGCTCCGCGGTCGAGAGCGTTCTCAATGACGACCGCGGTTGGCGTACCGCCGAGGAGGTCTCCTTCGAGCAGGTCAGCGACCCTGGACTCGGCGGACTTCGTCCCTGTCCATCGCCACGCCGCCAACGGCGGATGCGCTGTGCGCCGAGACGGCCAGCATGTGGAACTGCTGCAGCGAGGAGAACGTCGTCCTCAACTCCGACCGCTGGACCTACGGCAGCCCCACCCTTCTCCAGCCTCGACGCCTATCACGTCTATGTGATCAATCACGAGGTCGGCGTATCGGGCACGAGCACGAGTACTGCGCCGGCGCCGGCAAGGCGCCCAACATGGCGTAGTAGAGTCGCACCGCGATGGCGGCTGCACGGAGAACGGCTGGCCCACCGAGGATAACCAGGGCCCTGAACGGTTGCGACGGCCGCCCCTGACACGGGCCGCCCTGGCTGCTGCGGCTACCGCCGAGATCGGTCGAGTCTCGCATGATCGGCCCAGTCCCGCTCGATCGGTCCAGTTCCGCGTCGAGATCGGTCGGAGCTGCCGCGGCCATTGGCTTGATGCTCAGCATCGCGAACGACACCGCGATGTCGTGTGGTGGGGATGCTGTGCGCACGACGGTCACAGCTGACGACGAGCTTGTTGACAAGGCTGCCGCTCGACGGGGATCGAGGAGCGTTCCGCCTTGCTCCGTGAGGCGATGAAGGTGCTTGTTCGAGTCGAGAGCGCCCGTAGGCTCGCCGCTCTTGGAGGTGCGGATCCTCATGCCCAGGCGGCGCCGCGCCACCGGAATGCGCACGTGTGATCCCCGTCGACACCAACGTCTGGATCGATCACCATCGTGCGAGAACTGGCACTCGCCGCCATCCTTGAACAGGACGAAGCGGCGAGAGTTCCCGGGGGCGCTTGACGATATGAAGAGGTTTCGGCCTGTTGGCGACGGCGACGTGCGTTGGTTGGTCGAGAAGCGTCGGCTATGGGGGAAAGGTCTTTCTGCAGTGGATGCCCATCTGCTGGCGTCAGTCCCGGAGCACGGGCCGGTTCTCTGATGTGGACGCGGGAGAAGCGGCTTATGGCGGCGCGCGTGAACTCGACGTGCTGTTCATCGAACGACCGCGTGATCGACGACAGCCGCAGCGCGGCGGTGAGACTCCGTCCGCCGTCGGCAATTGGGGAGGACCGATCTCGATGCGGAACCGGACCGATCTCGCGTGAGCGGGACTCGATCTCGGCGCGGAGTGCGACCGATCTCGATGCGGAACTGGACCGATCTCGGCACGGAGTACGACCGATCTCGCGGCGAAGCGGGACCGATCTCGGCGGAGTGCGACCGATCTCGATGCGGACCGGGGACTCGATCTCGGTGAAGGAGCGGCGAGGCTGTGAATATGCTTAGGCGTGGGATCGAACTCGCAGACCGGCTCCGGTACGGCCTCATCACGGTGGAGGTGTCGCATCGGAGAACCTCGTCACCTACGGCAAATCCCCATCACATCTTGAGGAAGGTTGATCGTGCCTCCCACACCTCCCCACGCCCGCCGAATCCGTCTCCGTCTCCTCGAATTCCTCCGGCCCTCCCGCTGAGGCCCGCATCGCGCCTGCTCGCCTGGGCCGTGCACGCATCTACACCATGTCGGGACTGCTCTTCGCGACCCCTGGCGGTGCCTCCATGGTCCGCAACGAGATCGGCTGATGGTGTGGCTCGCCATCGCCTCGTGATCGACGGCATTGACGGCACCTTCGCCCGCGGCGCCCGGGTCAAGCGAGGTCATCCCGTGGTTCGATGGCAGCGTCGACATCGTCATCGATCACCCTCACATGGACCTTCATTCCAGCGCTGTTCATGCTACCTCTAGTTCCGATGGGAGCCGAAGCCGGTCGCCAGCACCCTGTCGTCGTGATCCCTGGTCTCCGCAATGTCTCTGCTACGCCAACGAGGGCGAGAAGTCGAACGACAACTACTCGTCGGCTTCCCGCAGCGTGGAACATCGTCGCCGTCATGGTGTGGTGCTCCAGACCCCGGCCTGGCTCAATATCGCAGCGACCATCCCATGACCATCCTCACCCTCGTACCGACCCACTACGTCCATCCGGTCCGCGTGAAGCGTTTCCGCGCGCTCAATGTCACCGCGGTGGGCGTAGGATCGCAGCCACCGCCTGGCTCCTCGTCGTGCACCCTGTGCGCCCGCAGGTGGCCGCGGTTCCATCGGTCGGAAGCGGACCTGGCTCGTCGGCGTCGGCGTGCTGCGCCCGTCCAGGGGAGGCGCCAGAGCCCCCAGTCGTCCCAGTCGTCGGAGGCCCCGCCAAGCCCCTGAACGATCAGCCGCTCGCGCCACCAGCGCAGCGCCTCCATGGCCGGCGCTGCCCACGATCATCGCCATGACGACCGTGATCACCCATGGCGGGTAGTCGCGCCCCGTGATCCAGAAGTAGACGGCGAGCCGAAGCTGACGAGCGCGGTCGCCAGCCCGAGGAGCCGGTAGCGGATGCGACGGCCGGTCACCATCTCCACCAGTCCCGCAGTGTAGGGAATGGCGGTGAGGATATCGATCGTCCACAGCACCCACACCTGGCCGTGGAAGCTGGGGACGAAGGCCACCGGATGGCCCGCAGGGACGAGGCTACACGAACACCACGAGATAGGCCAGGGCCACGGGTTCCATAGCAGCCGCAGCGCTCGCGAGCGCGGTACCACTCGACACCGCCGCTGCAGCGCCACGATCGCCCGGGACGAGCAGCGCAGGGTGTCCACGCCCGCGAGCACGGTGCGCAGGTAGCGGCGCGAGTCGTCGTCGCCGTCGGTCAGCGCCATGAGGAGGCGAGAGGCCTCAGGCGATGACGACGGTGCCATCGGGCGGCGGGCGAGGCCGTGGCCGGAACGTCGGGCTTGTTCTCCGCTCGGCCTCGTGCGGCTGCGCCATCGGAGTCATCGGCGGCCGGCACGGCGATGGCCCGGGCAGGGAGACGATGTGAATGAGGTCGTCGCCGATGGCGCGGCTGATCAGCGGTACCGCCTCAGCGGCCACCTCGCACAGCCACAGGCGCACGCCCCTGCTCGATGGCGTCTCCGAGCGCCCGACCGACTTCTCCAGCCGGCGCTGTCGGCAGACGCAGTTGCGACGCCGTCGTCGTGGCGAGATCGGCGAGCGCGGGCAGCTCGACCACCCGCCTGACTCCCTAGGTCGCCGCACCGCGTCACGCCCTGCCAGCTCGCGGATCCGCGCCGCGTCGATATCGGCGACGTCGGGCGAGCGGGCCGTCGAGGACGGAGCGCGTCCGTCAGGCCCGCGCCGTCGAGACGACGCTTGGAGAGGAGAGCACAGGCGCAGATTGCCAGATCAACAGCGCTCTCGCGACTCGCTGGGGTGTCGTTGTTGTGCATGGCGGGCTCAGAGGTCCAGGAGGCTCAGATGCTCCCAGGAGCCTCGTGGTCCCTGATCCGGATTGTCGGCAGGGCCCGAGTGCGCGCCGACTCGATAGGACTCTCAATGGGGAAGAGCTCGGAGTGATAGCGCATGATGGTGCATGTGAACCCCTGCGGAGTCCGACCAGCGCACCGCAGACGCCAGTAGTGTCGGCGGCATGACTCGATGCGACCGCCGCCGATGCTGGCAGTGCCGGGGGCGCTGGGGCGCTGCCGGCGTCAGCGACGTCATCGTCATCGGGGCGGGTCAGGCCGGGCTGGCGTGGCGGCAGAGCCTGCTCTGCCGTGGGCTGATTCCGGACGGAGCCGCTCGTGCTCGACGCCGAGGAGGGTCCCGGAGCGCCTGGCGCCACCGCTGGGACTCCTGACGATCGGTCGGGCGCATCGGATCGCCGATCTGCCCCAGTTCCCCGCCAACTGATCTGATGAGGGATCGCCCAGCAAACATCGCCGTCCCCGGGCACTACCGACGCTATGAGGAGGCGCGCGGGCTGCGCGTCCTGCGTCCGGTGCATGTCACCGCGGTGCGATCCATGGAGCTGCGCTCGCCTCCGCTGTCCACCGGCGTTCACGCGGCTGGGACCGCGGCCCGCAGCGGCCGTAGCTCGCATGAGCCGCCGGCATGATCCCGTGCGCCGTGACACCTTTCTGGCGGTCGAGGCCCGCACGCGGGAGGGCGGCGCACCTGGCTGGCGCGCATGGTCGTCTCCCGCGACCGGCACCTGGAACCATCCCTACATCCCGCACATTCCGGGGAAGGGACTGTTTCGCCGGCCAGCAGCCCACACCGCCACCTACCGCCGGGCCGAGGAGCTGGCCGGGCAGCGCGTGCTCGTCGTCGGCGGTGGGCTCACAGTAGCAGATGCTCCTGAGGTCGCCCCTCATGCCGCCGCAGTGACGTGGCCACGCGACGTCCGCCCAGTTTCACCACCGGTCCTCGATGATATCTGGGGTGCCGCGATGGAGCGGGCGGTCAGCGCGCGACCGTCGGGCCGTTCCCGGAGAGCGTCGTCAGTGGTCTCACGGGCGCCCCCACTCGGCCAGGCATGTCGATCGGCGTTGAGCGGGGATCCTCGCTCCGGCGGGGATGATCAATCTCATCGGCGAGCGCGCGGTGCGCTTCTCTCCCGGCGGCCACCGGTGATCATCCTGACGGGTTAGCCGATGCGATCACGGGTGAGGGGCTGGCGGTTCCGGACCCTGAATCCTTATCCTGAGCCCACCCTGGGTCGAGGTCGACCACCATCTCTGGAATACGGGCTTCAGGCGCCGCTGACGCACTCTGAGCCCCCGAGGCCAGGCGACCGGGAGGGCGCGGCCCTGTTGATGCCCCGGTCGATGGCGGTCATGACACGGAAGCGGGCATCGCATGGAGGGGCGCACGGCGCGCAAGGATCCGCGCTGCCGCTGATCGACGTACGGCGCCAGCGCTCGACTCTTGCGCGTCCCGCCGGCGCGAGGCGGGTGCGCAGAATCTCGGGCGGCGCTGGCATCAGAGTGAGTGAAGTCCGGCGCCCGGCCTCAACCCCTCAATCCGGGTTCCAACCTGGGCCTCAATCCGGCCCCAACTCGATCTCCCGGCGGCGCCGCACCTAATCTGATCTGGCAGTCGGTAACCGTTCGAAGGAGCTAGTCATGACCTCAACGACCGATGAGTCCCTCTTCATGGTCGCGAACGTATTCGGCAAGGGCAGCCCACATCGCCTTCGCCCAGTACTTCACCGAAGAAGCTTTTCAAGAATCTGGCGCTGATCCCGAGTCGCCGTCGGCACAACGACCTCGAGCCGGATGCCGCAATAATCCGGCACATCCACCATGCCACCAGCGGCGGTGGTCAGGTGCTCATCTGCACGACGCGGGCTCCGGCTGGTATCAGAGGAGGGCAAGACGCCATCTCGCTGAATCCCGGTGACGTCGTTCACGCGGGCCGGCGTCAAGCACTGGCACGGGCGCCAGCCGATTCCTGGTTCTCTCACATCGCGCTCGCGGTTCCGGGCGATAACACGTCCAACGAATGCGTCGAACCGGTTGACGACGCCAGTTACCCGCTGCGTGACCTCGTGAGTCTCTACGAGGCAGACATTTTTCGAACGAGGCGCTGGCGGTGCCACCGTCGATCTCGTTCGACAACGTCTGCTCGTCTGGGGCGCGTGCAGTGGGTGTGTGCCGGGGAGGCACGTCGGGGCGCAGGTTGCGCGGCCTGCTATCGGTGCTATCGGCGGGCGAGATCTCGCCGGACGACATCGAACCAGCCGTCGTCCGCCTCGGCCCACTCGTGCCACGCGCCGGGCCATCTCCTCCAACTCGGCCGGGTGGTCAGTCCCAACTCGACCGCTTTGCAGGCCGAATAGAGCGGCAGCGCCTGCCCAGGTCCCGCCCCACCAGGACCGAGTTCCGCGTCGGCGCACCACGTCGATGTCGAGGCCTCACACGCTGAATCCATGCGGTGCGGAACCAGACAGCAGGCGACCGCCGAGGTCGGGCTCGCCGACTGGCCCGCGCCGTCGCCATGTAGATCTGCGCCAGCGCTCCAGGGCGGGCGGCTGCGGGTACCAGGCCTTGGCCGAGAGCATGGCGTCGCGCGCCGCCACGATTCCGCCCGGACGCACCGCCCTGCGGCACGCAGTGCGGCCATGGGTTCGGCCACGTGCTGGAGCACCTGGCGGGCGTGGACGACGTCGAAGGAGGCGTCCGGCGAAAGGTATGGCGTGTACATCGCCGCCCGACCGGCTCGACGGCATCCGTCAGCCCCCGTGCCTGAAGAGTCGCCCGCGCCGCCTCGAGCGCGGCGGGGGCGCTGTCGAGTGCGACGACGCGGCGCGATGCCTCGGCGAGGTCGGCGGTGATGGTCAGCGGGACCGCAGCCGACGTCGAGCAGATCGGCGCCCGCCCGAGATGGGGGAGAAGATAAGCGGCGGAACCGGCGGCGGTGCGCGTGAGCGGACTGGCGAGGACGGCGAGTGCCCGTGGGTGTAGCGGGTGCGCTGGGCAGGTTCTGCACCGTTCCGTGTGCGTCGGGCATACGGAGCCGGGGGTGCTGGGCGTTGAGGGGTGATGGCGGAGTTCTGGTGAGAGCGAGTGATCAGTCGCACTCAGCCATGGGGCGAATGAGACGCTGACCGCGCGGATGCCGCGAATGTCAGCAGGAGTAAGAACGGGTCCGCGCTCGCTTCGGCGGGCGCCCGGCCGCACTTTGATGCGCGGCACCGATCGCCTCGCCGATCGTCCTGACTGCGATCCTCATTCTAGCGGCGGCGGGTGGTGTTGTTCGGCATCGGCACCGCCGGATCCGAATCACCCCTGCTCATCCCTCAGGCGGTTAGAGGACCCGCTGCCGGTGCGGACATATCTCGCGCCCGGCCGCCCCATGGGCCGTCCTGGTGGTTGTTCTGCTGGCTCGGCGTGCCTTGCCGCGATCTGGTTCATTGCATCCTGTCGGGAGTCTCGCGTCGGATCATGAGGCTGATACTCGGCGGCCCGCTGCTCGGTGGTGCATCGTATATCCCCGGTCCTGCTCTTCCTGGTCGCGACGCTGACGTGGGTACTGAGGTGTCGGCGGGCAGCTGATGTATGACGAGAGCACCGGTCCTGATGAGGTCACGCGGCTCGCGGGTCGACCTTTCTCAGCGATGCGCAGGAGCGGTCGTCTTCCGAACGCACGGTCCCTGGCTCATGACCCGGTGCGGCTAGCCCGTCGGGTGACTCCAGTGTGGCGGGAGATGCCGGCGTCGTCCGTGCTGGGTTGGACCGATTTCGGCGCGGAAGCGGACCGATCTCGATGCGGAGTGACCGATCTCGAGCCGGAAGCGGACCGATCTCGGTGCGGAGATGGACCGATCCTCGACGGAAGTGGACCGATCTCGGCGAATGTGACAGGCATGAGTCGCCGGAGGGCGAGATGTTTCGTCTCAGCTTTCCGGTGCGGTGCCAGGTTGTGTCCTGACGAGGGCGACGTGCGGCTTGCGAACGCGGCCGTGCGCCTCGCACAGTCCTCGCACAATACGGAATGAAGAGTCCCCCATGCGCAGGAGTTGTCGAGAAGGCTCTACAGCAGGTCGGCCCGCAACCGGCGAGGCCGGAGTTCCACCAGGCGGTCCGTGAGGTTCTGGAGTCCCTGGAGCCCGTCATCTACGCCAAGCACCCCACTACGCAGATACTGCAGCTCCTGGAGCGCATCGTCGAGCCCGAGCGCCAGATCATCTTCCGCGTGCCGTGGGTCGACGACGCCGGAGCGGTATCACGTCAACCGCGGTTTCCGCGTCGAGTTCAACCCGGCCCTGGCCCATACAGGGCGCGGCCTGCGTTCCACCCGAGCGTCAACGTCGGCATCATCAAGTTCCTCGGTTTCGAGCAGATCTCAAGAACGTCCCCTGACCGCCCAGGGCATCGGCGGCGGCAGCGGGCGGGTCCGACTTCGACCCGCACGGCCGGTCCGACGCCGGAGGTCATGCGCTTCTGCCAGTCGTTCATGACCGAGCTCTCCCGTCACATCGGCCCTGAGCACCGACGTCCCGCCGGCGACATCGGCGGGCGCCGTAGGTCGGCACATGTTCGGGCAGTACAAGCGCCTGCGCAACTCCCGCTGACGCTGGGGTGCTCACCCGGAAAGGGCCTGGCCTGGGCGGTTCGCTGCGCGTACCGAGGCCACCGGCACGGGCACGGTGCTGTTCGCGCAGTCCATGCTCGCCACCATGGGGCGAGGCCCTGGAGGGCAAGAAGGTCGCGGTCTCCGGTTCGGGGAACGTCGCCATCTACGCCATCGAGAAGGCCCAGCAGCTGGGCGCCACCCCCATCACCTTCTCCGACTCCTCCGGCTACGTCGTCGATGAGGCCGGTATCGACCCTCGACCTGCCCGGGCAGACCGCGAGGTCGAGCGCGGTCGCGTCAGACTACGTCGAGCGCCGCCCGGCGCGCCTGGTCGCCGAGGCGTCCGTGGACGTCCCGGTCGACGTCGCCCCTGCCCTGCGCCACTCAGAACGAGCTCGACGGCGATGCCGCTGCCACCCTGGTGCGCAACGGCTGTACCGTCGTCTCCGAGGGCGCCAACATGCCCTCCACCCCGGAGGCCGTCGAGGCGTTCCAGGCCGCGGGCGTCCTCACGCGCAGCCCAATGCCGCGGCGTGGCCACTCCGCCCTGGAGATGGAGCAGAACGTCGGTCGACCCGCTGGGACTCACGATTTGCGGACGCCAAGCTGACCGGCATCATGGCGACATCCACGACTCGTGAGGGGCCGCGGCCGAGGAGTACGGCCGTCCTGCGACTACGTGCTCGGCGCCAACGCCGCCGGCTTCACCCGCGTCGCCGACGTCGCGATCGCCCACGGCATCGCTCGATCCTGCGGGCGCTTCAGCTGCTCTGCGCTGATGACGGACGGCGTCCGAACAACCTGTGATTGTTCGGCGCCGTCCGTCGCCGCCCGGGGTCGCTGTGGTCCGTGTGGTGTCGAGCTCGGGGACAATCGCGCCCTGGCGGGCGATGCGCCCGCCGTCGCCGCTCATCCTGGGATACCTCCCATTCCCTCCCGACCAGGATCGTCATCGCGACCGAATCCCTGCGTGAAGGCGATCGCCGTGCCTCGTGGCGCTGACCTTCGGCGGGCTCGCCCCTGCCATCCCGCCTCCCACGGCCGCGGCCGATGACGCCACGATTGCTGCGACAGGACCGCGACTGCGCGGTGCGGCAGCTACGCCGACTGAGACTGCGATTGCCGTTCTCGGCGTCACCGACCCGCACGGTCACATCGAGAGAACCACCGATCCCGCGACCGGGCGGTCGCCGACCCCGGAGCCGTCACGCTGGCCTGCGAGATCTCCTGGGTCCGGGCGAGTCGAGCCCCGGTGCCGTGCCTGTCTCGTCGGGTGACAACCTCGGCGACTCGCCCCCGGCCTCGCCCTGCTCGAGGACCAGCCTCGCGCTGGACGTGCTCAACGCCATGAGCACGGACGTCTCCGCCCTGGGCGCCCACGAATCTGACAAGGGCCTGGACGACCTCACCGATCGGATCCGCCCGCCGCCTTCCCGTACCCGTGTCGGCCAACCTCACCGGCTCGGCCCTGACCTGAGGGAGAGGGCGGCGGCACCTTCATCAAGTGACGTCAACGGCGTCAAGCGTCGGCTTCGTCGGCACTCGCGACCGACGACTTCGCCCTGTCGCCCGCGACCGCGGGCGTGCCCTGTCCCGGCGCCGGCCGCCGCCACCGCCAACGCCAAGGCCGCCGAGCCAAGCGCACCGGCGCGGCCGACGTCGTCGTCGTCGTCGCCCGACGACGCCGACGGACTGGCGCCCTGGCTCACTGGGGACGTCGACGCCGTCCCGCGGGTACAGCGATGTCGGCACCCTGGGCGGGCGAGTCCGCCACCATGACGCTCGACCGACGGCCAGGACATCGCCGTGGTTCAGGCCGACTGCGACGGTCGGGGGACTCGCCGAGGTCTCGCTGGCCGTACGCGCCTCCACCCGTGAGGTTCCCGTGATCAGTGCGGCCGATAGACCTGCGGACCTCCGACTCGCACCGCTGACGCATACGGCGTCGAGGGGATCGTCCTCAGGCTCCGCCAGGCGGCTGGTGGGCGACAGTCAGCGGGCCGCAACCCCTCGGCACGGACTCCTGCGCGGCTCCTCCGACGGCGTCACGCCCGGCACCAGCCTCGGCACCGAGTCCACCGCCTCCGACCTCATCGCCGATCTCATACGCCCACTCGCCTCGCCAACGCGCCCTCGCGGCGACGCCGCGCGCATCATCGGCCTGGCGAGCCCCGGCGATGCGCATGCCGATCTCCTCACGCCAAGGATCCGCCAACGGCGAGACTGTCGATGGCGCTCTGACCATGGCGGGCGGCAGAGTGCAGCACCTGGCAATGAGATGAGCTATGCGAGTGCTCACCGGCGCTCGGCTGGCAGCCGTACTCGCCCAGCAATGGCGGCCCGGGCGACGATCGGGGCGTCGACTCGCACTCGCAACCTCTCGGTCGCATCGATCAGGATGCCGCGGACGAGCTTCGACGCCATTCATGACGAGGTCGCTGGCCAAGGGCACCGCCACCGCGGCTGCCAAGGCGACCCATCGCCGATGCTCGCAGCCGGTCATCGCCTCGATCGTCATCGACGGCGTCCCCCGGCCGGACGACGACTTGCTCGGGCTGCGAGCTCTCCGCTCATGGCTGCGGGGACGGCTACGCCGTCTGTCCGAGGTTCCGCAGTCGCCACCGACCCGTGGACCGCGATGTCCTGACCGAATACCGAGGCCTCACCAGCTTCTCGCGGTCGCGGAGTGAGCGCCTCGTCACCTCAAGCATCAGACCGGCCTGGCGAGCACGATCTCGCAGGCGAACCCGCGTGCGGCCACCTCAGCCTGACCGGGCTGGTCCACTCCAACGACTCGAGAAGCCCCTGGGGCGTGACGAGCGTCGCCACTCCCATCAGGAGGCATCCGGTGTCGACGGTGACCTCCGAGGCGGTCGCCGTGGACAGCACCACGGTCGCGAATCGCCCCGAGACCGGACGGGCGACCCTGCAGGTCGTCTTCGGTCAGGACGCAGCCGCTCAGAAGTGCTCCTTCGGCGATGCCCAGGACACCTCCTGCTTCCTGGCCACGATCGAGCTGCTCCGACGCCTCGGGCGCGGTGCTCAGCACCTACGGCTGTCAGCTGGCCATCGACGGTTCAGCCGCCAGCGGGCATCGATTCCGAGACCGGTGCCGCGGACGGGCGCGCCTCCATGCGGGAGGAGGTCGTCGGCTCCCACGCCCGTCGGCCGGTCCGACCGCAGGGTGCCGGCATGGCCCGCACCGGCGCCACCATCGGGATCGGCGTCATCGCCCTCGGGCTGCTGATCGGTGGAGCCATCCTGCTCGTGCGCCGTCGCGGGGGCGCTGATGAGGGCGATGCGGTCGATGCGGAAGATGCAGACTTCGCCGATCTGGACGGCCCTGCCCAGGACGGGCTCGCCGTAGAGCCGTCCGCTCGTGGAACCTGCGCCGTTGCAAACAGAGAGTTCTCGAACGAGATCGACGGTGCCACCGTCGATCCTCGTTCGAGAATGTCTATCTCGACAAAGGCGGCGAGGGGTCGAGGAGGCTCGCGGCGGCTTTCCCATGAGCCGTGCCCTAGTCTTGAGCCATGCCAGCCCGACGCCGGATCGATCCCGCTGCAGGCGCGCCTGGCCGTGCGCTACGGGCCGCCGCCGATATCCCGCCGCCTGGCGGGAACCCGGTCTCGGCGGACGGGCGAGGGCCCTGAAGCAGACGCTGAAGGCGCGAGCGACCGAGCGTTGAGCGCATCCGCGCGCTCGATCGGCGCACGCTGGCCACCGCCGTCCGATTCGCGTTGGAGGAGCTGGCAGCCTGCGCGCCCGGTCGGGCCGTCGAGTGCGGGTCCCGCCCTACGGCGTGACCCAGGCGGTGGCCGGGACGGTGCACCGGCGCGGGACGCCGCCCTCCGTCGTCGAGAAACGGACGCTGAGACCTGGCTCGCCCCTGGCCACCGGACGACTCGCCTGGGCGGATGCCGTAGCCGGCGGCGCTGCGCGCTTCCGGCGACGCGCTGCGATCTGTCCGCCTACCTCCCGCTGCTGCGGGCTTGACCGGTCTCTCTTTCCCCTCTCTTCCCCGCGCGGTTCAGCGGCTCTTCCCTTCATGCCCGATCGGTCGTGACGGTGATGCCTTGTTCGGGCGTTCTGGTGCCCGAACGGACGCTGTGGTCGAGGGGTGCGCCGAACGTCGAGCAGCGTCGGCGAGTCGATCGTCGATGCTGTCGCCCGTGACGGGCGTGTGTCCGTCACCGAGCTCGCCGCTCGCTACGACGTCACCGTCGAAACCGTCCGCCGCGACCTGACCGCGCTCGACCGCCTCGGGGCGCTGCTGCAAGGTTCACGGAGGCGCGGTGCCCGCCACTGTCCTCGCCCTGCCGGAGACCGGCGTCGCCGAAGCGCGAACTCGTCGGCTCCACCGCCAAGCGAGGCGATCGCGGGCGCGCTCCCGCGCTCCATCTGCGTCATGACGCCACTGTCCTGCTCGACGCCGGCACCACCGTCGGCGCCCTGGCCCGGCGTCTCCGGCGGGCTCGACCTCACGGTCATCACCGACTCGGCCTCGACCGCCGCGCTCCTGGCCGGCCGCGACGACATGAGCGTGCGCATACTCGGCGGCTCAGGTCCGCGCGGCATCACGCAGGCCGCCGTGGGGCCCGAGGCCTGCGGCGCTCGCCGTCACCCGTGTGGACGTGGCCGTCATGGGCACCAACGGCCTGACCGTCGAGCACGGCCTGTCCACGCCGGACCCGGACGAGGCCGCCGTCAAGCGCGCCATGATCCGCGCCGCCAAGCATGTGGTCGTGCTCGCCGACGCCACCAAGGTCGGGCAGGAGCACCTCGTCGTCCTTCGCCGACCTGGCCGACATCGACCTCCTGGTCACCGACTCCTCACCGCCCACCTCCATCGCCGCCCATCTCGCCACCCCAGGAACCGGGGTCATCACGCCATGATCGTCACCCTCACTCCGAACCCCTCCTGGACCGCACTGTCGCCCTCCCCGGCCCCTTATCCGCGGCGGCGTCAGCCGCCTGAGCGGTGTCGTCGCAGAACCCGGGGGCAAGTGGCGTCAATGTCGCACGTGTGCTGGCCTCCGCGGGCGGCCGGCCACCGCCGTGCTGCCCGCCGCCGCTCACGACCCGCTCCTGCTCGCCCTGGACGCAGCTGCTTCCGCCGGTTCCGCGGGCTCTACTGGTTCGCGCTCGATCGGCTCATCGGTCCTGAGGACGCGTGCGATGACCGTGGCCGCGCCCGCCCGCGTCAACACCGCGGTCACCGAGCCCGACGGCACCACCACCAAGCTCCAGCGAGCCCGGCGCCTCGCTGAGCCCGGAGGAGATCGACGCCGTGGAGATGGCGCTCCTCGAGGCCGTCGCCGCCGCGCAGCCGTCCGAGAGAGCTGAGCGCCGAGCGCCGGCGCCCGCCACTGGGCGGTCCTGTCCGGCTCCTGCCCCCCGGCGCCCCCGCCGACTGGTACGCCCGCCTCGTGCGCCTCCTGCGCGGCGCCGCCCCCGACCTGCGCATCGCCGTCGACACCTCCGGACGCGCCCCTGGCGGAGCTCGCGGCCGGTCTTCCCGACTCCGCCCCCGACCTGGTCAAGCCCAATGGCGAGGAGCTCGGTCAGCTCGTCGGCCTGCCGGCGGATCGCGCCATGGCTCTGGAGGGAGGGCGCCGTGCGCGGAGAGCTCGCCCCGTCGCCGACGCCGCCCGAACTCCTGGTCGACCTGGGCATCGGCGCCGTCATGGCCACCCTCGGTCCCGCCAGCGCGGTTCCTGGTGACCGGTGAGGGGCCTGGCACGCCACCGCGCCCGAGGTGCCGGTCGTCTCCACGGTGGGCGCCGAGCGATTCCCTCCGTCGCCGGCTACGTCCTGGCCGACGTCCGCGGCGGCGATGAGGCCGAGCGGCTGAGAACCGCTATGATCTACGGCTCCGCGGCGGCTTCGCTGCCCGGCACGACCTTGCCATCACCGAGCGACCTGCCCGCCCAGGGCCCTGTCGTCACCCGGCTCGTCTGAGCTGATGTCCCTGACCATCCGGCGTCCCGGCCTTGAGCCGGCGCCCCGACCAGATCCGCTGACGCGCCATCCGGCCCCAGCATCCATCGGACAGCGAGGTAGCATCATGTCCCCGAACGCAGCGCCCTCCGAGGCGTCCACACCACTGATCATCCCCGAACTCGTGCGGCTCGACGCCTTCCCGGCTCCAGCAAGAAGGACGTCATCGAGTACCTGGCCCAGGTCGTCGTCCCCTGCGGGGCGCGCCGACACCCCGAGGGGCCTGGCCGGCGACGCCATCGCCCGCGAGAGACCGCCCCGACCGGCATCCCCGGCGGCATCGCCATCCCGCACTGCCGCAGCCCGCATGTGCTGGCGCCGTCCCTCGGCTTCGCCCGACTGGCCGAGGCGGTCGATTTCCGGCGCCGCCGACGAGCGAGGCGGCGGACCTGGTCTTCGCGATCGCCGCTCCCCGCCGGGGCCGACGACGTCCACCTCAACTCCTCGCCAAGCTCGCGCGCGGCCTGATGAGCACCGAGTTCACCGACGCCCTGCGCAAGGCCACCACGGAGGAGGAGGTCGCCCGCCTCGTCACCACGAGCAGGGTCGAGCCCGTCCGCCGACGGCGAGCAGGCGGCCGCCGAGCCCGCCGTCGCCGACGACGCCTCCGCGCCCGCCGAGGGCCGGGACCGTCATCGTCGGCGTTTCCTCGTGCCCGACCGGTATCGCCCACACCTTCACTGGCCGCCGAGGCCCTCGAGCAGGCCGGCAAGGAGCGCGGTCACGGTGAGGATCGAGGCGAGGATCGGGGAAGATCGACTGGCTCGACCGCCCTCGTCAAGCGGCGCCGACGCGGTCGTCTTTCGCCCACGACCTGCCCATCGCAAGGGGCGCGACCGCTTCGCCGGCAAGCCGATGGTCGACGTCGGCGTCAAGGCGGCCGTCAACGACGCCGGGGGCGCTCGTCGATCCAGGCCCTGGCGGCCATGGAGGACCCGAACGCCGCGCGCGTGCCCGAGGGCGGAGACGCGTCCGATGACGCCGAGGAGAGACGTCCACTCGGGCCCGCCGGCTGCAGCGCTCGGTCATGACCGGCGTGTCCTACATGATCCCTTCGTGGCGGCCGGCGGTCTGCTCATCGCCCTGGGCTTCCTCCTGGCCGGCTACGACGTCGCCAGCCTCTACGAGAAGATCTCGATCTCGGACTACTCGTTGTGGAACCTGCCCGGCAGCAGTTCATGCATGAGATCAAGGACTCCTCGGACACGGTCGTGGCCACGGAGACGATCTCCGTGTCCCGGTCCGGGATGCTCTCTCACATCGGCTGGGCGCTCTTCCTGCTGGGCAAGGCGGCCATGGCTTCCCTGGTCCCGGCGCTGTCCGGATACATCGCCTTCGGCCTGGCCGGACGTCCCGGCATCGCTCCCGGTTTCGTCACTGGGCTTCATCGCCGGCGAGGGTAAAGGCCGGATTCATCGGCGGCCTGGTCGGCAGGATTCTCGCCGGCTGCTTTCGCGGCCTGGCTCGCCGGCTGAACGTGCCCCGCGTGGCTGCGCGGGCTCATGCCCGTGGTGGTCATCCCGCTGGGGACCACGCTGGTGGTCGGCTCCCTGATGTACGTGCTCTGGGCAAGCCGCTGGCCGCCCTCACTGACCGCTATGCAGAACGGGCTGACCTCCATGTCCGCCAGCAGCTCGGCCGTGTTCCTGGGCATCATCCTCGGGCCTCATGATGTGCTTCGACCTGGGCGGCCCGGTCAACAAGGCCGCCTACCTCTTCGCCACCGCAGGCCTGGACGCGGCCACCGCCGACAAGAGCAGCGCCCTACGAGATCACTGGCGGCCGTCATGGCCGCGGGCATGGTCCCGCCGCTGGCGCTGTCCGCGGCGACCTTCCTGCGTGCGCGCCTGTTCACCAAGGCCGAGGTCGAGAACGGGCGCAGCGCCTGGCTGCTGGGCCTTTCCTTCATCACCGAGGGTGCCATCCCCTTCGCCGCGGCCGACCCGCTGCGCATCATCCCGCCCTCCATGGTGGGCGGGCCGTGACTCAGGGCGCTGTCCATGGTCATGCACGTCGGGTCAGGCCCCGCACGGCGGGATCTTCGTGTTCTTCGCCATCGACAACTTCCTGGGCTTCCTCATCGCGATCCTCGCCGGTGCGATCGTCACCTGCGCCGGTGTGCTGGCGCTCAAGCGAGATGGCTGCGAACAAGAAGGCTGCCGCCGAGGACGTCTGCCGAGATCGCCGCACCCGCGGGCCGCCTGAGGACGACGATCACGGCGCCTGCTTTCCTCCGCAGGACGCGTTGCCGGACGCGTTGCGGGACATAGTCCGACGCCGTCTCGACGCTCTCAACCCGCCCGCCCGGGCACGGGATCCGATCCTCGTGCCCGACGCTCTGCGTGCAAGGGGTATCGGGACGCGTCAGGGGGTAGTCCGGGACGGCGATCGGGGGATAGTCGGAGGGACCGGGGGCGATGGCTCGCATATGCCAGCCCGCAACGGCTCTCCACGTGGCTCTAATTGCTCAGAGGAATCTGCGGTCTCGCGGCGGCGAATGGTGGAGTCTGCCGGCCTCTCAGGCGATCCGGCCTGCGCGATGCCGCCGCCGAGAATATCTTTCAACTGAAATATCAGGAAAATACGTGGGCCGGGTCGAGAAAGGGGGTCTATTGCGTTTCGCATCACCCTCCACGTACACTCCTGCAAGTCCTCAGAGGAGTTAGGAGGAGAGAAAGTGGGCCGGAGCCGCGTCGACGCCGCCGTCGAGGAGCTGCTGAGTCGTGTTGTCAGCGCGGCACCCTACCCGGCCGGCACGGCCCTGCCGGTGAGGCCGCCCTCGCCTCCGACTCTGTCCGTCTCGCGCCTGACCGCCCGTGAGGGCCACCAGGGTCCTGGTCACCCGCGGCGTCCTGTCCTCGCGCCAGGGCTCGGGCACCTACGTCAACGAGGCGAGGCCTCGGCAGGATCTCGGCAGCCTCGTCGCCCTCGCCCGCCGCGACGGCTCCGAGCGCGAGGTCGGCCTGGCACTGCTCGAGGTGCGCCGCATGCTCGAGGTCGGCTCCGCGGGACCTGCCGCCGCGCTGCATCACCGACGATCGGCTGCAGGCCATGGAGTCCGCCATCGCCGAGCTGCGCCGGGCCGACGCCGCCGACGACGTCGATGCCGCAGCCGCCGCCGATCTCGACTTCCACAACCACATCATCAAAGGCCGCCTCCAACCCGTTCGCTCAGCGTCACCTTCGCCCGCTGCGCGACGAGGCTCGTCGTGGCGCGCCGGATTACCTCGATCCTGCCACTAGGGTGCGCCCACGCCGTGACTCCAGCACGAGCACATCCTGACCGCGCTGCGGCTCGGCTCCCCGGACGCCGCCCAGGCGGCCATGCGCGTCACATGGGACCAGACCACGCAACGACTTGCTGGAGTACATCACACGTGGTCTGATCGCCCCGCCCCGGCGATGCGGGTGATCGACGAACCGACGCGTCCGCGAACACGGGCGGATGACAAGAAACGCAAAGACACGAAGAGTGCCTCATGAAGACCCCGGACGAGCTCACGGCGGGCTGCCCGCGGGCCCCGTCAGTCGACCCGGCCGCCGTGGCCGCGTCCCTGACCCGCGCCCTGGTCGTCCTGGACGACGACCCCACCGGCGCAGTCCGTCGCCGACCTGCCCGTCGTGACCGGATGGAGCGTCGAGGACCTCACCTGGGCCCTCACCACCACAGGGCGCCGGCCGTCACGTGCATGACGAACTCCCGCAGCCTCGATCCGGCGGATGCCGAGCGGCTCAACGTCGAGGTGGTCACCAACGCCCTGGCCGCAGCCGAGCGCGTCGGCCGCCCGGTCCCTTCGTCTCCCGCTCCGACTCCACCCTGCGCGGCCACTACCCCTCGAGGCCCGCCACCATCGCCGACCTCCTCGAGCGCGCGCGCACCCGCGTGGACGGCGTCATCCTGTCCCTCGGCCTTCCCCGACGCCGGCCGCGTCCCACCGTCCACGGCACGCACTACGCGGGCAGTGCGGAGGCCGGTTCGTCCCCGTCGGGCAGACCGAGTTCGCCGGCGACAAGACCTTCGGCTACCCGCCTCGCAGACCTGCCCGCGTGTCGAGAGAGACCGCCGGCGCCGTGAGGGCCGAGGACGTCTACCGTCATCGACCTGGCCACTTTGCGCACCGACGAGGACGCCGTCGTCGCCACTCTGCGCCGCCCACAATCGCGCCCTCATCGCCGTGGACTGCGTTGAGGGAGAACGACCTGCTCCTGCTGGCCCGGGCCCTTCAGCGCGCCGAGGACGCCGGCTCGACCTTCGTCTACCGCGTCGTCACCTTTCGTCCGCGCCCGCATCGGCCAGTCCCCGCACTCCGCTGACCGCGGCCCAGGCCCAGCCCGCCGATTCTCGCCCCCGCCTCCGACGCCGTCGGCGGACTGGCCGTGGTCGGCTCCCACGTGGGGCCGCACCGGCCGTCAGGTCGACGCCCCTGCGCGCCGCCACCTCCACCCCGGGATCGCTCTGACTGTGCTCACCGTGCTCGACCCCGACCGGCGCGATGCCCATGTGCTCGCCGTCTCGCCGAGCAGGCCGTCGAGGCCCTCGCCACGGCAACGTCGCTGGTAGGCGCCGCGGCAGCGCCTTCGTCGCGGGGCAGGGACGCCGAGGAGTCCTCGACTTCGCCCGGCGCGTGTCAGCGGCCGTCGTCGAGGTCGTCCAGCGGATCGTCGCCGCGCGCCGCCCCCGCTTCGTCATCGCCAAGGGCGGCATCACCTCCTCCGACGTCGCCAGCCGCGGCGCGGTATCAACCGGGCCATCGTGCGCGGGGCCCATGCTGCCAGCATCGTCTCCCTGTGGGAGCCGCAGGACGGGCCCGCCGCAGGTGTGCCCCACATCGTGTTCGCCGCTAACGTCGGCGACGACGACCTCGCCCGGGTCGTCACCACGCTCAACAGCTGATCGCGCCCGCCGGGCCCTGTCGGCTCGAACGATGCACGATCACAGGAGGCCAGATGACCACCGCCGCAGCCGTCGCCGTCCTCGGACTGGGCGCTATGGGACTCGCCTCATGGCCGCGAACCTGGCGGGGAGGTTCCCCGTCCGCGGCTTCGACGTCGTCGCCGAGCGCCGCGCCCTGGCGACGGTCCGGTGTCGCCCGGCGGGACTGCCGCCGAGGCCGTCGCCGGCGCCGGTGTCGTCCTGATCGCCGTGCGCGATCGGGCGCAGCTCGAGGAGCCCTCTCGGCGAGGGCGGCATCGCCCCGCACATGGCGCGCGGTGCCGTCGTCCTGCTGACCTCCACCGTCGGCGATGCGGGGTTCAGCGCCGTGGCGCCTGGCCGAGGCGGGCTCTGAGATTCGTCGACGCCCCCGTCTCCGGCGGCCCGGCGCGCGCGGGCGATGGCGACCTGCTCTGTAGTGGTCGCGCCGACGACGACGCCTGAGCGGCGGCCGAGGACATCCTGGAGGTCATGCGCCTCACACGCTTGTCGCGCGTGGGCGATGCGCCCGGCGACGGCCAGGCCGCGAAGACCGTCAACCAGCCGTTGTGCGGCGTCCGCATCGCCGCCGCCGGCGAGGCCCCTCGGCCCTGGCCCCGGGGCCGCGGCCTGGACGCCGAGGTCGCCTTGAAGGCCCTCGCGTCCGGGGGCGGCCTCCTCCTTCATGCTGGGGACCGCGGTCCCGCGCATGCTTCAGGCCTATGACGAGGGCGCCGGGCGGTCCGCATGACGTCGAGGTGCGCGCCACTCTCAACACCTTCGTCAAGGACATGGGCATCGTCCCTCCGCCGCCAAGGGCGCCGGACTGTCCACGCCGGTGGCGGCCGCGACGAGCAGCTCTATCTCCAGGCGCGGCTGCAGGCCTGGGCGACCGCGATGATTCGAGCGTCATCACTGTCAGCGCTCGAGAAGGATTGAGGGGCGTGCCCCATCCGATGCCTACTCGGTCCGTTGCCGACTGAGCAGGCTGCGCGCGGACGTGTGTGGAAGACTGGTCGCGTGAGCCCCGGCCACAGCACCCTGACCAACGCCCGCTCCCGCTCCAGCTCGACGCTGTTGTCTCAGCTGACGGCGTCGCCCCGCTTCAGGGGCCCGCACCGGTGGACCGCACGGCCGAGCTCGAGCCCGACCCGGCCGAGGAGTGCGGCGTCTTCGGCGAGGCCCTGGCGAGGAGTGTCTCCGCTGATCTCCTGGCTCACGCCCTCCAGCACCGCGCAGCCAGGAGGCCGCTGGCATCGCCTCCACCGACGGCTCCAACATCTCTGGTCTCAAGGCGCCTGGTCTCCCAGGTCTTCGACGACCGCTCCTGTCCTCCTTGACGGGGCACCCGCCGTCGGGCACGTCCGCTACGCCACCACCGGGGCCACCTGGGAGAACGCTCAGCCCATGCTCGGCCCCCGTCGCCGGCTCCACCCTGGCCCTGACCCACAACGGCAACCTCACCCAACACCCGCGAGCTCATGGCGGCGGTGCGCCGTCACCGGCGAGGACCTCACCGAGAGCTCGGCCGCGGTCCTCGACGGATACCGCCGTCATCGCCGCACCTCATGAATCTCGTCTCCGAGCGCGGGCGCCTGGCGACGCGTGACGACTCGCGCTCGTCGGCGACGCCGCCACCGATGCCGACTCGATCTCACCGAGGCCGATCCGAAATGAGGCGGCGCGCCCGGGCCCCGCTCACCGTCTCCCAGACGGCCCGTCGCGTCCTGCCCATGCTGCGGCGCCTTCTCCTGGTATTATGGACGAGGCGCACCCTGTACGCCGCCCGCGACCCCCACGGCGTGCGGCCCCTGGTCCTGGGGCGCCTCGAGCGCGGCTGGGTCATCGCCCTCGGAGACCGCGGCCTCGACATCGTGGGGGCGAGCACGGTGCGCGAGATCGAGCCCGGCGAGATGATCGAGATCGACGCCGACGGCGTGCGCTCGACCCGCTTCGCCCGCCCGCGCCGCTCGGGGTGCGTCTCGAGTACGTCTCACCTGGCCCGTCCCGACACCAAGATCGCCGGGCCGCAGCATCGCTCCCGTAACGCCATGGGGGCGGCCCTGGCCCGCGAGCACCTGGTCGAGGGCTGGACCTGGTCATCGCCACCCCCGAGTCCGGCACGCCCGCCGCCATCGGCTACGCCCAGGCCTCCGAATCCCTCTACGGCCAGGGCCTGGTCAAGAACGCTCATCGTCGGGCGCACTTCATCCAGCCCACCCATCCCTGCGCCAGCTCGGCATCCGCCTCAAGCTCAACCCCGTGCGCGAGGTCATCGAGGGCAAGCGTCGTCGTCGTCGATGACTCCATCGTGCGCGGCAACACCCAGCGCGCCCTGGTGCGCATGCTGCGCGAGGCCGGCGCGACCGAGATCCACATCCGCATCTCCTCCCGCCGGTCATGTGGGCCCCTGCTTCTACGGCATCGACTTCGCCACCCGCGCCGAGCTCATCGCCACCGGCATGAGCGTGGAGGAGGTCCGCGAGTCCATCGGCGCCGACACGCCCGGCTACCTGTCCGTGGACGGCATGGTCGAGGCCACCGGGCAGCCCCGAGGCGAGCTGTGCACCGCCTGCTTCACCGGCGATCACCCCATCACTCCGCCCGCCGAGGGAGCGGCGGTGGGCACGCTGCCCATCTCCCGGGTCCTCGCCGTCTCACCGCCGCCTGTGCCGACGACGCCGGCGCTGCCGGCGGGGCGCCCCGCCCATCGCCCGTCGCCCCGGAGGCGGATCACCCGCCCGATCTGACCGGCAGCCCGCTCGTCGCCCGCCCTGCCCGCCGCGCCCGGACGCCGCATCCGCCGCGCCCGCCGCAACCCCAGCACACGATCCCGCTGAAGGAAGCAAACCGATGAGCTCTCACCCCCAGCCCGTGCCCGAGTCTGCGCCGGCCGCCGCCGGACGACCCATGCGGCCGCCGGCGTGGACACCGCCGCCGGCGACCGCGCCGTCGAACTCATGCGGGCCTCCGTGGCCGCCACCATGACGCCGGCCGTGGTCGGGAGGTCGGCGGCTTCGCCGGTCTGGTCGATGTCTCCGCATTGCGCGACTACCGCCGCCCCTGCTGGCCACCTCCACCGACGGCGTGGGCACGAAGGTCGCGATCGCCCAGGCCCTCGGCGTCCGCGACACCATCGGCCAGGACCTGGTCGGCATGGTCGTCGACGATATCGTCGGTCGGGGCCCGGCCGCCGCTCATGACCGACTACATCGCCTGCGGGCGCGTGGTGCCCGAGCGCATCGCCGACATCGTCCGCGGCGTCGCCACGGCCTGCGCCGCCGTCGGCACGCCCCTGCGGCGCGGGGAGACCGCCGAGCACCCCGGCCTCATGGAGGCGGACGAGTACGACCTCGCCGGCGCCGCCACCGGAGTCGTCGAGGCCGATCGCGTTGGGCCCCGAGCGGGTGCGCCCCGGCGACTCCTGATCGCCTTGGCCTCCCCGGGCCCTGCACTCCAACGGGTACTCCCTCGTGCGGCGCGTGATCGCCGACGCCGGCTGGGGCCTGGAGCGCCAGGTGCCCGAGCTCGGCCGGACCCCGGCGAGAGCTGCTCGAGCCGACCCGCCCGTACACCAAGGCGTTCTGTCTGACCGGCGCGCTCGGATCGGAGGTCGCGCCTCGCTGATCCACGCGCTGTCCCACGTCACCGGCGGAGGGCTGGCGGCGAATCTCGCCCGCGTCCTGCTCCGCCGGGACCATTGCCGACGTCGACCGCTCCGGCTGGGTCGTTTCCGCCTGTCTTCGACCTCGTGCGGCACCTCGGCTCTGTCCCGTGGGAGGACCTGGAGGGCACGCTCAACCTGGGGGTGGGCATGGTCGCCGTCGTGGCCCTCGACTCGGCCGAGGCTGTCCTGCGCGTGGCGAGGGGAGCGAGATGTCCGCCTGCGCCTGGAGGTGTTCACGAGGCGCAGGTCTCATGAGCCGCAGGGCGGGTGGTGGCCGGTACCGCGGGCGTGGACGGCGGTGCCGATGACTCGGGCGGTATCGCACCGCCTCGAACTGCCTGAGTGCGATACCGCCCGGGTGGGCCGGGAGGCCGACAGGGCCCAGTGCGCCGTGCGGGCTGAAGAGCCGGATCCCTCATCCTCACTCGGCCTCGCGGGGCCGGGCGGATCTCGCGCAGGCCCCGGGACATCGAGATCGATCAGTGCGATCGCGCCCGCGCCGCACAGGGCGATCAGGAGCGTTGTCCCGCGGCCTCGCCGATGCCGATGGCGCTTCCGAGGAGTTCGACGAGCGGCCCGTCGGGGCGCAGCAGCGGTTCGGAGACGTGGTCGGCCAGCGGGCCGGAGGCCGCACAGGCCAGGAGGCCCGTCGGGTGATCAGTGAGATGAGTCCAGGCCCGCCCCTGGTGATCATCGGCGACGCGCGTGCGCACGACGACGTCCGCACCCGTGCTGCACCAGGCGAGCGAGGCGAAGACGACGAAGCAGCACGCCCGACTCCCACCAGTGAGTGCATCAGGGGGAAGAGGGCCATGCTCGCGCCCAGGCCCGCCAGCCCGGTGGCCAGCAGCGCCCACGACGGGACCTTCCCCAGCAGCCCCACGATCAGGGCGCCTGCCAGCATGCCGAAGGCGGCCACGGATCGGACGGCGCTGACCCTGCGAGACGGGGTAGAGGGGCAGGAGCACGGGCGGCAGGAGAACCTGGAGCGTGCCGAGGACGACGGTGAGGAGGCTGCCGAGCAGGACGACTGTGCGCACGGGGGCGTCCCGGTGCAGCAGGGCGGCGGTTGCGCGCAGTTGCGCCACCAGGGAGCCCGGATCCGCCGCGATCGCCGGGGAAGTGGCCCGCCTGCGCACGTGGAGCGTGCAGATGAGCGTGACGACGAAGGTGGAGGCGTCGATCAGCAGCACTCCCGCCACGCCGATGCGGGGCATGAGCGCGCCGGCGAGGAAGGGGGACAGGAGGAACTTTCGAGGAGGAGGCCATCTGCAGCATGCTGGAGGCCCGGTGTAGAGCTCGGCGGGAACGAGTTCGTTGACGGTAGTCCGCAGGCCGGTTCGGTCAGCGCTGCCAGGCAGGAGCTCACGGTCACGCCCGCCAGGACGAGGAGCAGACTCGGCTCGGGGCGGGTGACGGCGATGAGGGACCGTGGCCAGGCTCAGGGCCGAGCCGCCGTCACCCAGCAGCATCATGGTGCGCCGATCGTGCCGGTCCGCCAGGACGCCGGCGAGCGGGCTCAGCAGGACGATCGGCGCGAGGGCGCACAGTTCGATCATGGCGACCGATGAGGCGGTGCCGAAGGTGGTGAAGGCCCAGGTCGCCAGGGCGAAGGCGGTCATGCCCGAGCCGATGGAGCTGACGAGGGAGCCGATGACGAGGACGGATAGCAGGCGCATGGGTGTCTCCGAGACATTTCAACCGACCGTCGGTCGGTACTGGTCTGAAGTATGCACGACGCGCCCGATCTCCGCAAGAGCCCCGGCTGGTCCCGTCATGCCCCTATGCTGGCCGGGTGGGCCGGGCGAGCCCGAGTGCGCTCAGGCGAGCCAGAAGAGGCCCGGGCGCGCCCTGGCGCCCTGGCGTCCGATACGCGAGAGGGTCGGCAGGCGATATGCCCGCCGACCCTCTCGCTTATTCAGTCTCAGTCAGCTCCGACGACTCGTTCCCGCATCGTCTATATCCGAGTCGTCCCAGTCGTCATCGTCGACCGCGTATTTGGCGGCCAGTTGCTCGTAATCGACCCGTCGTCGGACCCGGTGCTCGACGACTGGAAACGAGCTCCCGCTCGAGTGCCGCGTAGTCGGTCGCCGGGCTGAAGTACTTTGAGCTTACGGGCGACCTTGGTCGCCTTGGCCTTTCTGACGGCCGCGCCCCATAGGCTCGACCCTCCATCAATCTCTGGGCGCGCACGTAGTCGCGCTTCACTTGGGCAAATGTCGTGGGGCAACCGTACAACGAGCGCACGTGTTGACACCATTCCGTGTCGCCCCTGTGGCCGTGGCACCGCACACGCCTGAGACGCCGTGCCGGGGAGCCCGGCCGGGAGCCCCGGCGAACTTCAGCGTCGCAGGAGCCGACCGGCGATCAGGACACGGCGAACGCCCCGCCGGCGACCGCGGCCACTCGCTTGACGGCCTCCGAGTCGCCCGCTGCTCGTGCGTCCTCGATGGTCCGGCGGGCTCTGCCCGACCAGGTCCGAGGCGCGGGCGCGCAGCTCTGCGGCGGTGGTATCGGCGCGGTCGCGCAGATCCTCCCCGGCTTGTCGCGCCTGGGTCCGCGGGTCCACCCGCGCGGCCAGCTCATCGACACTGGCCGACAGCGCCTCGCGCTGGGCATTGAGCCGCGCGCTCAATCGTCTCGGGCGTCTGCGCCGCGTCCGCCCGCGGCGCGGACCCGGGCCGGCGCTCCGGCCTGTCCCCGTCCCTCGCTCATCGTCGCACCGCCTTGACGACGGCGACAACGCTGCACCCGCCAGCACCACGATGGTGCCGGTCACGATGGCGAGCGAGGCGGGGTCGCCGTCGCGGGCGTCATCGATCAGGCGACAGCCTGCTGCCGACCGCGGCGGGGAGTCCTGTGACTCTGGCACCCGGAGCCCGCGGCTCGCGGACCGGACGCCGGGCCCCGCCGCGTCAACCGATCGCAGCCGACTCGGCTGAGCCCACCAGCGGATCGTCCTTGACCAGGCCGACGCGCGCCTTGAGGCGAGCCGTTCCCACGCTGGCGCGACTGCGCCATTCCGCGGCGGTCGCCTGCGCGGACCTGCGCGCCATCGACGTCAGCGCCTGGGGGGCCAGCCGGGCGCTGAGCGCCTCGACATCACCGATCAGCTGGGCAGCTGCGCGGCCACGAGCGGACCTGATGGCCTCCGGGGACTCCTCGCGGAGTTCCGCTGATTCTGCTTCGACTGCCGCGGGGCCTGACTGCCGGCTCGCCCTTGTCCAGACCGGAGGCGACGGCCTCTTCACGGCGTCGACATCCTCCCGCAGCCGCACCTGCGGCTCGGGCTTGTCGGCCTTGGCCTCCCGCAGTTTGTCCCTGCCCGGCAGCGCTGTCGCCACGGCCACCGCGAACAGGATGATGGCGACGAGGAGCTTGGCGGCCCATACCGGCATCACCATGGCCAGCAGATCCACGATGGTGCTTCAGGAGGAAGCCGAGGCCGAAACAGGGCGGCGATGGCGGCCACTGTCAGGAGTGGCCGCACCGACGCCGGCAGTGTTGGCCATGCGCAGGGCCTGGCTCCTGGCCAGCCTCGATCTCGCCCTTGACCAGTCCCGTGATGTTCTCCGAGATGCGCTGATCAGCCTCGCCGATGAGGGCTGACCGCGTGACGCGGCTGCGGTGGTGTTCGAGGCGGTTGAGGCTGTTATCACAGGATCGACCTTCGTCCGGGGCGGGCGCCCATGGCGGAGCGTTGTATGAATCTACCGCGCACAGAATCACATGGCGAGCCCTCGGCGTGGTACTGCGCGGACGGCGAGGAGCTGGATGTTACTACGCTTCTTCTCCCCTGCTGTACGCGGGGGTAGGGCGCGTAAGCGGGGAAGGGCGTAGTGCGAGGTGATGAGCGAGGCCGGCGTGACCCGCCCACTCCCGGCTCCACGCTCCACAGGCCCGCGTACCCCGCCGAGAGCCACGAGCTCGGCGTGCGTCCCCAGCTCCACGATCCGCCCGTCCATGACGACGGCCACGCGATCGGCGTCCTGGGCCGTAGAGGCGGATGCGCCACCGATGACGGTGCGCCCGCCAGCGCGGCCTGCGTCCGCACATGAGCAGCGGCGCGGGATCGAGCAGGGAGGTCGCCTCGTCCAGGATGAGGTGTGCGGATCCAGCAGCACCAGGCGGGCCAGGGCCACCTCCTGGGACCGCCGTGAGCGTCAGATGCCCCGAGCCCACCATCGTGTATTCCGTCCTTGAGCCCGTCCACCCAGGCGTCCGCCCGATGGCCTCGATGGCGCGTCGGATCGTGGCGTCATCGGCGTCGAGCGCCCCAGGCGCACGTTATCCGCGATCGTGCCCACGAACACGTGATGCTCCTGGGCTCACCAGGGCGACGTGGCGGCGCAGCTCGGCCTCGCTGTCAGGTCTGTCAGCGGCACCCCGCCCACCGTCACCGAGCTGGAGGTGGGCGGCTGATACCCGCCAGCATGCGCCCCAGGGTGGGACTTGCCCTGATCCCGAGGCCGACGACGGCCAGCCGCTCGCCCGGCACGAGGTCCAGGTCGATGCTGTGGAGCACCTCCGCGCCCTCGCGGTAGGGAGAAGCGGACGTCGCGCAGGACCATGCGGTGACCGTCGGGGCGGCGCCGGTGGGGGAGCGGTCCTCGGGACCTCCTCGACTCCCAGGATGCGGACAGCGACGCCTGGGAGACCTGGACGAGGTCGATCCAGAACATGAGCTGGGCGATCGGCTTGCAGCTCCATGGCGTAGCCAGGGCGACCGTGGTGATGTGCCCCCAGGCCAGCAGCCGCCGCCGGCGGCCAGGAAGGCGCCCCACAGGAGGATGACCACGACGGGGGCGCGCCAGGCGATGTCCAGGACGAGGAGCAGGCGCAGTCGCAGCCCGGCGGTGTACTGCTCCAGGCTCCAGGCCTCCTGACCGAGGCGGCGATGACGGGCCTCGCGGTGCGCCCCTGATGCCCAGGGCGTCGACCGTCTCGGCGTTCTCCACGGCTTTCGCTCACTGCGCCGTTCAGGGCGGGCGGAGGTCGCCGAGCGTGCCCGGTAGGCGGGCACCGAGATCGGCAGGTACCAGCTCATCATGGCCCAGACGGGAGGCACGACGACGACAGCCCGGCCGCCAGCAGCGGGTCGCTGACGGCGGCTGCGACAATGGTGAAACACGATCGTCACCGTGCACACCATGATCTGATGCCCACGCGCACGAGGAACTCGATGCGCGAGACGTCGTTGGTGGTGCGGCTCACGAGATCGCCGGTGCCGGCGGATTCGACTGCGCTCAGCGGCAGGTGGACGACGCGTGCATCATGCGCTCGCGCAGGTCGGTGAAGACCGACCGCCGAGCGTGCGGGCGTGCTTCTGGGCGAAGCGGCTGATGACCGCGCCCACGATGGTGACGGCCGCGATGAGCAGAACGATGCGATCGACGTAACCGGCCGTTCCGGTGCCCGAGGCCACGCGCGTGACCAGACGGCCCAGCAGTTGCGGGGCGACGAGCGTGGCCAGGACGGCGATCACCCGCACGGTCAGGACGCCGGCGAACCGCCACCGGTAGAGGCCAGCGATCCGGAAAGGTCTTGCGCATGGCGACCTTGCCGGGCGCGACGGGAGTGCCATCAGGAGGTCACCTCCCCGGCGGTCGGTGTCGCAGCGTCGTCGCCGGAGCCCGTGTCGCCGGCGTCCGCGTCGCCGGGCGGGCAGTCGTCCGGCTGCTCGCCGTAGGCCCGGGCGACGACGGCCCGGTAGTCCACTGCGCTCGGGTCGCCCCGGCGGCGCGGGCGAGCAGCTCGCGGTGAGTGGAGCGTGCGCGCTCGCGGCCAGCGTCATCCAGCAGGGATCACCTCGCTCGCAGGCCTCCAGCACCAGCGGCGATTCGGTGGCGATGACGGTGGTGCGCCCGCCGCGCGGCGTGCAGGCGACGGGCCACGCGCGACTCGGTGTGGGAGTCCAGGGCGCTGGTGGGCTCGATGAGCACGAGGGCGGGAGCCTCGGTGAGCAGGGCGCGGGCTAGGCGACGCGCTGGCGCTGACCGCCGGACAACGAGCGCCCTTCTCCGTGATCATGCCGGCCAGGCCCGATCCAGCGAGGTCAGGACGTCCCGGGCGTCGGCGACTCCAGGGCGGTCAGCAGCCGGCCGTCCCCGGGCAGCTGGCTGCGGCGGAGCGCACGTCCTGGTCGACGGCGTCGATGCCCGCGCGCTGGCCTGCGGCAGCCGAGCGCGCCCACGCCGACGAGGCTCGCGTGCGGCGCGGCGCACGTCGAGGGGCTCGCGCAGGGTGCCGGTGAACAGTCCCGGCGGTGGCGCCGGAGACCACGATCGAGGCGCGCACGTCGCGCAGCGGCATGTCGGTCAGCGGCCGGCCCTCCAGGGTCACCACGGGGCGTCGTCGTCGAAGCGGCTGAGTCGGGTGGCCAGCGCTGCGGAGGCCCCCGGATCGGCGGGCGACGACGGCGGTCATGCGGCCCGGTGCGAAGCGCACCCGAGGCCGTGTCGATGATCCGCCCGTCTCGGCGGTGCCGTCGGCGGGGACAGGTCCAGGCGCTCGGCGGTGGTGCCGGCGGCCGGACGACGTCGAGCAGTTCGCCCAGGCGCCGCAGCCCGACCATGGCCCGCGTGTAGTCCTGCACCGAGTTCGAGAACACCATGAGCGGCCACGACAGGTAGGCGGTGTAGCCGCAGAAGGTGACGAGCTCGCCGGCGCTGATGTCCCCGGCGATCGCCATGCGGGCGGCGGCCCACACGACGACGGCGACGAACAGGCCCGGCAGGAGCACCTGCAGGCTCACGAGCACCGACTGGGTGCCGGCCACTTCGACCCCGCGTCGGCGCAGCTCCTGGGAGGCCTCGCGGTAGCGGCGGGCGAAGACGTCCTCACCGCCGATGCCCCTGCAGGATGCGCAGTCCGGCGACCGTATCGGTGGTGATGGTGGTGACCTCGGACTGGGCCTCGCGCTGGACGGGCCTGGCGCCGCTGGAGGGGCTTGATGACCAGGGTGACGATCCAGGCGACCAGGGCATGCTGATGAGCACGATGAGGCCGAGGCGCACGGAGACCGAGACCATGAGCACCGCCACGACCGCGAAGCGACACGGCCGAGCTGATCAGCGGGCGGGCAGGCGCTCGAAGAGAGTTGCCGATGTACTGGGCGTCGGAGGCCACGATCGAGGGCGACCTCACCGGTGGATGCCTGGCGGGACAGACCTGCTCCGGTGATGGAGACCTGGCGCCCCACGAGTCGGGGTGACATCGAAGTTGGTGCGCATCCAGGCGTACATCCCGACATAGGACTGAGCGGTGTCTCCGATGGCGTAGACGACGAACAGGAGGAGCAGGCTCAGGCAGACGCCCACAGGCGCGCGTTGAGGCCGTTCTCGATGCCGGAGTCCAGGCGCTGCCCCACGAAGGCCGGCACGATCGCCTGGATGGTGTTGGCCACGACGGCGGCCAGGCCTGCGATCGTCGCGCGTCCCGGCGGCGCGGCGCGCGAGCCAGCCCAGCAGCGAGCGGGCGCGGGTCGATGGCGGTCGGGCAAAGGCGCGTCGGGGCGGGAATGAGCTGTCCGGCGGTTCGCAGCGGGGCATCGGCATGATGCTGCGAGGTTATCGGAGCCTGTCGACAGGACAGGGCGTCTCTTCAACGTCGCGAGGTGAGAAGCGCCGCGCCTGAGGCGGGAATAGCGAGCAGACGGTCTCGCGGTGGTCGGCTCTGCGCATCCTCTGCATCCTGCGAGGTTTGAATCGGTCGTCTGATCCGCGCCATTGCAGTCTTCGGAGGCGTTTTGCGTGCGTATACCCGGTCAGGAGAGGGAAGGCTGCTGAGAGTGCGATCCCAGAGGTCTTCTGGAAGGTTTCCCATCTATGGATCCTGAACAGCTCGCTGCAGCGGGCGGATCAGGCCGATGAGGCCCCTGGCCGCGCAGACGAACGATTACGCTGCCTCCAGGCCGCCATTGCTGAGCGCAGGCCTGACCTGCACGCCGCACTGGCTGCGAACCCTGCGTCCCTACTCCGATCTGCTGGCGTGGCTGTCCGCAGAAGGATCCGGCCGTGCAGGCCGCATTGAGGCGCGCGGCGCCGCATCGCGAGGGGCGTCGTCCCCGCAGGAGGCCGCGGCTGATGGGCGGATGACGTTGAGGCTGCCGAGTCCGCCGAGGTCGCTGAGGCTGCTGAATCCGCGGAGCCCGCTGAATCTGCTGAATCTGCAGAGCTCTGCTGAGCCCGGAATCCGTGAGCCGCCGAATCGCCGGACTCCGTTGAGTCCGCTGCAATCCGCCGAGTCTACCGGACGTCCGCTGAGGCTGTTGAGGGCGCAGTGAGCGACGACGTCGGGCGGCCCAGGCCGCTCGGCAGGAGGATGAGGCGCCGTCTGCCGAGTCGGGCGGGGCTCGCCGGGTCTGCTAGCGCTGCCGGGGCTCGCTGAAACCACAGACCAGCAGCCGGCCGATGCTGTCGAGGAGGACGCGTCCGAGGACGAAGCAGCGACGCCGGACGAACCTGCACCGCAGGACTCCGCTGAGTCCGCTGCGCCTGCTGAGCCAGCTGAGCTCCACTCAGCCTTCGGCGGATGCGGAGTCGCAGGACGGAGGCGGTGCGAGACGCAGCGTGCGATCGGGGCCGCGCCGGTGGGGGCCTCGTCGACGCTCGCTACGGGAGCAGTGCCCGTGATGGGGGCTGCGTCCCAGGCTGCGCCCGCGGCGTGCCTCAGGTCACGTCCCAGGCGCGCTGCAGGCCATGCCCGCCCCCGCCGCGCAGTTCATGCCGGTGCAGGGACAGATGCTTGCGGCCCAGCGCTTCCCGACGCCCCGGCGCTCGAGAAACCGCACGATGGTCGTGGTCCTGATCGTTCTGGGGCTGCTGCTCATCGGCGGACCGGGCGGGTGGTACCTGATGCGCTTCTTCGACACCCACAGCCCGCTGCCCTCGACCGATACCGGTAAGGGCGGCAAGTCCCGCCTCGACAGCGCAAGGCGTCTGCTCGGGCCTCGGCCTCCGTCACGAGTGCCAGGACGGCGAACTACGTGACGGCGTGCGGGACCGCTCCACCCTCACCCCACCTCCTCACGAACGGAGACGGCGAGCTCAAGGTGGAGGTCAAGATGACCGCTTCCTGCGCCGACGGCGACTGTCCTGGCGGAGCCGCCAACCACATCGAGGTGAAGGGGCCCTGCGCACCGACGGCACCGGGTCGGCCGATGCGGTCATAGCGTCAGGGCGACTTCGACTTCTCGAGCTCGCCGCTGGTGCTCCTCGGATGCGGAGACGACGCTCACGCTCCATTTCGGCAGTGGGCACTTCTTCCGCGCGGCCGATGACGTGGATCGTCAAGAACGTCGTGGCAGCATGCGCGCCGGACCGCGATTCCCGGGCCGAGCGGGGCGACGCCGGATCCCACGAGCTCCTCCGGCCCGTCGTCGGCGACGGCGTCCACGACGAGCAAGCGACCCGCCTCCGAGGAGAGTGCGGCGGCGGTTCTTGCGTTGGCAGAAAGTCGACCATGACCGCCCCTCCGTGACCACGGACCCGTCGGCGGGTGGTGCAGCCGTCCTCCAAGAAGCCGGGGCTGGTCGCTGACGGCATCACCTGGGGACAACCGACCACGCTGGAGGAGTTCCTCGCCGCGTCAGAAGTACCCAACGCGAAGCTTCTGTTCAGCGACGAGTGGCCTGTTCGACTCGGCGGATCGTGGTGGGTCACGATCGTCGATACCCCGTACAGCAGCGCCGAGGAGGCCAACGCCTGGTGCGAGTGCGCAGGGCTCGACGCCGAGCACTGCTTCGCCAGGGCTACATCGACACCAAGGGCCCCTCGAGGGGACGACCGTCACCAGGTGAGCCTGCATTCCGTCGGGATCCCGTCGAGGTCGACTTCTCGGAACGAAACAGGTGGTGTCACCGTCGCCCCTCGTTCTAAAAAGTCGACCTCGACGACGCCTCAGGAACCGGCCTTGAGCGAGATCACGCGGGTGGCCGATTCGTCCACCCGCTGGGCGAAGGCCGGGTCGGCCTGCGCCCGGCGATGAGCGCTTCCGCCATGTCGGCCACCACAGCGGCGTCCGCCGAGGCCATGGACGATGTCGCAGCCGGCTCTTGACGGCCTGGACGGCGCGACTCGGCGGGCGTCCCAGGCGTCCACCTGACCGCGGCCGAGACGTCGTCGGTGATGACGACCCGTGAAGCCCAGGTCCCCGCGGAGCATGTCGGTGACGACGACGGATCGAGAACGTGGCTGGCGCGGAGGAGTCGATGGCCGGAGTAGATCGCCGAGGACACCATGATGACCCTGGCTCCTGCCGGTGATCGCCTCGGCGAAGACGGAGACCGCAGGGTCCCCGGAGCGCGTCGTGATGGAGTCTGTGACGCCGTCCGCGGTGTCCGTGTTGGCGGTCACCCGCCCCAGGCCCGGGAAGTGCTTGTAGGTCGGGATGACGCCCGCGGCCTCCATCCCCGGGCGAAGGCGATGGCGCGGTCCTGCGACGTCGTGGCGTTTGGCCGCACTGCGGCCCCACCTGCCGATGGGGGCGTTGTCGACGGGTCCGGATGTCCACGAGGTCCGCGACGGGCGCCAGGTTCATGGTCACCCCGACGTCGGCGGAGCCCTCGCCCCTCACGTCCGGGCGCGCTGGCGGTGAGATCATCCGTGGACATGATCGCCTGCTCGGAGGCGGAGGGATGTCGGAGAAGCCGCCCTGCCCAGGACCTGAACCTGGCCGCCCTCCGATCGGTGGCCACGAGCAGCGGGGTGTCGTGGGTAGTCTCGGAACCGACCAGGCTCGGTCAGCGGTGATGACCCTGCGGACGGAGTCGGCTCCTGAGCGGGTCTGCCGGGCGATGAAGACATTGCCGACATGGTGGTGCATACGGCGTCGATCGAGACCATCTGAGGGCCGGAGGTGTCGGCGCCCACCATGAGAGCTGGCCGACCTTCTGCTCGAGGGTCCATCCATCGAGCGGATCTGGGGTCGCTGAGGCGCTGGCCGCCGGGGCGGATTCGGTGGAGAAGTCCTCCGGGCGGCGGTGGGGCCTATCGTGCCCGGGTCGTCCGTGGAGGCGGGCGGGGCTTCGAGCTCAGCTGAACCGCATCCTGCCAGGGACGCGACCCGAGCAGGCCGGTGAGGACCACGGGGCGCCGTCTCAGGGCTCGATGTGCGATGGAGGGCGATGGACTTGCGGAGGAGTGGTCGTCCATGTTTTGCACCTGCACCCTTTATTCCACATTTTCCGCGTCCGACTTCCCGCTTCCCGCGTCCGACTTCTGCCGTTTCTGGCGTTTCTGCCATGAGGCGTGCGTGGCGCGAGTCGCGGTCACTCCCAGTCGCTCCCGGTCACTCCCAGCCGAGCTCGTGGAGGCGGTCGTCGTCGATGCCGAAGTGGTGGCGACCTCGTGGATGACCGTCACCCCGATCTCCGCGGTCAGCCTCGCGGTTCGCGCACCAGCTCCAGCGGGCCCCTTGAAGATCAGAACTGATCGGGCAGGACCACCGACCAGGCGTCGTCGCGCCTCGGTGAGGGGGACGCCGTCGTACAGGCCCAGAAGGGTCGGCAGGCCGTCCCTCGTCGTAGTCGGCCTCCGTGAGCAGCTCGGGCTCGCCTGTCGCGGACGAGGACGACGACGTTGTCCATCTGGTCGGCGAGTTCGCCGGGATGGCGTCCAGGGCGTCGCCGACGGCGGCCTCGAACCTTTCGTCGGACAGGTGCACTGGCTCATGGACCATGAGCCTCATGATTCTCGGGGCGTTTTCGCCCATGACGCGCGCGTGGTGGGCGCGTGACGGTTACTGATGGTCGCGTTCGCGCGCGGTGAGGAGGGTCACGCCCGGGACGGCGGGGTGGCCGACCCATACTGCTCCCTACCGGTTCAAGGCGCACGACGCGCATGGCGGCAGGGCCCCCATCGTCTAGCGGGCTCAGGACCCCGCCCTTTCACGGCGGTAGCACGGGTTCGAACTCCTGGGGGTACTGACCGCGCGAGTGATTACGGCCTTTGCGTAGAGTCTGGCTTCGATGCCACACGAGGCCCTCGTGGCGCAGTTGAGTTAGCGCGCCGCCCTGTCACGGCGGAGGTCGCGGGTCTCGTCCCGTCGAGGTCGCGGGAAGCGTCGGTCCGGTCTATCAAGGCCGCCTGATGCCATCCTGAGGCTCTGTAGCTCAGTTGCAGAGCGTTCTGACTGAAAATCGAAAGGTCACCGGATCGACGCCGGTCGGAGCCATTGCGAAAGGCCCGGAACTCACGTTCCGGGCCTCGCTCTTCTCTCTTCTCTCTCGCCCCTTCGCCGAGATCGGTCGCACTGCGTCGAGATCGGTCCGCTTCCGCTCGAGATCGGTCGTACCCGCGCCGAGATCGGTCCAGAGCTCGACCCCGGATGTCGGAGCCGGGTTAGGAGCGCGTGTGCCGCCCGGGCTGAGCATGGAGACAATGCCCGAGAGTCCGGCGAAGAGCATAGCGGCGATCGGCAGTACGATCCAGCAGATCGTCCACCCATCAGCCAGGAACCCCCAGGCCAGGAATATCATGGCAGACCACGGGCCAGTAGGATGGGGGCGATGGCGCCGGCGAAGTTGTCTGGCTCGCGCCAGCCCGGACCGGCGTTGACCGGAAGTCCCTCCCTGTCGTGTGAGGGTCTCGTGTGAGCCGAGGAGGCCCACGAGGCCGGTAGGACGATGGCTGCAGGCCCGCGGCGATGAGCGCGATATTGATGACGACGCCGAGAACCATGTACAGGTTCTGGTCGGTCAGCTCGCTGAGAATGCCGGCGACCACGACCGGACGGCCGCGAGGATCCAGCAGTCCGATCGCGATCATGAGGGCATGGGACCGCGAACTCATGGTCGAGGCGCAGGCGCGCGGCTCAGCGAGGAGACGACCGGGTTCTGCATGAACCGCCCGTCGGTCAGGTGCTTGAAGTTTGCGAAGAACCCACGGCTGCCACAGGAGGATGAGCGCTCCCGCGGCGAAGAGGCCCAGGTTGAGAAGAAACTGATGAGGGTCGCCCAATAGTCGCGGGACCCGTCGATGGCGCCGCCAGTCCCGCCCGATGATCATCGGAGCGGGGGCGATAACGCACAGGGCGACGCCCCAGCCGAGCAGCCGCCCGGTCTGAAGCGTCGGGCCTCGGCGAACTGCTGCGCCTCGGAAGGGTGACGACGGGGTACACGGATGGGGTGGTGCTGGCGCGGTTCTGGGACGCGGCGGTCTGCCAGCTGCGGCCTGCCCGTCCTGGGCGGAGCGCAGGTCGGGGAGGATGCCGAGGGTGGGGGCGAGCCTCAAGGTTGCCGAAGTCGGTGATGACCTGGCCGACGGCCCGTTGTGGGTCTTACCCTATTGATGGCGTCGTTGCAGGCGTCCTCCATCATGGTGCGGAGCTCGCCTTTGGCTTCCAGAAGGCGCGGGGTCGTGGGGTAGGGGGCGAACATGGCGTCGAGGAAGGTGTCGATGGCGTCCATCACATGGCGTCCTTGTGTGAATCGGTCGATAAGTTTTGGTGCTTCCCACTGGCGAGCTTGGCAGCGAGGTAGGCAGCGCGTCGCTGGTGAGGCGGTACAGGTGCGGGGTTTGCCGGAGGCGGAGGTGTCCGCAGAGGAGGTGAGTCCGGCGGCCTCCAGGCGTTTGAGCGCCGAGTAGGTGGTCTGCTTGATCGCGTACTCACCGGCGGTGACCTCGGTGATGGTCTCTGGCGGATCTCGTAGGCGTAGGGAGGGCGGTCCGCAGGAGCTGCCAGCACGATGAGTGTCGATATAGCCGCGGATGGCGTCGGCACTCGATCACCGAAGTTTCTTCCAGTCGGTGGTCGGGCGCGTGTTCATGGTAGCAACGTACTCACGAGCTACACGTAGTACGTCTAGCGTGCCTTGCGAGGCGTCACGACGGACGTGTTCGGCGGGACCGCCTGGCACCGCCCACGCACAACCGCTACGAACAGGATCGACCCTGGTCTCCCCCCCACCACCCCATGAACCGGGGCGGAAACCTGTACGGGTTGCGCCGGTGAACCCCAGAGGGATCCCGCGAAGAGGAATATCCGGGTGGGCGTCGGGTTCCTGAAGTGCGCCGTCAGTGACCGCCGGCCACCTTTTGAGAGCTGAGACATGTGCATACTGCGCGCAGCGTCTGATCATATTCTGCCTCTGATTTCATCAGGCCTGCTTTCAGCGGTCGCTCACGAAGCGCTGTGCTTCCCCTCCACTGCCAACCGCTCGCATCGTCGGAATGGTGTCCGCTGCGGCAAACATAGAGACGCTGAGGACTGCTGGGCGCGGGTTATCGGTCGAGCTGTCCACACCACTCCACCGGTCGGCGTCGTCAGGTGCCGACCCCAGCGAGTTGTCCTGCGAGCACCACACCCGTCCCCCACAACCCACCACAACCCACCATTACCCCATCGTGGATCGCGGACGCCAGTGCCGCCCCTCAGCCACGCCGATCGCCGATGCGTTCTGCCGCCTGACGCTGCGCTGCCCGGACGCCCCGGGCTGGTGCGCCCTAAGACCACTCTGGAGCGTCCGGAGACACCGTCCCCCCACCCCCCACCACCCCCCCCCCACCCCCACCACCACCAGGGCAGAGCCCGGAGGAAAGTGCCCCAGCGTCATCGGTTCCAGATCCCTTCAGGGAGGGACCGAGATATCCTCTGCCCGCCGGCGGCCGCCGCGATCCCAAGAGGAGGAGAGCCGTGACCACAATTTATTGGGCGTTTGCCTATGGCGCCACGAGCCATCTGTACTGTATTCCAGTGCAATCGCTCGTAACGCTCGAATGGATGTCCACTCGACGATGTCCGTCGATCGGTGACATGAGGTCGAGGCTGTGGCGCCCCCTCCTCGGTGCCGTGCAGGCTGGCTGGTGCTGCGGCGCGCGGACATCGCCTGACCGGTGGGTCTCGCCGCTCGCCGTAGGCTGGGCGCGGCATCCGGCGCCCGCCGCCGGGCAGCGGCGTCGAGGACCTGCGCCGCCGGGCGCGGGCCCGAGGCCCGGCCGTCGTCGGCTTCGGGCCCGAAAACCCCGCGCGGGTCGGACGTCGGAGCCCGTGGACCCGAGGAGGCGAGCGCCGATGGTGCTGATCACACTGGTGGCCGTGGCGGTGGCCCTGGTCGCGACGGTGCGGTGGATCCTGGTGCGCCTGCCAGTTGCGCGCCATCGACCAGCTGCGCCGGCGCCGGAGGCCGGCGTCCACGCCCCGGTGCACCTTCAGCTCGTGGGACGGCGCCCGGAGGCGCTGGTGGTGCGATCAACGCCGTGATCGCGCAGATCGAACAGGCCGGCACCTCCTGGAGCGCCACGAGCGTCGTTACCGCGAGCTCGTCGCCGATCTGTCACGACCTGCGCACGCTGACGGCGGTGCGCGGCTGCAGCAGCTGCTCGCCGCCCCGGGCTCGACCCGACCCGGCGCGCCCACCCGCCGCGGCGGCCCTGTCACGCCGATCGCCTGGCCTCCTCGTCGATCGAGACTTCGAGTACGCCTGGCTGATGACGAGTGGGTCTCGACCAGGACCCCGACTGCGGGTGACGCGGGTGGACCTGGTCGAGGAGGCCGGGCAGTGCCTGGCGGGCTGGCCGGGCCCCTTGAGTCGGCGGGAATCGAGCCCGCGCGCCCTGACACCCTCGTCGTTCAGACCGAGCCCTGAGGCCCTGCGCCGGATCATCTCCAACCTCGCGCGCAATGCCGTCCAGCACGGGCGGGGAGGCTGCGCGTCGAGCTGACCGCGCGTGATGGGACACGGTGCGGCTGGGACGCGATGGCACGGCAAGCCGGGTCCGGCTGCGCATGCGCATGGGCTGCGCTGGCCCGAGGCGCTCGACGCTCCCGGGTCCCGGAGCGCAGGTGGTCCCGATCCGGCCGGGACGGGGCTCGGCCGAGCATCGTCGAGCTGCTGGCGGGCGCTGGGCGGCACGGTCGGCACCGGGGCTGGTGGGGAGGGACTCTCGAGGTGCTGCTCAGCCGCTCCGTCCTCGCACAGCCGTCTCCTGGGACCGGGTCCTAGGGGTGCCGCCATGACCCTCCTCCGCCGCACTGGCGAGCACGGCTGCACCTGCAGCCCATGCCACCGCCACTGCCGATCCCTCCACCGATCCCTCCGCTCCTTCGACCACCGACGTCACCCAGACCGGGCGAAGCGGTCGCCGCCACCACGGTCGATGCTCTCCATCGCCCGGCGTGCGGTCTCGGGACCTCGTGGGCATCGCCCTCGCCTTCGTGGGCGTGGGTCTGCCAGTGCGCTCGGACGCCGCCAGACCATGTACGCGGAGGTCAGCCGCTACACGCGCACCGCCCTGTACGCCCTGGGCGGACTCATCGGCGCCTACCTCGGCGTGCAGGTGGCCATCGTCCTCGGTCGTCACGCCCGACTGGACCCAGTACGCCGCGCAGGCGCTCAGCATCTGCATCATCCCGTCCGTCGCCTGGTCATCGTCGGCCTCTATCAAGGCGCTGGAGGCCACCATCGTCAGCGGCGTGCGCGCTGGGCGATCCCGCCGCGCCAACCGCGTCACCAGCCGCAGGCGCAGATCCTGCGGCGCGGCCGAGGCTATCGTCGTCATCTGCGGCCTGGTCGGGGCGATCATGACCTTCCCCAGCGCCCGCTTCGCCATGGGCGGGTCGTTGTTCGCCTCCGCCGGTCTGGTCTCGGTGATCGCCGGTCTGGCCGCGCAGTCCATGCTGAGCAATATCTTCGCCGGTCTCCAACTGGCCGTCACCGACGCGATCCGCGCGTTGACGACGTCGTCGTTGTGAAGGAGGACCAGGGCCTATCGAGGAGATCACGCTCACTCTACGTGGTCGTCCGCGTCGGGACGACCGCCGACTCGATTCACTCGACCTACTTCACCCAGAACCCTTCGCCAACTGGTCGCGGCGCGGTACGCAACACACCGGGCACGCTCACCCTCGACCTGACTGGCGGGTGCTGGTCGCCTCGGTGCGCGCCGAGCCTCGCCCGCATCGTCGCCGCCTCGTCCGTCTCGATGGCCGCACCGCCAACCTCGACGTCACCGACACCCTCCGGCGGCACGGTCACGCCGCATTGCGGTGTCCGGCCGAGACCCCTCCTGACGTCTGCGCCTCCAGTGCATGTGCGCGAGGAGATCGTGGCCTCGGCTCCAGCAGTGAGGCGCCCTACGCCCCGCCGCGCACGCGCGGAGGTCGAGCAGGTCGCGGTCACGCACGACCCCAGCCCGAGCAGGTGGCGCGCCTGGCCGAGGAGCTCGTCTCCTCCAGCACGACGACGGCGCCGGTGCCGCCCCCTGGTGCTGAGAGACTGCCGCCGCGACGGCCGACGGAGGGCGATCCCCATTGAGACGCCCGGCGTGCGGCGGCTCGCCGGGCCGCGTTTCCTCCTGCGTCGCACGCGACGCGAGAGCAGGTGACGGCGCCGGATCCTGGCGCGCGATGCCGAATGGCGCAGCGACGAGGGCTCCCGCCCCAGCGTCAGGAGGACACCACGACCGGGCAGTCCACGAGCATCATCTCCACCAACGAGCAGAAGAAGTACCGGAGGATGCGGGCACCGGTCGGTCCGGCGGAGGCTCGTCCGCCGGACCGACCGATCGCGCGTTCCCGGTGCGTGAACTCCGCTCTGCGCCCGTCCCGGCAACGGGTCACCGTGGGTCCGTGAGCGATGACAACACCGAGAGCCGTGCCGACAGCGATCGATAGAGTCGGGAGCGCCGGGAGCGCTGAAATGCCGGAAAATGCCGGGAACGATGGCGAGGCGGCGGAGTCCTGATCGGCGCCGCGGCTCGACCCTGAGGCGATCGCCCGTACCGATGCCCAGTGGCGCCCCTGCCTCGACCCGCTCGAGTACCACGTCCCGCGAGGCCGGCACCGAGCGCCCTTCACCGGCCGTCTGCTGGACGAGAAGCGCGAGGGCGTCCACTGCTGCCGCGGCTGCGGTGCCGAAATTGTTCCGCTCCACCACCAAGTTCGACTCCGGCTGCGGCTGGCCCGCTTTCTACGAGCCCCGCCGATTCCGGAGGCGGTGACCTGCTGACCGACACCAGCCACGGCATGGTGCGCACCGAGGTCTCGCTGCGCCGCCTGCGGATCTCACCTCGGTCACGGTCTTCGACGATGCGCCCCGCACTCCCACCGGCCAGCGCTACCGCACTGAACCCGTGTGCCTGACCTTCGACGCCGATACCCCGGGCGCTGCCGGTGCCGGCGGCGCGGTACTGCCGGCGCTGGCGCCCAGGAGGCCTGACATGCTGCGCCCTGCTGAGCCCTCAACCTCCAGCACGCCCTGCTCGGGGCGGGCGCCGCCGACCTGCCGGCTCCCGCCTCGGCGCTGCCAGCCAAATACAACCAACACCGCCCTGCCAATCACCGCCGACGTCGCCAATGCGGACATCACCGACCCCGAGGCCGCCCGCACCGTTCTGGCCGTCCTGGCCGACCAGATCGCCGAGCTCGCCCTCGACGTCGTCGCCCTCCAGGAGGTCGAGCAAGGGCAGGCCTGCTCTGGCTACCTCGACCAGGCCGCCGTCCTGGCCGAGCTGCTCGGCTGGGAGCACTACCGTTTCGCCGCCACCTGCGCCGGCCCTGTCGCCGCTGCGCCGCCGCCCCTCGGCGATCCGCCCGGCCAATTCCCTCCGACGACGTGCTCGGCCTGGGCCGCGCCCTGCTGGGTCCGCCGGCGGGCTTCGGCAACGCCCTGCTCAGCAGGCATCCGGTGACCGCCTGGCGCGTCCAGCGCCTCGGGCGCGGACCGGCCACCACCCGGCGCGTCACCGACCGCCCCGCCTGGGACCCCCTGCGGCTACGAGTTGGCGACCTCCACCATGCGCAACCCGTTGACTGCAACCCTGACCCTGACCGACGCCGCGCTGACGGGCGTGAGCACCCGTCGGTCGGCACCACCCATCTGGCCACCCGCACCGACACGGCTCACGGGTCAGCTCGCCGCCGCCTGGGGGCGCGCTTGCCACCTTTGCCCGGTCCCCACCCGCTGGCGGGCGACTCACAACCTGCGTACCGAGGAGGTCGCCCCTCGGCTATCGGCCGTCAGGTGGGGGACGGCCCCACCTTCCCCGCGTGGGGTCCCGACCGGCGCATCGACCGACGTCCTGACCGACCCGTGCCCACTGGCGTCAACGGCGCCCGCCTTCCCGGTGGTGGGCGCACCGGCCTGGAACGGGGCTCGCCACCCCCTCCTGCAAGCCGCATCCTGGGGACCCGCACCTTCGTCGTCCTCCGACCACGCCGGTACGTGGGTGGACCTCGAGCCGGTCGGCTGAGGCCCCTGTGGGCGAGGTCGTCGGCGGGCTGGCCGTCTTCGCCGTCGTGATCGCGGTCGGATGGCTGCTGGTGCGCACCGGCGCCGTCCCCGTGACGCGGACGCCGTGCTCACGCGCGTCTGCTTCTTCGCCGCCACCCCGGCCCTGCTGGTCCTCACCCTGGCCGATGCCGACCTGGGAGCGGTGGCCAGCGCGGGCACGCTCGCCGCGCTCGCGGCCGAACTGCTGGCGATCCTGAGCGCTTGGGTCCTGCACCGCCTCGTCCTGCGTCGCACGACGGCGGAGGCGACCATCGGCGCCCTGGCCTCCGGCTGTCGTCAATGCCGCCAACCTCGGCATACCCGTCCTCGTCCTGGTTCTGGGCGACGCCGCCCCGATCGCGCCGGTTCTGCTCCTGCAGCTCCTGGTCATCACGCCTGCGACCTTCGCGATCCTCGACACCGTCACCCGTCGCGGCAACCCCTCGCGCCTGGCGACTCTTACCATTCCGCTGCGCAATCCCCTGCTGCTGGCCGTGGTCGCCGGGGTCGCGGTCAATATCAGCGGGGCGGACCTGGGCGGCATCGTCGGCGGGCACCTGCGCGAGACCCTTGACATCCTCGGACGCATCGCCGTGCCGCTCATGATGCTCTCCTGGGCATGAGCCTGGCGGCCTCGCGCATGCGGACGCCGCCACCGACGGCGCTGCCGCTGCCGCCCGAGCCGAACCACGACGCCGCCAGCCGGGTCGCCCTGCAGCTGGGCGGTGGGCTGGAAAGCCGCTGGTCGTACCCGGGTTGGCGGCGCTGGCGGGCTCGGCCTGACCTGCGCGGACCGGAACTTCTCGTGCCCATCACCACCGCTGCACCGCCGACCGCCCAGAACGTCTTCATGTACGCCTGCGCTACGGCGCGGCCAAGCCACTGGCCCGTGATGCGGTGCTGATCACGACCGCCGGATTCGTCCCCATCGTCCTGATTGCGCCGCGGCGCTGGGATGAAGGCGGGGCAGGGCACTCGCCGGCTGCGGTTTCGCGCGCTGACGGCCGGACCCCGACAATGTCGGGCGTGATGAGCCATGAATCCAGCGCCTCGACCCGCAGCGATCCGGGGAATTCTGGCCCGGGTGAGTGCGGAGGTCTGCTCCGCGGCGGGCCGGCTTCCGGCCCTGTTGATCTTCGTGGCTCCTCCCCGTCCCAGTATCTCGGGGCGGGGCTGGCAGTCTCCTGTTCTCGCCTCATGCCCTCCATGACAGTGGCCTGGGGGCGCCTGGTGGTCGGGGCCGCCGTGCTGGTTGCCCTCAGACGTCCCTGGCGCCGTGCATGGACCAGGAGGACACTGCTCGTGGCCACCGCCTTCGGAGTGGCCACGGCCACGATGAACGTCATCTTCTACGCGGCGATCCGCTGCCGCCGCTCGGGACGACCGTCTCCCTGGAGTTCCTGGGGCCGGTCGTGTCGCGGCAGTGACCGGCCGCGGATGGCGGCCGCGCGTGCTGCGATCCTCGCCCTTCTCGGCGTCGCCTCCATCTCCGGGCTCGGGGTGAACCTGGGCGATCCTGACCAGAGGATCGGCGTCCTGCTCGCATTGGGCGCCGGTGTCGCCTGGGCCGCCTACATTCTCCTGGGCAGGCGCGTGGCCTCGGACGGAGCGGGCACCGATTCCCTTGCGGTGGGCATGGTCGCCGGTGCGCTCGTCTACGCGCCCCTCGCCGTGGGAACGGCGGACACCATCCCTCGCCTCGCCGACTGCTGCCGTCACGGTGCTGGGAGTCGGCGTGCTGTCGACCGCGGTGCCCTACGGGCTCGAGCAGGTGGTGCTCAGACGACTCGGCACGGATGCCTTCGCGCTCCTGTCCTCCCCTCATGCCGGCGCGCGTCATTGCTCGTGGGGTGGTCGTGCTGCGTCAGCTGCCCAATGCATGGGAGATGACCGGGTTGGTGCTCGTCTCCGTGGCCGTCGCCCTGACGGCGGGGACAAGCGGCCGGGTTCCGTTTCCGCCGAACCGTGCCCGCGCCTGACCCGTGTCATGCGTCGAGATCGACATTTTCGAACGAGATCGACGGTGTCACCGCCAACCCTCGTCTCGAAAAGTCGATCTCGATGAGGTGGGGTGCGGTAGGTGTGAGGGGCGGTGCGCGACGGGGAGGGCGAGGCCGGCCCCGCCCCCAGGGACGCTCAGGGTGTCGAGGAAGCCCCGCAGACCCGCGGTCCAGCAGCACCTGACGCACCTCCGCGACCAACTCGCGCATGGAGGTCTCCGCAGTTGCGGCGTCCCCGGTCGCGATGGCGCGGGCGACGCGCACGTGAGCTCCAGCGCCTCCGCCACGGGAACCTGAACCTGCCCGGTGAGCCGGGCGCGTCCGGAGAGCACCTCCGCGATGACGCCGGTGAGCGCCTCGAACGTGTCGTTGTGACTGGCTTTGAGCACGAGGCTGTGGAAGGCGATGTCCTCGTCGAGGTAGGAGGCCACCATTCCAGTGGTGCCCTTGACCGGATCGAGGTCGCCAGCGTCAGCAGCGTCGGAGCGCTGGCGCTCGGTGGCGCGGGCGAGGCGCGCCGCCGCGGCGACCGGTCTCGATGGCGGTGCGCAGCTCGGTCAGGGCGCCGAGCTTGGGCCCCTGCGGAGTCGACGTCGAGCTGCCAGCGCACGACCTCGGGGGCCAGGGCCGACCAGCTCTCGCGGGCCGCACCACGATGCCCACACGACGGCGCGGCTCGACCATGCCGAGGATTCAAGGGCGCGCACGCAGTCGCGGGCGAGGGTGCGCGAGATGCCGTAGCGGGACTGAACGCCCTCCAGGGTCAATGATCTCATCCGGCGCGATCTCGCCGGCGACGATGGCCCGCCCGATCGCATTGAGAACATCGTGGCGTCGGTCGCTGGAGGACATGTTCGAAAAACATACTACAAATCGGTTAAAAATGATCGCACTCGTGACCGACAATGATGTCATCAAGGAGAGCGCATGAACCGCTCTGTTGAGCACCTCGTCCTCATGGGCGTGGCCGGCTGCGGCAAGACCACCGCCGCCGACAACCTTCACCGAGCCCTCGGGCTGGCCTGTCGCCGAGGCCGACGAGTTCCACCCCGCCGCCAACATCGCCAAGATGAGCCGCGGGCGTCCCCTGACCGACGAGGACCGGTGGCCGTGGTTGGAATCCATGCGCGATTGGATGAGCGAGCGCGCCGCCGAGGGCGTCAAGACGATCGTCACCTGCTCCGCGCTCAAGCGCTCCTACCGCGATCTCCTGTCCCGCGCGACGGTCGGGTCTTCTTCATCCACCTGATCGCGCAGCCTGACGAACTCCGTGAGCGCATGTCCCAGCGCGAGGGCCACTTCATGCCCCTCCGCGCTCCTGCCCTCCCAGTTCGCCGACCCTCGAGCCCCTGGCCGACGGCGAGGACGGCGTCACCGTCGTCTCGCGAGCCACCCCCGAGGAGACCTTCGACGCCATCCTCGCCGCGCTCGAGCACGCCTCGACCGCCGCCTGGTCCTGAGTCGCTGAGCCCTCCATAGCCCGTCAGCCCGCGCATAGCTCCTGCTGCAGTCCCGGCTGCCCTGCTGCAGCCCGCCCCCTGAACCCCGCTGAATCTCTGAACCTCGAACCCGCTGAACCCGCCCGCAACTGACAGACCCGGAGACGACAATGATGTCCGCCCTGATACTCGCTCTTCCCGCCGCCGACCCGGCACCGGTGACCCACGCCGACAGTCCCCACCCTGACTGATCATCGCGGCTATCCTCGGCATCGCCGCCATCATCGCGCTCATCGTCTGGCGCAAGATGCATCCGTTCCTGGCGCTCACGCTCGGCTCGGCGGTACTCGCCGTCGTCGCCGGCATCCCGCTGGCCGACACCTTCACGGCCTTCACCACCGGCCTGGGATCGACGATCGGCAGACGTGGGCACGCTCATCGCCTTCGGGGCGATCATCGGCAGGCTGCTCATCGACTCCGGCGGGGCCGACCAGATCGTCGATACCATCCTGGCGCGCACGCCCGGCCCCCTGCCTGCCCTGGGCGATGGCGCTCATCGCCTTCGTCGTCGGCATCCCCCTGTTCTTCGAGGTCGGCATCGTCCTGCTCATCCCCGTGGTCATGATCGTCGCGCGCGGCGCCCACCAGCCCCTCATCGCGCTGGGCGTGCCCGGCGCTCGCCGGACTGTCCGCCCTCCACGGCCTCGTGCCCGCCCGCACCCCGGACCGCTCATCGCCATCGACGCCGTCGAAAGGCCGACCCTGGGGCTCACCCTCGGCCTGGGGCTGCTGGTCCCGTGCCCACGGTCGTCATCTCCGGGCCCGATCGCGGCCCGCTTCATGGCCAGGTGGGTGCCCGATCGAGGCGCCCGAGCCACTCGGGGGCCTCGGACGAGAGCCCACGAGGGGACCGCGCCCCTCCTTCGCCGACCTCGATCGCCGTGGTCCTGCTGCCCCGTGGCGACTCATGCTTCTGCGCACCCGTCGTCGAGACCCTCGTGCCCCGAGGGCGGGCGACCGGCTAGTCCACGCGGCACTGTTCATCGGGCCAGCCGCTCGTCGCCCTGCTGATCACGGTCCTGGCCGCGATGTACCTCTTCGGGCGCGCCTGGGGCTGGGCGCCGACGACGTCAGCGGACGGGTCGGGCGCCTCGCTCGGGACCCATCGCCGGGATCCTGCTCATCGTCGGGTGCCGGGGGAGGTTCAAGCAGACCCCTGTCGACTCCGGATCGCCGACATCATCGCCGCCTGGATCCAGCAGGCGGCGGTCCCGGCGCTCCTGGCCGGCTGGCTCGTCGCCGTCGCCGTGCGCCTGGCCACCGGGATCGGCGACCGTCGCCACCATCACCGCGGCCGGCATCATGGGCGCCGCTGGCCGCGCACATGCCCCGGGATCGAGGTCGCCCTCCTCGTCCTGGCGATCGGCGCGGGCTCGGTGTTCCTCTCCCACGTCAACGACGCCGGCTTCTGGCTGGTCAAGGAGTACTTCGGGATGACGGTGGGGCAGACCTTCAAGACCTGGTCGCTGATGGAGACGATCCTGTCCGTGGTCGGCCATGGCGGTCATCGGCGTCATCGCTCGTCCCTCGGGTGCCTCTAGCTCACTCACCCTGCCGAGATCGACATTTGGGGATGAGACCGACGGTGCCACCGTCGGTCTCATCCCAAAATGTCGATCTCGACGCTCGCACGGCCCGCCTCCCGGGTGCCGGTCGGGTCGGTGAGGCCGAGGTCGGGCTGCGGGTGTGCAACAAATAAGGGCCATAATGACTGCATTTTGCAATAAATAGGACTTGTGCTAATGCGGCGGGGGGTAAATGCAAAAACATCCTCCCTTCTATGTGGCAAAGCGAGCGCCCGTGTGCTCCCCATGGGGGCCATGACCGCAAATGGTTTATGGTCCGCATGGGGGTCAGCGGCCGCAAATGGCTTATGGTCCGCCTCTCCGGCCGAAGAGCAACCTCTATGGCAAAGATGGTGGTTCATCGCTCTTGCGGTATTCCTGGCCCTTGTCGTCGTTGGTCTCGGCGGCGGGCGGTGGCAACAAGAGGGCGGCCGCCAGGGCCTCCCGCGACGCCGGGTAGTGGCGGAGGCGCTGCGACCTCAGGAGAATCAGGATCAGCGCAGCAGACTGCGCCTGCGCCCGCGATTGACTCGGCTGGCTCGGGGGCTCCGCCGGCTCGGGCGATCCGACATCGACCACCACGTACAACGGAATTCAAAAGGCGATGTCGCCGTCAGCCGATGAGTCCATCACCGCGAAGGGGGTCACTATCACCTCCTCCGCGCTGGCGTCGGGAAATGATGTGCTTGGTCCCTACCGCCCGTACTGGCGTCACCATTCAGAATAATTCTGGGCAAAAGAACTCGACTTCAATATCATGGAGTTCAGTTGCTGTCCTGTCGGGCACTATCGTCAATGCCGGATTTGCCGGCTCCCCTACACGATGTCCAGCCGGGCGCGCCCATTGACGGCGGTAGTACGAGCGGTGATGTCTGCTTCGATACCGATCTCGCCGGCGGCGGTCAGTTCGTGGTCCTCACGAGCCGCTCTTCCTCGAGCCAGAAGCGTGAGGCGTGGGTCAACAACTCTGAAAACCTCTGATGGTCCGGGAATCCTCCCGCAGAGGTCCCGGGATGCACGAGATCGGCTCGACTGAGGCCGGAATCGGATATTCGATATTCGGATATTCAGATTGAGAGGCATCGCTCCGGGACGAGCTGCACATTCGCCTGTGGAGCCGCCCCGTACGGAACCGCGGAATCACGCGAAATCGCCGCAATTCCGCAGTGGATGACGCGCTCCCATGTGCTCCGCCACCCGCTGTGCAGCAGGGGCGCGTCAGCTCATTTTGACGGACGTTGAAGATCGGCGGAATATCACTGAATATCAATGAAGAACGGCAATCGCTCCGCAAAGGCACTTTCTCCCATGTGCGGATCCGACTGATTGATGATCGCGGGCGCGGCGATGCAGGAGAACTTTGAGATCCATGAGGGTGCGCAGGCCGTATGGCTGGTTGCGGGGCGTTGCCGGCGGGCGCGAGCGGGGATGTGAGGCTCGTATCGTGGCGTTGCCCGGTGGGGCGTGGAAGGATGGGGGCCTGGCCTCGGCGATCCGCCGCGGCCCGGCTGGTGCCTCGGCCCGGCGCGCACGTCCGATGACGTCATCGCGCCGTCGAGCCCTGAACGCCGGCACCTCAACGCACCGACGCGCGCTCCGGCCGATTCGCGTCCGACGTGCGCCCGGTCTCGAACGACAGGACTTCTGTGCCCACTGTGCCCACCACGCGCACTGCCTCACGCTGCTCCTCCACTCACTCTGCTCACCCGGCTCCACCTCCCGTTCCAAGGCGGGTGGGGGCCGGTCGCGGCCGTGCCGCCTCACCGGAGGACGATCCGACTCGCGCGTCGGATCGCCGCGCCGGCAGGCGCGGACACACCGATGCTGGGCCAGCAGCTTCTACCGCTTCTGAAGTTCCCGCCGCCCTGACGCGCCTGCCGACCCGACCGCCGCTCCTGCCCCGACTGTGCCGGCTGCCGCTCCCGAGACCTTCGCCTCCCTCGGCGTCGACGCCGATCTCGTGGCCGACTCTCGGCGCCCGCGGCTTCACCGAACCATTCCCATTCAGACCGCCACGCTGCCCGACACCCTCGCCGGACGCGAGTGCTCGGGCGCGGTCGCACCGGATCCGGTAAGACCTCGCCTTCGCCCCTGCCGCTCGTCCAGCGCCTCGCTGAAGAAGACATGACCCGCCCCGGCCATCCCATCGGCCTGGTCCTGGCGCCCACCCGCGAACTCGCCCTCCAGATCACCGAGACCATCAAGCTTCCCGGCCGACGCCCTCCGAGCCGAGCGCGACCACGATCTTCGGCGGTGTCTCCAGAAACCGCAGGAGAAGGCGCTTTGCCAGAGGCGTCGATATCGTCGCCTCGCCCGGGGCGCCTCCTCGACCTCATGGGGCAGGGCGTCGTGAGTCTCGACGACGTGTCCATCACGGTCCCGGACGAGGCCGATCACATGGCGGATCTCGGCTTCCCGCCCGGAGTGCGCCGAATCATGCGCGCCACCCCGAAGCGCGGCCAGCGCCTGCTGTTCTCCGCCACCCTGACAACGGCGTCGACAGGCTCGTCAAGGAGTTCCTCCACGACCCGCTCCACCACGCCATCGATCCCTCGACCTCGCCGGTGGCCGCCATGGAGCACCGTGTGTGGATGGTGGCGGACAAGGCCGCCAAGGACGACGTCGTGCGCCGGCTCGCCTCCGGCACGGGGCAGCGGATTCTGTTCACCCGCACCAAGCACCTGGCTCGGCGCCCTGGCGCGCAGGCTCACCCGGGACGGCATCCCCGCCGTCGAGCTTCAGGGCAATATGAGCCAGAACGCCCGCGAACGCGCCATGCGCGCCTTCTCCTCCGGGCAGGCGCATGTCATGGTCGCCACCGACATCGCCGCCCGAGGTATTGACATCTCCGGAGTGGAGCTCGTGGTCCACGTCGACCCGCCCGCCGAGCACAAGGCCTGCCTGCACCGTTCGGGCCGCACCGCCCGCGCCGGGGCTGCTGGGGCCGTCGTCACGCCTCGTCCTGCCTGAGCAGAGGGACGATGTCCGGGCGCTGCTGGGGAAGGCCCGATCCGGGCGGATATCGAGCGCATCCGGCCCACCGACGAGGCCGTGACCGCGCTGGTCGGCTCAGGTTGCGCCCCCGGTCGCCGCGGAGGACATGCCCGAGGGCGTGGCTGTCAGGGCGGTAGCCCGGTCGGGCGCGATGCGGGGGAGCGCGCCGGCAAGCCGGCCGCCGGACGGGGTGCGGCCCGCCGGGCGTGGCCTGTCCCGCGCGGAGCCCTCGTCGCGGCGGGCGCGGGCGCTCCGCCCGGGGCCGGGCGCGCGAGAGCGGCTTGGTCGGGGCGAGTCGCGGTTGACGGCTCGGGATCGCCGGGCCGGCACTCGCGCCCCGCCGAACTCGCCGGGCCGGGCGGCGAGAGGCGGGGCCCGCCGTGTCCTGAGATGGGGCGGGCGCACTGATCAGCGGGAGCGCTTGATGTCCTCGACCTGCCGTCATCGCCGCGTCGGCGGTCTGCTTGAGGAAGTCCTGACGCCGCTGCGGGGGTGTCGCCCTGCCCTCCATCGAGCCCAGGACGAGGCGCTGGGTGACCCGCACGCCGCAGTAGCCCAGGACGGCGCGCCCCACGTCGGAACACCGACCCCACTGGCGTCAGGCGGGTCCACAGGCCCGGGGCGTGGGAGGTCGTGATGATGGTGCCCGTGCGGCCGTCGAGCAACCGTTCGGGCATCAGCTTCGCCGGCCCTGGTATCTGTAGGCGATGCCGTCAGGACCTGGTCGAACCATCCCTTGAGGAGGGATGGCCCTGGCCGACCACCACGTGGGGAAGGCGAGAGCCATGTGGTCGCAGGTGACGAGTGCGTTCTGCGAGCTGGCGATGAAGGGGCTCTCCGGCATGCGGTCCCGGTAGCCCATGCGCAGCACCGGGTCGAAGTCGGTGGCCGCCAGGTCCACTGAAAGGTGATGGCGGCGCCGGCTCGCTGCGCGGCGTTGGCGTAGGCGTGGCCACAGTGCGTGGAGTAGCTCTGCGGGTCGGGGGTGCCCGGCGACGACGAGGAAGCGGGGCTGTCGAGCGGTTGATCGCGGCGTCGGTACTCACGCCTCAACCAGCGTAGGAAGAGTGCTGAGTGCCGGCACCGGACACCCTTGAGCTTGCCGTGTGAGCTTCCCCGGATCTGTCTTGAATGGAAGCTCCTCGACACGAGGTTACTGAAGCCATACATTTTCGCGCATGGACAACTCTTCGGATTCCGCTGATATCGCCCCTTGACGCCGCTGACGCTGCTGACACCGCTGATGCCGCCGACGCAGCTCCCGTCATCGGCACCCCGTGGTCCCGTCTGGCCCTCGGCCGGGGTCCGGCCTGGGCTCATCATCGCCACGCGCCGTGCTCGTGGCGACGGGGGCATTTCGCCGCTGTGATGAACGTCGTCATCATATGGTCGACGTCGTCACAGCCCGCCGGTCCACGCCTCCGCTGTGCGCGAAGGGGCGCGGACTGGCGGACCTGCTGCGGTTCCGGGGCGCTGACGTCGGCTGGGGGCCCTGCTGTGGCGGTCCATCGTCCTGGTCGCGGATGCCCGCGTCCTTCATCGGCAATCTCATCGCATATCAGGTGCGCCGCCCGCGTCGTCGCACCCTCGGGTGCCCCTGTGGCTCGGACTGCTCAGCGTCACGATCATGCCGGTGACCATCGGCCTGGGCTGAGGAGGCGCTCATCAGCGGCTACCTCCAGCCCAGACTGCAGGGGCGCACCGGCCTGGTCTGGGGCCGTGCTCGCGGCCTCCGCCGTCTTCGGCCTTCAGCACATCGGCTTCGCCCTGCCTGATCCTCAGCCATAGTCGCCAGTGTGGTGCGGACCTTCCTGGCTGGGCCTGTGTTCGCCGGCCTGCCCATGTGGCGCAAGCGGGTCATACCGCTGGCCATCGGGCACCGGCTGCCTGATCCGCTTGGACTCAGCCGCCGGTGCTGCTCTGGTCGCACAGTGAGACGGGATGAAGGGGTGTCGCAATGGAACCGGGCAACCCGCCGCCACCTCGTCCGCTTCTCCGTGGGGATGGTGTCCTACTGCGTGCTGCTTGTGGTGCCGCCCTCCTCATCGGACGTGCGACGGCGCTGCCGTGGCGGGCGCTCAGTGCCCTCGTCGTTCCTCCCCGCGGTTGTGCTGATCGTGCGTGCGATCATGCCGCACTGGCGGGATGCGGACGAGCTCGCCCCGCAGCCTCATGGTGGAATCCTCGCCATCGGTTTCTCGCCATCGGGACGCTGATCATTCTGGTGATCGGGCTCTTCCAGGCCTTCGGCCTGGCTGACCTGTCCTTCATGGCGCCTAGGATCCTCGCGGGCGGTTGGTTGCTCGGAGCGTTCTGGCCCGACGCCGATACTTCTGAATCTCTGATCTCTAGGGCGGCCTCTGATGTGAATCGTGTGCGAGCCCGCGCCGGACAGGCGCTGGACCCAGTGCGGAGCTCGGTGAGGCCCTGGGGTATGCGGCAGAGATGATCATCGCCATCGAGAACGGCAAGTACGATCCGTCGCTGCGTCTGGCGTTCGCGATCGCCGCAGTGTTCGAGCTGCGTGTTGACGAGGTCTTCAATCCTGACGGCGACGATGCGTCGGAGGCGCTGACTGCAGGGCTGATCGGCGTCGGGGCCTCATCATGATCGGCTTCCGGCGGCGGGTGCGCCCTCGCCCCTGAGGCCGCCTGATATCCCAGCGGGAGGTGCGATCATTGATCGCCGGCGCTTAGCGTGCGGCGCTGTCGTGCGGAGCGCCTCGCCACTGCGTCTCATGGAGAGCATCCCATGATCGCTCAGGTCATCGCCATGATCATCGTCGGCGGTATCGTCGGCGCCCCGCCCGTCTCTTCCTCAAGGGCGACCAGCAGATCTCGACCGTGTGGACCGTCGTCCTGGGCGCGGGCGGCGCGGCGTCGGCGCCTGCCTGCGGGGCTGTTCGGCGTGGCCTCCACGGCCGGCATCGACTCGATCCGCTGGATCTTCCCGTCTGCGATCGCCGCCATGATCCTCATCAACATCTTCATCGCCGAAGCGCAAGTGAGCTCTCGGGCGCGGGCGTGGGGAATGAATGGTATGACGCTGTCCCGACGGCCGCCCCTGCCTCAGGGCAGTACAGATCGTCGGGCCCGTGAGGAGGACATACCGGAGAAGAGCGGACTCAGCCGTTCTGGTTGGGCCTTCCGCCTCCGACGCCGCGACCGGGCAGATCGATATTCCTCGCTGATCCGCCCCGGAATGATGCTGGACGACGGCGTTGGACCAGTACCGTCGCTCAGCAGATGAGCGGCCCCGACAGTGCCGGATGGGATAGGGAGCTGCACGCTTGCCTACAGCTAAGTGGATGACTCGGGGGACTCCAAGCACGTGATCCTGTCTGCGATCTCCTGGTGGAGGATCGTGGCATGCGAACGGCAAGCCTAGCCGGGCGTGGTTGGATGGCGACGCAGCGATCAGCGAGGAGTTCGGGGTCCCCAAGTCCAAGGAGCTCCATGCTGTCAAACCTTTACAAGGAGGGGCAAACTCTCCTTTCAGAGGATGCCTGGGCGAACTCCTTCTCTCGCACTGCATCAGCGCGATGCGACGGGCGCGTCTATGCTTTCCCATCTCTCCCGGGCTGAGAAGTGCGTTAGTGACCCCGGCGACTCTAGACGCCTCGAAATCGGCTGTCTTACAGGACTTCCTAAAGCGTTGGCTGGACAACTGGGCTGCGCAGGAGGACGAGACCGCGATGGTGTTCTACGACGCCATCAGGGCGCTGGCCCGCCCGATCTGCTATGTGAGTCAGGAAGAGGCGCTGGGAGTGGACGCCCTGCGTGAGGCGACCCGTACCGGACGCGCACCGTGGTCTTGAGGATTCCACATCGCCGCAACGTGGAGGACGGCCGTCAGCGCAGGACAGCCGCCAGTCAACTGATCCCAAGGCTGGCCGACCTCATCGCATATGTAAAGTGGAGCCTCTCCACAAGCACGCGGCAGGATCATCCAGAAGTCTGGGGAAGAAAGACCCGCCCTGTTCCCGGAGCGATCCGCGCCTATATGCAGTTGCGGGCACCGCTGCCACGCCGGAGTCCGATAACGGCAACGTTTGCCGGAAACGAAAGTGAAGGATCGCGAGCCCCGGTGAAACCGCTTTGCGAGGTGCGAGTGACTCCTGGGCGACCATGCGCTCGTCGCGGCTAGGCCTTCGCGTGCGAAGGCGAGCTACGGGTCGGCGACCCAGGAGGGCGCAAGACAGTGGAGGCCGGTCGGCGCGATGTCGTCCGGTAAGCGGTACCAGATGTGGTCCCTTTGGGTGGTGGTGGAGTCAGTCCCCGTCCGCCGCCGTTCAGGCCTGCGTGAGCGAGCGCCTGGCGACGGAGCTCCTCGCCGTCATCCGTGGAGTGGACTCGACACCGTTCAGCGGAGCTTCTGCACCCAGGGCGTGACCGCCGTCCCACAAGGCGTGTGAGGGAGGTGACCATGTGCCCACTCGTCCCTACATCGTCCCATGAGGATGCCATGATCGCGGAGACTCTTTGCGCACTCACTCTAACAACCGCTCCTCTGCAAGGCGGGGCGACATCTCCGGCTGCGCGTGAGTGGTGGAGAGGCCGCATGACCAGAGCGAAACTGCCGCAAAACCCGCCCTCGGTGATGTTGGACTGAGGATCCTGCCAGCAGGATGGGAGACAACCGGCGAGGTTGTCTCGTGACGGCGGCGAATGGTATCGCTAAAGACCCGGGCGCAAGCGGTTCGCGTGGAGGAAGTGAGTTCTGCGTACGTGCTCTGACAACGAGGAGGCTGCTTAGCAGACGGCGGAGCTCTTGAAGGCCGCCCCAGAAAGGCCTCATCTTCGACGCCACTAACACCTGCGGCGAGGTCTGCCGGCCGCGCGCGGATCAAAATTGCGAGGACGACAAGACCCGCCTGGACGTCCAGGTGCTCGAGCTGCGCATCGAACGCACCTTCAACTCAATGACCGGCAGGCACCTGCGCCTCTACATTACAGCGCGAGCCCATGATCAGCCGTACTGTTGCCCATCCTGCACTTGGCGCAGGTGGCGAGTCGTGCTGACGGTCTGGCGGAGCAGAACTGTCGATCATTGAGGCACAGCGGAGGTTCAACGCCTGGTGGCCCGGCAGGCCCGACGCGGTTTTATACCGCCGTCAGGATCATCGGTTCAGCGTTTGGGCCTCAGACGCCAGAGCCATATGTCGTTGACGGCATATCGTAGTGATGAAGGAGGATTACCGGATCTTCTACGAACTCCCTCGGCGAGTACAAGAATTACATGTTGGCGCGGCACCCAGCGACGCCGACGATCAGCTCTTCAAGGATCTTGCTACTGCAAGAGCCAGGGCTCACACAGGAAGCAGATGGCGCAATTTACGACACCTCACTCCAGGCCGTCTCCTGCTTTCCGAGTCGGGCCGCACTGACCCTCATCTGTCTACTCCCGGCAGTTCCACGCGCGGCGCGGCGTCGTCGTCCGTCATGAGGCCGCGTCGCTCAAGTGAGACTCCTCCTCACTTCTGGGGCGTGCGCCCGGTCAACACTCCACCTGGGACACTGCAGAACATGCCGCGCGCCTGGCCGGTGTAGACTATCGGTATCTGGCACTGCGCGACCAAACCCACCGCCCCTCAACGATCTGTCAGCAGGACCGCGCTCATCGGCGGCCTGAGGTTTTGCGCGCGCCCGTCAGCCCACCGATGCCGACGCCACGCCCCACGTGGTGGGCTATTGGTTCCATCCCTGGTGCGCTTAGCTGATCCTGAGGGGCTGACAGTCCGGTTTCTGACCGCCTGGAGACCTCACTGTCCGAAGATAAGCAGCTCGTCGTGAGCCACTGCCCGTGACGCGTTTGCGCCGGACACCACGACGAAACCTGAGGGAAGTCTCAATGAGATCACCGAGCACCCGCCGGGTGGGCCACCCATATGTTGTATCGCCGCATCCTCCCCGCGGGTACGGACCAGCGTCGCCTTTTGTGCGGGACCGCCGGCTCTGTCGCGCTTCCCCGCGCCATACGCCGTCTTCACGATCTCATTCTCGTGCAGGCCGATGAGAACTGACCGGCACCGTCCGCTCTCGCTACCGCTAGCAAAGTGGCACGGGTGGGGCGGAACGAACGATCGCGGCTGTCCACAGGTTTTGGGGATCCTGTAGAGCAATCTCTGTCTTGCCGCGCCAACCTTTGCGTGCAGCGGGTATGAAGCAGAACGAGCCAGCCTCCTGTATTCCAGGGCTGGGATCGATTATTTGATGGCGCTGCGTACTTTCGTCGGTACCCCTGTAAATGGGAAACTCACGACCTTGGGCAGCATCAACGTCCCTGCATGCGCACCTGTCACCGACCTTCTCATGGCGGGGAGTCGAAGCTTGTATATGACCCACATCACTCATAGTCGTGGAACTGGCTAAGCCCTATTGCGGCTTGGCTAACGCTGACATTGAGGCGCTTTTCATGAGCTGTCTGCCAAGGATCGCTGTTGTTCTCGTACTACCTTGTGTGCTTTGTGAGGGTGTTGGGTATGAGACCGGCACTGGCGCCGATAACTGTCCCGGCACCCCTACTCGCGGGGCGTCTCACAGGATGCCCTGTCGGCCAAAGTGGTCAGCGCGAGCCGTACATCGACGGCATTACTGTTGTGCGTTGTGTTCGTTCTAACTGCTCCGTTTACACAACCCGCGCAGCCAGTAGGTACCAGCTGGCAGGCGCGGGAATCACCTGACTAGGGAGGAGGCCAGAGTTCCATGGCGCGGTCCCGTCGGTTTATGAACTGATCGAGCGGGCCAAGGCAGATCACAGTACGCGCCCGCCATCCGAGACGACCTGGGCGAAAGCCCATACCGCGGGCCAGCAATGCCGCCCACTGCGCCCGTCTCCTATCCTTCAGGGGGCACTGACGACGTTCATGCTTCTGCGGCGTCCTCCAGACCCTGGACGACTACACCTCCACCCTGC